>TARA_R100001440_G_scaffold35191_1_pt1 | contig 66685 bp, 67 predicted proteins | sample TARA_R100001440 | Tara Oceans TARA_R100001440 (sample SAMEA2622112) | marine metagenome | biome: marine biome (ENVO:00000447); feature: surface water layer (ENVO:00002042); material: "saline water (ENVO:00002010), including plankton (ENVO:xxxxxxxx)" | depth 5 m
GCTTGGAATGAGAAGAACAGGCACAAGTTGAAGGTTAGAATCGGAGAGATGCCTTCCACACACTTCGCTGGTGGCAAGCCTATGAAGGATCCTCATAGGGGCGAAACAGTAGGGACTTATGACACAAAGCCTGTATGGAAAAGAACCTTTGATACCATAGTGTATGCTGATTTCCTAGATGGAAATGGCATTGTTTCAACACCTAAGAGGCAACTGGATTCTAAAGGTTCTGATGCTGTATGGAAAACAGAACCTTGCACAAAGGGATTATTCGTTTATGTAACCACTAGGTTCACAGAAGAAGTAATTCAGATACAATCCTCTTATGGGGGCAGCCTACGACATCTGAAGTTATCAAAGGCACAGAGCAAGAAGGTCAGAGAGTTTTATGGCGATAATCCTGATAAAAATCCTCAGTGGGAGGGGATAATATGAATGACGCTCTATGGTCTGCTAAAACATCCGAATTAGCCACACTACAACACCTTGCTAGGCAAATCCTAAATGAAGTTGCTAGAGTCAATTCAGAAGTCCTAGAATTAGAAAAGGAGTCAGCCAAATCAGGAATACCGTTGCACTGTGTATTTGCAGAGAGGGAGGAATCACAATGACTGGCTGTGTCTGTGACTACGGTTGCGAGATCTGTGACCCTAATGGTGAAACTAACTACATGTTCAAGGACAATGAGAGATATTCCTGTCCTCATCCAGAATGTGGTTCACATGACTATGCCGACAGCCCTAAGACAGCAGTTAGAGTTGAAGGGGGAGAAGATTTCTGCGAGCATCCATCATGCACATGGGTTGAAGGAGATGGCGTTCTTTTCGCTACTGCTGCTGAAGTTTGCTTCTGTGGTAGGTTGATTAGGGAACATACCCAAAAAGAGGCCCAAGCATGCTTAGAATGCCTAATTTTGAATGGTGGCAAAGGCTTAGACACTGAGGTTCAAATCAATGCCATTGTTGCATATGAACCAGTAAAGAGAACGGCCAAGGAGATATACGGCCTAACCGATCTTGACATTGAGTTCATCAAGTGTGAGGCATGTAATCTAGTCGATGGCCCTGGCATGTGTGATAAACATGCTGCATTGTTTAATGAGGTGAAAGAATGAATGGAATATGTATAGAATGTAATGAGCCAGTTGATGAAGTAGTAGAATGTTCAGAATGTGGTTGCTTTTGTCCTAACTGTTACGAGAAACAGGCGAACCAATGGTATCATGCACCCTTAGAAGAATCAGAGCATCACTGTCGAGACTTATGCCCCAAATGCTCAAGACTGAAAGTTTCAGAGGTCATAGCAGAAGTAGATTTGACTGATATAGATCCAAGAGAATTATACCGCACTAAACCTAGTGAAATCCTACGGTTTATCGAACAGGTAGGAGTCAGATGCACATTCTGTGAAGGCTCAGACTTCAGCAACCCAATTGCTACTCCATTTGATAGTCTCAGAGGCGTAACTACGGTATATCTGGACTGTGCCTGTGGGGAGTGCCTAGTGACTACAATCGAAGGTGATGTGAAATGAGTCCAGTTCCAAAAATCCCGCCTATTGATTGGGATGCACCGCAGAATTATTTTGGATTCAGTTCTTTGAAGCGTAGGATTTTTCATTCCTTTTTATCACCTGCTCTCCGTTATATCAGAGATAATCATGCGCCTAGTTTTGGAGATGGTATTAGGTTAGGAAAGGACTGGATGCACATTAATCAGACAATCACAGGCAAGAGTCCACTGATAACCCCTGCTGTTAGGAGAATCGGTTTATCTGAGGCCATTTACAAGCATCTTATGATAATGCAGTATGTTTCCAGATATGAAGCCGCAGAGCGTGATATTCACATGGTTGATGACTGGTCTGCTGAAGGTTCGGCAGAACTGAAAGAAAAGTTAGAAAGGAATGTTGATTTGATTGGCGAATATATGGAAAAATTAGAGGAACACCAAAAAGAAATGGAGGCTGAATGGAATGAGAATTGAGGATTTTTTAGGCAATCAACGCTATGAGTTTGAGTTACGAGTTATTATCCAGGCTCTGAAGAAGGATGGATGGAATGCGGTTAGTTGGGGTTATGATGACATTGATAAGTTTGACATTAGCGATGTCGATCTTCGCAAGAGGCCACACGGACAGATGACATATGATACAGGATTTGCTCAGATTATTGACTATGAGGAATTTGGAATCAAGTTTGAAGATAAGAATGGTAAAACTGCTTGGATTGCTTGCATGTTAGGCAATGGATGGGGAGAATTGTGTTACGATTACAGCATTAACCTTGTTCCAGAAGAGAACGGGAATCGAAATTGGAATATTAACACATATTATGACATGAATCTGCAAGAGATACTAAGATTATTCGATGTCACCAACACATTTAGGATAGTTAGCCTGTTGCCTAAACCCAAAGAAACTGATGCCGATTATGAGGCTTATTTGGCAGATGAAAAAGAGCGAACAAGAATCTTCTTTGAACAGGAACGGCAGAAGGCGATTGCCGAAAAGGAGAGAGTTAAGACAGAACGCAAAGAATGGCGAATACGATTGGCAGAAGAATATCCTCATTTGGAGAAGTTCAAATTAGGCCAATGTCCTTCTTGCGCCCGTAGCGGTAGCAACAAGGGCAATTCCATCACTTCATACACAATAACAGGAGAATGCTTGCCGCTTAGTGAGAATCAGCATGAAGTATGGTGGAGATGCGGTCATTCTAGGCTGTATAAGGTATTTCAGGAGTGAATGATATGGCTGCTACATTTCAAGAAGTTACAGCAGATGAAATGGATGAGTTTCTAACATATCTGGATTTCACTGAGGTAGATCCTGGTCATCCATGTCTTGAGAAGGTGTATCAATCTGATTACAAAGGCTCAATCAAAATCAGAATCTATACTTCGATTAGCAATAAGTATGCTAGAAGCAGAGGTAAAGATGCGATTCGAGTAATTTGTTTCGATGATGAACACAAGATTGGTTTTCACAAGTGCAAGAGGGTTCACAGGACTCAAAATTGGAGAAAGAGCATTTTACAGCGCATAGACGGCATTTATGAGGCCGACCCTACTCCAGAGCCATGTCCTGAATGTGAGGGCATCCTGCTGCCAAAGAAAGGCTCTTTTGGCGAGTTTATGGGGTGTTCTAACTATGGCAAGCCCAGTATTGACTTTGGTTGTAATTTCACTAAACCTTTTAGTGCCTAACCTGTTAGGAGGATTTACATGAACATCAATCGGTTATGGCCCTGTCCTTGGCAATCTGCCTTCGACCAATGTGATCAGCATGTGAGTAAAATGGCAACGGAATCAGTGCAAATCTTAGTCCAGGCTGCATTAACAGCAGGTGTGCCTCCAGAATTGATGCCACCTACAAAATCCACTGGAAAACCCCATCGTGGAGGCTACAAACACCATCCAGCCGTAATTTGGGCTGGTGAATCAGTTTCTAACTGGATATGGCTATTTTATCATGCTGAAGCCCTATGTCAAGAGTTTCATAGGAGGCGAGGCAAAGAACACTTTGCACAGTCTCAAATCAATCATTTACTAAGGGCTTTCAAATGGGGAGATTACCTGCCGAATATCCCTATGACTCCATCTGCAAGATGTTTCAATCAGTCCAAAGGAGAGAATCTGGATTTGGTTGATTATGAAAAGTGGCCTTGTGATTATGCAGCATATCGTGAATTTTACAGGAGAGATAAGGCTAAGTTCGCTAGATGGGAGTGGGGAGTCTCTGCGCCTAAATGGTGGCATGGAGAGCCAAATTTGAGGATTGAGGTGAAGGTATGAATAACGCACAGATGTTTTCTCTCTATCTATTGTTTTGTGTGTTTATGGCTATATTTGTCAATATGATAATTGATTTAACGGAGGAATGAATATGGGATTAGCGTGGGGTTACAAAGATAAAGTTGCATTAATGGATGATGGAAAAAAGGTTCGATATGATATTTGTCACCTTGTCGAACATGAGCATGAAAAACCGTATGATGATCAAATATGGGAGAAGATAGGAACAGGTAAAATCTTACAAATAAATGGCAAACTTCAAAAATCTGAAAAAAGATATGTGTTTTACATAAGGAATACTGCGAGTTGGGAAAAATGACTATCTTACGAGCAAGATGCCAAGAGTGCCAATGCCCTATCACTTCTGAAAGTTGGAGAATTATGAAAGAAGTGGTTCCAGCAGAATTAACTGGCGGTGTGTTTGAATATAATGCAACTTATTGTAAAAAGTGCTATGATTTCAAAATGAGTGAGTCTTGATAAGTAGCACACTTATACGAACAGTCCATGCAGCCAGCAGGTAACGGTCAACAGCCAGTATATATCATGCAGAAAGGAACTGAGCAAACAAACGGTTCAGCAGCCCAAAGAAGTAATATCCAAGCGGCAAAAGCGGTAGGAAATGCAATCAAAACGACTCTAGGGCCACTGGGCATGGATAAGATGTTGATTGATCCTGCTGGAAATGCTCTAATTACCAATGATGGAGTTTCGATATTGCGAGAGATAGGTATTGAACATCCAGCAGCCAAAATGATTGTTGAAGTGGCAAAAACTCAAGAAAGCCGGTGTTATGATGGCACTACGAGTGCAGTAGTATTGTCTGGTGCTTTACTCGAAGAAGCCGAGAGATTACTAGACAATTCTATTCATGCCACGACTATCTGCAAAGGTTTCAGGATAGCAAAGAGGTTTTGTTTAGATGAGTTAGATCAATTGTCTGCTCTCAATCTGAAGGAGTTCCAGAATCACTACAAGTTGTTACCATTGAGTCAAGAGTTAAAAGAGAAGTTAGCGTATTTGGCTGCGTTCTCATCGCTAACTGGTAAATCTGCTGAAGGTATTCAACACAAGTTAGCAGACTTAGCCAAAGATGTCGTAATAAACGCTAATGCGATAGAGGATATTCGATTTGTTTCAGCAAGTGGCACAAAAGAGGAAGATACTATGCAAATTCCAGGTATTGTAATCGAAAGAGATTTGGCAAGCCAAACCATGACAAGGACAGTTCCAGAGGCTAAGGTATTGTTGCTGGATTGCTCTGTTGAGCCTAAGAAAACTAACATGGAAGCACAGGTTCAAATTACAAATCCATCTCAAGTTGAGGAATTCTTACGCCAAGAAGAAGATTCAATTAGAGATATGGTTGAACTAATTAAGCAATCAGGTGCTAATGTAGTTCTAACTCAAAGAAAGATTGATGATTTGGCTTTGCACTACCTGAAAAAATATGGTATTACCGCAGTTCACTCAGTAAAAAAATCTGACTTAGATTCAGTTTGTCAAATATCTGGTGCAAGCGTAGTTTCGAGTTTATCAAATCCTATTGATTTTGATAACATAGGCCATTGCGCTTTCTATGTATCTGATAAGTATGAACATGATCTAATCATGGTGACAAAGAAGGACTCAAACATTAGGACAATTATCGCTTGTGGTGCTACCAATCATGTAGCAGAAGAAGTTGAAAGAGCCTTAGAAGATGCTGTGGGCGTAGCCTGGTTGATGTCACGCAATACTAACCTAACATTTGGTGGCGGTTCGACTCAAGCATACCTGTATAACCAATTGAAGGAACATTGTAGGCCAGAGGGTAGAGTTCAGATGGCTGTTGATGCTTTTGCAGAAGCACTTCTAACTATACCAAAAGCGATTGCTGAAAACGCTGGTTTAGATCCTGTGGATGAAATGCTTGCTTTAGTAAAGAACAGCAAAGATGGAAACATAAGATACTTTGTTGATGTCGAAACTGAGAAGCCATTCCCGCATGATGCGCTAATACAGGGCGTAATTGAACCAGTTGAATTACATAAGCAAGCACTTACTTCTGCCACTGAAGCAGCGATAATGGTTTTGAGGATTGATGATGTTATAAGAATGAATCCTACTCAGCCTGGGCCGCCTCAGATGTGAGAGTTTAAGTTAGATAGGTTCCTGTCCTAAATTATGGCGAAAACCAAGACAGTTAGAGTTCGTATAATTAACTATTTAAGAGACAAAGGAGATTCAACAACCGCAGACATATTTGATGCTCTAAACGATAACACATCAAAATATGGCCTACGCTCTGGAGTGACAACAAATCAATTGAATAATGTGTTAGGCAAAGAGCCACTATTCATCAAAACTATTCATGCTAATTCATTTGATGCGCCCATTATCACTAGCATGGGTGGCAATCGTTACAAAGTTTCAACATGGGCTTTGAATGAGTCTATACTAAAACAATATCCAGAGATGTTAAATCGCACCGCTAACACATGGAAAGTTACTGGGTTGGATCGACATGTCGCCTAGATTACCAGCGACTGTTCCTTTATCAAAACCATCGAAAGACAACAACATATACGCTTCACTTGTGTTTGCTTGTGTGAATTGTTGGGAGTCGGATAAATGGGGATTCATAGCATACAATGACAACGGGCGAATCTATCAAATTAGGAGATGCTTCGGAGAGTTTTGTATCAATACCACTGGTAAAGAATGCAAAGGCAAATGGATTACTCAAGACGAGCAAAGTAAGCGCACATTCCATCATTACTAGCAATAATGTTGATATACCCCGCCCCCTGTGGATTACTTGCCGATGACGGTGAGAGAAGTGAAAAGTATGAGTCGAAAGGATGTAACTGAACAAGCAAAGGGATTGAATCTATCAGCAGATGTGGGGCCAGTATTGAAACTACTAGGGGATGTAATCTCAAAGGAATGGCAAGAAACTAATGGCCTACATCTAAGCAAAGATGAGCGCAGAGATTGGGGTAAAAAGCCACTGGCTGAAATCCCACGCTCAGACATTCAAATTAGAGTTGGTAACAAATTACTGACTGTCGTTCCTAGTGATGAAAACAAATCAATGGTTTCTATCCCAGTAGGAATGAGTGACAAGGCTACGCCAGCAACCATTCCTAGAGAGTGGCTTATCGGCATGTATATTGATGCTCTCATAGAAGTCTGTGAGGGCGATACTGCTGTTGTATCAAAATACACTGAGAGCGTAAATGCGGCAATCAATCGTGCTATGCAGGTTGATGAAACGGGTAGGATGAAAGTCGATCAGAGCATTTTGCCAGAACCTAACAATCCTATCGAAGTCGCTGAGATGATTGATTCATTCAAGCGCACATTCAAGAGCAAGTCTGCTGGTAGTGCTAAGACACACTTCTCATTTGAAGTTACAGAATTAGAACAGATACCAGACCAGGCTGAAGAAATTGTTGAAGAATATGTCTCTCCAAGTGAAAGATTGCTTCAACATGCAGATACTCTAACTCCTATGGAACATGCAGAGGTGGCTGACGAGGTTTCTCATACCAGTCATCCCCAATCCGACAAGCCTGTGCATGAATCTGTTCCTGAAGCAGAGCCGGAGATTGATGTTGTCAGCCCATCATCTCTGGAGTCCATTGAAAGACAGCCTCAGTTTGAGAATGATGGAACCGATTTACCGGCTAATCCTCATAACTTCAAGAAAAATCCTACTTCATGGATAAAGTATCAACTTGCTCAAGATTACTTCAGAGCAGTAATTAGCATTCAAGATGTTGCCGACCTTGCGGATTGCCATGTGCAGACCATCAAGAGGGCATTGGATAAATTTGAAGAAGAAGCAGAATTTGTTGATTTGGATGGTCTTTTTGGGAATTGGACTGAATTAGGTTTCACTATCAGCGAGACACATAGACTTCTGATTACTTGCGAGCGTTCTCCAACAGGTCGCTATGCTAGAGGCAAACCAATTCTTTTCACCGTAGGGCCGAAAGAGGATTTGCCTTTTCATCTAGTGGTTGATTCAACAGATGGCCCAGTGGTAGTCGAAGCCCCGCAAGAGGTAAATGAAATACCAATTGAGGCTCTAATGGATGATGCGCCAATTCTCAAAGAAGTTGATGAAACAGATCCTAGTCCTGCTGTAACTCCAGTGGATGTTATTGAAGATGCTGAAGAAATGATTGCTGAAGAAAAAGCATTTGCAGAAATTAGGCAAGAGCGTCTTGAAAATGATAATGTTGGTGACGATGATTTACTAGGCGTAATTATGGGGCTGTGATTCTATGAATCGAAATAAACAAAACAGTGGCCCTAAAACTACAATATACACCAAGAAACCTAAGTCTCGCTCAACGGCAAATAAAGTATGGAATGCGGTTCATTCTGTGTATGGGCAGCCTCCTTCATGGATGCGTATGATTCCAGCCAGAAGATGGTTTGAGAATCGAGAAGGGCAGAAGGAATTTACCAACACTTCGAGATGGGAAATTTCATTTGATGATGAAGGGAAAAGATTATTGGTTTTGAGTGGGCCAGCAAAAACAGTGGTCGAGATGCTACCTACCCATTTTCAGACCTTGATTATGCAAGAGGCGTTCTAAATGGGTTTATTCCCAACGATTAGTAGATTGCCAAAAGCACCATTAACACCCGTATTTGTTACATATATGCGATGTAACACTAAGCCAACCATAATCAACAAAGGTTCCTTTCCCACTGGGAGAGATGGATGGATAAAGTTTCCAAAAGTGGGGGATATGATAGTTTTATTGCCTTATCTGGATTTACCACATGTTGCCTTGCAGGAGGAAAACGCAATTGCCTTTCTAACCATGAAAGGAGACAGGGGCTGGATGAATAAAAAAGATGCCCAGGATTATTTTGAAAATGTTCACTATGATCACCATGAAGCGGTGCAAATGGGTAGTTTATTCTATTCTGCGGGATGGGAGGCTATACCTGTGGCTTGGCTTTGCATAGATTGGGAAAAGCATTTCAGAATACGAAATGATGATAACGGATTCGATGTAAGTTCTGATTCTTTTTGGAAACAATCTCAATTAATTCATTGTTGTGATTGGTGCGGTCATGCTAACTTAAAATCAAATTGGGTTAAGAATTCTGTTTGTGAAGCGTGTGATTGGGATCCATCAAAAGATGATGGAAAGAGACAGGATTATGCAAACTTCCAAATTCCTGTTGTAGAATTCGATGAAAGTAAAGGAATAGATTTGGGTGTGGATTGGGAGTGAGACTATGGTTCTATCTCAAGACATCGCACCAATCCCGATTCTTGAAATACCAGAAGAAAGACCAAGAAAACCCTCTGCTAAAATTTCAAAAGTTTGGAAATGCGGCCATGAGGTCAATTTAGATTGGGTATTATCTGGATTTAGATACTGTCCGTATTGTGGTAGTAAATATCCTAAAAATAGATTAAATCTTATTGCCCGTTGGATTTCATATCAGCGTTGGTATGTGTCTTATCATAAGATTACAATAAGCGATGAGGACATGATGAAGGCGTAGTGAGGCTTTAATTGTCTAACCCCTGTGCATTATAGCCATGTGGCCTTTTAATAACGGCAATAAAAACAGTCCTAATCCAGAGGACATTTTGAAAATCAAACAGGAACATGAAGCATTCATCAAACCTTACACTAATCTATTGATTGAATTGTTCGCTGATCGAGGGATGTTGCTAGGTAGTGCTAGATATGGAGATATGACTGGTATCGAAAGATACGATGCTTTGTTTGAGATAGATTCACGAATTATCAAAGTAAAGGATTTGATTCAGAAGGAGGAAAATAGATGTCAACAATTATTGAATTGATAGAAACTGACATGGATGGTATGTTTCTAACAATTGACAATCAACCCTCAGTTGTAATATCAGAAACTAACGGTGCTGGCTGGAGAGAGGTTATGGTAGGAATACATGTGACTACCGATGAAAAAGAGGTCTTGAGTGATTTAGAAAAGTATCTAGTTGAAGAATTATGTTTCAAACAAAATAATGATTTTAGGGGTTGGAAATGGGATAAGGTTTTACAAGATTCTGAACAAGGTATGCGGTTTTTTGTGACAAACATTCGTAACTCTATGGAGGAAGTCATCAATGAGGATTAGTTCTGCAACATGTATAAAAAGCGGTTGTAATAACTATGTAAAATCTGGATTTAGGTTTTGTTACCAATCTAATTGTGGGATGACTAAAGAGGAATATGATAAATCTTTACAGGAGGATGAGTAAATGGCATCGAATGAAAATAAATGTCCTGATTGTGGTAATCAAATGAAAGAGAATGGAAAGAGGTTTGATCCATTTACTGGGAAAACAAGACCGATATTACAATGCGCTCAATGCAGGAGGTGGCTATTTCATGACTGAAATGCCACAGGCGACTGAGAGAGATGTTGAATGGGCTTATTACCTTTGGAACTCTTTATCGACTGGTAACGGCAGATGGGTTTTACCAGGTGTAGGGGCTTATGTGAGAACAGGAGTAAAGCAATTGACTCTTAAAGAAATCCACTTCGCTAAACCCCAAGAAAATGTATTCGATCAATCAGTGTTTGACAATCATCACTGGATTATGACTCTTGCAGATAACATTGGATGGGAGGTGAAAGAAGATGTTGTCTTAGCAACAGATACTGAAGGGGATGAGGTAAATATACCAGATGAATTGATTGGAATGGTATCTATGTGTGCTAACAGATGTGGGGCAGTATTTAGAGTTGAAGAAATGAGTCCGGCACAACAATATGTGAAGATACAAGATACACTAGCATGTCCTTGCTGTGGAGAGGAACATGCTGTTGAACCAATTCTAAAAGGAGTGTATGTTGTTGTTGATGATAGAGGATTTGTTCTAAATGAAAGCAGGAAAGAAAAACAGGAAGAAGAATAATGACTGACAAAAACTTCAATTCGACTATTCATGGGGTAGTGCCTACATTATTTTCGCCTGGTTTTGAGTTGCATGTTATGACTAGCGAAGCGTATAATTCAAGAGTGTTGAATTTGAGGTTGAATAGGATTGTGCCATCAGTTCGAGGTTATACAGGATATACTAAACAAGGGTTTATGCTCTCCAGAGACGAGGCGAAAGTGTTGTTAGAAAAACTAATTGAGGTCATACATGATGATGATGCGTGGGAAGATGAACCTGAAACTATCGTGGTGATAGATGATGAGTGATATTGATTATTCAACAGCGAGCATGAGTTGGCTAAAATGGCAAAACCATCATCTCGAAGTCATTGAAGAATTTGTCGCAGAATTAGATTTGCCTACGCAAACATCAAAGTTAGTTCACGAACTTTGGAATGATGTTAGATTACAAGCAGCAAGGGTTCCTAAATCACTTATTGTGGACTGTGTTTATGTAATTGCACACATGACTGGCAACAGGCGTTCTTTTGAGGATATGAAAACTGCTGCCAATATTGTAATTGGTAGAAGAACTAAACCATTCAATCAAGATCGTAGAAAAACAAAAGAAATCTGGATAAATACGGAGTGGGCTAAGGAAGCCATATTGTCATTAGTTCCAGACGAGCAATCATTCAAAGACTTCATGGCAAGGTGATTGTTTGAATTATCGTATTCTTAGTGAATCACTGAGAGTCTGCAAAGCCATACCCAAAGATAAATCTAAAATTGTAAAGAATATGCTTTTAATGTGTCCTTTGAGTCAATATAAAATCGCATATCTCTGCCACGCACCATCCTCAAAGCATAGACTCTCTGATGAAGATTTGCGTGAGATATATTTTCTTTTAACAGATCTTTATCCTGAAGAAGTTGAAGATAATCCGCAGCCGATACAGATGTTAGCGAACCTTTCTAAAGCCAAAAAAACCGTTGCATTAGTTGATAGAGTCTTTGAAGTAACAAGAGCCGTTTTAGATTCCTGTGAAGATAATGAAACTAGGGCTGCTTTGCTCAGACCACTGTTTTCAAGAATTACTGCTTTGGATCTCGCATGTTTTTTTGAGCGTCTTAGTAATAGACAAGGAGTAATCAATCGACATGATGTTACAAAAGCACTGGCACATGCCAACGGTGAATTGATGAGGCATGTTAGAAAAGCATCTTTTTTGATTGGTTTAGAAAAGGTATGTGATAGACTTTCTAGGCAAGAGTCGATTCATAACATACTAAGGCCAGCAATTGGAATGCCGATTTTGATACCATCTCCTTCAATCTGTGACATTCAAGATGTTCCTTTTGGTAAATCATACATTGAGATTCCAGAAGGCGAGAGAATGTCCTTACATATCTTGAAAGACGATGTAAGATTATTTAGTGCAATAGGAAATGATATTGAAATTGAAGATTCGACACTGAAAATGCTTGAGTCGGTGAATCTGAAAGAAGGAATATATCTTGTTGAATATGCCAATGGAAGGGATATTGAGATGATGTTTGTCGATTTACTAACGCCATCAGTTGAAACAATGCCATTTGAAAAGAGGCGTGATGAGATCGGTTGCCCAACATGGGCTTTGAAACCCATGATTGAAATTAGTGATGCTGCATATTATCTTGAACATGTTGGCACTAAACAACCGACTGTTCTGTGGAACGCAAATGGAATACTTACCTATGAGAGTTCAATATACGAAACTGTATTAATGAATACTCAACAGGTTCAGAAATCTGTTTTCATGGTTGTAGGTGGACTGTATGTAAAAGAAAATCCTCAATCGAAACCAGCATTGTCAAAATGGAGAGTCGCTGTTCGAGATGGCGACTCACATTATTCAGTAGGATTAGTTGATATTGATCCTACATTATCTTTGACTAGATTTACAAATCCACATAAGATTCGTGAAGGAGAAGAAGTCTCAATGAATAGCCCTGTGTTTGTTAATGTTAAGGTAATATCCTCTGGTTGGGGAGATTACGGGGCTTACATTCAAGGGATGATTGTTAGTGTAGCGAGTCGTGCGGGATTGAATGATTGTGTTAGCATTGATGAAATCGAAGCCTTAACAAAACGATGGGATGAAGAATATGGAGATAATGACTGATTTATGGGTTAATATGACTGGATGGGCTGTAAAAAAAGACGGGGTGAATGGATGGTTAAGGATGACTTTAGTAATGTTCACGATTTCAACAACATGTCTGATACTTCTGATTCTGCTGCTTCTATTTTACCCCTTGATATGGTTGATTCAAAAAACGCTTTGACTGACACTATGATGTCTGCTCTTTTAATCCGTGGAGACATTAGGTGTAGATTATCTACTAAGTTCAAATGCGGGTATGAAATCAGACCCATAATTTGGTTCTCCAAAAAAACAGATGAAATTGAAAGAACATTAGAGGCGATTGGTTTAGCCTGGAAAAACATATTTGTCACCACTGAGGATATAACCAAATTATGTCATGCTTTCTCAAAATTTTTCAATCTTAGTTCTATGTCAAATCAGTTAAAATTAGTGGCGAGTCTTAATGGACTGTTACCGCAGCCTCTTGATTATGATGAGGTTGTTGCGGCTTTGACTCAGATAGAAGAATGTAGTGAGTCATTATAAACCCTCAACCCTTCGGTCTAATCCCTGCGGAGGAATAACCCTATGAATGAAGCATTAAAGCGAATTGGAGAACAAAAAGGATGGAGTGATGAAGAAACAATAAAGGAATTCTCAGAGTTTATCAAAGAGAATTACCCTGAAATCTGGACTCAGGCTGGAGGTAATCTGAGCCACATTGAGGCAGAGGACTATGACTTCTTTTCATCAGCCTTTGAAGTAAATACTGTTAGAAGAAAAGGCACTGGCGGCAAGGGTGAAACTTGGGTCGGCATGATTGTAGCATATGATGGCAAGCGAGATATGATGCAGCGTCAGCGTGACACAGCGATAGACTCTGCTGAAATCAATCTAGGTCAAGCACTTAGATATGGCATCAAGCAAGGAGAAAAGACCGTTGCACTTGGCAGAGTTACTAAGAGTGACACAGAATGGATAGTCCACAGTGCAGATGATACTATTGTTTATCGTGAAGATGTTAAAGATGAAACACCACTTTGGGTCTTAGAATACGGTAGTGCTGGCGGTAAAATCTGTTTGCTGAAAGATGATGGTAAAACTCCTAAGAGAGCATTCATGGTAAAGCGTAAGTGGCTATTCATCGGAAACACGCAAGAGAAGTTCCTAAGCGAAGGTGCTTTGCCTCCTATGACCTTAGAATGTTCATTTGGTGCTGCTAATGTTGAATTGCAGATGCTAAGGCCAATCACTTTCAAGGCAGAGATGGAAACTGCCTGGAAACCTGCTGGTTCTGATGAACCGGATAAGCAACAGTTGGTAGCATTAGACATTGAGCCGGACTATGGATTAGACTGGGTTGATGATGAGTTGTTGCCAAAGGTTACACAGTTGTTTGCACCGGATCAATTCATTGCTAGTTTCATGCCAACAGTTGATTTGGCAGATGTATTCGATTACCACATGGAGAAGCGAATTATTCTATCATCTGGTAAAGACTTCGGCCCACTATTCGCAATCAGTGGCACTGTTGATTATATCGATCATGCAGGTAAAGAAAACCTATACACTGAAGGCGGATTCAAACATGCTATCACATTGACATCTAACAGTCTAAGGAGAGAGGATGCGGGTGCTAGTCTGTGGGTTGATGTATCACGCTACCTAGTTGATGAGCAACATGCGTTCAAAGTCAAGAAGGCTGATGGCTGGAGAGATTACGCTAGTGGCAGTAGGGTTTGGGTTATTGTGCGTTCAAGGACATGGGCCGGAACTGACGGCAGCCTTAATATGAACCTAGATGCAAAGAGTTTGTATGCCATGCCACTTAGGTCTATTGTTGCGAGAGAAGCACCAGCAGATGCTAATGATATTTCACATACGGATGGATTTTGATAAGGAGTGAGCCTAGATGACAGGAACAGGATTTTTAGATAATTGGAAAGCAGTTGATACTAACAAGGATGTATCAGAAAGACAAGAGAAGCCGGTAAATCAAGACCCAAAGGATTTGCCTTCAACTTCTAGCGTTGGTGAAGCACCAGTGTATTCACCGCCTAAGAAGGGTGTATCGGTTTCGATTTCAACTCTTGAGGAAATACCGATTGAGGCTTTGGTTGATGAAGCACCGCCATTGGAAATTGAAGAAGATGCTATTGTAGCAGCAGCACCAAGCGGAGAATGGTCGCTGCCTCAATCAGCCAATCCTGCATGGAAAAGAGTTGCAGCATCTCGATCCACACATGTTCGAGATACACGCAAGGTTCTGTGCGGAGTTGTAGGTGGCAGAAAGGCCGGTAAAACTGGTATGCTAACAGATTCTCTGACTGATGAAGAAATTGCTAATGGTGCAATGATATTTATTTCGGACTTTGATGGTGGAGGCGATTCAACTACATCTGCACATCATAGAGATAAGCAAGAAAACATCGTAGTGTTGAATCCTTGGGTTTTGAATAGAAAGTCCAAGAGTCGTGTTCCTTTCAACTATCCAGAAACTTTCAACAAGGCTATGGATGACTTACTGTATGCTCTTGAAATTGCTGAATCACAGGATGAATACTTCAAACTACATGGCAGAATGCCAAATCCATATCTCAAGACCTTTGTTTTCGATGGCATGGATCACTGGCTTCATGTTTGTGGAACTGCAATGAAGATAGAGGACTTAGACCTTGGAGATGATGCTGTTGATGTATCTGGCAGAAAGACGGCCACTAAGGTTGGCAGATTCAATTGGGAGTTTAGAAAGAACAGATACCAGGCTGCTATGAATGCGTTTCAAGAGTTGGCACGATTGAATGTTCATGTCTATGTTATCACTGGTGTAAAGCCATCATACGATTCTAACGGCAATGAAATCATGGGTGCTGATGTGCCAGCATGGTTGAAAGACACTGAGCGTGACCTAGAACAACTAATCGAAGTCACATTAGAAGAAGAACGTGATGAGTTAGGCTCTTTGACTGGCGAAGTTATCTCAAGGGCTAGAATGAAGTTTAATCGCACATCCCTGCGCCTACCTGAGCCTGTAATCCTGTTCAAGCAGCAGGAAGGCACAGACGGTCAATGGTTTGGCTATGAGGGCTTGAAAGACGGGTCTTTTGAGCATTCTAGCGATATTCACACTCTTGAAACAGAGGAATAAAGGTGAAAGTAGATGACTGACGACCTGCCGAAGCCGGTCAAGATCCGAGTGGGCAATGTAATAAGTATTCATTCAGAAGAAGCAGAGCCTGTTTTCGCAGCAGTTGGCAAATTGCGTGACGACTATGGAATAAGTTTTGATACTGGAATTGATTCTCATGGCCTGTTCGATTGGTATTTAGATTGGTCTTTACAGCATCCTAATTCTTTGACTAAAGATGAAGCGGTAATTAAGATACAAGAACTTCTTGACACAATAGGTTTGAAATATACGATTAGAATAGAAACTTACATGGATGTTTGATTATGAAGATTAGGCCACCAAAGCCAAGACCAGTTCCCGTAAGCGGAACGCTATTTTCAACCTATGCGTGGCATCCAGGCATGGCAGATGATAAGGTTCTAAGAGTAAGTAAATCATCGTTGGGCGCATTCCAAACATGTGAACAACAATACTTCGCCAAGTATGTTTTAGGAGTGAAAGAGCCAGAGAATGACAACATGATTCGAGGAACAAATGTGCATGACGCATATGAGTTTATCATGGGGCATAGTCTTGACATTGAACATGCTACATCTTTGAAGGAGGAAAGAGGTTATGATGCAGTAAAAGATTATTTTCATACGCTTATTCCAGAGAAGCAGATAAAGAAGGGTTGGGATGACGAGTATGCTAAACCCACTGGTAATGACTATACATTAGGCGAACCTGCTCATCTATCAAAGTTAATGGTAGGAGAAGCAAAGCGTTTCATGGTGTCTAATCCAAACGCTTTCAAACCAGTTGGTAATGAATTAGGAGTCGATGCCTTAGTTGAATTAGACATCAATGGCACTAAAGTTCAGGTTCATCTGAATGGTTTTATTGATAGACTATTTTTAGACGATAATGGTGATTATCATGTTCATGAATTGAAAACTGGTCTATGGAAAGATAAGAAAACCAAATATCAGAGCATGGCAAAGGAGATGGCATTCTATGTATATATGCTCAGTAAATCCACACAGCCCGATTTTGGAGGTGTAAAGGCTTCTTATTGGGGTTGGGATCACACAAGAGGACATGAACATAACCCAAGTGAGTTATACCGCTTTGTTGAGCCTGTAAAGAGCAAAGTCTTATTGGATATGCTGACAGACTTGAAAGCATTAGTGTCTGCACATTTGAGATACAAAGGCGATAATGACGGCAAGATGTTTGCAGTAAAGCCCTCTGGCTCAGAAAGATACTTTTGTGAACCTTGGTGTGCAATAAAGGGCTACTGTCCTAAATATGAGCGTCATATGATGCCACATGAGTTAAGACCAAAAACAGGGTGAGAATAATGTTAAGGAGATTTTTTCGTGCCTGTTGGGATTTCATATCTCAACCGTTTTTTTGGTGGTGACTGAATGGCTCTTTTCGACCATTTTCCACGTGAAATTGATATGAGAACACGCAAGGTTATTCACAACAAAAAGCAGTTAGAGCATTACATTAAGACTACAAATGGTAAAGGAAATCTGACGACTACTGTATATGGATTCAGAGATTTGAAAACAAAGGGCAACCGATGTGAATACAATACTGCAATTATTCCCCACTTTGTAATGGATTTCGATGCTGATCAAGCCTTGCGTGTGCATAGTTATGAAGAAAACTTAGCAAAGGAATCATGCTGTAAAGAAGTCGAAACAATATCTTCGGAATTATCAACAAACAATATCCAACATGCAATATGGTTCACTGGAGGCGGTTTTCACATTTGGGTGAAATTAGATCAAGAGTATATTTTGCCTCCTAACAAAATGTCTGATTTGCTTTTTTCTGGTCGAATGATTATTAATCAGTGGGTAAAAACGCACGATTTGAAAACTCTTGACCCAGTTGTTTCATTCCGCCCTGACCGTCACATAAGAATACCAAACACATACAATTTCAAACGACAAATTTGGGGAATACCTGTGTGGAGAGAGGATTTGATGCAGGGATGGAATTACATTGTCACTAAAGCACAGGAACCCGCACCAGGTATGAATCTGTATGAAGGAAAGGGCATGTCAATTAAAATCATAGAGAGAGATTCAATCAATCTATTCGATTCGAGTAACAGCGTGGCTAAATCATTTGAAGCGGGAGATATTGAAATTGACATAGAACGCATAAATAACATTCCAATGTTGCCATGCCTAGCCCAAGCCGCATGTGAAAAGGGTAGTAACCCGCCCCACAAGCCCCGTTCCTATTTAATGATGTATCTGATGGACTACTTTCGCAATTTTGCTAGACCGCCACGATCAAGCACAGTATCTAATCAAGAAGTATTAACTCTAACTCATGCCTTTATCCGTTCATTAGAATGGGCTGATTACAAACCAAGTGAAACCAGCAAATATCTAACTCATGGAGTTGAAAGATACTATCTAACTCCAACCTGCCCCACGATATACCATGAAGGATTGTGTGTGGGCAAGTGTCCTTACTATGATGAAAAGGGGGCAACCGCATGAGCGAAGAAAAAGAATTAGAAGAAATAAGAAGAAAGAAAGCAGAAGAAATGCTACAAGCACACCACAAGGGAGAAGCACCGCCAGAGGTATTGGATTGGTCTTTTAGAAGGTCAAACCAATCTGGATTCTTTGAGATATGCCAAACAGATAACATGGTTGCCGTAACTCAAGATCCTAACTGGGCTTCTTTGGTAGTGGATATGTTAAACAGTTTAACGCTGGCTCAACAAGTGATTGGAAATGATGAAACGGAGGTGAAGGAATGAGTGACCGTTCTCATTGGACTAAACTAGATTGGATGAGTTTGCGATACCATCCATCAATCACTTGCGCTTGTTGTAATGAGCGATTTTCAAAGAATATACCTAAGCCTGTGAAATTAAAGGAGAAAGACTAGGAGAGGTTAGTAATGACTGATCAACGTATTCTTTTTATTGATAATCGAGAGCGTTCTGGATTAGAGCAATTAGTAATGAAGTATTGTGATAAAAATAAATTAAATTATCAAATGCGTCAAACCATGATTACAGATTATTGTTTTGCTGATGTCGGCATCGAAGCGAAATCCATAGAAGATTATCTTCAAAGCCTTTATTCAGGGCATTTAGAACGCCAATTGCAGAATCTTGAAGATAATTACAATTCAGCGATTTTGCTAGTTCATGGAACGCTCGATCAACACATTGCTAAAGGAAAGAAGCGTGGCAAAAACATACCTTATGCAAAGGTCTTTGGCTCATTTACTGGTTCTCTCGCTAGATTTTCGACTGACTATGACATTTCCATTTTGACATTCCCTAACAAATCACTCGCTGCACGTTTTATCTGCAAACGATTTGAAAAACATGGCACTTTAGGTTCATCATCAACATATAGATTATTGAGAAAAACTGCGACAGAAGATATGCGTATTGACATATTACAGGGTGCAGGATGTAGTATAGCGATAGCGAAACGCCTGTTGGAAATGTATGGCTCTATTGTTGAAATATCGTCACTGAATGAAAAAGAATTACAAGCGGTTGAAGGTATAGGAAAGGTTAGGGCCAAAAGAATACTGCAAGCATTTAACAGTGAAACTCCGGTGGCCCAAGAGAAAATTAGAATGTCCAGGGCATGATAAGGTGAGGATTGATATACGATACTTACGGTGGATTATGATGCCCAAGAATGAGAAGGAGGAATAATATGTTACTAAAGCCTACATCAGATTCAGGAAACCGAAAATGGCATGATTATACACTAATCAAAACACCATTTGAAGGAAGTAGATTTATCAAAGAATACATTGATAGATTCAACACTGTATCTTTCTTCAATGAGTTCGCAGGGATGTTGTCTTTATTCTATGTCACAGGGCAAGTCATTGCACCATATGTCCGTGTTCCAATTCATGGTTCACATTTAGATACTAGAGTGCATGTATATTGGATTCAACAATCTCGAACTGGTAAATCTGCCGCTTACGAATTTACGAAGCAATTACTTGATGCTTGCGAAGTTGAGAGTGCTAAGTTCACATCTGGTTCTGATGCAGGGCTGCTAGGCCACGTGGATCAAGAACCAGAGTATGATGAAGAAGGTAAGCCGACTGGTAAAATGGAATACAAGGTAACTAAAGGATTGTTGAATGGTTACAAGACTTTACTATTTGATGAAGCAAGTGTATTACTTGACGATAAGAAGTCATATTTCTCAGAGAAAATTCTGTATCTGCAAGAAGCAATGGCCCCAATCGGTTCTGCCACTAACAATTTGGCTAAGGTATTGAAGGGGGCAGACATCCAAGTTGTATCTGGAGTTTCTATATGGGCGACTACATTCCCTCCAAAGGACATCATGCACCATGTATTAGAGAAAGGATTCTTCCAGCGTGTATTCCTATATCAAAATGACGTAAGCCAAGAGCAGCGTCAAACTACCAGCGAACACCGATTACAGGGCGCATATGTGCCTGTTCCTGAGAAAGTTTGGGGTTACGGAGAGTTGGCAGATTTCATACTAGAAAAGCGTGATCAGATTAGAGATAGATTGCTAAAAGCAGCAGATTTATCCTTAGAAGATTGGGATGCAATGAGTGATCATGAAAGGGATATGGTTGCTAACAAACATGCGTATGACATATTTACTGTTGATGAATCATATCATGCAGCATTACTGAACGCTACAACCGATTACTATGAGTTAGTGAACCAGATACATGATGCTAATGTTAGAGAAACTGCAACATCATTTATTCCTAACCTTGAAAACTATACCATGACATTTGGAAATATTATCGCTACACTAATGAGTTCTTCAGTAATTACTGCCGACCACATCATGATGGCTACTGAAATCATTTATGACAATCTACACAATCTGTGTATTTGGTTAGAGCAGAAGCAGGATTTCAAAGCAAAAAAGAAGCGTGATGCTTCTTTGCACGAATGGAAAATTGCTTACAGTAAGTGTAAGAAACTAGCACACTCTAGATCTAAACGTGAATGTGTAGCAAAAAAGGAACTAGAAAGAGTATATGCGATAAATCAAGGCGTAAGTAAAAAGACAGCAGAAAGACGATTGAAGAAATTGACTGAATCACCTGACGCTGATAGATTGATGGATGGCAGAAATGCTTTTATCGCTTTCAATTGGTGATAAAATGAAGAAAAAGGTAAGACGGTTTTTAGATAAAAAAGGTCTTGTTCCTATTGTCGTTTTTACTACCACTGATCCAGCAGAATTAGATACTGGTTATTCTGAACCTTCAAAGATTAGAGTCGATTTAGTAATGATATACAAAGACAATTCTTATCACTTATTTCAAAGGTCTGAAGGTCAAGATTTTATTTTTGATGAAACAAGAGTCAAAAGTCATCAATTAAAACAATTAAAGCCATTCTTGTCTGGTTCAACCCTTGTTAGTTATGATTTGAAATTAGTAAAAGGAATGTTAAAAATGAATTCTGTAAATACAAGAGAATTAGATATATTGTCAACAGTAGTTAGAAACACATCTGCTAGATATTCTTTATTCAATTTGGCATTTTGGAATGGTTGTGATGACTCATCAAGACTTGGAGAAGCGTTTGCTTTACATCATGCTAGAGTAATCGCTGATTGGGCTAATGGTTATGCTAGAAGCGTGGTTAAGAAACTTCAAGGGCAATTGAAATATATTTCTAATTTAACTTACAGAATTAAGGTGCATGGTAATCTAGTTGTGAAAAAGGATGGAAAACGAACTAAAATACAAATCAAATCTAGTGGTGACGAAGAAGAATGAAACCCTATCGTGATCGAGTAACACAGACTTGTTCTAACTGTAATACCGATGTTTTGGCTATTAGGATAAATGGCTTCTATGCGGGAAGTAGGGATAGAATCTTTTTATGGGAATGCCCTTTGTGCAATTATATCTGGCGTAAGCCAAATCCAGTGGTGAAGAATAAATGACTGTATTTCAAAAGGCTTGGGATTTGTTAAAAATAGGATATATACCAAGCGAAAATCCTGAAGATAGAGAGCGCAGAGAAATGTTGGAAAGTCTGAGTTTGGGCAACATATCTAAAATGGCAAAAGAATTATTCTTAGACACAATAATAGCACACTTAGAAACAGGTCAAGAGGATTATGTAATGAGTGAATTAGCAAAAGAAGGCTACGTTGGAAATCTTGAAAAGTATGTGGAAGAAGGTCGCAGAATGGCAATTGCAGAAGTGAGGGCGAAACTGGGATGATTTGCGATTGTAGCACTTGTCAAGTCTTAGCAAAGGCTGTAATGATAAGGCCAAATCAAGATAAGATTCTTGCCACAGTTATACTAAATAAGGCAAAGAAAAAGTCCAAACCGTTTCACGGTTACAATCCCAAGAAGCACAGTCGCAAGGGCGGATTGAGTGCTAAAGGCAGAGCGCACTTCAAAAGAAAAGAAGGTGCGAATCTAAAGCCCCCTGTCACAACCAAACCTAGCAAACTCAAACCAGGATCAAAGAAGGCTAAGAGGCGAAAGTCTTTTTGCGCCAGAATGTCTGGAGTCAAAGGGCCAACCAGTAAAGGCGGTAAATTAACACCAAAGGGTGCAGCGTTGAAAAGGTGGAATTGCTGATGAATGCTTTTGAGAACAGTTGGAATACGTTGAAATCAGATATGTCTGATATTGCTTCATTAGTTGATGAGATACGAATGCTTGTGGAAAATCAAAACGCTCATCCAATAATCGCTGCAAGAATGGTTGCAGAAGCAAACTATCCTGGCGAAAGGGATCAGAGAAAAATGGGTAGAATGTTGTTTCAAGCATATGTTAATTCAATGAGTTGAAACCATGTCTAACACTAATTTAGCAGAGGGTCACGAAAAGACAGCAACAGGGGCATCAACCTATCAAAACGATGGGCTTAGAGATACAGATGTTCTAACTAGCCCTTCTCTGACTAACAATGTTGAACGTGGTCTTGGGAACGGAGTTATACCAATCACACTAAACCGATATGACGAAGCAAACAGGAATAACCCAGTAAGTGGCAATTGCTGTGTTAGGCCAAATGGAACATTAGGTAGCACTAAAGAGTTGTATGTTGATGTAGGAGTAGTTCAGTTAGATGGGATGTTTTACAATGTTGGTTCTGCCTCTGTTTTAGACATAGGTGGATCAGCAAATTACCATTCTAGTGTTCATGGTTCTGCCATTCCAAATGGCACAAACCCTACCGATGAAGCCATACTGTTAGTTTATGTAGATCCTAGATTGCCTAACAATGTAGGTTTCACTTATGGGTCATATGTTGAAACTTCTACTGGCGTATATCCTCAATCCCCATCCGGCCATTTAGTGAAACAAAACACAGTATTGGCCGCAGTTCGAGTAGGTAAAGGTGCATCGAACCCAGTTATCTTAGCAATAGAAGATAAGAGAGTTTTCAATAGACCTGGCCCAGTAGCCTTGTCTGCAATAGAACACAGTGATGGCACTGAAAGCAGCATGAGAAACGACTTCATAGCAGGTCTAAATGCAGCCAATTTACCAATTACAGATTTAGGAGTTTTGTTTGCTAGAAATCCATCTGGAATACATACTGGAATACCACAAGGGATAGGTCAAACTCATCTATTTTTCCAATCTGATATTGGTTTAGGGTTAGCACCAGGGGGCGGAGGAACTTATCAAATAACCCCTATTCATAGAACTGCAAAAACAGACGCATTACCATACCCTACTGGTTCACCAACAGTGCTTCCATTTGGAAACGCTGCACCTGCTGGACTTCTTTTTAAGCCATTAGTGAGTGAAGAAGATGGAGTTACAAGCCTCATAACTGTTGAAGCATATGACGCTTCACATCTTCATGTTGGCACTATGATTGAAGGATTGCATTACACTGTAACTCCCACTGAGTTGTCGCTCAATGATCCAGCCTCTTTGCCCCCACCGTTAGGAACAGCAACAACTGTTGTAATTACCTACGTTCATGCAGGTCATGTTTGATTAAAGTCAAATAGTGTATGACTAATTTTATCGCTTCTTTTGAGAAGTGGATATGGAGTTTTTTCACCTGCTAAGGCTTTTTCAACCGCTATGATTGTATCTTCACCCAAAGCGTATGGGATTAGAGATTTCATATGATATTGTGGTATTCTAACACCACTTGGTAGCACCATAGATTTGATACCTTGAACTCCTGTTTTTGCACCTCTTGGCCCCCATGCGTGTAACACACCCGCATCTCCAGATTCTTTGCCGGTTCTCTGCGGGATATTCTTTACTGCCTTTTTACCATACAATGCTTGTAATTCATCAAGACTCATATCGAATACTGGTGCATTAGGGTGAAGTCCTGGTTTTGTATGTGGCCTTGGTAGCCAAATGCCTCCAGCGTTAGTCCATAAATCGGTTTGTTTTCGAGATGGGATAGCAGGATGTCCTGGGATGTCATGTCTTGGAACTCCTAGCAAATCAGCCATTGGCCCTGAATATGATGCGTGAGTAATTGTTGGCGGTGGAACTTTGCTACCAGTTGTTTTTACGCCTAATGGCTGTCCTAGTGGCCGCATACCCATTTCTGGTTGGTATCTCATCATACCAGTTGGATTTTCTAGCCACCAATACATGGGGTCGTCAGTATCACGGCCTTCATTGTGAACTCTATAATCCTGCAAGTCATCAATGAATTCTAAAGTATGAATCATCAGTTGGCGACCTAACTTAGCCGCATCATTCGTTGGAGTAGGGCCAACTCCTTCTCTAGTAAAGAATTCAGCATTGCCTTTATTCCTCGCTCTGTTGAAAGCCTGTTTCTTTTTGTCGTCACCAGCCCAATCTTCCCATCCTTGCATTCTTGCCCCCACTGAGTTACCTTCACATGGGGGTGAAGCATAGAATACATCTGGTGTTTTCCCGTTTAAGATTTTGATTACATCTTGGGCTGAATAATTCAAAATATTTCCTGGCATTTCAGGCATATATCCTAAATCATAATCTGCCCAACTTTCATCTGGATTGCCAGCATACATTATTTCGTTACGAATTACATTATGGCCTCTATCTCTGGCTGCTTGCGCCCAACCTGCATGTATCTCAGGGTTGCCACCAGCACCTGCATAAGTTTCTAAAACATTTAAGGTATTTACTTTCATCAACTACATGCAGTATCAAATTCCATATCAAGCCTCACCTTTTTGTTGAGGCTCTTTTGCCACCTGCGCCTAATTGCCTACGCATGGCAGGGCGAACAGTTCCTCTACTCTTGTTACGCTTGTATCTGCGCTTCGTTCTTTCACGCTTGACTTTTCTCGAAACATCCCATACACGGTGTTCTGCTTGTCTATATGGTCTGTCGCTGATATTGGATCGAGAATACCCTCTGAATTTGCCTTTATCCTCATTCTTTGTAATAGAATCCCAAGCAGCCTCAAATGACTTTTTTACAGGAGATGCGTCTATTGGTTTTGGCATCGTAACTTGATTTCCTTTCCCTCTAAATGCTTCTGGAGTAGATCTACCTCTAAATGCAGAAGTATTTGGATGATTCTTTAACGCTCGATTTACTTCTTTTTCATCTCCAAATTCTTGAAGTGTGTGCGCCCCAATTTCATGTGCAAGATTAATGTTTTCACCAGGTAATTCACCTCTTTTCACCGCTTGCTTCAATTCGTCATCAATGGCTTCATGGCCGTATTCGTGAGTAAGTGTGCTGATTATACTCTCTATTGCATCATCTTCATTATACTTGCCAGCATAAACATTCTTAGGGCCGTAAGATGCCAAATTAACCCCTAAATGAGTTGTATAATCTCTCTCTTGCCCTTCATACGTTCTCGGCAGATTAATGTTATTTTTCAGATATTTTTTCCCAGTTTTATCATAACCCCTTATTTCATTACCATCTTTATCAACATAGGTAATTATTGACTTCCCAGGGGTGTCCGTTCTAACTGTCTTAGTTTGGGGCAAAGAACCGCCCCTTCTAAATTCGGCATTATTAGGGGTGGCATTTAGCCCACGATTTTGAAGTTCTTCTTGAGTATAAGGGGTTTTATCGGTTCGATAACCAACGCCTAAGAGTTCATCTGTAAAACCGTCACCTGTGACCTCTGTATTTTCACTAGATGGGTTAGCATCATACGTCACTGGTTTTCCTTTGTAAGTCGTATCTGCCCCTGAATAAGAATCCCACACTTTTTTTCCAGCAAATAATTTACCCAAGCCTTTTGTTGGTCTTTTAATATGATCTGGCACTCTAGTAGTGGCTGTTGCTATTGGCCCAGTAAATTCACCTGCGCTTAAACCTCTATTGCCAAAATAAAAATCTTTCAAAATACTCTTAACCACTGTTGGCTTACCTCCAACGCCCTGTGGTTTTGACCGCTTTCTCCTAGTAGCAGCCTTCTTGTCTTTTTGACTCATTGAACGGGATGTCTTTGGCGTTTTGTCGCTGACCTTCTTTGATGGTCGGCACTTAGGGTAGCCCTTACTATCAGTCTTGGCTTCATCACGCCCACATGGAGGGTGCTTGCCATCTTTATCCTTGCGTGAAACATCAACCCACTTTTCCTTAAACCATCTTCTCAAATCTTTTGAGATTAAATCAGAAACTGGGTTCAGAATCATTATTTTTTCGACTCCTTGTATTTACGCTTCGCTTCTCTAACTAACTTCTTCGATTTACCCCTTGCCTGTTCTAAGGTTGGATGGAATTTGAGTATAACTTTTCTAGCGTCTTTTTTTATTGATTTGCCATCAACTATAACTTCTACTGGATATACTTCAAATTTATCATACCAGTATGCTACTTCATATCCCCCATCTTTAAGTAATTCAACAAGAACGCCTCTTTTGTAATCTTTATCTTCGGCTTGTAAAACCTTCATTTCACCTCTTGGTAAAGTGAAATCCACACCCTTCATTTTTTGGAACTTGCCTTTGGTTTTTTTCGCATCTTTTGTTCCGCACTCATGCTTTACAAAATCCCAAGCCATGTCAAAAGCGGTCATGATTTATACCCCATCGGATCTACGCCTTTATCTCGCATGAAATCCTCAATTGAAGGTGGGCGGAAAACTACGCCACGCTTTGGGTGCATTCTACGATCTGTCAATAAATCACCAACTTCACCCATACCCATTCTAAGTGGCACTGAACCCATCTGTATTCTCATTGGTTTGGCTTCATTAAACAGCCTAAAGGCATCTTTTTGGTCTGGCATTTCCCCTCCCATATAGTCATCCAAAAATGCTTGATAATAGGCCATTTTTGCATCATATTCAGCCATTTTTTGCCTTTCTTCTTCCTCCATTGCAGACAACATTGCCATCTCCTTTGCGCTAAGGCTGGTGTCTAACATATTGTATGCCATTGGAGATTGGCTGATTAAACGACCTATTGGTGTCTCTCTCCAATGCTCTTTTTTGAGCAAATCCCAAGCAGTATCAAAAGCGGTCATTTCTTCTTCCCCTTCTTGCCTTTCTTTTTCCAACCGCCACCTTTGGACTTATACCACTTAGCAGCCCAACCGTTGGCATAGGCTGAGGGATAGACCTTGAACTTGGATCGAGCCTTCGATTTGGCTTGCGACCAAAGACTAGGGTTGGTTGGGGCGTTGTCGCCCTTCTCATCGCTTTTCATCAATTCCCATGCAATCTCAAATGTTTCTGTCATTATCTAACCTCCATTAAAATATCCACACGGACTTCATTTGTGCTATTTTTTTGAATTGGCATAAATGTAGCCCTAAAAGATGGAGTATCAAGTGGATTTGTGCCATGTAAAACAACCTCTGTAATTGATTGCTCACTGGTAACTTGTGTATCAAACAAAGCACTGACTGATATTGTGCGATTATCAATTTTCTGAACAGTCGCAGAACGGCTCATCTTTGTGTTACCTGCCCCGCCATCACGACTAGAGGCATCTGTGCTACCAGAACCTAGAGAACATTGTTTAATTAAAGTCTGCAAGTGATCTGTCAATGCGGCTTTGAGGGGGTCGAGAACTGGCATAATCATTCATCCTTTTTTTCTTTTTTTTCCCTTAATTTTTGATAATGTCTTTGATAATCCCTTCTGGATGGTCTAGGAGGGTTGCGAAGCATGTATTGAAGTGGGTTTCGTGGCTTCACATAATCGCTAGGTCGATTTCTTGGTGCTATTTCGATGTCATCCTTCAATAAGTGCCATGCTTTTTCAAATAAACTAACCATCTTATTTCACCACGTAATTTCGGCTCTTACTGTTGCCGATAGGGAACGCTCTTTTATTTCCATCCCTAACACCTATCTTTCCAAGTCCGTTTTTGTATTTTGCACCGATAATGAATCCGGTTTCATTTACATTCCTAACACGGACTCTGTGAACCGATATGATATTGACTTTTGAGGACATGGTGATGTTTTCCTTAATGTCCTTATCACCTGCGCTTTCACTTAATCCGCTAATGTCTATTGTGCTAGTTTTTATGTCAGATAATAGTCCTTCAATACCCTTTTCATATTGCCCAATAATCAAATCGGTTCGTAGGCTTTGATACTTGTGTTTGGCCTCAAATACTGCAAATTTCCCAACCACTCCATGATTTGGTAAATTGACATCAATTATATCTCCAGCCATTATAGAAGTAGCATTCATTAATCCTTTCATTGTAATCATTGGCGCACCATTTTCAGACCTTGATAACAGTGTTTTAGCCAATTTTCTTGCAGCAGAAACACTCTTTATTCCAGGTATTTGTTGTCTCAGTGTTTTGACAACAGTTTCCTCTCCACTGGTTGCAGCCTCACGAATCTTCTCACTGTCTTGAACTCTAATGAATACAATTTCATTTCCAGCAATTACATCGCCTACAATTACAATTTCATTTGGTGAATCAAACAAGCGACTAACTTCTATCAAATCTGCCCCGTTTTGACTACCTATTCTTAATCCTCTTTCTTTGAAAATATCGCTAGTTAGAAGAATTGACCCATTATTTTCACTCATCATTTGACGGCCATCTAACTGTGCTATGTTTCTCAAAACCTCCATAGTGTTTAGACCTCTAGTATCACGTGCAATGTATTTGTTGCTGTGATCATTGATTTGCCTTAGCATTGGATGTGCGCCTAAGTAACTTTCAATATCCCTAGAATTATTGTGGAACTCGTTAGACGGAGTTATAGTAACACCTGCTTTGTTCCCTCCAGCATCATTTAGTAAGTGCATGGCAGCATCAGTAGTTCTTATTCCTATGTAACCGAATTGACCGGCTATTGCCTCTCCTATTGCCAGCCCTGAATCACTTAGACTCTTACCTGACATTTGTTTGAACACCATTAATGTATTCTTTTGGTCTTGTGTAATATCAGCGATTCTCCATCTTACATTTCGTGAATCTATCAGATAGGGAGGGAAATAATCAGATGACAGTTTTTTACTATCAACAAAAATATCCGGTTTTCCATTCAAGTGTTCAATTACACCTCTATCGCTACCATCAAATATCTTGAATGTCTGCTGTGATACCATTACAAAGTCACTTGGTTCGTAGTGCATCAATCCTCTATACGAAAGTGCAGTTTTGCTAACAATATCTTTTACTCCATCATAATGATACCAAGATTGTGACTGTATTTTCATACTAACAACTGAATTATCAACAAATGATGGAGATACTGCTTGTATTGCTACTGGGCTTCTAGCATCGTTAATTGTTCTAATACTCCAAGTTGATACTGCGCCTACATCTGTAACATCTGAAAAGTAAAAAGTCATACCAATGTAATCTGATATTGCTACATCATTCTGATCATATAGTTCTTGAGCAGTTAATGTAATTTCATCACCCGACCTTGTATATTCTAAACGACCTTTGAAATCTAGTGCAATCAGTTTTCCAGATGCAGGTAACAAATAAGGTTCATCGACTAGAAATTTACTCGAACCTAAATTTACAGTGAATTTTACATTAGGATAAAGTCTCATCGCTTGGCTTGGTTGAACCAAAGTTCCAGTCTTGACACGTCTTGCATGGTCGCCAGAAACCCCATTATCAACAGTGAAATTTGTTTCAGTTTGATAGACTGGTTCACCGCCCCCTGGGTGTGATGCTTGAGAATATCTCGCTTCTATCTTAGGATTGAAATTTCCCTCGTTATCAATTCTGTGTGCATCAGATTTGAAATGCTGTAACATGTTTGCAGTTGGTATCAAATGATATATGACATCATAATCATTCGCATTAGGAAACTCTATTGTCAGTGCAGATGTAGCGGAAGTTATTGGTTCAACTTCATTTACACCTTTTGACTCATTCAATTCAAAAATGCCATACCGTTTGTCACGATGAAATGGCTGGTGATCCCACCCTGGTAGTGAAATTGCACATCTTGGCCCCAAAGTCCAACCATCCTGTAATAAATCGGAAGCAAAAGCAAATAACTTCAATGGCCTTACTGGTCTTATGATGTAATCAACATATTTTCTAACTGGGTTGGATGGAGTTGCTTTACCAGTGCTGCCATCAACCTCTGTTCTAAGAATCGAACTATCTTCCTCTCTATTCAAATATGTTTTACGCAAGATATAGACTCCACCCCATGCTGGTAAATCAGCAACGCCACGAACCGCCCAAGCATCTAAGGCATGGGTCTTAAAGTCGCTTCTTACAGTATCATTAGTAAAACCAGACAGCAATGCAGGTTTAGAACTATTTGAATCTGGACTCCATGTTGGTTTTTTGGAGTAGTCTGGCCTTGTTGCAGCAGAGCCAGTCCCATTGACTGTAAAGCCGCTATTTGTCATGAAAGTCTTTACCACGTGTGATGGCAAAACAGGGAATTGATAGCCTAGCATTTTATCAGTATGGAGAGAAACTGCTCTAGTTCCAGCAACTGCATAGTTCACATCAAGGTTTGAGTTTCTTTCACTTTCAACCTCCATAATCAATCCTAATCTTGGTTCAGTTCGGGATTGAATTTGTCTCACATCAGATATTTCAGACATCAAATCTGGCGTTACTCTTGAGACTACATTTGATGTCATCTCAGCCTCCATTATACTATTTGGCGGATATGAGAATCTACCTCTAGTTTCATTTATTGCATGGAAATTAGCATGGAGAGCATTGCCTCTCAGATGATAGAAGTCGCTACCATGCCCAAATCTTGAACTGCTAGTAGTTATCATTGCCCCTGCTGAATCCTGTTGAGCATAAGTTGGACTACCACTTCTTTGAACCAAATCAATGAATGGATCGCTGCCCTTATTTACTGGGATATTATCAACATCATGTAACCTCCCAGTATGAGAAGTCGGTGCTGAAGTGGAAATAGTCACACCGTATTTTCGAGATAAATATGCTTCAACTTCATGTTTTTCAGCATCAGTTAAATCTCTATCAAAAATAATCACCTCTGCCATTTGACCTGTTAGAGCAAATGACCCTACATTTCCAAGAACTGGTGTGTTTGAAGTGTTTGTTTTTTTGGTAAATTTAGCACTCGATGTTGCTTCAGACTTACCATTTACATACAATGTTTGAGTTGTTGAACCCCCCCCTGAACCATCACTACCAGCCATTTTCATTGTAACAATTGATGGGGTATTTGGAACAACGGTATTGGCTGATGCTGATATTGTCGTTTGAGCAGAACCAGTTCCTGTTCGCCATTGCCAAAAATTATCAGAACCCACCATTTTTGCGTATAACAACCATCCAGTGTTTGAAGTAAAATTATCAATAATTCCATTAAAAACATTGTTGTCTGAATCAACAGTGGCAACAACAAAAATAGTCATATTATTTGGATTTAGTTTTGCACTGAAAGGCACAGAAAGACTGTCGTTACCATCAAAATGAACATGAGACTCCCCATTGTAATCTGCATCACCTCTTACAAGTGATGGTTGAGCAGATGCTGTGCCTTGTGTGAACTCAAATCCATTTGATGATGAATCGACCCATGAATTAATAGACGCACCATCGGCTAAATCTAATGAATCGGCTTTTAACCATAATACAGGGCCACTAACTGGTAGCGTTGTTGGCCTGTTATCATTCAATTCATAATCCCATGCGCCAGCAGCCATAGCACTAGGATCCAACATCCCATTTTGAGTAATACCAAGATTCGCACCTATTCCTATTTGTTTATCCTGTGCCTTTATTGGGTCATTGCTTTGTCTGATGTTTCTTTCAAACGGATGGGCTTCAGTTGTAAAGTCGCTGGCTACAAAACCAACAGGTGCGGTTCTTTCGACTGGGTGCATATCAATTCCAGGCCAAGTAGAATCACTAACTATCTCTGTGTTAGTAGCAAATGGTATCTCAGCAGCAGAATCATGCGCCCCTCCATCGAATCTTCCAGAATTGAGTATGGCGTTTCCATTTTGATTTTCAGTTGGATCTCCGGCCAATATATCGCTTAGAGTTGAGGCACTTCTAATTCCCCAAGAACGGACTGGTAATCTTCTGCTAACATCAATACCAATATATGGTTCAGCGACATAAAATTGTTTATTTAAGTCCTGACCGTCACTATCTAAGTCTATTCCTTTAACAAGTCTTAATCTGCTAGTGGGATTCAATGAATCTCCTATTGCTTCTCCACGTGAGTATCTATTTATTCCAGTCTGATTATACAATTGGATTGTTCCACGTGCCTCTCTAAGTGTAGTATGCCCCATCATTACACAATTAAAACCTTTCAGACCCTCCACATTTCCATGCCCACCTGCATTCAATCCATTATACCCGTAGTTTTGTAACCACTGAGCAATGTATAATCTTTCAAATGGCAATGCTTTTTCTGCTTGGCCGTCAGTTGTTGGATTTGAGAAGTTTCGTAAAAATAGACCATTTGTAGATGGATAATTAACGGCACGTGGCATTCCAGATTCACGATAACGGAATGTTAGGTAATGTTCTCTAGTTGTGCCGAATAGTATTGGGTGACTAAACTCTGCCAACCAGTGACAAAGGAAAGCATCTGGTGTTCCCCCCTTGTTAGTATCACTTGCTTTGATTAGACCAAAATCCCTTTGATCATCATCACGACTTAGGTTCATATATTCTGGATCGTGAACTAATAGTGGAGGAACAGTCGCTAATTCTGTGGCGACTCTTGGCCTAATTACTCCTTCATGATACCCACGCAAAAACCAGTTATTTGTCGAATCTTTAGCAACTAATTTTATTGGTTCTGGCCTACCCCCAATTGCACCATAATTGTTAATGAAGAACCCATTTATCATTACTTCACTTGCAGTATTGAATCTATTTCTAACTGTGAATGTGCTACCTTGAAGTTCCAATCTAGTTGGAGAACCCGTTGATATTGATCCATCCCTAGTTGCCAGCGCAAATGATACAAATTCTGGAGTTCCTTCAACATTAGTATGAGTTTGTCCTGGTGCAAATAGGTAATCAGGAATACTTCGATGAGTTGCTGACGTATATTTTGCATCTGCATCTATGTGTCTTTTTCCTTCTAATTCGTCAAATGGCAAACCATCAGATACGAAAGACCCTGTATCGTAAAATACACTTGTATTTTTTGCATCAATTGTATCTAATTGGAAAACACTTGAAGTGTTTGTTGTATTACCATTTCCAAAGCCATGATGTTTATACTCAGTTTCTGCCTCAAACATTAGAGAATAGGCTGAACCATGTGAACGGTGAAGTTGCCTTCTTAGAGATGCTGGCGTTCCTCTATGGCAAAGAGGGGTTACAAATGTATGCCCCTGTCTCCCAAATCTGATTCTGTGGTGTGGAATTAGATTGCCTGTTTCTACTCCATTGTTTGTTTGCTTCAATAAACTGCCTCTTTCAGTATGGTCTGATGCTCTATGAGCAGCAAACAGTCTAGTGTGACCTGCTGAAAACAATCCAGCATCAGTGTGCGTATCAAGACCATGAATATCTTTAGCGTTAGGATGTAAGATGCGTTGACAATGGAAAATCAAAGAACGGTCATTTGTATCATATTGTGACGCTTCATTTGCGGCTTCTGCTACTCCAGCCAATCTTGGGTTTGGTGCTGTCAATCCGCCCATGCCCCATGTTTGATTAGACCACGCTTGCACACGATCATGTCCTGCCCTAACAAATATGCCACCAGGTATATCCTCTTGCTTTGGTAGTTGTATTCTTAGATTTGGTGCTACATCTCCGCCTGGATTAGAAGGGCCAATGAAAGTTTCACCAGTTACTGTATTTTCACGCTCATTGGTAATTTTATAATCTCGAATGACTGTTCCGAATGGCGACCCTCCCTCCAATATCAATTCATTTCCTAAATCATCAGTAGTAACTATGGATTCAAACACCTTTTCCTCGTTACTAATTTGTAATCCGACAACTCTTTCTGCATTTTCAGTCATTGTTGTCATAAACTCACGTGCATAAGTATCATTTGAATTATCGGCAACTGCGGTTCTATATGTTGCAGCATCAGTAACATCAACATTCTTTATGTGAACACCATTTGCACCAGATGACACATATGCTGATTCAGTGGTTGCTGTAAAGTCAGTAGTTGTATATCCTGTGCTAAAACCAATCTTTTGATCTGAAGCCGTTCCTTTAACTGAAAATCCTGTCGCATATTCTAATGGTTGTATTCGTAACCTATTGTTTGAGACAGCATCGGTTTCAGCATTGGGATGCACCGTTGTTATTCCTCTGATTGTCGGATGAATTGAATGAAAATCAGGAGGCGGCATATCCGGTAAATTACAAGAGTTAAGTCCTTCAATTGAAAATCTATTGAAACCTCTGCCTCCACCAGCATAAACAGACGAAGTTTTACCATTTCTAGTTGCATAATTAAGAGCCGGTATTCCTCTATTTCCTCCATCCATTGGCTTTGCTACTAAACGATGAACTCCAATAGAACCCATTCCTTGTATTATTGGCCCACCACTTTGTTCACCCCAATATCCATGTGCTGATGAACTTGGGGCTACTAAATCCCAAGACAATACGATTGTATGTTTAGGCGATTCACCAATCAAAGTAAAACTGTTGCTTAATGTATCTCCAGTTGTGCCTAAGCCCCCTGTTGGAGAACCGTTTATGTTTGCTGTATTGAAAGTTGCTTGAATCAAAGCATTATAGGAACCGCCCTCTGGTGATCGCAGCCATCTTAAACTAAGGTCTGTGTAATCTCCGTTATCTATATTCTTAGAAGTAGAAGCATTTTCAACCCGTAAGATATAGTCGCCATCAATGAACTCAGAAGGAAAACCATGTTTGCTACATGTTGCTATTTCTAAATTAACATTTCCTGCTGCACCTGCACCCATAGTTGCACCGATAATGGAGTATGCTCTAGGTAAAGATTGACGAACATACATCGCTCTTACATACCTAGCCTGATCTCTCTCCCCCACCATTTTTATACGCCTAGAATTGATTTTTGCTGCAATCATTCTAGTTGCGTTTTCAGACCCCAAATCAAAATTCATTGTAGGATTAGCATTTGCAGCCGCTTTCAAATCAACAGCAATTACATTCTTTGCTTCAGCGATAGTTGAACTTGATGCTGCTAAAGGTGTTCTGATTAAGACTGTAAGACCTTGCCTCCAGTCATTGGAGTTCACACCCGATTGCCAATCCGTAACTCCATCATCATAAGCAGTATCTGGATAAGTTAGGTGCATGGCAAAAACGCCAGAAGGATATTTGCCTGTTGATGTGCTGCCCCAAGACTCGTTTTTGGCAGGAGATAAATACCTTGAAAATGACTCAGGAATAATACTCACCACACATTTCTAGCGTCAAACCATGTCTGCGCTTCAGCAAATGTCAAGAAACGCTTCCATAAAGCAACTTCGGATAATGAACCTGCAAAGTGAATTGGCCCTGCGGAGTTTTTACCATCACCAAAAGAACCACCAGTGCCTGTTACTCCATATGTTGGACTTCCTGTTTGTAATGCTGTAAAATAATCTGTTATGGGCGTTCCTAAAGGTATTCCTGATAGTGTAGTAACAGAAGGCGGGAAATCCACAAATGGCGCACCAATCAAAGCACACCCTATCGTAGCCATGTCTAAATCACGTATGGTTTGTAAAGCAGTAGGAACATTAGGATGATCGGGGTCGCCACCTGCATAACCAGTGGCTTCAACATCAAAGAAGGCTTTTTTATTTGGTGAGGCACTACCAGCATCATAATGCTCATCAAAACCTCGAATCATATATGGAGTATAGTCGAAAATACCCACTTCTACTGCGCCAGTATTAGGATTGGTAATTCCGCTAGTATGCCCCATATACAAGAAAGGTAGCCCCGTTTCATCTATTCCAGCCATGATAAACAAAAAGCCGCTAACATTTGCGACAACTGTTCCTCCTGTAACTGTGCTTGGTGCTAAAACAGATACTTGGACTTGATTACCTATTGGAAACTCATTAGGATTTGTAATTGCTAAAGATAATGGGTATCTCAAAGGGCTACCAGAAGGCGCAGATGCACCTAAATGCACTCCATATGGTCTAGCGGTTCCTCCGTCATTGTATATTCCATGAAAAATTGGCCCTGTGGGATAATTAGGAGTTCCAGCAGCATGAATTACTGCCGACACACACCAAGCCTGACCCCTTGGATTGAAGTTTTTGACCTCTCCGTGTTCTGCTTCGACTGTGCCAGAGTTATTATTGAATAAAGCAACTACATCTCCGAAATGCCACATTTTTGTTGTTATTGCTGAACCAGTTGGAGTTACTTCAGTGCCGCTTGTCGCAGAGCCAGCAAGTGTTCCAAATCCGTTTGCTGAAGTTACTCTTAATTTTCGATTATACAAATCCTCTCTCCATTTTGTGTTGTCTTGAGACAATGCAGCACCACTAGCAAGATCCTCATCACTTCCGTAGATACCGTTTGATAATCTAGCATAGAAAGCACATTTACCCTCTGGCTCATTATTAACATTAAATACCGTTTGGTGATGAAATCCTCTCAAAGTATCATCATTTACTGTGTCATCGTTTAATACATCTGTAAAGTCAAGTATTGCAGATGCTGTTCCAAAATTACCTAAGTTTTGAAAACCTGCGAAACCAGTTGGGCCGTTTGCTAAATGGTGTTTGTAAAAATCAGAATAATCGTTTTTACTACCATCGCTAATATCAAACACAACTCCAGTGTGACCTCCGCCAAAGAATAGTATTCCCTCTGTATCAATCATTGGATAAATAAACTCAATTTCTAAATCATTTACTGCAACTCCAGTGCCTGGCGTTCCTGCTTGAAAGAATCCTTCTGAAAACTTATCCGCTTCTTTGTAAGGCTTGACATTAATCAAATACATCTCATCTATATTGTAAGCATCTGCACTATATTCAATCCTAAAATCTTCATAAGACGCAAATCTACCATTTACTCGAATTATTCCTCCAGATTTATGTGTTGAACGCATGAGTTGATCAACACCATCTGCTTTGACTATTATGTAATCAAATCTTTGTTGAACTGCATTCCAAAGATAAGAAGTATGAGGGAAAACAGGGGCAACTGCACCTATTTTCGTTTGTGTTTTCATGCGTTGCCCAATTCCATTGTAGGTTCTTTGTGTATTTGATTGATCTGTTGCATGAGTTAATGGCCCATGCACAGCACCAGTAAATGTGGTAATGGGTGCATATGTTTCACCATCAGCCCCAAGTGGTAATGGTGCAGGGAATGAGTTTAATTGATATGATCTGCTATTTGTAGCCAATAATCCTCCATGCCCAAATGCTTGATATGGTTGATATGGATAATAACTATTATTGTGAAACTTTACTGCGAAATTGCGACCTGCTGCACCTGGCACAGTGCTATGAATTACAACTGATAGTCCTTGTTCTCCAGTCCTTGATACCACTGGTGAACCTAAAAATGCTCTGACATATCCTAAGTGTGAATTATACGCATCGGAGGGCGCACGTTCTTTCCCTCCCGTTCCAAACGGATCAAATACAGTAATCTCCTGTGCGTCTGGATGACCTGCCATGTTGATTTTACGAATAAACTCATTTACACAACTTTCAAAACCATCAGCCTTTAATGCGATTCTTCTAAGATTTATTGTTTGAGGTTTCACATCAATCAATGATGTGCCATCTTTTGAAATACCTTTCAAACCATACAATATGCTTTTACATTCAATCGGTTCTTTCAATTGCCGATTATTTGGCTGACTCCATTCATTGAATATATCCCATTCAAGACAGCCCATTCCCAAATTATGTCGAATTTCACCCTCAGTGCCTTGATACAATAATGTGGTATTCATGCCTAAACATAGAGATAAAGCGGTTCGTAATTGACTAGCAAAAGTAGCAGAATTTCCCCAATCAACATTCATTATGGTCGAACCACCATAACCAGTATGAGTCGATAAATCATTGACAATGACACCCCCCATTACTACACTCATACCTTTAACAATGTGAGTAACTGCTGCTGGTGATGAAGCAGAAAAATTAACTGCTGTATCTAATCTTGGCGTTCTAAACAAAGCCTGATCTATATGCAATCTATTATTCACAGTGTCTATTTTATGGACTCTAGCCATAAGATAATCTTGGAAAGAATTATCCATCCCAGTTGGCCCAGTTGGTGTTACGGTTGCTTGTCCTTCACCAATAATGACATAAAAATTACGACCTAAAACTCCGGTTGATGTGTCACGATTAATCCCATCAGTGCCTTGTAGAGTATCATTGACAAAGGCTTCAACACTATCTACTTGTATGTATGCGTTTGATGCACCAGTCATCAACACAGATCCAGATTCAACAACGGCTTGTATTTTTGGATGAATGACTTTCAATCCAAATGAATACGGGCGGTTAGTCTTACCTAGAGCAGCAGCATTATTGACTTGAATTCCAGCATAACCATGATTCAGCCCCCAATCAACACTATTTCTTGCTTCATAGGTTTGCATTTGCACTCTGTTCATTGCTGTCATAGTGCAATCAATTTCTATCTCAAATTCTTTACCAAAAGCATGAACCCCATTTGTAACACCGTCTATTTCCTCATAAAGTCCTTTTGTATCGTAAAACATTGACTCAAATAATGGAAACTCAACTAAGGCACGTGTAGAAGCATAATCAGTCGATGTTTGCCTATCGTTTCTTACAGATACATTTCCTGAACTTACAACTTTGTCTTTCCATCCACTCAAGGAATTATGCTCTGTTCGCTCTGATTTTGCGTCAACACCGCCTTGACCGACTCCCCCAAGAGTCATAGATACTGATGGTGTGCCTAAATCTCCAATTTCTTTGATTGGCACTGTTTCACCAAGATTTAAGTTTCTTTTGACTTCAGAATCTGTAACATCCATGAGATTAGATCGGCCTCTAATCTCTAATGTTGCCCCATCTGAATCCATCAAAGTGTTGAATTCTTCTGCTCGCCCGTTTAGTAAAGCGATTTCTATTGATACATTAGGAGGGTCTGTTGATTCAGATGACGATAAAAAATCTTCTAATCCTGCATAGCGATTTTTATTAGCAGGGGCAACTAAAATAAAATGGTGATTTTGGTCTATTTGGTTATCTAATATGTTGAATACTTGTAATGTTGAACGCCTTAATGCAGATGGTGTTCGTTTGCCTTCATCAAAAGTTTTGAGATTATCACCAGTGTTTGATGAGATTGTTAAAATGTGATGTGAAGGATTAGCAGTTGGGTCTGGAGTGTTTGTATTGTTTATTCTTTTAGGAATGCCATAACCTCTGCCGCCATTTTTGATAGTCAATACACAATCTTCTATATTGACAAAGGGGGATGGAAAAGACCCATCGAAACCATGTGATTTCAATAGATGTGATTTTATTGGTCGTTTGAAATCTTGCGTTGGTATTTCAATAATGCCTCCTGGTGATACCATTTCCATTTGCACATCAGAGGCAGTTCCAGGTGCTGAAGTGTATGGCTTTAGAAGAATATCAGACAACGACCTAAATGTTCCTGATATATTGAATAAGGTTGAACCAGACGGAACTGTTTTTTCAACAACTAGATACGGCTTGTTACTTTCGACATGATATGGTCTAATTCTAGCGTTCACTTCGCTAGGCGTTAGCCCAGTTCCAGCAACAACCTCTCCGGTTAAATCTATCGCACTATAATAGACTAAGATTTTACTAGGGCCACCTGCACTTGTTAGAATCGCTGGTGCTTCAATTGAAGCAATCATGTGTCTATCACTTGGCGTTAGATGTTTGATGTAACCGTCATTAGTAGGTTTTCCATCTTTAATGTCGGCAGTAAAGTCAAAATCAAGTCCTTTAATTAGAAATGGCTTTACATCTTCAATTCCAATAGCAACAATCTCATCATGAACAGATGCCGATAAGTTGGTTGCTAAAGTAGTGTCATGCGATCCAGCCCCACCTTGAATGATGATTCGATTAAATGGATTGCCACTAGAGTCTATTGAAAAAGAAGTTTTACATTTATTATACACACTTTTAGTTTCACCAACATAAGCATTCTCTGTGACCTTTACAGGTTCGTTTTGCTTCATAATTGATTGTAAAGATAACTCATCACTGTTATACAAAAACTCATCAACAACTCCTTGAATAGTTTGTTTTACAACTTGCTCATCTGGCAATGGCATTTGATGTAAGTAAAACTCTCCATCAACTCTATTGTATGCTGTCATACCGGACATTCCGGCTAGACCATCATTATTTGAATCCTTGAGAGTAGCCATCAAATCACCGTATATTTGTCTAAGAAGTAACCTTGAACTTGAAGCCTCTCCGCATCAGTTAGAACACGGTCATAAAGTATAAACTCCGCAAATCTAAAGTTTTGCGGTGCTTTATTATTTGCTGTGCCTGTTTTTGCGGAGGCATTAGTGCTTAAAGCCCTACCGAATAATCCGAATAAATTATTATCAAAGCGATAATTTGCTGCGACTTTACCAACAAATGTAGTTTCCTCTTTTGTATGATGATGAATTACAGCATTAGTGGTTGTATGATTAAATGTTAGTGACAATAATCCCGCTTGTCTAAGGTCAAATGTGGGAGTTGTTGTATTTGTAGTAACTCCATTATTTGTTAAGAAGTAACCATTAGCAGCAGCAGTTTGCCCAAAGAATGTTTTAGATGTGCTTGCATTCTCTCCAATCAAATCATAATTTCCACTGGTGAAACCATCTGGTCTTTCAACCATAAAAAATGCAGTAAAACCATTAGTGCTAAGACTATGAGTTATTTGCTCTGATTCACCATCAGTGGTATCTATATTGACTAATGCGCCATCAGATGATGAAATCTTTAACGCTGGTAAAGAATTGAAAGAAGGGCTTTGAGCCTCATAGACCCATGTTCCAACGGTATAAACTCCAAACTTATTGCCGCTTTGGTCTGGAATATGAGTCACTGTTGCCCCATCAGATAAACCTGTTAAAGCATTCACTGGCAACCACATTAGTAATGAGTTGAGAGTAGGAGGGTCAGGTAAAGGTGCTTCTGTGGATGATGGTGGACTCGCAGCATCACTGGTGATTCGACTTTGAGTTGAAACGAAATATGCCGTATTTGAGTTACCGCTTTTGTCATTAAACCTCTGGCCTTGTGTAAATTGCGCTCTAGTAAAAGCATCTTTCTGCCTAGTAACTTGGTTTGCTACTGCTGATGATGTATCTTTATTTCCAGCATCAATCACTAAATCAGCATTCCCTAATACTAACCAAATGGGTGTGCCATCTGCATGATCATACAAGAATCCTTGACCTTTTGGATGGTTTTCTATTGTTGCAGCCGTTGTTGCATCGTTTGTCAAATGAACGGATTGACAAATTATACGCTCATTAGCAAAATCAAGTGAAACTATTCTTATTCGCTCAATTGGATTTACCATAGGATCTAAGTCTGCGATGTTAGCAAGTCCTATATCAGAACCAGTAGTCAAATTAATCAGACGACCACTAGCAGATTTAGATAATCCAGTTATTGGGTGTGTTCCAGATTGATTTACTATTGCATTCAAAGTTGAGTGTCGTATTCTATCTGATGCTAAATAATCAAGTGTTCCTATATTTGTGCCATAAGTAAATGCGTTTAGATTTAATATGCCATTATACCATGACTGTTTTCTGATGTCATCCAAAGGAATACCAGTGGCAAATGAGGCTATTTTTTCTAAAGCAGAGAATCCATCATTTGTTTGAACATCATATACTTTGAAATAACCTAAGTCATTTATATTTTGAAAATCATATGCTACAAGAACTAAAGGAGTTTCAAACTCTCCACTATAATCAACAGTTCCATCTTTGCCTTGATATGGTGCTGCTTCATTACGATTATTGAAAAAATTGATTGATGGTATCTCAATTTCATCCTCAAAATCCCATAATCCGATTGTTTGATCTGTAACTGTTAAAACATCTAATGTTGGAGAATTCTCTCCATTTTCAATTCTAACACTCTCAATAATACCTCGAAACTCCCCGCCTCTGCCGCCAATAAACATATCAGATGATACATTGTCTAAAATTCTCTGTTCAACCAAATTTAATTCTGCGACTAAGTTTGTATTGACATATATTCGCATTTCATCTCCAGTGAATTGAGCAGTAACTAGCATCAAAGGTTGTGCGCCCTCTGATATATCATCAGGTAAATGTTCTCCACCAGCATAAGTTCCTGAATGTGATTCTCTCAATGTATTAATATCAAATGCTGTGACTAATCTAAAAACTCGCCCAATACAATGTATTGAAAACTCAATGGGTGCATTTTTGAACGGGTCGCCTACCTTTAGTTCAAAACAACCTGGTTTTATTAGAACTGTGCCACCGTAATTAGGAACAAGATATGTATTGATAGTGAATGCACCCAATATGTTATTCAAAGGATTTCTTTCGTTAGGGAAATGTTTTCTCCCTATTTTAGTAGCGTGACTAATTGTAGTGGTTGTAGTTCCTGCGTAACTAGGTCGTAAAAGATTTACACCGGATTCTTTGAATTGGCCTGTTGGAACTACTATACCGTCTGTAAAACCGTTCAATCTGATTGCTTTGCTGCTGACTCTGTGCAACCCCATTTCACAATCCCACCAACTGTTCTACTGGTGATAAAGTGATTTGATAAGTCCACACTGAGTCACCCGCTTCATAACCAGGATCAAAGGCTTGAACCACTACTGGTATTGCTACTCCTTGTCTAAGATACGGATTTGGCCTTACTGGTTTATTATTGATTATGTCAACTGGATCGAAATCTTCAGTATTCGATTCTGCCGAATGATCTGTTCCTGGCCCTGCTGGTATCAAAAACTGTCTTAGGACTCTGCTACCAGTTGCTGAAGTAACAATTGATTCATATGGTATTCTAAGACCTACAATATACTTCTTTACAGATTTCGCTTGGTCTATTCTTAGGAACTGTGCTGAATCAAAAGATGCGATTGAATCAGGCAAATCTATTGCAGAACCTGTTAAGACTTGGGGGCTAATTAACGCACCACCAGCACTTGGGTTTGTCACAGCGTTAATCAAGTCCTGTAACTTATCCCCTCTAGTCATTTTTACTCCATCTGCCCCCCCTACCATATTAGTCACAAAGAATTGCTTTGCCCATGATGTAGTGCTTGAAGTGACTGTTTTTCTCACAGTGGTTGAAACATTACCAGATGAACCATTATTGGTATTCTTAATTGTAATCATTTCATTAGTATATGTGCCGGATGAACCATTTTGATTATGATAGGAAACTGCCGCAGCCTGTCCTGTTGTTGTCGATACCGTTGCTTGAGTAGTGAAGCCTACTGTCGCAGCATTGACCTTAATGTTAGCAGCGTTTAACGCATTTACTATTGCCGTTGCCACACCACTTGTATTTGTGGTTGAAGATATATCAACATGAATTATGCTAACAGTGGAGACTACATTACCCGCACTACCATTCTTCAATCTTATTTCGATTGCTTCCCCTAAGTTTGCATCAATCTGACCTTTAGTTTGTAATTTGATTGTAGCCCCGTCCATTTCTGTTTTTACTCCTGACCATGCTGAACCCACTGAAGCATACCAAGAAGTAGCACCCGCATTACCAAATGATAGTGATAAATCTAGTGACATCTCTGCTGCTGCGCTACCAGTCGCTTCTTCATCGTCTGTAATTATTCCATCAATAGTAATACTCACTTCTGGTATATTCAAATCTAAAGCAGCACGTGTAGCCAATAAAGGTATTGTATGAACTAAAACTTTTCTTTGGATAGAAAATCCAATGTTTGTTGCTTCTAATTCAATTATCGTGCTATCCCTTCTAATCAATTGAATCATTGGCATGTCAAATCACCCCTCTAGTGTAATTACCGCCTCTTGAACGGTTTCTAAGAACCTTACTGACCTCATTGCTGACGGCTCTTGCTATTTCCCTTGAATCTCCACCGCCAGTCACATTGATGTTGATATTATTTGTTTGTGATCCTCTACTACCAATGTCGCCTTTTATTGACACAGGGATAGTGCGCCCATCTGGTAAAGGAACCACCGCTTCAGTTCCATGTAAAGTAACTGGATAGCCACTCTTAGGGCCGCTTGCTATACCTCCTTGATTGAAGCCAAAGAAGTCTGCTGCACCACCTAATAAATCAGCACCAAAAGACAAAGCCTCACTAGCACCATCAATGATGTAGGAAATTGCATCCATTATTGGTTCTAAAATAGACATCAAAATATCCATCGCATCTTCAAAGTATGGCAATAGGAAACCAATTAACCCCATAACTGCATCCAAAATAACGCCAATAATGCCTGTAACGATGCGAATGATTGGCTCAAGGAAATTAAAGAATGCTGCTACGAAACGGATTAATGGGGGGGCAATTGTTCCATACACTCTTATGAAAATTGAGATAAAACTTGCGAATAAAACAGCAATAACTCCACCAATTACTGCTACATATTCAATCACTTTAACTGCAAAGTCGATAATGCCACTATTAAATAAGAAGTCAACAAATCCTGATACTACCATATTTATTCCAGATATTAAGGAATCCATGTTAAATCCAACATCATCAAATGCGTCTTTGATTATTCCTAAAGCCATACCAACAAGGCCAAAGAATACTCCAAAAGCATCAACTACTCTTTGAAGCATACCTTCTTCATTCATTCGAGTAACTATGTCAGCAATACCGTTTAAGATTGCTGCAATTAGTGTAAAGTAAATTGTCAATATATTTCCTAATAAGCCAAATATAGTTTCTAAAATTATAATGAATATTCCAGTTGTAGCCTCAAAATCTATTGCGCCTAATGCTTCACCTATTGCGCTTACAACCCCCATAAAAGCCTCTAAAATAGCCTTACCTGCATCAATTACCATTCCAAAGGTAGAAGCGGCAGCCTCCCCCCCTCCAAATTGTTGAGTCAATAAATAAATGGCTGCACCAATTAACGTAAAAGCACCTAACACAAAAAACATCAAAGTATTGATTTGTCTAAATGTTTTTAGAAATAACTGAAATGGGGTCAGTGCTTCTTCAGTAACCTCTCCCAATTCCTCAGTAGTTTTAGTAAATTTCTCAAATAAGTCATTCGTAGTATCAACAGCATTTTGAATATCAACATACAACTTGTAAAATGGCCCTAGAGTTTTATTGAGAACCTTATATTTCAGATTCAATAGGTTTATGCTTGTGCCTTGCTGTTTAGCGAGAGTGTTTAATTTAGCCTGGGATGCGATGAATTTGTCAAGTTCACTCATCAGTCATCCCCCATTAATTTTTGATTATGAAGTTCAAAAAAATCATGTAGTGTTTCTCCATCACTTGTTGTGCGTATAGGTCTGCCTTTATTGCCTTGACCCTTCTTCATTTGTCTTTCGGCATCTTTTTTCATACGCTCAATCATTTCGGCTTTTTTGTCATTTGCGGCTCTCATAATCATATAATCTAACATAACCCGATCTGCTGGCATGTTATCCCAAAAATGGGGAGGGCAATGAAAATGCGTTCCTAAACCAAATGTCATTGCTTGATAGGATAAAATAAGGGCTTGTTGAGGATTCAGTTTTGGCTTTTCATCTTCGGGCAAATCTTCATCCAAGAATGCTACCATATCCTCATAACTTAACCCAAAGGGCTTTCACCACCAGCAAACTGTCCGATGATGTCATTTAGATCGGGCAATACTGTTCTAACAACAGCACCGACTTCTGGAGTTAAGTTAAGCAAATCATCTTTTGACATAGCAGGTTCAGTCTTAGTGATACACTGAGTTAAAACATATTTCCAATAGCCACCTAAATCAATGTTTGGTGACACTTCACCATTTGAATCCGGCTTGAATGAAACAAATTGTGACATCGCTTCTTGCTGTGCTACCCATGACAACGGTTTGACATAAACAACCAGCGTTCCAACTGGTGTTTCTAGTTCATGTCTTTTTGGGCTATTGCTTAAAACGAATGGATTATTATTCGGCAGAGTCGGCACTCTCATCCTCTCCTACTTCTTCTACAACAACTTCTTCTGTATCAGAATCTGCTTCGATTAATCGTGCAATTAAGTCTGCTTTTTTGCCATTAGGTGGCAAATCACGCTTTGTCAATTCAACACGAAGTTCAGTAACAGTTAGGGCATCCCAACTGTTAGTTTCAATTGGCTTAATCGGTGCAGTTCCACCCAAAGGTGCTTCTTCTAATGCTGGTAAGTTAGTAATTACTTTAACATCATCTGCTGAAAGTCCTGGCCCCGCTTGCACAGATATACCATTTACTTTCCAATCTAAAGCCACTCTTTTACCATCAACATTTACAGTTCCTATTAATCGCATTGTTATCACCCATGTTTTTTTTTTATATTAAAGCCTCATTATCAAAGTAAGAAATACGGAGAGTTTTCTGTAACTTTTAGATGTCGAACCGCTAATTCAACCTGCACTATAACTGCACCTTTATCATCGGGCATTTGATGATCTGCGCTAACAATAGTATAATCTTCAATTGTTACAGTTGCGCTCTCACGTGTGCTGCTACTACCACGCTTTTTCATAGTTAGAGTGATGTCATTTGTGTTTTGATGATGCTTTCGAGTTCTAATTTGGTTCCACAGTTGATCATCTTCAATCATAGCACTGAAACTAAATGTGTATTCACGCTTTGCCTCTGTAATGTCAAGAGGCATTTGAACTGCGCCTAATTGCACTTGATCACCATCAACAGTATTTCCTTCATACCCTCTAATGAAGTGTCTTGCTTGATTGCTATTGCTTATTCCTACTTCTATTTGGGTTGCTCTTAGAACGGGTCGCCCAAATACTTCAAAGGATAAATCTTGGAATAAATACGGTTTTTCACCATTAATCGCAATACCACTTGCTTTTCTATTTACTGCTGTATTTGCAGTATTTTCAAACATGCGATGTGGAGTGAATACACGGTTAGTATCAGTGTAATGTCTGCCACCTTCATAATCCACTTGTAACTTAACTTCACCTTCAGTATTAGCGTTGAATGCCAAGGAATTAACTTTGCAGCCATTGTAAAGTCTTAACAATTGTTCTGCACCTGGCGTTGCATTATCCCTTCTGAATGATTGCTCAATCATGAATGTAGGTAAAGTAGTGTCTCCAAACAAAGTATGCTCAACACCAAATTGTAATTCTTTAGTAGTAGCATCAATGTTAGGACTACCTCTTGAGTTATCAGAAGAATACTGTAATCTTTCAACACCAGCAGAGCCTACTGCATGTGAATAAAAGAACGGTTCTTCAATATAGACATAATCCCCATCCACCGCAATGACCCTTCTAATTTCATTCTTGAACACAGTGGGTAGTGTTGCATCTTGACCTGGAATTGTATGAGTATCTTTGTCAATAATTTGAATGTAATCTCCAACAGCAAACTTACCAGCAATAGTAGAGCCTAAATCGACCCTAACATCTCTGCGAGCGATTGGGTCAGCAAGAGGGGCAAGGAGATATACTGTTGCACCATTGGTTTGTGCTTGTGCCACAGCCAAATCATCAATGTTTGCACATCCGTTCAATACATTTGTTGTAATGCCTGTGAAAGAACCAAACAATACTTCACCAGTTGTAGTGTGCAATGTCTTGAAAATACCACCATTGCTTGCATCAGTAGCAACGTGTGATGAACTAATATTTGCTAGTGTGATGTCTGTTCCTGTATCTGCACCTGCTTTATCGCCTAACAAAGCGTGATCGCCAACAGCAACATTGCTTAGTCCAGTCAATGCGCTTGTTGAAACTGCGGTTAATGTATCTGCATCTCCTGTTTGATATTGTTGAATCTGATATGTGGCAGTAGCCGCTTTGATATTCAAAGGCAATTCACTATCGGTTGGTGCTGGCCCTGCTGCTACGGTTACAAACTCGCCATCACTCTTTGCTACATGCCCTCCAAGGACATATTTCATCCATCTAAAACTATGGGCATTTAATGTAAATGAGCCACCCGCTAGTGTCTCCCTTCCAGATGTTAAAACATTTACATCTCGACCCATTCCTATGATATGTTGCCTTCTAACATCAATTGCTGGCTCAGGTAGAGAAAAGTTATCAAGAAGTCCAAAGAATTGATCTGTCTTTACTTGTTGTGCAGCATCCGTCATTGCAGATTCAAAGGTAGGACATCTTAGTGAATCTAGTGTTAGGATAGTGCTTGCACTAGCATTTGTTCCTGTGCCTGTTACCAACTTTGGCTGAACAGTAATAGTTCCATTAGATGTATCATTTCCAATCACATAATACACCCTTCGAGTAGAAGTATAATCATCTCCTGTAAAATTAACACCGCCTGTAATTCTCATAATGCACCCTACAAGTGCGTTGTCTGGAATCTCAACATCAGTGCCAGACCCAGTATGCCAATAAGCAGCAGTTCCAACAGTGATAAGGCTGGTATTTCCTGAAACTGAAGTATGAGCAAAACCACTCGCTGAACCTGTTCCTTGTATCATCAAGCCTGTTTCCTTACCCCAAGATACTTCGGCTACGTCACCCTTGAATATCGTTCCAACCATCTTTCATTCCTCATGTAATTGTTTCTAAAGCATCAGCAAATGTCACTACTTCCGCTTGCATAGTGTATCTAAAGAACCTCTTACTACGATCAGACAAATCGGTTCTGGTCTTGAATATAACCCTGTCAAAGTCGTTATTATTGCCTTTTCTATGTTTATGAATGATTCTCCGCACCTCATCTCGCAGTTCAGATAATCTTTCTCTACCTTTAACAGTTCTAATGTCAATTGTTAGATTTACATTTATATTTACAAAATCAAAGAGTAATTCAGGTTGGGCTTCATTGTGTGCTGTTTCAAAGATACGGATGATGTCATGGTCTTGTAATCTACCACGCTTACCTTCTCCCCGATCTAACACTGTAATATCTTCAATTGAAGGTTTAGGAGATAAATTCCAATCGGAATCTAATAAGTCTCTGATGGCTACTATTGCATCTTTAGCCATTAAGCATCACCTTTTTCAATTTACCAAGTTTTTCTTCAGTTTTCATTCGATAAGGGCTAGGCTGTGCTTTGACGTATAACTCCAATTCCTCATCAGTTATTTCTATTTCATCCTGTTCAGCAAGTTCTTTTTCCCTTTTCTTTAGATTTTTTTGATAATTAGGTTCACCAGTGATTGCAGCCTTAGTTGATTTAGCAATATCCTTGTAAGCCTTTGCTAACTCTTTACAATAACTTTCCATAAAAATAAACAACATTCAACCACCCATGCCAGCAACTATTATTGTCTCTTGATACGGTATCAACATTCTCTTTACTTCTTCATCTAATTTTTGAACTTTAGCATTCAAATCAATGTTTGATGTTCCTTCAGGAAATAGAACGGTATAATCATCGGTTAAGTAAATATCCATGCAGACTAATTTGATACATGCCTCTTTGATTACCTTTTCCAAGTATCTTTCACCATAAATATATGATACTTTGATTGCGTGATTTTCATAAAAGGGATATTGGTTGTTAAACATAATTGCACCGTTATCCTCCATAGACCACCAATCCTTTTGTCTAGCCTCATCAATAACATCAGTTTTCAATTTCAACTGCTTTATATCAATATCTAGTGCCAAATTACTTGTAAAACCAGCAACTAATTCCTCTTGAACAGTAAAGGTATTTCCATTACGACTACATCTAGCAACATAGGTAACGCCCCCTAACGTGTAAAAGACTAAGCCATGACGCAAGGTAAAAGTGCTGGCATCAGTGACTGTAAAGTTTGAACCAGCAACATTAGTAATTTTACTCTGAGGATCTGACATTAGTGAAAATGCAAAGGCATCAGGATTAGTAGTAGCAATAGTGCAATCCTCCCCTTCTTCTGTTGACCGCATTGATGAGATAATAATGATTCCATCTCCTTCATCACTGTTTGCAGTTGCTAAAAACTCATTATCAACATTTAGTTGCTTTCCATTTTCTTGTAATGTTCCTATTGCTATGTCGCCTCTACTTGTTGCTTTATCTTTATTGATTAGACTAGCAATATTTTGTGCGGTTGTTTTGTTGCCAAAATCGCCATCCCATGTAGTCGAAGTTTTGCCTCTAGTTAATGTGGCTACATGCGGCACACCTGGACATAAAAACAGTTTATCAGACGCACCAATTGATGTTGCAGTTACAGTAAGTTTTACGATAGATGACCCCAACTCTCTATATTTATCACCTTGCCACACAGATAATCTTAGAATGCGTTGGATTGACCTATTACGCAAATAGATAGCACCAACATAATCTGTATAGTATCTCCTTCGATAAGGCTTGAATGTTGTAAAGTTCTGATACTCGTCTGACACTAAAGTTGGTCGCCAAGACATACGACATACACTATCAATATAATCTTGCTTTTCTCGAATTAAAGCCTCAACTTGTGTTTTTTTCAAACCTCTTTCATTACTGTTTGTGATTGCACTGTTGACTTGTATCTTTGCATTATTAGCAGTTGTAAATGATTCAGCACCTATTTTTGTCACGATTATATTGACATTGCCACCACTACCTGCGCTTTCGACACCAGTGACAGTGTAGGTTTTACCTAGAGCATCAGCATCATCATATACTGTTATTGACACATCTGTTTCAATTTTCCATCTTCTATAATTAGCACCAGATACTGGTAACTTCAAATTACTACCGACAATAGAAGAATTTCCAGACAATGCTACTGGATCGGGTAGTGGTAATTGTAAAAAGTTAGCAACATCATCTACTGAGCAATAGACTAACTCATCAGGAAATAACGGTGAGTTTGGCCTGTGGCCTGGATTAAATATCTCCGGCATATCGTTTCCCCTTACATTCTTGGGGGCCGAACATCCACAGGCTTCATCATTCTTTTGAGCATATGACGGATTGCCCCCCTCCGCATTCGGCAAGCCGACATTGGAACTTGAGGTGTTGGGCATCTAAGTGCATCGCCAAGACAAACTGGGCAATCACCAAACTTCATCAATTGAAACGATGTTTGAAACACAGGTTCGCTCATTGATGATGGCCTCCTAAATTAAAATACATTGGTTCTCCACAAACAGCACAATTAGGAGTCCAACAAAAATGTAGTAACCCACATGAAGTGCATCTAGTTCCTGAACCTATATTCTGAATATCTTGAGCCTGTTCCTTAGTTACTTTGACAAAACGTGTTTGCGCTCTCTCCATATTCTCTCTACTAAATGGAGATTGATCTTCACCAATAGAACCTTGAGATGTCATTATCTCAAACATTCGACTATTTCTGCGCTTTTTTATCTCAATTGATGTATCAAGGTCAATTTCGCCCAGTTCTAGTCGTGGCATGGGAAAAAACCCCCATCATGATCGTGTGCCATACACTACTAGAGATACTGTAACTGACGATAGGTTAGACCCATTTTCAATTTCACCGTAACCAGAAGTTACACTTAATTCGCCTTCCAAGTTGGTAGCATTGGAACCAGGGTCTGCATCAACAACAGACGGGGCAATAGTTCCAAAAGCCTTCAACTTCTTATTGGTTCTATCGTAAAAAGCATTTATTCCATTACTTGCAGTTTCAGTCATTACTAGGTCGATAGTGCCTACATATTCCTCTAAATCTAGGTTTTCTCCGCCAGTAGGATAATTGTTGCCAAAAGTAATATCTAAAGTTACCATTTGTCTTGAACCTATTACGTTCTTTCTTCCCTTCTGTGTTACAGTCAGTGCCATATTCTTCCCTCATTGTGTTATTGTTTATATTCCTTGCTAGAGTAAAGCCTCATTCTAAATAGATAATTACCCGTATTGTGTTTGCTGAGTTCAAAGTTCCTGATGCGGTATCACATACAATGCTTACTAATCCGCAAACCAAACCGTTCCATGATGCCGGTTCATTGAAAGTTCCTCCACCACTACTACCAGTAGTAGGGGCTGATACTGAAAAGTGCATCCCATTCTTACTATTGGCTGTTCCTTGATTTGCACCTTGCGATACTTCGAGATAGGTTATTTGATTTGAACCTCCACCGGAATAATTCAATCCAGTTATCTGATCAAAGTATTGAAGTTGCGCCCCATCTCCATCATCAACATCCATTTTTAATTGAAATCGACCTAAATTAGTGCCAGAACCAGAACTGTATGCGGATTGGGTTGCATCAATGATTACTTTTGATACTTTACCATTCAAACGAACTTGACCTACCTCTCCAGCATTCATTGTAACGACATGGCGATTAACACGGCAACGGCTTAGGTAAAAGTCACCGTCATCTATTGCATCTAGGCCCATATTTAACCCCTACTTATGCAGACAACAACTCAATCAATTCCGCTTTCTTGCTAGTATTTTTTACTGCAATTCCACGTTCTTTACAAAGTGACATTAGTTTTGCTCTAGTTAAAGATGAATAATCAACATCTTCATTAGATGTTTCTTCAACTGGTTCTTCAACAGTAGGCTCAATTACAGACTTCATTGCTTCAGTTTGATCAGGCTTTACCTCATCAACAATTTTCCACATTTTAGATCCATTCTCGATACCTGGTCTAATCATCGCATCTACGAAATCTTCAGGTAACTCACGAATCATACCCCTAGAAAAGCCAGTTCTGACTCCATTTAGAGGAAACTCTGTGTATGCACGTGCGCCCACGTATTGGACTAAAATGCCCATAAAGGACACCTCAACGATACAAGAATGTAATTCGGAATTTGTCAGCAGCAACTACACCTGCATCAGCAGCGAATTTGATTAGGGTCGTTGTATGATCTCCTTGAGCCATTCGACCTGCTGCTGTTGTGATGTTGTGACCGTCAAGAACCGCTACGAGTTCAGTTCCACTAACAGCGTTGGTTGCTAGTGCTAGGTCGTAAGTGGTTGCTGTGTTGGTTGCTGTAACAGTTACTTCAACAATTCCAAGACTGACTGGTGTGTTACCAGCGTTGCTACCGATAGGTGTTTGTAGCCAATCAGTGTCTCCACTAGAAATTAGTGTTCCTGAGTTGTTGACGATGGTTGCCCCACCGACACCAGCCAAAGGTATGTCTAGTATTACTTCTCCATTTCCTGTGATATTTGCGTTTGCCATTATCTTCATCTCCAATTATTTTCTAATATCTCCATCATGCACTTAGGTCACGAATCTTTCCATGTGCGCCATAGAACAGTTGCCATAGTTCACCCATTGTGTGGAATAGACCAACCTGACCCAATCTGTTGATACCGAATGGATCGCCAGTCTCAATTCCGCTTTCATGGTAAAGAGTTGGTTTTGCTGTGCAGAAATACATGTAATCTGTGTCTAGCATGTAAATTCTTGAAAGTCCACCAGATGGTGCATGAACATCTTTAGCAGGTATAATTGGCACACCGTTGTAGGTTGCTACTACGAATCCGCCCTCCATACCAGGAATACCTTGCACTCCGTTGACTGATGGTGTAACTCTTTGCATCTCAGTAAATCTTTGTTGAGGCTGCAATAGTTGTTGAATCTTCTCAATAGTGTCATAGCCAGTTAGAATAACCTTTGGCTGACCACCACGTTCCCAAACTTGTCTAAACATTCCATCAAGCACATTCAGTGTCAATGGTCGCTCTGTTCCTCCAGTTCCAGCATCTACGTTTGCATCGAACCAAGAGTTAGCACCAGTTGAGTTACGGGTGATAGAATACTGGTTGTGGTCTGATAGTGCTGAAATATCAGCGAAAGATGCTGGCTCAGTAAAGGATGATGAAACAGCACGATCAATGGATTCAAAGTTGTTTCCAGCGACTGTATCTACATCACGAAGCAACATTTTGTTAATTGATTCTGCGTGAGATTTCGACATTTCCATCTTGATAACTGCTCTTGCGTCACCTAGACCGTCATCCTTGTCAGCAAGGAACATTGCAGTTTCAGATAGGTCGAATTTGCTTGCGACTGTCTTTGGCTTTGTAGCAACTTCTTCAAATGTTGGCTTGGTGGAATCCGGTAGCGCACCGTTTTCTGGCAATCCTACTGCATCAGTTGGCTTACCAGTTACAACACGCCATCCAGATTTCTCCCAAGGCTTCTTTGGCAGAATGCTAAATGCGTTGAATTCTTGATTTAACTGTGACCATACTTTACGACCAAAAATGGCTTGGTATGTTCCAGCAGTAGAGGACATTAGGGGATTGTCAGCCTTCAATAAGTCTGTTCCACTGTATGCCCATGCGTTTGTTCCTGCACCTGCACCGTAATACAAGCGTTCCATATCTTCAATTGTGCGAATATATCCTTGTGTCATTTCACTCACCTCTTAATGCTCTCTGAGCAAGCATCTCTGCTGCTCTCCAGCCTTCCAAGTCACTACCCATTTGTGCGAATTCTTCATGAGTTGGCACACGAATGGAGGTGGATGGTGTAGTTGGTGTAACGTCACTCTTTTGTAGAGATGCGTTTTCAGATTTTAGCATGGCAATTTCTTCACGTAGGGAATCTAGTTGTAGCCCAACATCGGATTGCTTTCTAACTTCAAGAGCGTGTGCAGTTTCTTGATGGTAGCGGTCTTGCCACTCCTTCTCTACAAGTGCTTTTACTGCTTCTTCATCTCTAAGTGCTGCATATGTTCTGTAACCCTTTTCTAGTGTTTCAGGGGTCAATTGTTTGATAACATTCTGGTTTCCTTTTGGTGCGTTCATATTCATACCTCCTACATTTGGTGCTTTGATGACATATTGGTTGCCACCAGGACTTGGGAGAGTTGGGTAGGCTGGCTCGGTTGCATCTTCGCCAGATCCTATTTCATCGCCTTGACCCCTGTGGGAATAGCCGCCTTGACCTTGCTCTAGCATATACGCTTTTTCAAGTCCAAAGTGGTCACGAAGTCCGTTCAAGTCCACACCGGAATCGTGTGCAAACTTCTCAAGTGTAGTGATGTAATCAAGGGCGGCTTCTTCAGATTTGCCCATCATCTTATCATCCTCTGCATACATCTTATCATCTTCTGCATACATTTTGTCACCATGACTTGAGGGTTTCATCTCCTTCATTTCTTTCATTTCTTTCATTTCTTTGTCATCAGCCTTCTCACTCAATTCTTTTAGAACTTCGCTAAGTCCAGCCTTTATTTCTTCTAATACTTCGGTATTGCTCACGTTATCGCCTTCCATTTTTAGTATTGTATAACCCGATTCAGGGTTAATACCTTTCTTGCACAGTGTAATCTCATGTAACTCAAGATCGGTTATTTCACGATGACTACCAAGTTCTGGTGTAGTTTTACTTACACGGAATAAGGCTTGGCCGCCAATCGAAAATGCTCGCAAATCTCCATTGCGAATTTGTTTTTGCACTTCACGTGCTTTTTGTATGTCGTTACGAATCTTACAGACTACGAACAGTCCGTGATTATCGACTTCAGATTTCCAAACACGGCCTTCAGAATCAGTGTGGTCTGCAACCACTTCTCCAACCTGTATTCCAGAATGTGCTAACTGAACATTTCTGAAAGCCTTGTTATCCATAAATTGTGAAAATGCCTTTTTTAGCGCAGATGTTGGGATTCTATCTCCCTGCTTATCCACCATATCAACTGATGCGTAGCCAGCAACATATAGTTCACCTTGGCTACCAGCAGACTTTAGCAAAAAGTCAGAACCATCAGCACTCCAAGATGCTGTTTCGATGGTGAGACTGTTCGCCATTGAATCAGTCGAGTTAGTGTAATCCTATATGAAGGGGTAGGTTTCAGATTTCTTGTGGTTCTGATCTATCATCAGCCTCAACTTCTTGCTCATCTGCCAACTCCTGCTGTGTTTTTAATGGCATACGAAGTGTTGCTTTTCCATCTTTGATGTCAATAACTGCTTCATCTCCAGTCATATCATCTTTGACTTTGAGATGTTTCATTGGTATTTCCTCAACTTCTTCATTTTGTTTTGGATCGTAAAATGTAGTTCCACTATCTTCAATCAATTCTGTTGGCCCTCTTGGTGCAGTAATGTCTGCTTGCATACCCGCCCAAGCACCTCCGTCTGGAGAGATACGGTTCATACGTGGAAACATTCTTTCAATGATGTCGTCATCTATTGCCTCATTAATAGTCCACTTTTTTCCATCTTTAGTTCTCTCCAAACCGTATTCGCCAGCATACATTTCTAGCATTTTTTCATTTAGACCTTTGACTTTTTCTAAAAGTTGTTTTGTTGTTTTTGCCTGGTCATCTATTGTAATTGCTTTCCTTGCATATTTCATAGTATCTGCGACACTATCTCCTTCCTCATCTTCACCAATTACAGATGGCGCACGAACTATTGTTTCTTTCACTATCTTTAGTTTTCGTGGTCTATTTTTTCTATTAGGTTTTGAATGAATCGGATTGAAACCGCCAGTGCTGGTTGATGTAAATGCACCACCACTACCTGTCGCTGCACCCTCTTTCAATAAACTAATGGCTACCGGACTCCAAAGGGGTATATCTCGAACAGCCTTTGAAAGCATTGCTTGATTACCTTCATATCCTGCAATATCAAAACCAATGCCATCAAATGAGCCTTTCACAACCACAGGTTCAAACACAGAAGGATAACACAATTTAATTTTGTTTGGATAAACTATTAGTTCGGGCATTGGTGGATAGAAAGCCTTAGCGATAGAATCTTTTGCATATCTAATCCATTTGGGATGCACTTCTTTCTCTTTCATAAATGTAGATTTAGAATCTCGAATCAGTAGTTCAGACTCATCGAATGCCGTAATTGCCTTACTCAAACCCTCTTGATCAGTTGAAACACAATTAGTTGGCATTGGAAAATGAACATTTTCAGTTGAATCATATAGAGTTCTAAGAGCATTGACTCTATCTTCTAAAGGCTCAAGGTGCATATCCGTTCCTTTGTGAACTAACAAATCAACTACTGACAAAGTATCTCCATCTAAATAAGCATCAAATGTAAAATCCCCATTTATTTTACGAAGATCCTTCTTTACTTCGGATGGCAATTTACCATTCTTCAAATGATTTTCTTTCTTTTCAATAAACATTCTTTTGCCTTTTGGCATTTTTTGAACCACCCATTCACCAGAAAACCCTTTTAATTTATCCATATCATCTAATTTGTGAATGGTATATGCAGGTATAATTTTTGTTTTGAATACACCCGTTGGCTCATACTCATCAGACTTCAATAGACTACCAGTAGCAATAGGTGAAAGACCTCTACTATCTAATGCAGATAAGGCCATTATATCATTCTGCTTTGGCATAATATTAGTATCTAGTAATGAAGGTAATATGGCTTTGATTTTATTTTCATGCACAGTCCTTTGCATTATATTGAATGGTTCTGCGATTTGTGAAAACTTAACACCCCCGCTTTTACGATCCTCTTTCCATGCTAAGTTTGTTGGCATTTCGTGGCCCCATAAATGTGTATTCCCTGTGAGGTATGTAGGGGGGGTTGTAGCAAATGAGTTTGGGCTTATAGGGCCAATCGGTTTTATTTGCATATTCATCATGCCGTTTTCTAAAGTAGGGGCTAATGCTTTGTATTCTTCACCCATGTTCATTCGTTTTAATACAAAGTCAGCCGCACTTGCTATTTGTTGTAAATTACCACGTGCAAGAGTAGCCGCTTCGATATTATTTGGGTCTTGAGGATTTAATATTCCTGACCCAAACTGTTTCATTACTTGTTGAGCCATATTATTCATTACCTTGCCAATGTGCATATCATTTGCAGCAAACAAAGCATTGTGACTATCCCAATATGTAGGATTACTTGTTGGGTGTTCCTCTCTAAACATTCCAATTCTTGGCGCACCCATATCAGTTTGACTTGCTAAGGATCTGCCTAAGCGACTCAATATCATTTGGTCTGAAGGTATTAACATCCTACCGCCCTGTCCTGTTATTTCACTAGGATGTAGGAAATGAAGATTAGAAGCATGACTAAAGTTTGCTCTTTTTCTTTCAAACACATCGTCAAATGTCGATTTTAGAGAACTATATTCAGGAGTTCCACTTGATTGTGGATGGTTAATCAAATGTGGAAAATGACTACCACCATCTGTATTATAGGTATCTAAAATAGAATTAGAGGCTAACATCAAAGTATTATCTAACCATCCTCCATCAAAAATCTTCGGATAAGATTGTTTCATTACATCATGCAATGAATTCAAATCACGACCAACACCGCCCCAGGGCTGGTAAATATCCCACCATTGATATGTATGAGAGTTTGTTATTTCAGATGGAGGAACTAGCACAAACGGACTAGCATAATGCGGCCCTGCATCATTAGTATCAGATTTAACAAGAGTTTCTAAATCCATCATATTTTGAACGGGAGATACAGGGCCATGTCTATCGCTGGCTCTTTTCCACCATTGAATTAAAGGAATGAATCTTGCTCTAAAATTACGCAATGCCCTACCCCAAGATATACCTGCTTTTTCTTGCATTTTATTTCTTATGAATTTACCATCTGGAGAAATCATCCCCTCAGTGGTTGCCAATTGTCTAATCAAGTCAACAAAGTTTTCACGCTGTTCATCCGTTTGATATTCTAAACCAAAAAGATACGGTAGCAGACCTAGATTCTTTTTCCATTCCTCTATTTTTCCTTGAGAATATTCTTCATCTGTATATGTTCTGTAACGATTACGATCTCTAACCATTAAATCATATTGACTTTCTTTTGGGTCGCCATAGATCCTTTTATCATAATTTAACTGCTTTTCACGTGCTGCAATTTGTTTTAGCATTGGCATCACATGTGCCAAGTGTTCTGCGTATGCAGGGTCGCCATGTGCAGCACCATGCAATAGAGGACAACTGTTTGAAGCCATTCCAAAAACATGATGCTCTCCAAATTGGTTGTCTGCTGAAGCAAGGGGCCAGTCTTTGATAGGACTGTTTGATATTTTAGTATGACCTGCAACAAAATCTTCGTAGTTTGGAATTTTCATTTGAGATACAGGCAGAGGCTTTGACAAGTCTTGCATCCTATATTCGGGCAATCTAGGTTCCATAGCCCCAAGCATTGTAACCATATCTTCTGGAGAGCCTGATATTTGCTCAGGAACTTGATCCATATACTTTTCAATATTGTAATCTGAACCTCTTAGAATAGATACTATTGCATCAGTTCGCAATCTATCTAAGTCGCTAGTCACAAAATCCCCCCTCAATTGGAAGGATTCTCTGTGCGCTCTCTAACTTGCTTGAGCAACCCTTCAATCTCACCAATAATACCAAGATTGTTTCGACCTGCATGTTTTGTTAGTGATGCAAGTCTCTGCTCAATAGTATCAATATTTGGAGGATTTTTTCTATTGCCTCCAGCATCATTGTAGTGCATATGCAAACTACTACTTTTCACAGTATATCCTTTTTGAGCAACAGATGGAATCTTTGCATTTTCACTTATTATTGACTTTTTAGGGCCATCGTTAGTTGCAGGGTATGTTCCATTTGTTGTAAAACCATGCGCTCTTACAGGTTTTCCACCATCGACATTTTCAAAAATAGGTTTTAGATTTTCAACACTAGATTCTTGGCTGTATTTTTTGATTTCGCTTTTTTGCAGACCATCCATTAACACAACATCTCCATGTGGTGATATTTTTACACCATCCATGTTGCTAATGATTTTTTTACATTCTTTGTCAGAAATACCACACACTTTGGCACAATCATCAAGACTAGCAGCCCCTCCTTTTTCCTTGAGGCAAGCCCTAATTTTACTCTCATGATTCTCAGCCTTTGACACTTTTCCGCAATGCCTATCACATTGCGCTTGTTGTTTTGGTGTGCATTTAGAGTATTCACGCCCAAAGTTCTTTCGACAATACTCATCTTTCTCATCCATAGAGGCTTTTCTTACGCCAGCGCATCTATGGCATTCCATGTTTTTATTCATTGCCTCTTTACATTCACTACAATTTGTATTTTTGATAATACCCATTTCAATAAGTATTTCAGTTGTTTTATCAATTTTGTTTTTGTTACCTTTTGGTCTTGGTAATTTTTTTGGTGGAGTTTGACCACGATTTGATTTGTAGCCTTGCCTTGCCATAGATTGTTCAATTGCTTTTCCACGCTTTTTTTCATAACTAGATAGTTTCCCATCATTGTCAAGATCAGCCTTCTTTTTGTTCTTTACTTCTTTCAATAATACTCTAACATCTTTCAAAAGAAGTCCTTCTGGAGTTTGTTCAAGCGGATTAAACCATTGTGCGCTCATTATACTCTCACCTGTTTTTCTGCTGCTTCCCACTCTTTGAGTCTTTCATCCCTTGATTTTAGGAATAAGTCGCCACTCCCTGAGAATGGTGTGTTATCGACTGGAATTTCACGATTTAATGGGTCAAATGTTTCTTCTGCATGGGGAGTGGTGAACTTTTTCCATCCTTGTTTCCTCATAAGCATTTCAGGGTCGCTCATTGCTTTTGCCAAAGTATTATTCTCAGCCTCAAGTGCTTGAACACGCTGGTTTAGAACACGAACTTCTGAAACCAATTCTTTGAGAATATCAATATGTTCCTGTTCCTGGGCCTCACTCATACTCCCATACCTCCCATGCCACCACCCATTGGGTTCATTGGCGGTTGTTGATCTTGCGAAGCCATCATTGGATCGTTAGGCTGAACTGGTGCAAGGGGCTGCATTTGTGCAATTGAAGCATGTGCTTCTCGAATCATTGAAATGTCTTGAGTCAATGACAAAACCTTCTGCCTAAGTGCATCAACATTCTTTTGAAGTGCAATTGTTGGTTCAGAAGCGACATTGGTTGAACGTGCTTGCGACATAAGTTGATTCATTTCATCGCATTGCCTTGCTAATGATTGAATACCATCATCTATGGCATTAATTAATTGAGCCGCAGGTGCTGTTGAGACTGATGTAACAGGATCTTGTTTTTGGAACATATTGTAAATATGCGCCCTAGGGCGATTATCTCTCCACCCGCTACTTGAATACATTGTAATCACACAATCCTATGCGGTGTAAAGAATCCAGTGTCACGGCCATGTCTGCTTACACCCATAGCAACAGCGTTTTCAGTGCCATTGTAATCTGAAGCGGTGTTATCATATTGTGGTATCACACCCAAAAACTTCTCTGCTGGTTGACTCTTTGCTAGTGCCTTTTGCAGTTGGTCGTGAAGTGCTAAATCAGACTTTAACATTGATAATGCGTTCTCTGCCGCCATGATATTTGCAGAGATTGAGTCGGTATTATTTTCAGCAATGCCTTTAGCAATTGCCTCAACTGCTGCCAATGCCCTTCTAGCCATCGGATCCATTTTCGCTATAATTTCAAATTGCTCAGACATCTTCGCTCACCCTTTCGCATAATCTCCTATTTATTGACTGTTACCCCTTGATTCGCCTAAACCATTGCGTTTTTCCTTTTGACGTATATTTTCATCAATTGCTTTTTCTGCGGGTGATTTCAAATTGCGTTTATCGGTTTTTACATCTGCACCAGTAGGCGCACCTTCGACTCGATCAATCATACCTGGACTTGAGCCACCGCTTCTTCTAGTGTTTTGACTTTGAGTTCTTAGCGGTGGCAAATCAGTGCCAACAGTAGTTATCAATGAAGCATTAATAGGCACAGACCCCCGACTTGAATCAAATGTAGTTCGTTTGAACATCATACTTGGGTCATCATCAATTTCATTCGTTTTTTGAACAGGGGCTTGACCTCCCTGTTGTTGAGCAGCAGCCGCCTGTGCTGCTTCAGCAGCAGCCACTTTCTGCGGATCAGGTTCTTTGAAATCAAAGTGCAGAATCTTATCATCAATACCATCTCTCAATGATGCGTCATAACCTGCTTGTTTCATCTGCATCATATTGCGTATTGCCATTTCATCTCTCCTGAGTTGCATGATTTCATCTTCTTCTTCATGCGGGTTCAAAACCAATTCCCATTCTTTGATTTCAAACGCTTCGACAAGTTGAGGGAATAAAATACGATTGTAAATAGACTGAGCATAAGCAACCGCACGATTGCTAACTACAATCTGCATACCTTCATTATTCAAACCGCCTCCAGATACATCATTCATAAACACATTTGACACGCCAAAGAATGCAGCAATTCTTTGTCTAATATCGTCTTTGATTGGAATATATTGTAATTCTTCTAGTGTGTCCATCATACGGACATATTCAAGACCGCCTCTACCAGATTCAGTTTCAACACCAATTGTAGGAATGTAAGATGGGTCACGCTCAAGGTGTTCCTGTATATTTCTAGCAGTTCTTTCAACAGTTTCCATATTGGATGATTTAATCACCATTACACCTCTAGGCATACGCTTCTTTTGATATGCAGAATAAACATAGTTATCCATAGCAATTAAAGTGTTCACTTGCCTCCACATCGTAGCAACTGGGCTACGACCATACAGTTTAGATGGCGACCACTTACTTAGGTGTATTACTTCGCCTTCAGTATATACTTGACCTTTACCAACACCTGCTAGGTTCATGTAATGTATTGGCACTACTGGCATACCAGTTGTAGGACACTTATCTTTTGGGTCACTGGTTCTGAAGGTTCTATCAACTAAACTTGTGTATTGACTACCTCCACGAACCCCTCTTTTATCAGCAAGCATACGCATAAAGATAGGGTCTGCACGTGATATTTCTTTTATTCGATAAAACATAACCTTCTTGCTATCAGGATCAACGAAGTATTCTTTTGTCAAAACAATGTAAGCATCATCAACAATGTTTAAGTCCATTTCAATTTCTTTCATAATTTCAACAAAGTTTTGCATCATTCCATTTTTGCTTTCGAGTAAAGTTTCAGCATATTCTAATTCGCCTTTGTCTGCCTTACGAACTTCACCGCCACACTTTTTACAGGCATCAACTTCTTGATGATATACTTCATTACAATCAACACACTTTACAACAAACTTTGGTTTCCATCCATACCCTTTACGAAATGTTTCAACTGCTAAATGATTTAGAATAGAACGCAAAACTACGCACTCAAATGTGCAAGCATACAAGGCAGGTATTGTGATACCTTGTAAAAGTGGAGGCTCTTGTATTCCAGACTGGAACAAAGGCATAGTTGGCATTGGAGTAGTATGCCTCTCCATGTCTATACCTATGGCAGAAAAGAGCCGTTCTAATCGCTCTTTATCAGCCATCAATCACACCTCGTTTCATAGTTTCAAATGATTCTAATGACATGTTCCACATTTTCAGTAAAGACACTTGTTTCTGAGGCTTAGATTGTGAGTATGTTAAACACCGCAAAGCATCAGTATCATCTTTTAGTGACTTCTTTAGTATAACAATCTCTCCTTTCTTATCATGCAAAAATGGTAAAGCAGACTCAATTGATTTAGCGACTGAAATCTCCCCTTCAATCACTAGCCCCCTGCCTTCGGCTATAATTCCTCGCACACCCAATTCATTATTCAGTGCATTGGCATATTCTTTGCGAATGTTAGAACTAAAAGGTAGAACCAATCTTGGAATGCCACGTGAACTGATTTCAATTTCCCCTCCCATCTCATATAACCCGCCAATCAAAGCACCAGCATCTTTTATGAAAACATCCATCTTTTGTAACCCATAAAACAAACCTTTGTCTGTATTTTTTGAGCCGCTACCCTGTGGCTTAATATCATACAAAAATCCATGTGATTTTATTAACATGGCAATTTTAGTAGTGCTACCATTAACGCCATGCGACTGTAACGATTGAGTATTCATGCTACCATGAGATTCTAAAACATCATGTGCTTTTTGTAATATTTTTCTTTCTGGCAAACTTAATCTTTGTTCCTTTGTAATGCGATTGTGCCAAACATCATACGCAGAATCATTTCCATCACTCCAACTTTTCACAAATCTTCTAAATGGTATTTCCAATGATGATACATTTTTTTGTAACATCTGCCAATCAAAATCAGTAAATGGGATTTTAGTAACAAGATCGGGAGAAACTGAAGGAAATGATTTCAATAAAGCAATTCTTTCTTGAATAATCAACGGTTCTATAATTGAAACAATTTCACTTTTGTCAGATTTCATAAATAAATCAACCATTTCAGATCCTTGCATCCCAAAATTATCAACAAACCATGTCTTTGTAACTGGAATGGGGGATGTTTGAGTTTGAACGGCAGTTCCTGGTTGAACATCACCTCCACCTCGATTGTCTGCATCTAATCCATCTATACTAGCACCTTCACGTGATTCGCCTGTCGATTTGCCTTTTTTTGCAGCAACTTTTTTCTGAGTTTCGAGAAGTTTTCTTTCTTGAGCATTGTTTTTCAATTCCGCATCAATGAGTTGTTCATCCAAAATTTTGAGTATAACATCAGTGGGCGACTCAACACCTAAAACTCCCTCTATTCTTTCAGACATTTGCCCACCCTAGTCTATTCTGCCATATGTCAGCATCTAGTATAACGATGTTATCACGATACTCCTTTGTTGCTTGAACACTTAGAGCAAGAGCCATAACCATGTCATCGTGACCGCCTAGACTCTCCATTCTACCGTTATCCAGCATAGTGAACGTAGAGAGTTCGGTTAATAGAGTATTCATCAATCTTCTTGTGCCTCCTTCATCTTTGTAAGGTAAAGTTAGTTTGCCCTGTTCAAATTGCAGTTGGAGGGTATGAATTAAAGCCTCTTTCTTCATTCGGCTCATATTGAATGGTTTTATTGGAAGATCGCTAATCTCATTTAGAACTTGATTGAATGCCACAGCAAAGTTATTTGTCTCTAATTCAATAATTACTGGATTAAATCTAGCATTCAATTCTATGATTTTATCTATTTGTGATGAAAAGTCCATTCCTTTTTCATGATGTGTATGAATAACATGTTTGTTTTTATTTTCATCAACTGCAATCACCATCATACAGGTATAATCTGCTCTCCGGTCTGCTGAAATTGCAGGATCCCATCCTATGTAGTAATTGTATGATTCACCGTCATGAGGATAATAAGATAATGACAAGTGTTCATCTTTAACTTTTTCAAGAACTTCTTCTGGAAACAAACTTGCTTCACTAGCAATCGGCTTACACAAATATTCCCTAGTAAATGCTATGGATGTCATATCATTTCTTCTATTATTCAGTGCATCCAAAGACCAGCGTTCAGGGAATAATGGTTCTCCTGTTTGCTCATTAATTGCAGGGTATTCTCTAACAGCATACGATTTTAGTTTTTTTAATTCTGAATACAAATCAGTATATGAAAATGGTGTTCCAACAATACATAATTGTGCTGTATGGTGAAGAACTGGCAATAATGCAGTATAGAACCAAGATGAAATATGCTTTAACTGTGTTTGCGCTTCGCTAGATAGAATATCGTCAAGCACTACAATTTGAGGGTGTGCGCCACGAACCGCTTTACCAACAGACATAGCAGATATTGATGACTTATTTGTGAACTTGAACTTCTGCTTTGCCCAACCTCTTTTTGGTTTAAGATGCTGCAATGCAGGTATTGATTCAATCAATTCATTCATCTTAGCCATGTGTTCAATTGACTGGTGCTGACTATGAGAGAAAAATAAGACTTCTGTGCCAGGATTATATGCCATTTTCCATAGTAGATACACACGATAGAATACAGATTTGCCGTGATCACGACTGGCTACGATACAAGTCTTGTTGTTGTTTTCAGATAAATCAAACCATTCTTGATGAAATTTTGTCAAAATCCAAGGATTCTTTTCATCGAATTTGCCACATATTTCTTCAAAAAAGTATTTGAAATCTCTACGCCCCATTTCAAAATCAACATTGGCTGCCAATTTTTGTAAAGCGTCTGACATAATTTACACCTACTCTTTCTTATTAGGTGCTTTGCCACTCATTGCTGCTTCTGCATCATTATCAAGTTTTTTAGCAGCAGCCTCTAACTTTTTTTTGCCCTTTGATGTAGCCTTCTTTTTGGGAGATGTAATCGTTTTTTTCTTTTTCTTTGCTGTATTATCACGCATAGCCATTGCACCTTTGAGTCCAAGATAGTCTAAGATTCTTTTAGGCAATCCGTCATTACCAGAATATTGTTTAACTGCATCTGGATGTTTTTTTATCCATTCTAATGATTTTTCATTTCCTCTCATAGCCCCTTGTATAGCCTTACTGTATTCGGAATAAGGAACTTCTGTATCAGATTCAGTTTTAGGTTTGATTGCTTTTGATGCTACTTTAGCAACCTTTGGATCTGGTTTTGGTGTTTTTGGTTTTGGTGTTTCTTCCGGTTTAGTCATTTCCTCATACGCTGTTTCAAACGATTCATCAACAGGTTCAGCAGGTTCAGCAGGTTCAGCAGGTTC
>TARA_R100001440_G_scaffold29664_3_pt1 | contig 63393 bp, 57 predicted proteins | sample TARA_R100001440 | Tara Oceans TARA_R100001440 (sample SAMEA2622112) | marine metagenome | biome: marine biome (ENVO:00000447); feature: surface water layer (ENVO:00002042); material: "saline water (ENVO:00002010), including plankton (ENVO:xxxxxxxx)" | depth 5 m
GCACACCGCTGCCAAGGGTGATCCCGCCCGGGCCCGAAAATCCGTTGGGCAACTACGCGCTCAAGCTCAGCGCAGAGGGTTACCTGATTCACGGCACCAACAAGAAGTTCGGTATCGGCATGCAGGTCAGCCACGGCTGCATCCGCATGTACAACAACGATATCAAGGAACTCGTTTTTGACGTGCCCAAGGGCACTCCGGTGGCGTTTGTCGATCAACCGGTCAAAGTGGGCCTGAACGGCAATGAAGTCTGGCTTGAAGTGCATCGTCCGAAAGAGGACCTGGACGCACAAACCAAGGACCGCTTGTGGAAAGCCGTGATGGCGCGCATGGATACCTTGATGGATTCCAACCCCGGCCTCGAGTTCCAGCGGGCCGCTGTCGAGAACGCGATTGATCAGGCGGACGGCATTCCCCGCCTGGTCGGCGAGCGGACCCGGCAGGTGGCCAAGGCCAGCGTTGAGTCAGGCAGGAAAGAGCGGGTATCCCACTAAGGAAATTCCCGGGGGATAAGAGCGGTGCAGCAGGTGTCGCTCACACAAACCTGAAAGTTTTCCTGAAGACACAAAAAAGGGCCGGATAAACCGGCCCTTTTTAGCATCAGCTCGAGCAATACTTACTTCATGCTCGACTTCTGCAGCATACGCTTGGCACGCTCGTTTGCTTCTTCAGCAGACTTCTGAGCTTTCATGGCAGCTGCCATGGCATCTTCAGCCTTGCTGTATGCAGCGTTGGCACGGCTTTGAGCCGAGTTAGCTGTGCTCAGAGCGTTGCTAGCAGTCTGCTCTGCAGAGTTTGCAGTTGCAGCCGCATCATCCATTGCTTCCTGGGAGCCTGAGCTAGCACAACCAGCAGTCAGAGCGGTAGCCATTACAAAACCAGCGATCATCAACTTGCGCATTCTAAATACCCCTTATTGGTGGTTATGTCTTCCTGTTATTGCAGAAGTCTGCGGCTTCGACATCCTGTCGATACCTGAGTTTGGACTACAAACATCCAAATCGTCTTCGTCAGTGTAGAACACTGCGTCATGATTAGTGAACTATAGACGACTGAATTTACTAAGCCAATTACCGCTTCGTAACTCAGCGACGAGCAAACAGGAAAACTCAGGGATAGATTTTAATCGGGGTACCATCGCTGACCAGTGACCAGATCTCGTCAATTGCAGCATTGGAAACCGCAATGCAGCCATCTGTCCAGTCCAGACCCGTGTAGGCAAAGGCCATGTCGCCAACATCGTTAGGTAATCCATGGATCATGATCTGCCCACCCGGGTCGAGCCCCCAGGCAGCTGCATCTTCCCGATCCCGGTCATTAGGGTAGGAGACGTGAATCGATTTGTGGAACTGACTGCCAGGATTACGCCAGTCGAGTGTGTACTCGCCCTCAGGCGTACGCTCATCGCCTTCGAACAACTTGTGACCCACCGGATTATCGCCCAGTGAAATCCGGTAACTGCGCACCGCCTCACCATCGGACATCAGATAAATACGGCGCTCGCCTTTTCGCACCTCCACCCGATCAACGCGAATGCCGGTCGTGCTGTCATCCTGCGATTTCGCTTCAGGATACTGGGTGATCGCCATCGCCAGATTCTCCGCCGCGGCAGCACCGGAAAAAAGGGAAATTGTCAGAAGCACGAGGGCCGAGATACGCACAAACATAAACCGTCCGGAAGATTGCATAAAAGTAATGCGCTTTGTATAGCACAGAGATCTGTAACGTTCGACTTCAAAACGTAATTTTGCGATCACTCCAGCATCGCCAGCAACCGCTGGTCCAACTGCCCGGCATCCAACTCAAGACGACTGATGATCTCCAACCGCCCTTCCGGTTGCGGATCGATTCGCTCTGACGCCGCATCGCCACCGACTGCATTGATCGCCAACCAGCCGTCAGCGGTTCTTACTACGCCCTTGACCCGGGCGAAGCGGGCGTCCATCACCACACCCATCAGCGGTGACCTTTTGAAACAAATTTCAGGGCCCATCTGCCAGCCAATACTGAAATGTCCGTCACCGGCGTTCTCCCGATACCACCATTCAGCCTCCGTCGCTGTTTCGGTCTGCGCGACGGCACTCTCGGCACCGTGCCCGTGATGGTGGTGAGCAGTCGGAAACTGGAGCGATCGTGGAGTTGAGGGTAATTGCAGCCACGCGGGATCAAGCGCGCCATTGCGGGTATGCGCGATCCGGGCTTTTGGCGGCTGAAAACCTTTGGCCCAGAGATCAAAGTTCGCAAGCTGGCTGTCCGAGCACAGGTCGATTTTGTTCGCGACCAGTACATCCGCAATGGCTGCCTGATCCTGGAACTGGACGTCCTTCAAAACGCGCGAATCATCCAGCCGCCTTGGGTCAACCAGACAGAAGGTGGACTCAACCGATAGAAGGTCAGTGTAAAATTCGCCGCGTAAAATACGCATAATCTGTTCAGGATGCCCCAGTCCGGTGGGCTCGATCAACAACCGGTCAGGTTGTGCTTGCTGAATCAGCATATTGAGCCCCATCTGCATGGGCAGGCCGGCAACGCAGCACATGCAGCCACCAGGCACTTCCCGCACCATGGCGCCACGAGCGCGTAGCAGGGCTCCATCGATCCCGACTTCGCCAAATTCGTTCACCAGCACAGCCCAGATTTCGCCCTCCGGCTTGTGCTGCAACAGGTCGAGAATCGCGGTGGTTTTCCCCGCCCCCAGAAAGCCCACAATCAGGTGGGTTGGTATTGGTCTTGTCATGAGTGATTCCCGTCAGACACCGCAAATAAAAATGGATACCGGGCCTATGCAGACGGCGGCTTGCTGTCTTCCAGCTTAAGACCCACCTTGGTGACGCTGTCGGCGTCCGTTGCCCGGGCAACCAGCGATACAGGCCCCAGCGTGACCCTGTCACCCACAACCGGATGACCCTTGGTGCGACGGGCGAAACATTCGGCCAGCGACAAATCTGGGGGCAGCTCATCAAACTCGATGCCATAGACCTGCTCCACATCACCCAGCAAGGCATCGCCGTTCAGCACGAAGTCGCCAAAGAAGGCGCGTTCCCTCAAATGCTGGGGCGGCTGACGACCGCTTAGTGCATGGCCCAGTTCCACCAGATTCTCGGACAGCGCGAACAACGCAAGCACGTCGCCTTCCTGCACCTCGAGCTCAGGAGAGGGCGCGATACAGCCACGATCCCTGAAGATCCCCGCCACCGCCGCCCGCTCGGGCAGGTTCAGCCTGTTCAGCGGCCGCGGTTCGCCCCAGCGCTCCCCTCTGAGGGGAAACAGCATCAATTCGTGATCGCCGGCCGCCGCTATATCCAGCGGCAAGCGGCGGTATGGTTCAGTAGGTGCCGGCACTTCCAGCTTGAGCCAGCGGGCAAATCCAGCCAGCGAACTGCCCTGTACGACCAGCGAAATCAGAACCACGAAGAAGGCGATATTGAACAGCAATTGCGCTTCCGGCAAACCATACATCACCGGAAACAGGGCCAGCACGATGGGTACCGCACCGCGCAGCCCCACCCAGCTGATAAACGTCAGCTCTCGACGGTTGAACCCGAAAGGCCAGAGCGTGGTAAAAACGGCCAGCGGTCGCGCAAACAGTATCAGCACCAAGGACAACAACAAGGCGCTGCCGGCAATCGGTAGCATATCGACCGGTTTCACCAGTAAGCCGAGAATCAGGAACAGACTCATTTGCGCAAACCAGGCCAGACCATCGTGGGCCTGCAGAATCATGGGCATCATGCGCACCTGCCGGTTACCCAGAACAACACCGGCAAGATAAACCGCAAGGAAGCCGCTACCACCGAGACCGTTTGCCGCCGAGAACAGCGCCATGCCGGCAGCCACCACCAGCAGTGGGTAAAGCGCCGGCAGCAGGTGCGAACGATTGACCAGCCAGGCCAACGCCCGACCACCGAGCACCCCCAGCAATGCGCCGATACCGAATTGCTGCACCAGCAGCAGAACGGCGCCCCATGCCGAGCTTTCCGAGCCGGTTTCTACCAGCGCCAGCAGCATCAGCGTGAGAAAAATCGCCATCGGGTCGTTGCTGCCCGACTCGATTTCCAACGTCGCACTGACCCGTTCATTCAGATGTAATCCGCGCCCCTGCAACAGAGAAAATACCGCTGCAGCATCGGTGGAGGAGATCAGTGCTCCCATCAGCAGCGCCGTCATCCAGTTCAGATCGAACAGCCAATACGCGACCGCACCGCAGATAACAGCGGTCATGAGGACGCCGATTGAGGCCAGCACCAACGCCGGTTTGAGGCCAACGCGGAAAGTCTCGGCCCGGGTACGCATACCACCGTCGAGCAGAATCACCGCCAACGCGAGGTTGCCGACAAAAAAGGCCACTTCAAAATTATCAAACCGGATACCGCCGGGGCCGTCTTCGCCCATGAGCATGCCGACGCCGAGGAATATCAACAGCACGGGCATGCCGAGCCGGCTGGAAAGGGGGCTAAGCAGAATGCTGATGACCAGCATTGATGCGCCGATCAGGGTAAGCGTTGGGTCCATATCATCTCCACCAGTTAACCTGATAATAACAGTTCAGGCAGCGCCCAACGCCCATTTCATTATAAATTTTAAATATTTAGCGCCGCTTGTGAAACCAGGAAAAGGTCTGAAAAGACCGCTCAGTAAGCGGAAGGTTCCTTTGGCATCGAGACAACCTGATCGCGGCCGCCTGATTTGGCAGCGTAAAGTAGCGTATCCAAACGCTTGAAGGCATCTTCCCTGGATTCGTCCAATTGCACTTCGACGACACCGAAGCTTGCCGTCATATGGCCATTGAATGGCAACGGCATCTGACGAATCGACTCCAGCAGGCTTTGCGCGAGACGCACAGCCCCCTCTGCAACCGTGTCTTCACACAGAATCAGAAACTCTTCACCACCCAAGCGGTAGACAACGTCGGTCGAGCGCACTTCGTTGCTGAGCAATCGCCCGAGACGCACCAGCACCTCGTCACCCGCTGCATGACCGTGGCTGTCATTGATGCTCTTGAAATGGTCGATATCCAGCATGACCATTGAAAATGGCACCTGCTTTCGATGGAAGCGTGCCATATCCCTATCCCAATGGGTCTCAAGGTGGCGACGATTGAAGGCACCGGTCAACGGGTCAACCGTGGCTTCCTGACGCAACCCAAACTCCAGCTTTTTAATCTCGGTGATATCATTCAGATAACCATGCCAGAGGATATCGCCATCATCCAACCGCCGGGGAAGTGCCTCACCCCGCAACCAGCGCTCACCATGATGCGGCAGCGATACACGGAATTCGCAGAGCCAGCGTGACAGTGTATCTGCAGACAAGCGGACGGATGAACGCACCATTGCCTCGTCTACCGGGTCGATTCTCCCGAACACCAGCGCTGCGTCACCTTGGGCCTCTTCCTGCGTCATCTCCAGCAAATGTTTGACGCCATTGCTGACATAGAGAAAGCGGTCTGAACCGTCAGACTTCAACAGATATTGATAGATCATTCCCGGTACGCTGGCCGTCAGCTCCTGGAACAGTTTGTCACTGCGCTCCAGTGCGGCCACCGCCTCCAGATAATCCGTCATATCGAGCCCGATCGCGAGATATCCGAGGTGCAGGCCGTTGTCGTCACGAATGCTCGATAACGTCAGACGAACCTGCCGGTGTTCGCCGTTTTTGCGCCGATAGGTCCAGCGTCCTGCACGCAAATCAGGACGCGCGACACAGGCTGCCAATACACCCATACCCTGGATGGAACGACCCGTCTGACGGCTGAGCGTGGCTTCCCAGGCGGTTATCTCCGATGGCAGGTGGAAATCCACAGGCGTCAGACGACCAATCACTTCCTTTGAGTCGTACCCCAACAGCCGCTCGGCACCGCGATTAAACAGAGTGACCGTACCCAGAGGATCAGTCGCGATAATTGAGACATCCTCTGCAGACGCCAGCAATCCCGACAGGAAACCGTTAACCTCACGCAAGGCCAGCTCGGCTCGTTTAACATCATCAATATCAGAATGGGTACCGATCACCCTGGCCGGTTGCCCCGGCGCCAGCCACTCAATCACCTTGCCCCGGTCAAGGATCCATTTGTAATGACCGTCTTTGCAAAGCAGGCGATGCACATCCTCGTAGTAAGGCGTCTCGCCCCGAAGGTGCTCTTCAAGACTGGCCTGACTGCTATCTTCATCGTCCGGATGTTTGCGACTGATCCATTCCGAAAGTGTATTGCCGATTTCATCATGGCTATAGCCCAATAACGCTTTCCAGCCATCCGAAAAAAAGACCTCATTTGTTCGCAGGTCCCAGTCCCAGACCCCGTCACCTGAGCCTTCGAGCGCAAACTGCCAACGCGCTTCTGATTCGGACAAGGCTTTCAGCGTGGACTGCAATTCGCTTGTCTTGCTGGCTACCATTCTCCGCGCGTGGGAACGCTGGAGCAGCACCAGCGCGATATAGCCGGCAACCAGAACGGATACAATCCCACCGGAAACAAACACAAAAAGGGCGGTTGGGCGCCGTTCCCAGTCAGAAGAATGCGTCGGCACAGCGGATACCTGAAGGGTTCTGTCTGCGACATTCATGTCACGGCTGAACAGCAAACCACTGCCGTCGTTGCCGGCGCCGTTGCCGCTGAACAGGGTTTGAACCGCATCCGGGTCAGTGGTATCCACAAAAGAGAAGTTAAAGTCGTGACCGCCGACCTGTGCCGCTGAAGCCACGTCCGCCAGATTGAACAGCCTTAACCCAAGCCCGACAAACCCCCGCAGATTGCCGAAGTGGTGATCGGTAATATCCTGCACCGCCCCTCTGGCATATACCGGCGCAAACACCAGCACCCCCGAGCTCTGGGCCGGATCGTCAATGGTTCTGACATCACTGACCACCACTGCGCTGCCTTGCGCCATCGCATCCTCATACGCCGCTACGCGCCGGGGCAGATAACTCACATCAACCCCTTCGATGCTTGGCTGAGGGGCTGTGGAATTCACAAACGAGATCGGAAAGTGGCGCTGGACATCCCCGGACGAGAGTAGCTCCACAGCCGGCGGCTTGCGCAAATGGAAACGCGGACCATAAAAAAGCCGCATATGATCAAGGTAAGAGGCGAGGCTCGTAGCGGGGATATTTTCGATCCAGGCAATCGTCATTTCCAGACGATCGGACAAGCGCACCATCTGATCGAACTCATCTTTCGTGAGATCCGGATTGAGCGTGATAAAACGCCGAACGGTGTCCAGCTCGCGAAGTTGCGCCTGTAGCAACTCCTCAATCAACAGAATGCGGGAGCGCGCTTCCTGTTCGAAGCGCGCCTGGACGATCTGGCGTTCGACCTCGTCCGCTTTCAGCGCAAGAATGGCCGTTAATACGAAGCCGGCCACAAGCGAGACCAGCACGGGCCATCCCTGAGTAAGTATTCGCCGCATTGCAGACTGGGGATCTGTTGCCAAAGTACGATCCAGACGAGTTGCCGGTTTTACTCAACTCTAACACAGGGTTGCCAACCCTGCCTGCGACCACCCTTGCCAGCCGGCAGGCCGGCGCTTATATTGCGGGTGAGGAATCCTCATGCGGGTGTAGCTCAATGGCAGAGCAGAAGCTTCCCAAGCTTACGACGAGGGTTCGATTCCCTTCACCCGCTCCATACTTTCCCCTTGGCTTCGATTCCCCCTCACGCCATTCGCCACTTCCGGCGGACCGAACATCAGCCTCAGCCGCTGCTTTAATGACAGGCCGGGCAGGCAGACATCGCGAAACATGTCTTTCCATTCGTGAAAATTAAGCGCCACAGGATTGTGGGTGTGAATCTGGCGGGGAATGCCGTAATCCGGCTGATGGTCTTCCTGTTCCTCTACAAAGGTGCCAAATAATCGGTCCCAGATAATCAGGATGCCGCCATAGTTGCGATCGATGTAGATCGGGTTACGGCCGTGGTGAGCCCTGTGGTGGGACGGGGTATTGAAGAACCACTCCAGCACGCCGAGTTTGCCGACCACCTGGGTATGGATAAAAAACTGGTACGCCAGACTCATGGCCACGACGAAAATCACCGATTCAGGCGGAAAGCCGATCAACACAATCGGCAGCCAGAACAGCCACATACCGGTAATCGGATAGGTAATGCTCTGGCGAAACGCGGTCGACAGGTTGAGCTTTTCCGATGAGTGATGCACCACGTGAGAACACCAGAACCAACGGATCCGGTGGTGCGCACGGTGGAACCAGTAGTAGACAAAATCCTGCACCACAAACAGCAACAGGATAGTCCAGCCGTTGAACGGTATATCAAACAGCCGGACATCGAAAAACGCGTTGTAGACCACGATGGTCAGCAGTGCGGCAATGACATCACTGGCTTGATACAACCCCGCCAGCGTCATGTTGCTGATGGTGTCTACCCAGGTGTAGCCGGCAGAAGGATAGCGTTGCTGATTGCCCCGCAAATGCCACCATTCGCCGGCCATCGCCAGAAAAAAAGCGGGGGCAAGGGCGAGGGTGACCAGATGGGGATCAAACCCCAGCAAATCGGTCAGTGGCGTGGGTGACATGGCAGCTCCGGTTTAACCTTTGATGGAAACCAGTATGCCACCCGTTGTCCGATTTAACGTTGACGAATTCCGACGAATCCACTCGCAAATAGCGTCAATGCAGTTTCAGACGCGGCTGCATCGCCCGACTCACCCGATCCATCAGCCAGATCACGCCAACACGCAGGAAGCCGTGCAGTGCCACCTGATGCATGCGGTAGAGCGAGATATAAAACAGTCGCGCAACCTTGCCTTCAATGTACATGCTGCGACCGGTGAGATTACCCATCAGGTTGCCGACTGTGGTGTAACGGCTGAAGTTGATCAACGACCCATGATCGTTGTAAACGAAATCCACCGGCGGCTTGCCCTGCAGACGGTTTACCAGGGTTTCATAGAGGGTATCCGCCTGCTGATGCGCCGCCTGGGCTCGCGGTGGCACCGGGCGGTCAGAATCTGGCTGAGGGCAGGCCACACAGTCGCCCAGGCCGAACACGTTCTCGTCCCGGGTCGTCTGCAGATTCTGGTTCACGACCAGCTGATTACCGCGATTGGTCTCCAGACCGCCCAGCTCATGCAGGAATGCCGGTGCCTTGATGCCGGCTGCCCATATGGTCATTTCAGACGGCACTTCGGTTCCGTCTTTCATGACGAAACTGTGCTTGCGCACTTCCGCAACCGGCTGGCCAGTCTGGACCTCAACGTTATGGCGCTCCAGCTCACGCGTCGCGGCAGCTGACAGTCGCGTGGGCAAAGCCGGCAGAATACGATCAGCCGCTTCGATAACCCGAATGGTCACGTCTTCCGGGCGCAGATGGTTCATGCCGTACACCGGCAGCTCACGGGACGCCAGACGCAACTCGGCTGCCAGCTCTACCCCGGTTGCGCCGGCGCCGATAATGCTGATGGGCAGCTCATGGTCGCGGCCTTCCTGTGCTTCGTGATTCTTGCGCAGGAAGGCATTCAGCATCAGCTGATGAAAACGATGGGCCTGCCCGAGACTGTCGAGGAACAGGCAATGGTCCTGCGCGCCTGGTGTGCCGAAATCGTTGGCGGTGCTGCCAACCGAAATCACCAGCGTGTCATAGGCAATCCGCCGTTCAGGCACGACTTCTGCGCCTTCGTGGTCGTGAAATGCTTCGACCACCACTTCCCGCTGTTCACGATCAAGCCCGCACATGCGCCCGAGCTGAAACTCGTAGCGATGCTTGCGCGCGTGGGCACGGTAATTGATTTCGTTGGCACTGGCATCAAGCGAGCCGGAGGCCACTTCGTGCAGCAAGGGTTTCCAGACGTGGGTCAAACCTGAATCAAGCAGTGTGATGCGCGCTTTTTTACGCTTGCCGAGTTTGTTGCCGAGGCGAGTGACCAGTTCGAGGCCGCCAGCCCCGCCACCGACAACCACTATGTGGTGCAGTTTATCCTGTTGCTGATTTTCCATATCAAACATCTCATAAGAAAAGACAGCCAAACGCTCTGGTACAAAAGCCTTTGGCTGTCTTCACTTGCCCTTCACATCCGGGCGACAGTGGAAAAGCAACTCATCCTAACGTGAAGGGTATAGGGGAACAAACCGGTAAGTTCAGGCAGATCAATGCGCTGGCGACTTCTGCGTATAGCCATCCAGTATACTGACCATATCATCCGCCACCTGTTCGACGGTCAGGGCCGGCACATCGCGCTGGGCAAATGACCGCAACCCCATGATCTGGGCCTGTAACAGGCGCGCCAGACGGACACAATCGACCCCTGGTTTCAGCTCACCCGCATCTCGCGCCTCCGTTAGCACCGCAAACAAACCCTGTTCCAGTGCTTCCAGAAGCTCATTGGCCTTGCGTTGTATCGCCTCGTCCTGGTAGTTAATTTCCAGCAGTGTTTTAACGATCATACAGGCCGCAGCCGGTGGAGTGGGTGCGTTTTTGGCAATACAGGTTCGTGCCAGTTCACGCAGATAGGCGCTGATACCGCCAATAACAGAACCAGACGCGTTGATGTGAGCACGCAGCGATACTCCCATCCGGCCCGCATATACATCCAGCGCTTCGAGAAAGAGCCCGCTCTTCGAGCCAAACGCGGCATACAGGCTACCCGGGCGCATATCCAGCGCCTGCTCGATGTGCTTCAGTGACGTGGCGTAATAACCCCGTTGCCAGAACAGTGCGACGGCCTTTTCCAGTGCAAGCTGGCGATCATATTTTACAACGCGGGGCATACTGCCTTCTCCCGACACATCCCGGAATCTATAGCCGAGAGGTTCTGAGCAAATCTGAATGATCACTCAATTTTAACTTGAGTGATCATTCAATAATAGTTACGGTGACTCTCAAGTTGAGCAACCGCTCAAAAAAGAAAATGCAAAGCCAACCTTGAGGAGACAATGTATGAGCGATTTCAAGAAACATGATCGGGCATCTGCACCTGAAGCGTCCAAAGCCCTTATCGACAAATCTGAAGCCACATTCGGTCGACTTCCCGGCTTGCACGCCATTATGGCGGAATCTCCCGGACTGCTTGAGGGCTACCAGACCCTGCACGGGTTGTTCCAGGACACCAGTTTTGATGCCGACGAGCTAACCGTGGTCTGGCAGACAATCAACGTTGAGCATGAGTGCCACTACTGTGTACCGGCTCATACCGGTATCGCCAAAATGATGAAGGTCTCCGACGACATCATTGATGCGCTGCGTGATGAGACGCCATTGCCAAGCGACAAACTGGAAGCGCTACGCACCTTCACTCTGGCGATGGTACGTACTCGCGGCAACGTGACCGAGCAAGACCTGCAAGCCTTCTATGATGCCGGCTACGCACAGCGCCAGGTACTGGAAGTCATTCTTGGCCTGTCACAAAAAGTGATGAGCAACTACGTCAATCATATTGCGCAAACGCCAATTGACGAGCCATTCAAAAAATTCGAGTGGAAAAAGGCGAAGTAATTACGCCCTATTGCTCACTCCCCTGGGTGCGGCCACTGTGCCGTGCCCCGTCCCAACAGGGCAAACGAAAACACGCCCAGTCTCGCCTCCCTGAACGATCGCTTTATCCTCCGTGGCAGAAGCGCTACCAGCCAGTTGGCAATCCCTTATTCGCCAGATTCCTCCCGCGCGCCCCCAAACCCAGGGACATCGCGTTTAAAGGATGACGAATCGTTTAGCCACTGCATCTCCACTGGACATAGACGAAACGCCCCTGTTACAACATTAGCATCCACACCCGACAGAGGAATCAATTGTGAAGCTTGAAGTCAAAGGACTCCCGGACCAACAACCCATTCCCGAAATCTTCGCGTTTGGCGTGTTCAATGAAGCAGACCACATGAGCTTTGGCCGCAATCGCAACCCAGAACTTGTCTGGTCAGATGTGCCGGAAGACACGCGCAGCTTTGCGGTCGTGATGTTTGATGAAGACGTGCCCAGCGTAGCTGATGACGTCAATCAGGAAGACAAAACCATTCCGAAGGACCTGGAACGGGTCGATTTTTTCCACTGGTTGCTGGTCGATATTCCGCCCAACATTAACCAGATCGCCGAGGGTACCGACAGCGACGGCGTGATTCCCAAAGGCAAGCCGGTTGCACGCGATTCCATCGGCAAGCCGGGCGTGAATACCTTTACCCATTTTCTGGCGGGTAATCCGGATATGGCCGGCACCTATACCGGCTACGACGGCCCCTGTCCGCCCTGGAACGACGAGCGGGTGCACCGCTATCACTTTGAGGTCTACGCGCTGGATGTTGCCTCGCTGGAACTGAGCGACGGCTTTGAAGGCGACGCTGTCAGAGAGGCGATGAAAGGCCACGTGCTGGACAGCGCAAGGGTCAGCGGTACCTATACCCTGAACCCGGAACTGCGCTAACCGGGCCTGCCAGCCACAAAAAAGCCGGGCAGCCCCAGTGAGCTGTCCGGCTTTTATGACCGATGATCAGACCCCGGTCAGTGATGCAGGATCTGCTGCAGGAACTTCTGGGTACGCGCTTCACGAGGGTTATCAAAGAACTCGTGGGGCGGTGCCGATTCGACAATCTCGCCCGCATCCATAAAGATCACCCTGTCAGCCACTGTTTTTGCAAAACCCATCTCGTGGGTTACGCAAATCATGGTCATGCCGCTGCCTGCCAACTCGATCATGACATCCAGCACTTCCTTGATCATCTCCGGGTCCAGCGCCGATGTCGGCTCGTCGAACAGCATGATTTTCGGCTTCATGCACAGCGCCCGTGCAATCGCGACCCGCTGCTGCTGACCACCTGAAAGCTGCCCGGGAAACTTGTTCGCCTGCTCCGGAATTTTTACCCGCTCCAGGTATTCCATTGCCGTTGCTTCCGCTTCCTTGCGAGGCGTCTTGCGCACCCAGATTGGTGCCACGCAGCAGTTTTCCAGAACGGTCATATGGGGAAACAGATTGAAGTGCTGGAACACCATGCCGACTTCCTTGCGCACGGAATCGATCTGCCGGACATCATTGGTCAGTTCCACATCATCGACAATGATTTTACCCTGCTGGTGCTCTTCCAACCGGTTGATACAGCGTATAAACGTCGATTTACCCGAACCTGAAGGGCCACAGATGACGATCCGCTCGCCTTGTGCCACGTTAAGATTGAGATTTTTCAGTACGTGAAACTGGCCGTACCACTTGTGCATATCCTCGACGCGGATAATGGTTTTCTCCGCCTTGGCGGAACCTACTGCATCGCCGTCACTGCGGTCCTGCTGTGTTTGCATTTGTTCAGTCATTTTGCGTATCCATCAGGTCTTGTGACCGGTATCCAACTTGCGTTCAAGGTTCTGGCTATAGCGCGACATGCCAAAGCAGAACACCCAGAAACAGAAAGCGACAAAGACATAACCCTCAATAGCCACGTTCTGCCAGGCCGGGTCGGTCACCGTCGACTGCACCGTACCGAGGATGTCGAACAGGCCGATGATCAGCACCAGCGTGGTGTCCATGAACAGTGAGATGAAGGTGTTAACAATGCCCGGTATGACAAGCGTCAGCGCCTGGGGCAGGATGATCAATCGCATCTTGCGCCAGTAACCCAGCCCGAGTGCACTGCCCGCCTCGTATTGCCCTCTGGGAATCGCCTGCAGACCACCACGAATGACTTCCGCCATGTAAGCCGACTGCCATAATGTGAGGCCGATGAGTGCCCGCATCAGTTTCTCGAAGTTCATCCCTTCCGGCAGGAACAGCGGCAGCATCACCGAAGCCATAAACAGCACGGTAATCAGCGGCACCGCCCGCCAGACTTCGATGAAAATAACGCAGAAACCACGGATGATCGGCATTTCCGACCGTCGCCCCAGGGCCAGCACAACACCAAGCGGCAATGAGCCCAGAATCCCGATGTAGGCCAGAATCAGGGTCAGCATCAGCCCGCCCCATTTGCTGCTTTGCACCTCTTCAAGGCCAAACCAGCCACCCGGAATGAGGAAGTAGCCAATGATCGGCAAGCCGGTCATACCGAAAATGCCAAACCAGCGACGGCCCGGAAAACGCTCGATAAACTGGGGCACAAAAGCGACCGCCAGCAGTGCGAACATGATGTCCACACGCCATTGCAGCTCATCCGGATAGAAGCCATACATGAAGAAATTCATGCGCTGATTGATAAACAGCCAGCAGGCCCCCGCGCTGGTGCAGTCACTGGGCGATTCGCCAGCGAAGTTGGCATCGAAAAATGCCCAGTTCAGCAGCGGCCAGAGACTGGTCACCAGCAAGTAGCCCACCACCAGGGTCAACAGAATGTTGTACCAGGTATTGAACAGATTGTTCCGCACCCACTGAACGGGGGCGAACGCGCGTACAGGAGGTGCCATGGATTCGCTCATCATCTCTCCTTAAGCGCGACTGCGCGGTTATAGATATTCATAAAGAAGGAGATCAACAAGCTGACAGCGAGATACACCGCCATTGTCATGGCCACCACTTCTACCGCCTGACCGGTCTGATTCAACGTCGTGCCCATAAAGACCGACACCAGATCGGGATAACCGATCGCTGTCGCCAGCGAGGAGTTCTTGAACAGGTTCAGATACTGACTGGTCAGTGGGGGAATAATCACGCGCATGGCCTGGGGGATCACCACCAATCGCAATGTCATGCCGGAATGCAGACCCAGCGCACGGGCGGCCTCTGTCTGCCCCTTGCTGACCGACAGAATCCCCGAGCGAACGATCTCAGCAATGTAGGACGCCGTGAACAGGGTCAGCGCCACCCATAGCGCGGCCAGTTCCGGCAGAACAGTATAGCCACCGCCAAAGTTGAAGCCCTTGAGTTCCGGTACGCTCCACTCCAGAGGTCCGCCGGTTATCAGGTAAGCCAGTACTGGCAACGCAATCAGCACCACAAGGCTGACTTTCACGGTCGGAAAGATCTGACCGGTCGCAAGCTGCCGTTTATGGGCCCAACGTTTGATGACAACCACCGCAGCGATAGCGAAAACAATCGCTGCGATCACCCAGCCAAAGCCCGGTTGGGTGATCGGTTCTGGCACCGAGAGCCCGCGATTGTTCAGGAAGATCATCCCGCCCATATCCATACTTTGCCGTGGTGACGGCAGAGCGCCCAGGACCGCGAAGTACCAGAAAAAGATCTGCAGCAGGATGGGGATGTTGCGGATCACCTCGATGTAGACCAGCGACAATTTGGCAATCAGCCAGTTGCTCGACAGGCGGGCCACACCGATCACAAAGCCCAGGATCGTGGCCGTTACAATGCCCATGGCAGACACCAGCAAGGTGTTTAACAGACCAACAAAGAAAGTTCGCCCGTAGCTCATGGTGGCATCGTAGGGGATCAGACTCATGATGATGCCGAAGCCGGCAGACTGATCAAGGAAGCCGAAACCGGTACTGATACCACGACTTTCCATATTGGTCAGCGTGTTATCGAACAGTGTCCAGCCGGCATAGAAAACCGCGACTATCGCCGCGGCCTGAAAGAAAAGAGCCCTCACTCGCGGATCATTCCACGGTTTGGGTTGCGCAGCGTTAGGTTTAACTTGGTTCATGCAGAATCCCGAAAGCACCCATGCGGAAAACGTGAATCTCGGCATCACCAGCGGGCCGTTAGCCGGCCCGCTGGTGTCTGGTTGCTATATCAGGAATTAACGCACTGGCGGTGCGTACAGGATACCGCCATCATTCCAGAGCGCATTGATTCCGCGGTCCAGTCCGAGCGGCGTGTCCGGACCAACGTTACGGTCGTACATTTCACCGTAGTTACCGACTTCCTTCACCACTTTGTAGCCAAAGTCAGCCGGCAGACCGAGCTTCTCGCCCATGTCACCATCGGTGCCCAACAGGCGCTGGATATTCGGGTTGTCCGACTTTTTCATGTCGTCCACGTTATCCATGGTCACGCCCAGTTCTTCAGCGTTGATCTGCACCGACAACACCCACTTCACGATGTTGAACCACTGATCGTCGCCCTGGCGCACAACCGGGCCCAGAGGCTCCTTGGAAATGGTGTTTGGCAGAATGATCGCGCTGTTAGGATCGGTCAGCTTCGAACGCAATGCCGCCAACTGCGAACGGTCAGAGGTCAGAACGTCACAACGGCCGGCAGCAAAACCCTGAACCGTCTGCTCAGATGTGTCGAATACCAGCGGCTTGAACTTCATGCCCTTGGCACGGAAATAATCCGCAAGGTTCAGCTCAGTAGTGGTCCCTGCCTGAATACAGACTGTGGCACCATCCAGTTCCTCAGCATCCTTTACGCCCAGATCTTTCTTCACCAGAAAGCCCTGACCGTCATAGTAGTTTACGCCGGCAAAGTTCAGGCCCAGTGAGGCATCACGGGTCAGCGTCCAGGTGGTGTTACGGGACAGCACGTCGATTTCGCCGGACTGCAGCGCGGTGAAGCGCTCCTTTGCAGTCAATGGTGTGAACTCAACAGCCGAGCCCTTGCCGAAAACCGCCGCCGCAATTGCGCGACAGGTATCAACGTCAATACCTGTCCAGTTACCTTTGTCGTCAGGCTGAGAGAAGCCGGGCAGACCCGACGTCACACCACACTGGAGATGACCTTTTTCCTTGACGCTATCAAGCGTTGAAGCCGCCATCGCGGTGCCCGTCATAAAGGTACCGACAAGGACGGCGGTTCCTGCAGCGAGTGAAATCAGTTTTTTCATTATAAGTTGTCTCCAAAATCGGTTGTGTGCATAACAACCTGGCAACAGCAAGGCGTAAGCCAATCTTTGCAAGTTGTTGATATTGTTGTATTTGTGATATTTATCTGCTCAAAACCACTGCTTTTTACCCTCAACCAGATGCAATGAGCGACGTTGCTGCACACTTCTGGTGCGCCTGCCAGCCATCCGCGCTGATTGATATGGGCTAGATCTAGCATAGAATAAAATTGCAGCTTGCACCGAATTGGAATGCATTACAGATGGGGTTTGTTATGTCGTATTTGATGATACAAGTTGGATAACCCCTTGGTATCAAGGAGCCCTGAGGCAGGAGGCATTGGCGGAAGCAAAGCCTAGTAAAAAGGTCTAATCGTCAACTATTTTTATCACGGCTATCTTGGAGCGCCTGCGATAATCTGACTCTGGCGCTGCCGCCATTGCACGCCAAATGCCTCCCGCTCCTCCCATATCCACGACCTACCTGAGAACGCCTGTATACTGCTCCATCTCTGTCGCTCAGTGCTGCATCGGGGCCCTGAAATTCCACATATCGCACCGCGTTTTGAATCCCCTGATCAAACATGGCCGTATAGCATCAAGTCGTCTTACTTTTAAATGGCATCCACTGAGGCTTCCCATGTCGTCCACACGCTACTTATTCAGGATGTTGTTGAGCGCTACTTTGATACTGATCAGTAGCCTCGGCGCAGCATCTGAGCGCTTCGACCAGACCCATGGTGAATGGGATTCGCTTTTGAAGGCCCATGTCAGCTGGATTGATAACGGGGCCGCATCAACCGTCGATTACGAGGGCTTCGCCAAAGACGAGAAGGCGCTCGACCGTTATCTCGACTCGCTCTCGGCCGTGTCCCGGCAAACGTTTGATGGTTGGCCGGAAGATCAGCGGCTGGCGTTTCTGATCAACGCCTACAACGCCTTTACTGTTAAGCTCATCCTCAACCATTATCCGGGCCTCGAATCGATTCGCGACATTGGCAATATTTTTCAGTCGCCCTGGTCACGCTCGTTTTTCACGCTGCTGGGAAAAGAACGCAGCCTGGATGAGCTGGAACACGAGATGATCCGCAAGTGGTTCAACGAGCCGCGCATTCATATGGCAGTGAACTGCGCCTCTGTCGGCTGCCCCGCGCTGGCCGCGTCGGCCTACACCGGCGATTCGCTGGATGCTCAGCTAGACAAGGCGGTGGAGCGCTTCTTGTCCGATTCGACACGCAATCGTTATCTCTCTGTGACAAATCGGTACGAAGTCTCCTCTATCTTTGACTGGTATGGCGATGACTGGAATCGCGATAGCGGCTACCCCGGTGGCGTAAGGACGTTTCTGAATGAGCATATCGGCCTGATGGCTCAAGCGAAGGTGCCTGACAAGGCCATTTTGAACAAGGCTGAAATCAAGTTCCTGGACTACGACTGGGCACTGAACACGCAAGAATATTCAAGGGAGTAAACATGGCATTTGACTTGGCCAATGCACAGCGTATTCCGGCCGCCGAGCTGGCGACACCGCGCAACCGCGATAGTTGGACGCACACCCGGGAGGGTGAGGCGCGCGGTTATATTGATGCGGACCAGCTCAAGGAGCTGTGGATCCATACCGGCACCGCCTGCAACCTTGCCTGTCCTTTCTGTCTCGAAGGTTCGCACCCCGGCGATGGCCGTATTCCTGGCATGAAACTGGATGATGTGCGCCCGTTTATTCACGAAGCCATCGACATGGGCGTCGAGCAGTTTTCATTTACTGGCGGCGAGCCCTTTGTGATTCGCGATTTCGTCAACATTCTGGACTACGCCAGCCAGCACCGCCCCTGCTTCGTGCTGACCAATGCCACGGATCCATTACTGAAGCGCACACACCAACTGCTGCCGTTGCGCGACAATGCCTATCCGATTCGTTTTCGGGTCAGTCTTGATTTTCCGGATGCCGCCAAACACGACGTGGATCGCGGCGAAGGAAGTTTTGACAAGGCTCTGGAAGGCATTCGCTGGTTGCACAACAACGGCTTTGCGGTATCCATTGCCCGCCAGATAGAGGATGGCGAAGTGGCGTCTGAGGTCGAAGCCCGTTTCCGCGCGATATTCCGGGAATGGGGCATCCCTGAAGACCTGGCTTTCACTGCATTCCCCGATTTCGGCATTCCCGGCTCTGAAGATGGCAGCCCCGAAATTACCGAAGGCTGCATGGACAAATTCCCCACCAAAGAGAGCCGGGCCCACTTCATGTGCACCTATACCCGCATGCTGGTGAAACGGGACGACAAAGTCCGGGTGTTTGCCTGCACGCTGGTGGACGACGATCCGGATTACGATCTGGGAAGCACGCTGCAGGAAAGCATGGACACCCGCATCATGCTCCGTCATCACCGCTGCTTTTCATGTTATCGCTTCGGCGCCAGCTGCAGCGCGCCGGTTTAAAACTGATGTTATTGACCACTTACAGGGACGTCACCACTCATGTCTTTCGCTGAAGCCAGCTTATTCTGGGGATTTCTGGTGGTGTACGGCATTATCATGTATGCCCTCTCGCCGCGCAGCCGCAATGCAGCCTCGTTCTACAAAGGTGCGGATGACAGCGGCAAGCCCGTGAGTCAGTGGTCACTCACTGCCAGCATATTCATCAGCTGGATTTTCGCCAAGTCAGTCACCAATGCCGCGAACCTTGGCGCCGCCTATGGCGTCACCGGAGGGCTGGCATACGCGACTTACTGGCTATCCATTCCGGTTGCGGGCTACATCATTTACCTGATCCGCACCCAGACCGGCGCCCGCAGTCTTCAAGAGTTTCTGACATCGCGCTTTGGCCGACTCGCTGCGGTCAGCTTCGCCGCCGCCATTCTGATCCGTCTTTATAACGAAGTATGGAGCAATACCGCGGTGGTGGGCGGCTACTTCGGCCTGCCGGGTGAGTGGCAGTACTACACCGCCGCGCTGCTGTTTACCGCTTTCACACTGGCATACAGCCTCAAAGGCGGACTTCGGAGTTCGATCTTCACCGATGTTATTCAGGCTGTGGTTTTTGTGTTCTTTGTGGCTGCGGTGCTGTTCCTGATTGTGCCTGCCAACGATACCAGCGCATTGCTCAGTGCCGGCGAATTCAAGCTGAACGCCGGCGCCGATCTCCTGCTTGTCGCAGGTCTGCAGATTTTCAGCTACCCGTTCCACGATCCGGTGCTGACCGACCGGGGCTTTGTGAACAAGGAAAAAACCATGCTGAAAAGCTTCGTAGTCGCCGGTTTACTGGGCTTCGTAGCGGTCTTCATCTTCAGCCTCGTAGGTGTGCACGCCCAGCTCAACGGCATCGAAGCCAACGGCAATGCGCCGGCTGCCGTGGGACAGGCGCTGGGCATGACCGCACTCTTCTTTATGAGCGTGGTGATGATGACGTCCGCCGGCTCAACCCTGGACTCCACCTTCACCTCACTATCGAAATCGATTGCGGTCGATCTGCCCCAACTGGTCCGCAGCGCTGCGGACAAACTGCCCAGCATGCGTGTAGGCGCCGTGGTAATGGTTGCGTTCGCGATACTCGGCAACCTGCCAATGTTTGCCGGCACTGACATCCTCAAAGCCACTACCGTGTCCGGCACCATGGTCATGGGGCTGGCGCCGGTGTTTCTGTTTTACGGTTTCACCCGCTGGTCGCCCTGGAGCTTCCACCTCAGCTTCTGGAGCGGCATCGTGCTCGGGTTGATGCTGGCCATGGGGTTAATTCCTGCCAGCTGGTCAATCGGAGAAGGCCATTACGCTGCACTGCTGGGAGTGAATGCCTGGGGGATACTGATCTGCACGACCGGCTTCTTTTTACCGCTGGTGCTGCAACGTCTGAGTGGCCGCCACACCGTTTCCACCAACGCATGAGCGAGCAACCGGGGCGCAGCTGCCCAATCCATTATCGTTATCAGCCCGAGCGATTGTGCCGTGATCCGGAGCCGGTAAAAGCCGACGTGCTTTACGTGATTGGCGGGCTATACGGCAACCCGCTGGCACTCGATGCCATTGACGCCATGGCGGCGTCCGAACAGGCCCTCGGCCGGCGAGTGAAACTGCTGTTTAACGGCGACTTCAACTGGTTTAACGCCGACGAAGACGCTTTCGTCGACGTTAACAACCGTGTGCTTGCGCACGACATTATTCAGGGCAATGTCGAATACGAACTGGCCAACCCCAGTCCGGATGCCGGTTGCGGCTGCGCCTACCCGGACTTTGTCGATAATGGCACCGTCGAACGCTCGAACCGGATCATTACGCGCCTGCAAGCCATCGCCTCTCGGCACCCCGACATTCAGGCATCACTCAGGGCAGCACCACGCTGGCGCTGCCTCTCGTTTGGCGGTGAAACCCTGCTGATTCTCCACGGGGATCCCGAATCCCTCGCAGGCTGGGGCCTGGCCAGCGAAAACCTGTCCCGCCCGAGTCACCAGCATCAGCTGCATCAATGGTTTGCCCAAACCGGTGCAACTCTGATGGCGTGCACCCACACATGCCTGCCCGCCTTGTGGCAGCGTCATGACACCTTACTGTCACAGACCATCATCAATAATGGTTCGGCAGGCATGGGCAATCTGCATGCCGATCCCCGGGGGCTGATCACCCGCGTTTCCACTATCCCTGCGGACACCGCACTCGCATCCGTCCGCCAGGGAGACCTTGAGGTATCGCTGGTGCCGGTCGCGTTTGACGCCCAGGCCTGGGTCGCACGCTTTGACCAGTGCTGGCCGACAGGCAGTGATGCCGCCATTTCTTACCGGCAAAGAATCCTGAAGGGGACTAAACTTACGGTTGCGGATATTCGTCTGTAAGACATGAGCGAAAACGGCGAGTAGAGGGGCCGCTAAACGCCGCTGAATACCGGCCAGGCGACGGTTTCAACGCCCTCACAGGGGCGCAAACTGGTTGCGTAAACGGCCTGTAGCAACCAACGCCATTTGATTTTTATTTCGTGGTCTATATAATTACAACCCTAAAGATTGAAGCCAGCATAACTTAATTCGCTAATTTTCAACGAGTTATGCTTGGGCAAGACCTTCAATCCAGCGGCTCCGCATTAGTAGACGCCGCGTAATTGAATTTAACTCTAAATGACTGAGTGACCAAGACCGCTATGACAAACGAAGGATCAAATACCACCGCCATCACCCTTCGCACACCGTGCAAGGATGATGGCTTCCGGCTTTACCAGTTGGTAGAACAGTGCCCACCACTGGATCCCAACTCGATCTACTGCAACTTGCTGCAATGCAGCCACTTCGCCGAAACCGGTGTTGCCGCTGAAAAGAACGGTGACTTGGTCGGCTTTATCTCCGGTTATATTCCCCCGCAGCAACCCGAGACGGTTTTCGTCTGGCAGGTTGCCGTCCACGAAAACGGACGAGGCCAAGGCCTTGCAAAACGAATGCTCAAAGCCATCGTGGCCCGTGATGTGTGTCAGAACGTCACACACATGGAAACGACGATTACTGAAGATAACGAGGCGTCCTGGGCATTGTTTCGCTCGTTTGCCCGTGATCTTGGCGCCGAGCTGACCTACTCCGAGCATTTCGAGAAAGGTACCCACTTCGGTGGCAACCACGACTCGGAATTCCTGCTCCGGATAGGCCCCTTCACGAAGCCAGTCAACGGCTAGGGATTTCGCGGCTACACAAAGTCCGTAAACCCTGACCCGACTGGCACTATCACTGGCAGCCGCCACCTGAATGCGACCGAATCCGTTCACCGGCACTGCCTTAACCTCGAACCTGACATGCTAAGAGGCAAGACAATGGAAATTTTCAAGTCGACCGAATCAGAAGTACGTGTTTATTCACGAGCGTTCCCCGTGATCTTCAACCGCGCGAAAAACGCGCATCTTTACGCTGAAGATGGCAAGGCGTACCTCGACTTTCTGGCGGGTGCAGGCTCGCTGAACTACGGTCACAACAACGACATCCTGAAAAAGGCACTGCTTGAGTACATCGAAAACGACGGTGTCAGCCAGGGTCTCGACATGTACACCACAGCCAAGCATGACTTCATGGAAGCCTACAAGAAGTACATTCTTGAGCCTCGTGATCTGGACTACAAAATGCAGTTCACCGGCCCTACCGGTACCAACTGTGTTGAAGCGGCCATGAAGTTGGCACGCAAGGTTAAAGGTCGTGACAGCATTATTTCGTTCACTAATGGTTTCCACGGTGTATCGCTGGGTGCGGTAGCCGCTACCGGTAACAAGCACCACCGCGGTGGTGCCGGCGTCGCACTGGGCAGCGTCAGCTTCATGCCGTACGACGGTTATCTGGGCGATGATGTCGACACCATCGAAATGATGGACAAGATGCTGACTGACAACTCATCAGGCATCGATCTGCCAGCGGCTGTCATCGTTGAGGCGGTGCAGGGTGAAGGTGGTCTTAACGCGGCCCGTGCCGAATGGCTCCAGAAGCTGTCTAAGCTGTGCAAAAAGCACGACATTCTGCTGATTGTTGATGACATCCAGGCAGGTAATGGCCGCACCGGCCAGTTCTTCAGCTTTGAAGAAGCCGGCATCAAGCCTGATATCGTCACCGTATCCAAGTCACTTAGTGGCTATGGTCTGCCGATGGCACTGGTACTGTTCAAGCGCGAGTTGGACGTGTGGACATCAGGTGAACACAACGGCACCTTCCGGGGTAACAACATGGCCTTCGCTACCGCCAGGGCCGCGCTGGAGACCTACTGGAAAGACAACAGCTTCGCTGATGAAGTGAAGAAGAAGGCCGGTATCCTGAATGCAGGCCTGAAAGCGGTCAGCGACCAGTTCAAGGGCCAGTTCAAGCTCAAGGGCCGTGGCATGATGCAGGGCATCGCCTGTCGTGATGGCGATCTGGCGGGCAAGATTTGTGCTCGCGCCTTTGAGAAGGGCCTGATCATTGAAACAGCCGGGCCTGACGATGAAGTCGTCAAATGCCTGATGCCGCTGACCATCAGCGATGAAGATCTCCAACAAGGTCTGGACTTGCTCAAGCAAAGTGTTGAAGAGATCATGAAAGAAGACATGAGCCAGGCATCCTGAGGCAGTTGCAGGATGGGGAGAGCCAGCCAACGGCCGGGACGCCAGGTGGCGCAAGCGGCTCTCCCGCTCAGAATACTCCCGGCGCCCATTCAAGCGACCGAAGACCAGGATCATGACTAGCCAAGACCATACAGTAGAGAAAATTGGCGGTACGTCCATGAGCGACTTTACCGCCGTTCGTGACAATATCGTTGTTGGCGATCGCAGCGCCGACGAACTGTACCAACGCATTTTTGTGGTATCCGCCTATAGCGGCGTAACGGACGAGTTGCTGGAGCACAAGAAAACCGGCGAGCCCGGCGTTTACGCCCTGTTTGCAGATGCCGAGTCAGATTGGGCCTGGGGGGACGACCTCACCAAACTGACCCAGTTCCTGATCGACATCAACAAGCAGTTGTTTGATGACCCGATGCTCAAACAGCAGGCCGACCAGTTCATTATGGACCGCGTGGAAGGCGTCCGTGGCTGCCTGATCGATCTGCAGCGTTTGTGCTCCTACGGCCAGTTCCAGCTCGAAGAACACCTGCTGACAGTGCGTGAGATGCTCGCCGGTATCGGTGAAGCACACAGTGCATTCAACACCACGCTCAAACTGCAGGCTGAAGGCATCAACGCCCGCTTCGTCGATTTGACCGGGTGGCGCGATAACGAGTTGCTGCCGCTGGATGCCAAACTGAAGCAGGCGTTTGACAGCATTGACCTGACCCGGGAAATGCCGATCTGTACCGGCTATGCCCAGTGTGAGGAAGGGCTGATGCGCACCTTCGATCGCGGCTACAGTGAAATGACCTTCAGCCGTGTGGCGGTTATTACCGAAGCCCGTGAAGCGATTATTCACAAGGAATACCACCTGAGTTCGGCTGACCCCAAGATCGTCGGTGAAGATAAAGTGGTACCGATGGGTCGGACCAACTATGACGTCGCTGACCAGCTTGCCAACCTGGGTATGGAGGCAATCCACCCACGGGCGGCAAAAGGGCTGCGCCAGAATGATATCCCGCTGCGGGTCAAGAACACCTTCGAGCCGGAACATACCGGTACGCTCATCACCCGCGACTATGTGAGCGAGAAGCCACAGGTGGAGATCATCGCCGGTCGCAAGGGTGTATTTGCCATCGAAGTGTTTGATCAGGACATGCAGGGTGACCCGGGTTCCGATCGCCGGATTCTCGATGTACTGGCACGGTTCAAGATCCGCTGCATCAGCAAGGACACCAACGCCAACACCATCACCCATTATGCGGACAGCACACTGAAGCACGTGAAGCGTGTGGTCCGGGCACTGAAGGAAGAGTTCCCGAACGCAGAAATCTCTACCCGTAAAGTGGCGCTGGTGTCTGCTATCGGCAGTGACATGCAGGTTCCGGGCATTCTGGCCAAGACTGTGACGTCACTGGCTGAAGAAGAGATCAGCGTGCTGGCTCTGCACCAGTGTATGCGCCAGGTGGATATGCAGTTCGTGATTGATGAAGATCATTACGAAAAGGCGATCGCCAAGCTGCACGCCACACTGATCGAGCCACATAACCACGAATACGCCATCGTTGCCGCCTGATCCGGGCAACATCAGCGTACCCCCGGCAACCCCGGGGATAACGAGTTGTCGAAGCCGGAACCGGTCGCTCGGGCTTCGATAATGGAGGACGTCTTGCCTCCCTGATCGGGCCGCCTGAACTGCGAAATTCAGGCGGTACCCGATCAACCTTCCCTTCTGGCCTTCCCCTTCTACTTCACACGCCAGCCCAAACTGATCTGCACCTGTCCCCGAGCATTAACGTAAGCCGAGCGCTATCGCGACTGTCACCAGACAAACGCAGGCAACAACCGTCAACACCAGCCGCAGCTTGCGGTACCAGTCCGGCCAGTAAATCCGCATCCAGCGCGCATCCACAATATACAGTGCGATATAGGCCAACGGATAAACCACCATCTGACCTGCCAACGGCAGTAGCAGTGACAAGCCGGCCGTTACGAAAAACAGTTGGCTGATGATCAGGGTGACAACCGGCGACAACGGAAAGCAGCGATCTTCAAGTTGCAGCGCAATCGGCCAGTACACACCGGCCATAAACGCCAGCACGCCGGCGCTGTAGGTATAGAAAAGCTCGATACAGAGCGCCTCGGCCTCCGGAAAAAGCAGCACGCTGAGTGCGCCGAGGATGAATGGAATCAGTCCTGCAAGACCAATCGCAGTGGCGAGTCGGGCGACGGCAATCATCGCCGTGGTCCCTGAACCGGAATTCGCATTGGTTCGGGCTGCTCTTCTCCAAGCCCCACCATTTCGTGATACGCCGATGCGTGAACAACATCGGTCCGCAGTACCCTGAGCTCTTCCAGCGCACTCTGAGCCTGCCAGGCGCTTTTAAACAACACGGTGTTACCACTCTTATCCGATAGTACCCGCAACGTGCCCTCATGGTCGTCCGGCGGCGTCTCAAAATGCAGACGCGCAATATAGAACTGACCTTCCAGCGAGAGTAACTCGAGTAGTGCGATGCGGGGATTCTCCAGCGATTGCAGCTCTTCAAGCGTCATACGCATGATTGAGCCCTCCAATTAAATAACCGGGAGGACTTACGACTGCCAATGCTTAAAAGATCAGAAAAGAATCAGCGAACAGGAAAATCCAGACCTTCCGCCATCCAGGCGCAGGGCTCACGCATCGGACATCCATCAAGATGGTCATTCACCATGCCGACGGCCTGCATGAAGGCGTAAACGATGGTCGGCCCGACAAAGTTGAACCCGCGCTTCTTGAGGGCTTTCGACAGGGCCTCGGCCTCCGGAGTATAGACCGGCACATCCGCCATCGACGGCCAGGCATTTTGTGCAGGGCGGTGACCCACAAAGCCCCACAGGAACTCTGAAAAGGATTCATCCTGCTCCCTGAATGCCAGAAAACCACGGGCATTGCGAATAATGGACTCCACTTTCAGCCGGTTACGGATGATGCCCGGATTCTGCAGCAGACTCTCGATACGCGCCTGGTCGTAACGCACAATTTTCTCGGCATCGAAGCCGTCAAAAGCCGCCTCGTAGCTGGCCTGCTTCCTGAGAATCGTAATCCAGCTCAGCCCCGCCTGCTGACCATCAAGACACAGCTTTTCAAACAGCGTCTGATCATCGGACACCGGGCGCCCCCAGACATGATCGTGATAGTCCACATATAAGGGATCTGTGCCACACCAACCGCAACGCTCGCCATCAACCGTCATTCCATTGCTCCTTCCGACACATCGTCACTAATGTAGAGACCGCTCAGGGCTGCAAGCGCTGGATCCGCCACCGATCACCTTCGCGTACATACTCGAAGCGATCATGCAGGCGGCTGGGACGCCCCTGCCAGAATTCAATGCGCTCGGGCACGACCCGATACCCACCCCAGAACGAAGGCAAGGGGACGTCACCGTCGCTGAATCGCTGCTTGATCTCCGCCACTTTCTGCTCCAGTAACCCACGTGAAGTAATGACCTGACTCTGGTCTGACACCCAGGCGCCAATCTGGCTACCCCGCGGCCGGGATGCAAAGTACCGCAGCGACTCTGCCTTGCTGACTTTCTCCACCTTGCCCTGAACAATGACCTGCCGGTTCAGGGCAATCCAGGGAAAGAGCATGGCGGCCTGCGGATTGCCATCAAGTTCATTGGCCTTGCGGCTGCCGTAATTGGTAAAGAAGACGAAGCCATTGTCATCAAAATACTTCAGCAATACCGTTCGTAATCCGGGCATCCCATCAGCCTGAGCTGTGCCCAATGACAGGGCATTCGGCTCCAGTACACCGGCTTCACGGGCATGATTGAACCAGATTTCAAACTGCTTCACCGGATTGTCATCGAGGGCGTCACGGTCCAGACCGTCGCTCTCGAAATCCCGGCGCATATCACTGATATCCATCTATTTTCCTCACGTTAGCCGATATCCGAATGGTGCTGACCCGACTCATGATCAGACCTGACCAGGCGGCAATCACCCAATAGTAACAGCAGACTGGCACAGCCATTGCGTTGCTCTCAACAACCTTTTGCAGGTATCACCCGAAACCCACGACTGTTTACGACAGATCGGGACAACAAGCTCAACTGTTCTGATTAGTTAAACGACATATTTATTGTCAATCTGCGAAGCGCTTTGTTAGCGTGAAACAGGTGATCGCGCCCGACTTGCGCAGACAAGCGCCTCACAGCTGTAAATGTTGACTACACTCAAAGAAAACAAGATTCAGGCTAGCGCCGCCAGGATTCCCCAGGAATGAAGCCAAAAGTCGTTGTAAAAAACCTCTTCAAAGTCTTCGGCAATAACCCGGAAGAGGCCATGCAACTGTTAGATCAGGGCATAGGCAAGGCAGAAATTTTCGAGCGTACCGGCAAAACCATTGGCGTTTTGGACGCCTCTTTTGAAATCTACGAAGGCGAGATTTTCGTGATTATGGGGCTGTCCGGTTCCGGCAAATCCACCATGGTGCGGCTACTGAACCGACTGATCGAGCCCACCTCCGGCGAAGTCTGGGTCGGCGACCAGAATATCTCGGCGCTGTCGCGTAAAGAGCTCAACCAGCTGCGTCGCACCCGCATGAGCATGGTCTTCCAGTCGTTTGCACTCATGCCTCATATAAATGTGATCGACAACGCCGCCTTTGGCCTTGAGCTGTCGAACATCCCCCGCGAAGAACGGCACAAACGAGCGCTGAGCGCACTGGCACAAGTCGGCCTGGAAGCCAACGCACACAGCTACCCTGACGAATTGTCCGGTGGCATGCAGCAGCGCGTTGGCCTGGCACGGGCACTGGCGAACGATCCTGAAATCATGCTGATGGATGAAGCCTTTTCAGCACTCGACCCGCTGATTCGCACCGAGATGCAGGATGAGCTGGTTAAGCTGCAGCGAGATTCCCGGCGCACGGTGGTGTTTATCTCCCACGATCTGGACGAAGCCATGCGCATTGGCGACCGTATCGCCATTATGGAAGGCGGCCGGGTGGTGCAGGTTGGCACCCCTGACGAGATTCTCAAGAATCCGGCTGATGATTATGTGCGCTCATTCTTCCGCGGCGTCAATGTGTCGAGCGTGCTCACAGCAGCCGATATTGCCCGCCGTAAACAGGTAACCGTCATCGAACGGGAAGGCGCCGGTGTGACCGCGGCTCTGGAGCGACTGCGCCAGAACGAACGGGATTTCGGTTACGTCGTCAGCCCGGACCAGACCTATCACGGCACAGTATCCATGGACTCGCTCCTGCAGACCGAACGTGAAGGTGGTCGTGTCAGCGATGCCCTGTTGCCCGATGTCACACCGCTCAATGGACGCGATTCGCTGACGGACATCATGGGCGCAGTCGCCACGGCCCCTTGCGGTCTGGCGGTTGTCGATGACGCAGGCTATTACCTGGGTGTGATTTCACGAGGCGTGCTGCTGCAGGCGCTCGACCGGGACGGAGACTGATCATGGCTGAAGAAAACAATCCGCAAACCGGCGACAACGCCACAACCGGTGACACCGCCTCAAACCCCTGGGCTGATGCCTCCGCGCAGCAGGGCAGTGGCGGCACCGCGAGCGACCCATGGGGCAGTGCCGGTCCGACTCCCGACGCTGGCACCAACACCGGCGCTGAGAGCTGGCTCGACAATTCTGACGCCGTAGCCACAGTTCAAAACACTGTCTTGGAACCATTCAACACGGAGTGGTTCGATGTCCAAACGGGTGTCGAACACGGCATTGACTGGATCGTCGACAATTTCCGGGTCTTTTTCCAACTGATCAAACAGCCGGTGGACTTTGCTCTGGGCGTTTTTGACGCCACTCTGCAAAGCGTATCACCGATCATCATGATTGCGCTTTTCGGGTTGCTGGCATGGCAGCTTGCCGGTCGGCGACTCGGCATTGCAGCCGTCATCGGCATGACCGCGATGGGGGCAATCGGTGCCTGGAACGAGGCAATGACAACCCTGTCGCTGGTTATCACCTCGGTCATGTTCTGCATGGTGATTGGTATTCCTACCGGCATCTGGATGGCCAAGAGTGACGGCATTGCCCGGGTGGTCAGACCTCTGCTGGATGCCATGCAGACCACACCGGCGTTCGTCTATCTGGTACCGATTGTCATGCTGTTCGGCATCGGCAATGTGCCGGGGGTCATCGTGACCATTATTTTTGCGGTAGCACCGGTTATCCGCCTGACCAACTTGGGCATTCGACAGGTGCCATCGGATCTTGTTGAAGCCTCTCGCTCATTTGGGGCCAGCCCGCAACAGTTGCTTTTCAAGGTGCAGCTGCCGCTGGCAATGCCCACCATCATGGCCGGCGTTAACCAGACGTTGATGCTCGCCCTGTCGATGGTGGTGATTGCCTCCATGATTGCCGTACCCGGATTGGGCCTGATGGTGCTCCGTGGTATCGGCAGGCTCGATATCGGCCTCGCCACGGTGGGCGGTATCGGCATCGTTATTCTGGCCATCATCCTGGATCGCATGACCCAGGCTTTGGGCCGGGACTCAAGGGAAAGAGGAACCCGTCACTGGTACCAATCCGGCCCGGTCGGATTAGTTTATGGGCTGGTGAGCAAAAACAGGGACGCGTGACCTAAATAACTCGACATAAAAAAGAGGAAGAATTGCATGACGATGAAAAAAACACTGACCGGCATTGTGCTGGCGAGCGGCGTCGCCTTTGGCGCCCAGGCCCAGGACATGCCCGGCGAGGGCGTCAGCGTCCAGGCGATTCAGAGCCCGATTGCGGAAGAAACCTTCCAGACCATGCTGGTGAACCAGGCCCTGACGGACCTTGGTTATGACGTACAGCCCATCCAGGAAGTGGATTACAGCGCCGGCTACACCTCAATCGCCAACGGCGATGCGACCTATATGGCCGTCAACTGGTATCCGCTGCACAACAACATGTACAAGAACGCCGGGGGTGACGACAAGTTTTACCGCAAGGGCAACTACATCAACGGTGCTGCCCAGGGTTACCTGATCGACAAGAAAACCGCCGAAAAATACGACATCGACAACATTGAAGACTTCAAGGATCCGGAAATCGCCAAGATCTTCGATACTGATGGTGACGGCAAAGCCGATCTGACCGGCTGCCAGGCAGGCTGGGGCTGCGAAGGCGTGATCGAGCATCAGCTTGATGCGTTCAAGCTGCGCGACTCGATTACCCACAAGCAAGGCCAGTACGCGGCCATCATCTCGGATACCATTACCCGCTACGAGAACGGCGATTCGATCTTTTACTACACCTGGACGCCGTATTGGGTATCGGGAATCCTGGTGCCGGGTAAAGATGTGATCTGGCTGGAAGTGCCGTTCTCGTCCAACCCCAATGGCGCCGATACCAAGCTGCCTAACGGCAAGAACTATGGGTTCGAAATCAACAGTGAGCGGATTGTTGCCAACAAGGCATTTGCCAAAGCCAATCCGGCGGCAGCCAAGCTGTTCGAGGTCATGGAGCTCTCGGTCAACGACGTGAGCGCCCAGAACATGAAGATCCGTGACGGCGAAGATTCGCAGGAACAGATCATGGCCCACACCCAGTCATGGATCAAAAGTCACCGCGAGACTTATGACAACTGGCTGAAAGCTGCACGTGACGCAGCAGAGTAATCCCAATGGCCGGGCACCCGAATATCGGGGCCCGGCCCATCCCGCATTGCGCATCCTGATCACGACACTGCGGTGACACAGACCCACCTGTCAGACTATCCTTAACAATGTATTGCAAAACGACTGTGCTCAGCCATGCAGTGCCGTGAATCCGCTCGGACACCCGTCTGTTAAAAACGCGAATCCTGCGATCATTGCCGGCTATTCTTACTGCACGATGCTGACAAGGAGTGTTCCGTGGCCAACCCCCATACACGCAAGCCTTTGTATACCATGCTGACCTTCTGGCTCGCGCTGGTGTTCGCGCTATTATTTGTACTCTACGTCATCGTCGGATTTGTTGGCGTTCCCTGGTGGCTTGAACGGAACCTGCCCCCCATGCTCAAAGAGAATATGGGCTGGGAGACCACCATCGACAATATCGATTTCAATCCCTTTCTGCTCACGCTGGATGTGACCGGCTTTAAAGCCAAAGATGACACCGGCACAGACGTGGTCACTCTCGAGAAGCTGCACACTGACGTCGCCTACTTCAAGTTGTTCACCGGTACTGTCGGCTTTGAAAATATCACGCTGGTCCGGCCTTTCACCCGTATCGACCTGCTGCAGGATTACGGCATCAACCTGGCCAAAGACTGGAACAGCCGTCACTCGGATGACAAGCCGGAAGATGCCCCGAACGATGCCGCTGACGACTCGCCACTTCGTGTCTATTTCGATGAAATTGCGCTACAGGAAGGCCACATCCGGTTCCGGGATTTCAGTACTGACAAAAATCAGACCTTCGATATTCAGCCCCTCAACCTGGACCTGAACGACCTCGCTACTTTCAATGATGGCAGCGAAGACAGCGACTACCAGTTGTCGGCCGCGATCGACAAGCAACAGATAAAGTGGGAAGGCTCGATGGCATTGCGCCCGTTCCGCTCGAACGGCAGCGTTGAATTGACCGATATCACCTATTCCACGCTCTGGCATTTCGCCGAACAATACGCCCCCTATGTAGTGGATAACGGCAGCCTGTCCCTGAAAACGGACTACGCCATGCACGGCGGTGAGCAGTTTGATCTCCAGACACGTAACGGCGAACTGAGCATCAAGAACATCAGTGCACGCCTGGCGGACTCGGACACACCTTTCGCCAAACTGGCCTCCCTTGCGGTGAGCGACATCGGTTTCAGCCTGACCGAACGCGCGCTCTCGATCGACAGCATCGCTCTGAGCGGCCTGGATGGCAGTGTCAGTCGTAGCGAGGATGGCACCATCAATTTGATGCAACCCTATGCTCAAAGCGAACAGGAACCCGAAGAACCCGCCGCCGGAGCAGGTGAACCAGAGAACAACAGCCCCGAATTCCGCTGGAACATCAACAGTATTACCCTGGCCGACAGCAAGCTGAACTGGCAGGACAACAGCCTTGCCACACCGGCCAACCTCAGCGTCAGTGACCTGAATATCGAAATCGGTCAATTAAAGGGTAATCAGGAAGACCCTGTTCCCTACGAACTCAATCTGAATACCGGCGAACAGGGCACCCTGTCGGTTAAAGGCCAGACCACCCTGTCGCCCTTTACACTTGAAGCGTCACTGGCACTGGACAAAATCGCCCTGGCGCCTTTCGAGCCTTATGTGCAGGACAGCGCGGACCTGAAGCTCAACAACGGCCTGTTAACCGTCAACGGCAAGCTTGATCTGGATGACCAGACTCCGACGCTCACCGGCACCTTCAATGGCTCCGGCCAGATCAATGACCTGGCCCTGTCACGCCCGGGCAGCGACGAGCCGCTGCTGGCCTGGCGCTCAGTAGTCGCCCAGCCCATTGAATACAATCTGGATCCGGCACGCCTTGAAATCGGCCGAATAACAGTGACGGACCCCAAAGGCCATATCGTGCTGTTCAAGGACGGCACGACCAACATCGACCAGATCACAGGTGGCCCAGAAACGGCCGATACCGCCACACCTCAAGCCAACACCACTGAAGCAGCGGCCGACGAGCCAACGACAGATGAACAGAAGCCCGAGTTCATTTTCCGCATTCAGGATATCAACATTGCCAATGGTGATTTCGACTTTGTCGACCGCAGCATCGAGCCAGTGTTCAGTACCCGTCTCAGCGCGCTGGAAGGGAATATCGAAGGCCTGAGCAATATCTCGCCCCAGCAAGGCAAGATCAACCTCAAAGGCAAACTGGGCGAGCGGGGCAGCCTGGCCGTGACCGGCTCGATCGGCACGCTGGGCGAGGAGGACACCACCAAACTCAAACTCAATGCCGACAACCTGGCGATGTCTGACCTGTCACCCTACTTCGGCCGCTACGTCGGCTACAGCGTCGATAGCGGCAAGCTGAAACTGGATCTGGATTACGACATCACCGGCAGTCATATCAAGGCCGATAACCGGGTGATCATGGACCAGCTTGCGCTTGGCGAAAGTGTCCAGAGCGAGGAAGCGGTCAATGCTCCGGTTCGCCTCGGGCTGTCGTTGCTGCGTGATGGGGATGGTGTGATCGATATCGACCTGCCGATTGAGGGCGATCTCGATGATCCGGAATTCCGGGTGGGCCGGGTGGTCATGCGCACCTTTGTGAACCTGCTTGCACGGGTCGCCACATCACCATTCAATGTGCTGGGTTCGGTCGCCGAGTTGGCCGGTTTCTCAGGTGAAGAGCTCGGGCAAATGGCATTTGTACCCGGCGAAGCGCGGCTGGCTCCGGGTGAAGAGAAAAAGTTCGAACTGCTGGCCAAAGCCTTGTCCGACCGTTCGCAGCTGCTGTTGAACGTCAGGGGCTCTGTGGCACCGGAACTGGATGAACTCGGCCTCAAAAGTCAGAAACTGTTCAACAAGGTTGGCCTCAGAGACAACGCCAGTATCCGGGAACGGATTACGGCGCTCGAGAGCCAGTACAGCCAGCAGCAAGGTCAGGCTGCACTGGACAACCTCAAACAGTCAGCAGGCAAAACCGGCAACGAACGGTTGGACGATGGCACCTGGCTGGAAACCCTGGCTAAAGATATGACCGCCGATGTGTCGCTGCCGCCGGAAGCACTCGACCAGCTCGCAAAACAACGAGGCGCGATGCTACATGACCGGTTGGCGAAGGAGTTCAATATACCCGACGATCAGCTGTTTATGCTGGCCCCCTCGAGGGATGCCAAAACCGTGACCACCGCCGACAAGATTCAGGTGATAGTGCCCTTTACCATGGACGCCCGCTAGGGCTTTCAAAACACAGGATTTACCCACGATATGGCAACTCCGGTCAGTCATTTCTTCGCGTACATTTCCCGGCTGCGATGGATTCGCCGCTGGGGATTGATGCGTAATGCCATTGAAGAAAATGTTGCCACCCATTCCTGGGAAGTGGCCACCATTGCGCATGCCCTGGCGCTGATCCGCAACCGGGAATTCAACGGGCAGGTGAATGCTGATCGCATTGCAACGGCCGCGCTCTATCACGACGCCACCGAAGTCATCACCGGCGATCTGCCGACGCCGGTCAAATACCATTCGAGCTCTATGCGTGCAGCCTTCAGCACCGTCGAGCACAAAGCCGAAGATGAGCTGCTCGATTTATTGCCATCGGGACTGCGGAGTGATTTCGCGGAGTACATCAAGGAATCGGAGTGGCCAGACGACACCAAAGCCATCATCAAAGCAGCAGACCGGCTGTCTGCCTGGTTCAAGTGCCAGGCTGAGATCAACGCAGGCAACACGGAGTTCGAACCGGCCGCAATCAAGATTATGGAGCGACTCCAGGTCGATCCGCTGCCGGAGGTTCATTATTTCCTTGAGGTGTTCGCGCCCAGCTACAGCCAGCCTCTGGATCATCTGCTAGGCGACTGACCGGACGCGTTTATTGTCAGGACCGGTTTAATCTATCCCGATGATCTTGTGCATCTGCAGCGTCAGCCGCCACTGCGGATGGGCCAGGCAGTAGTCAGTGGCCTTACGGGTGTTGCTCTGTTTAACCGGATCTGCGCTCTGCTCGGGAATAGCCGGCGACGCCATGGGAGACAGGAAAAAATGCTGTGCCTGCATGTCAGTAAAGCGCTCGGGCATTGCCAGTGGCTGGGGATAAACCAGTTTGAGTTCGTCACAGCGCTCGATCACGACCTTCGCATCCGCTTTCGGGCTCACACACAACCAGTCCAGTCCTGCCGGCGCGGGTAAGGTGCCGTTTGTTTCCACACCCACTTCAAACCCGCGCTGATGAAACGCCTCGATCAATGGCGTATCCAGTTGCAACAAGGGCTCACCGCCGGTACACACCACATAAGGTTTAACCCGATCGCTTGCTCCGGTATCTGCCGGCCATAAGGCCGCGACGTGATCTGCCAGCGCAGCCGCATCTGCAAATTGACCGCCGTTCTGACCATCGGTACCGACAAAATCGGTATCACAGAATGAGCACACCGCATTGGCACGGTCCGATTCGCGGCCGTTCCACAGGTTGCACTTGCTGAACCGGCAGAACACAGCTGCGCGTCCTGCCTGAGCGCCTTCACCCTGAAGTGTGTAGAAGGCTTCTTTTACCCGATACATCAGACTGCCACCTCATAAGGAAGCGGGTCACGCAGGCCATGGCTCGCGAAAGCTTCCAACCGCTCGACACAGGAGCCACAACGGCCACAAGCCGCCTCACGGCCGTTGTAACAGGTCCAGCTCTGGCTGTAGTCCAGATTCATGGCAAGACCTTCTGCCAATATCTCACCCTTGTCAGACTGCATATAAGGCGCCTCTATACTTACGGGCTCGTAGTTGGCAACCCGACACACGGCATCCATCTTCTCCACAAACTCGGGCCGGCAATCCGGATAAATCGCGTGGTCACCGCCATGCGCACCGTACCAGACCGCCTGGGCGCCAACCGAAACCGCATAACCTGTGGCCAGAGAGAGCAGGATCATATTCCGGTTCGGCACTACGGTCGCCTTCATGCTTTCTTCTTCGTAGTGGCCTTCCGGTACATCGACACCGTCAGTCAGTGCTGACCCGGACAACAGACTGCCAAGTTGGGTCATATCGACTATCTTGTGTGGAATCGACAACGCACTGCAGACCCGTCGGGCGTAGTCCAGTTCACGCACATGACGCTGGCCATAATCGAACGACAGCGCATGCACCTCATGGCCTGCCGCCCGGGCACGATGTAACAAAGTGAACGAATCCATGCCACCGGAGTAGATGACCACGACTTTCTCGGACATAGCGGGAACCTCGGAATAGAATGATTTTCGATCAGGCGCGCCGATCAATGGATGAATTGTAACAGGCCCTTGTGATGATGGGTTCGCGTCCTGCCTTGATGGCAGTTAAACTCCATGGAGGCAGTCACTGGCGCCGCCTTCCCAACTTACATAATCAGAATAAGCAGTATGAGCGTTCCCGAAACACCTGCATTTATAGACTTTGAAGCCTCCAGCCTTGATCTGATAGCCAGCTATCCGATCGAAGTGGGTGTGTGCATGCCTGACGGGTCGTTGCACAGTTGGCTCATTGCGCCGCATGTGCTCTGGCGGGACTGGTCTGAAAGCGCCGAAGCGATCCACGGGATCAGCCTGGAAACCCTCAAACGGGAAGGACGACAGATACAGGACGTCGCACAGGAACTGAACGCGCTGATAAAAGGCCCGGTCTACTGTGATGCGTGGACCTTCGATAGTTTCTGGCTACATCGGCTGTTTCGGGGTGCGCGGGTAGAGGCTGCCTTCACACTGGAGTCCGTCTCGTCCATTCTTGACGCGCATCAGGTGCAGCAATGGCCGGAAGTGCGTCAACAGGTGATTGCGTCACTCGGCCTCCCCGTTCATCGTGCCGCCAATGATGCTCTGATCCTGCAGGAAACCTGGCGCCGGGTCAGTCTAGGCGACGCACATCAACCCCTCGGCCTGCGAACAGCCCGGCGCTAACGCACTGTCAAACTCCCCAGTGGCGCCATTCCCGATCAGCGATTGCGGATGTTCCGGCGCTCGGCAACAACACCGATCAAGTCGCTGGTCGTCGTCAATGTCCAGAAAGTGGCCACGACCATGAGCGCTGCACCAATCGCAGTAAAGACGATGTCATCGCCAACGATATGGCTTTCTGCCAGGAAAAAATAAACCGCCAGGGCCAGAATCAGTACCGTTTCGACAACGGCATGGTACTTCAGGCGGGCTGTTTGGGTCTTGCTGTGGGTGTCGTGTGACATGGCGTTCTCGATTTTTCTCTCATCGGGCTTAATTGGGCATCACCGCAGATCCTTCAGACGGTTGGAAATATTCAGTTAGTAAGCGAATTATAATCCCGGACACCACTCCCGGCTGTAAGAAGAAGCCTGTACGAAGAAGCCGATACACCGGCGATCAGGCGAAGAGAGCAGACAGCCGGAGGAGAAACCGAAGGCAAAAAAAAGCGCACCCAAAGGATGCGCTATTAAAGGAGAGATTCATCACACCCGCCACAAAGCGGTAAAAAGGATGAATTACACAACGTAAACACGTGACAGATGCCATTATGCTCATGGGCACTTGCGATATCTGTACGGGATTGCCGCAGACGCCCCAAAAGCGGGTTATCAGAGCCTCGCAGGGGCTTGCAAAGTACAGCAGTCCCGATAGACTGAGCCATATCGGGAGTGATATCAGAGTCACCCCGATCACTACCTTATTCAATTGCCAATAACGGGTTATTACCCGGAGTAACCGGACAGTGACTGCACCTGTATTTGTTGAAAAGACCTGATTCCCGAATCCCCCTCGCCGGGTGATTCGCGGAGCGAATCTTCCGGTGGAAAAAAGCCCGGAAGCGCTCTGATTCCGGGCTTTTTTTATGGCCAGCGTTCAATCTGCCAGGCCATCGTACAGACGTCACAACACATTAACGATCAGCAGTGATCAGAGGTTTCGATACCCATGCGACAGCTCTCATTTGCTCTACAAAAGCCGACCGCAGGCCCAGAAGCCCTGCATGTGTCGCGTTTTGTCGCCATGCGTGCGATCGCCATTTACTGACGGTTCCCATTCCCCGGGTGCCGTCAGGCAACCGGGCAAAGAGTCTCTCGACTGACCCCGGTTGCACTGACCGGGGTTTTTTATGTCTTTCGGTCACTTTTGCCGGAGCCGGAAAAGGCATCCGCCGAAAGTGCGAGGAAAGCACAACAGTTGCCATAGGAGAGAGTCATGAGAAAACAAGCGTACCGTCCTGGACCACAAGTAAAAGCACCTTCCCAGGGGCCTCTTCGTCGCCCGGCTAAACTGCCGCTGCTGGATGCTATCTGTAAAAAACTGAACCAGCGCGTGAATATGGAAAGCGAGCAAAGTGTGCTTGGCCTGTACGAGCGGGGCTGGATTTTCAAGGGAGTGATTGCCAACCTGGACGATTCAGAGGCGCGTTATGTCCGCGCGCTGGCCACCCGATACAACTCGTGGATCGCACGTCAGGTCGCCTGATCGGAAGCCATCTCGGCGGGCGCAGGGTTCGGGGCCGGAGGTTTCCGGCCCGGCCCTTTGCCATTCTTAAAGCTGAAGTATGCCCCTGAACCTCAGGTTCCGGGGCATGTCGATGCGAAATCAGTGGGGGCGGGTCAGGCCTTTGAGCGTCTCGGCCTCGTCGCTATGAACCATGATGTAATTATTGACCACGTCCTGAATCTTTTCTTTCGAATAGGGCTTGACCACGTAGCCGTTGGCGCCAGCACTGATCGCCCGCTGGATACTGTCGATGGAGTCGTCAGCGGTAACCAGCACAATATGCTGGCTGTCGTTACTTGTCTTGAACTCCTGCATCAACTCATGGCCATCCATATCGGGCAATCCCAGATCCAGCATGATGATATGGAAACTTTCGGCGGCGAAATGGGCCTTGGCAGCAGCGGCGTTCTCGCACGCCACGACCAGCGTGGCACCGGTCTGATACAGCATATCCTTGAGCAGCTCACGCATGATCGGTTCATCCTCGATAACGAGGACCCGCAGATTTTCCATTTTAAATCCCTCTTGGTTTATCTGTTCGTGATCCATCAACAAAGGTCAACTCCCGGACGTACGACGCGGTATCACCAGTGCTGTCGGCTTTGAAGCCGCCTGAGGATCATGGTTCTCGTCAACGTCCATTGCCTCCGAAGCGCCCCTGGACCGGGACAACATATTACTGATACTGATCGCTGTGGTGTAGAGCGAGATCGAGACAATCAGCAATACGGGTTGTAAAAACGCCACAAAGCCCGGAACGTCGCTACTGCCCACCAGGCTGAGGATCATGATAATGGACGGCCCCAGCACCAGAAACAACGTAAGCGCGATGAAAAAGACGATGCGCTCCTTGTGTGCGCCCAGCTCACGATTGACGACCAGCCCCAATACAAACTTGCCGATAGCCAACCCCCCGAGAATCGCAGCTGCAATGCTCAGGTCCGGACGCAGCAAAACGTCCTCCAGCTCGCCCACCCACAGTCGCTGCATGAAAATAACCAGAAACGGAAACAGCACGAACAATACGTCGGCATAGGTTCCGAACATGGTATTGAGTGATGACTGTTCACTGCTGTGTTTATCACCCATAACGGTTAGTCCTCTGTCGGTGTTTCGGATAAGGCACGGTGATCGGTAATGGCCTGCCCCATCTGCGTTTTAAGGTTGTCGAACAACTCGGGAACCCGGTTCGTCTCGGCACGTTTGAGTACCGCTTCAAGTTCCGCGGCCAATGCCGTCATCTGCGGATAGCCCATAGCGCCGGCGGTGCCCTTTATCTGATGTGCGTGACTCTGCAAGGCTTGCCAGTCGCCGGCTGTATTGGCCTGATCCATACTCTCAATACGTGCCGGCAAGCCATCCAGAAATTGATTCACCAGCGCCTGAAGGCCTTCCTGCTCGGCTCTGGCGGCGCCATTGTTGTGTCGGGACTCCAGATAGCGGATAAGCAACGCCGCCAGATGTCCCTGATCGATCGGCTTGTTCAGGACATCATCACAACCGGCATCGATTAGTTCATCGATTTCCTTCTGATTGCCGGCGGTAAAGGCAATAACCGGTCGTCGGAAGCCCGTTTTACGAAGCATTGCAGTGGCTTCAGGGCCGTCCATTTCCGGCATATGCCGGTCCATCAGCACCAGATGCACCGTCTTCGCCATTGCCAGCTGCACCGCTTCGCGACCGTTGGAGGCGGCCAGTACTTCAAGGCCATACCGCTTCAACAAATGCTCAACCAGCTGGCGATTATCCAGGTTGTCTTCCGCCACCAGGACGGTCCCTTCGAACTGACGTTCTTCTATTTCACCAGGGTCATTTTCGATTGTCAGGAACTGGGCCAGGGTTTCATAGAATCGCCGTTTGTCGATCGGTTTGGCCAGATGACCGGTACACCCGGCCCGTCGATAATCCTCGATATCTTCCGCCATGACATTAGCCGTGAGGGCCACAATCGGTGTATTGATGCCGGCTTCCCTGATGGCAGCGGTCGCATCCCGACCATTCATGACGGGCATCTGGATGTCCATCAGGATCAGATCAAATGCGTCATGAGTGGCCGCCTCAAGTGCTTCAGCACCGTTCTTGACGAACACGATGGCGGCGCCGGTGCGCATGACCATCAGGTTCACCAGCTTGCGATTCACGTCATTATCTTCAGCGCACAGAATACGCCCGCTCAACCGTGGAGCGGCCACCATGGGCAACAACCGACGGCGCTCCGTCAGCTCCGATGCATCCCGCAACAGGTGGACCCCCTCCAGAGAGCCGATGGCAATGGTGACTTCAAACTCGCTGCCTTCACCATACACACTGCTGACTTCAATGGTGCCGCCCAGCATTTCTGACAGCCGGCGGGAGATGCTCAGCCCCAGACCAGTACCACCATACTGGCGCGCTATGGCCGGGCTACCTTGAGCGAATGGATCAAACAGGCGATTGATCTGCTCGGGTTTCATCCCAATACCGCTGTCCACCACACGGGCGATCAGCATCTCCGTCTCCCGCTGACAACGCACGGAGATCGAAATTGTTCCGCTCTCAGTAAATTTGAGCGCATTACCACAGAGATTGATCAGGATCTGGCGCAAACGGGTAGGATCTGTCTGGATGGTTTCAGGCAGCGGAAATTCACACACAATACTGAAATTGACGCCTTTTTCCCTTGCCCGCGGCTCGAAGAAGGCCCGGACTTCGTCCAGCAGCTCAGGCAGGTTAACGGTCAGGATCTCAACATTCAGTTTGTTGGCGTCAATCTTGGAGTGGTCGAGGATATCGTTCACCAGGTCCAGCAGATGGCGACCACTGCGCACAACGACCTCGGCGCTGCTACGCTTTTCTGCGCTGCCCAATTCAGGATCCAGCAGCGTCTCGCCATAACCGATGATCGCCGCCAGTGGGGTCCTGATTTCATGGCTCATATTGGCCAGAAACTGACTCTTGGCTTCTGCAGAGTTACGCGCAAGCTCTTTCTCCATTCGCTCGTTTTCGCGCTCTCTTTCGATCTGCTCCCGTTGCTTGCGTTCGGTGATATCGATGCAAGTGCCTTCGAGATGCTCCGGATCACCGTCGGCGTTGTAAACGGTATTCAGCGACACATTCAACCAGCGTTCATCGCCCTGCAGCGTAAAGCAGCGGGACTCCACGCCTTTAACAGTGCCTTCTGATTCCAGCTGCAACAAAACACGGCGCCGCAACGACTCTTCTGCGAAGCAGGTCGACAGGACATCGTTTACCTGGCGTACCATATCGTCAGGATTCGAGTAGCCCAGCAGTTCCGCCATTGCCGGATTGACCGCCATAAAACGCCGCTTCAGCGACATCTGGAAAATGCCCTCAACCGCGTTATTGAACAGCGATTGATAACGGCTGAGATTGGACAGCGCACGCCGGCTCCAGCCCAACGCATCGGCCTGAATCAGTTTGATGCGGTCGGCCAGGGCGAACGAGAACAGAATGATCTGCGCCGTCAGGCCGATCTGCGGCGCGTGCGAGGTCATGCTGTTCAACGGCAGATAGCCCATAACAGTGAACGCATAGGCGCCGACGCCGGCGAGAGTGCAGGTCCAGGCCATGAAGTAACTACGGGCTGCGGGGTTGAAATGACGCCAGGACCAGTAACTGACAAGAATCATCATCAGCGCCAGCGTGATGGACCCCAGCACCGTCCACTCCATCGAGATGTGATAGGGCATGAACAGACTCATCACAAACGTGAGCACCACGGCGTAAAGTGCCACTTTCATGATGTTGTCGAGATCCGGCGAACGCTCCCTCAATTCAAGCAGGCCACGGGCCATCTGGATACCAAAGAACCAGGCCAGCAGGATGTGATATTGCAGATACTGCTTGTCGAGGAACCAGGGTCGCTCATCGAACAATTGCAGACCGTGCACCTGTTCCGTGGCAATAAACAGGGTGGCGAACACCAGATACAACACATAGTAAATATTGCTTCGCTCCCTTACGGTCACGGCAACAAACAGGTTGTACGCCAGCATGGCGAGAATACTGCCCAGGAAAATACCCTGCAGGGTTTCATCAACCGCGACCTTCTCGACATAGGCATCAGCCGACCAGAGCGTCAGCGGCAGGCGAAAGGTATTGGTGGTCTTGACCCGGAGATAAATACGCACCGCTTCGTCGGGATTCAGCTTCAGCTTGAACACCGGATTGGGCACCATCAGTTCCCGATCCTCCCAGCTGCGGGTGTAACCCAACTCCCGCTGATCAGACAGAATGCCGTCACGGTAGACATAGAGTGAGGCGTGATCCACCAGCGGCAGATTCAGTTCAAGCACGCGCTCGGCCGGCTCGAGCCCCGTATAGGCCAGATCGAAACGGGTCCAGTAGGCAGATTCGGTATAGCCAAAGTTGAGAACGCCGCCATCGTGTTTCTGAAACACCAGCCCCATGCTCTGATCACGGATATCCGACAGGGCCAGCTCCCCGGTCTTGTCTTCGATGTACCAGAGGCAATAAGCGAGATCAATGCGTTCATCGGCGGTCGCCACCTTGATCGGCGCATCGTGACAGCCCTTGGTTGCCGCCAATGCAGAGGAACCGCCCGCCAGCAACACGATCAGGCTGAGGAGTGCGCAAAGGGCAGCGATCGGACGGAGTGCCCGCTGTAATACCGGTCGCAATTCCAGGAACCGCAAAATGTGATCTCCGCGCGGGAAGGTGCAGGATTAATTCGATAAGGTGCCGACTGGCTGGGCTTTTCTATTTATTAGACGTTCGCGCTCATTGCCCGATACTTTAGCCTGTTATCGAGGATTTCGCACCCTCTGCATGCGGCTTCACCGCTTTCCAAGGATACCTGACATGCCGACTCTGAAAACCTGCCTTATCCTCAGCACCCTGGGCATTGCACTGACTGGCTGTGGCGGAGGCGACAGTGATTTTGCCAGTGGTGGTGGCAAGGGCGGCAGCTGCAGCAATGCCTTTAACCCTGCTTCAAACGTGATTATATCGCTCAGTTCGTTCGAACTCAGCGACCCGGCCGACCTTGAGCACACGCTGTTCCGCGATTTTATCCGGGGTATACAGCCCAACCCTGACATTTCCGTCGATTCCAAAAGCGAGGCCATCGTCGCTTCAGTCATGAAAGAGACTGCTCCCTTTAACGGCGGTAAGATCACTGATTCCAATCAAAGCAATTTTACCAGCGTGCGCAACCCTGCCGACCTGATAAATAATCAGATCGGTACCAACGAAATCGATAATTTCAATCAGGGGCGCCGATACATCAGCGATTGCATCGATGCCAGCACCGCAGCCGAATACAGCAACTCGGCTAACGGCGTCGGCATACGTTTTGATGAAGCGCCCGCCGGCACACCGGTCAACAGTTACAACTACGCATTGCTGCGATGGGTCTATGCGCCTCAGGGCTCAAATAAAATCCAGAAAGTGGTGCAATATGTTGGCACCGCGGACGACTTTCTCGATGGCATTATCCTCGCCGAACAGTACGACCCGACCAATTTTTCCAGCGTCGGCTTCAACACGCCTGATCGCGCTTCGGTCTCATTCACAGGCGGCAATGACACAGAGCGGCTGGGATTTGATCAGGATCTGATCAGCGATCAACAGGATTCCTGGACTCGGAGCAGCGATATGAAGTTCGAATTCGCCAGCGAATCAGTGGATTGTGCAAGGGTAGTGGTGAAATACACGACCATGATCGCCGAGGTGTATACCTCAAGCGACATTGCGTCAGACGCGGATGGCTATTGCGGCAGTAAAGAGTTACCAGATTACAGCTATAGCACCGCGCGTGTTCCATCGCGACAGTGATGGGGCTTGCGTAATCGGACTACTGCGATGGGTTTGCTGAATACCTGTCGCGCATACCCCAGGTGCTCATAAAGCCTTTCTTGCGATCAATCATGCGCTCATAAGTGGCGATGATAATGGCCGTATGGGGGGCACTGCTGCGACGCAGACTTTCAATCCGCTCTTCCAGATCAGCCACTTCGCGATTGAGGCGCAGTTGGAGATGTTCCCGCACGCTATCGTGCTGGTTCAGGTTGGGCTGAAGGGGAGGTGAAGGCATGTGCCTGTCGGCGAGGCCATTTTCCACATCGTTGTGGGGGATCAGTCTGTCCATGAATCCGTCTCTCATCCTTGAGTTGGGGGTTATTACCGTATCCTCGGTATCACGCCTGCTGCACTGCAGTATAGACATACAATGTCATGAATAGTGCACAAAGCATACAAATGATTGTGCATGACTGTCGGACAAACTGCAACAAACAATGAACGAAGATTCATTTACCGGTAAAGTATTTTGAACAATCGCTCAGTAACCAACGATTTTTCAGCCCCTTGCAGCGATCCCAGGCGGTTTCACTCTGCAACAGGGCTGCTATTCTTGAAGCACTCTTATCCATAAGCCGGAGCCGATGATGATCGCCCCTTCTGTCGCTGATACCTTGCGGGAATACCTGTCACTACTGGAGTTGCTGGACGATGCCTACTGGGAAGCCAGCACCCTTCAGCACAAGGACATGCTGTACGACATTATCAGCATCTTTCATCAGGAGGTGGCGGAGCTGAACAAGCTCAGCGTGATGGATCACCACTACCCCTACGAGGTGATCACGGAAGGCATACGGCGGGTTATTCCGAAACTGTTGCGACTGGAGGAACAACAGGAGGATGTTATCCAGCGCACCCAGACCGTGACTGATTTCAAGGAAATCCAGTCATCGGTCCTGGCCATTCTGGAGTCACAGCTGGACGACGTCTGACACCTATCAGGCAGCGACGAGCGGCCATTCGGTCCGGGGCAGTTTCGGGCAGTGGCGACAAATCGTCCAGACGAACTTCCCCAGTGCCGGCAGATGATGCCCTACAATCGGCAGCCCGGTATTGAGCAGGCTGACCGATATATCACGTGAGGCATCTGCCCAGCAGAATTTGTTGATCAGGCCCACGTGCCCAAAGGCTTCACGGCTGTGCGGCCCCCAGATACCCACAGGATCGCCGCCCAGCATCAGGCCGGCACTGAAGCGCATCGGAATCATCATCGTGCGATCGATCTGCAGCGAACCGAACTGCTGAATCGCCCGACGCACCGTTTCGGTCGTGCAGATGCGCTGACCATTCCAGACGCCACCATTCAGCATCATCTGAAAAAACCGTCCCATCTCATCAGCGGTACCACAGAGGTTACCCGCAGGAATGACCGCCTCCTGAAAGCGGGGATCATTGACCACCGTTTCGATGGTCTCAATGTCACCCCCCAGCGCCCGGCGCAGGATCCAGGACACCGGGAACACCGGCGCCGGGCCTGTCGCATAATTGCATGCCAGCGCGTCGAGTTTGTCTCGCTGGATGCCGTAGGTGAACCAGCGCATCCCCATGGGTTGGCGAATATGGCGATCAAGAAAATTCTCGATCGAGTCGCCGGTAACCCGCTCCAACACCTGTTGCAGCACATAACCGCCGGTAATAGCGTGGTAGGCCACCTTGGCACCGTCGACCTCCACCGGCCGGGCATCACACAGAATGCGCCAGATCGCATCGGTATCCCAAAGCACGTCCAGTGGTGTGTTTTTCGGTATCGCCGGTATGCCCCCTCGATGGGACAGAATCTGGTGAATGGTAATCGTGCGTTTGCCATTACGGGCAAATTCGGGGCAATAGTGACTGACCGGATCAAGCAGGTTGATACGCCCCTGCTCTGCCAGAATATGGATCAGCAACGCCGTTACCGCCTTGGATGCCGAGAAATAGCAGATCGGGGTGTCGTTGGTCATCACCGTTTTGGGTGTGTGCCGGCTGTCCCGGGGACCGTTACCCGCGGCATGTCCCAATGAGCGCTGCAGGATGATCTCGCCCTTGTGACGAACCGACAGCTGCATCCCCGGATGGGTGCCGGTGCGGTAGAGCCGCTCGGCGCTGCGCCAGATGTCATCCACGGCATCCGGGGACAATCCGACGGTTTGAGGGCGCACTTCGCTGGCATTATCTATAGAAGTCACCGGCGCCAGATCACGCGGTATAGCGGCGGAGTTCAGAGCACGGCGGGTAATACGATTCATGGGCAGACATCCTTCAGACTGCGTTGGTGTTTGCCACCTGGGAGATGGATTCCCTAGTTTAGATCAGCCTGAGGGCTGAGACAGTGACGCAATCGAATGATACATTGCGGTGATAGCCAACTTCGACGGCCTGACATACTCAATACGGGCCAATTCACTGATAACTCGGGACGGGATGCCAACGTGATTGCACTTTACCTGCTGGCCGCTATCGCGGTAATCGGCTTTGCTGCAGACCGGCTGTTTTTCTATCCCCGCCGGCGCCAGAGCGACATTATCTCGCAGGCTTTTCCGGACGAGTGGCGCAAGCAGCTTGAGCGGGACATGGTGCACTACACCCGTTTACCACAAGATTTACGCAAGAAACTTGAGGATGGTGTTCTGCTTCTGCTCGACAGGGTCAGTTTTTATGGCTGCAACGGCGTCGAAGTCACGGATGCCATGAAGCGACTCATTGCAGCACACGGGGCACTGCTAACCTGCGGCATGAGAACCGGCTACGATTCGGGAATCCGCACCATACTGGTGTATCCCGACGGCTACCGGGCGCCATCCCACACGGCAGAAGGCATGGTGCACACCACGACATCCGATGCCCGGCTTGGCGAATCCTGGGGCGATGGCAGGGTTGTGCTGGCATGGTCCACGCTGAAACAGGAAGCCGCCGATCCGCAGGCTACCAGCAACCTGGCAATCCATGAGTTTGCCCATCAACTCGATACACTGGATGGTCAGGCCGATGGTGCGCCACCCCTGTCATCAGGGGAGCAGGCCCGCAATTGGGAGGCCGTGTTCTCAGAATCCTGGGAGCGCCTCAAGGCGGCACCCACCAACCCCCACAATGTGCTCGACCCTTACGGCGCAACGAATCCGGCGGAATTTTTTGCGGTAGCAACTGAAGCCTTCTTCCAGTCACCACAGGCTCTGCAGACCCACGAGCCGCATCTTTATGACTGCCTGAAAGGGTTTTACCAGCTGTCGCCTGCCGACTGGGGCAAACAGACCTGATTACGGCCGGCACTTTTGGCGGCATACATGGCTTTATCCGCAACACTGCAGAGTGTTTGCCAGTTGTCGCCATGCAGAGGATAAACCGCCACACCTATACTCACCGACAGGTTGATGCTTTCACCTTCAGCCACCTCAATGTCCTGTTCGGCCACCAGACTGCGCAGGCGCTCCGCCGTCTCGCTGGCTTCCTCCAGATCACGTTCCGGCAGTACCACCACAAATTCTTCACCACCGTAGCGGGCGGCAATGTCCACCGCACGCACGGAGGACTGCAGCAAATCACTTATCCGGCGTAACACGTCATCACCTTTGGCATGACCAAAGCGGTCATTCACCGATTTGAAGTGGTCCACATCAATCCACAGCAGAGCCACCGGCCGCCGATAACGCCGCGCCCTGCGGACTTCGCTTTCCAGGCGGGCTTCCAGCTCACGCCGGTTCAGGAGGCCGGTGAGGGCATCATGGGTGGCCATGCGGGACAGTTCCTGCTCCAGCGCCTTGCGTTCGGTGATATCGAAAATGATACCTTCGAGCATCAGCTCGCCGTCCACATCGACCCCGCGCCCTTTCTCCCAAACCCAGATTCTCTTGCCGTCACGGCGGGTAATGGCGTACTCGATGGCAAACGGCTCCGCCTCCGCAATAGCGTTCTCAACGGTACGGGTGTTCTTGTCATTGTCGTCCGGCTCAATCAGATCAAGAAATGAGACCACACTGTTTTCGATCAGCTCGTCTGGCTCGTAGCCGGTAATCTCGCGACAGCCTTCCGAGACGAACTTCATGGTCCAGCTTTCGTCAAACAAGCAACGATAGGCCATACCCGGGATATTGCCCATCAAGGTCTTCAGCTGGCGTTCGCGGGCACGGGCATCCGCCTCGGCGTTACGCCGATCCGTCACATCGAGGGCAATTACGATAATCCCGGCGACCTTTCCATGCGCGTCATACAACCTGCGACCACTCCAGGACATGAGGCGTTTTTCCCCATTGCGAGTGACAATGGGTGCTTCAACCTCCGATACCTGCTCCCCCATATTCAGGGTATCCGTAGCCTTCTTGATAAGCTGGTCATGAAATGTCCGATCGGGAAATAACTGACGCCAGATCCGGCTGTGGCCAATCACATCCTGTCGTGCGTAACCACTGATGTGCTCCGCAGCCTTGTTCCAGATCAACGCTTTGCCATCTGCCGCAAACACATTGATCCAGACCGTGGCATTGTCGATCACGCTCTCCTGGAACTGACCCAGCTCACGAATCGCATTCGCTTGCTCTTCGTTGAGAGACTCGCTTTCACGTTGCTCGAGCAGGAGCTGATAGACCACATAGAACAGCAACAAACTGCTGACCAGCACGAAGCCCCAGCCCATGTAGGTCTGCACCGGTGAATAGAGTTCAGGATTCTTGAAAAGCGCAGCGGCAAGCTGATCACTGCCGATAACCCACAGGCATCCGATTGCACCGTAGAGCACACCCACCAGCAAAGCCCTGCGGAACGGGGAGGAGGACTCCCTGGACATTTTCATCTACGGTTAAATCCTTCTTGGAAGGCGCGTCACCTGCAAGTGACGCGAAAATCACGCTCTCCAGCGAAATCGTTGCAATGCTGACTCAAACAATAGCGGTTGGGCCGGTCAACGTCGAGCGCATTGCGCGCCCTGTCAGCCCCGTTTGACAGGATTTCACCCCGAACGTGCCGAACCTTGTCCCAATCGTCGTAAACGGCGGCTCCAGCGGGTCCGGGCATAGCGACGCATATTGGCAACATTGTCCGTCTCATCCATGATTTCGAGCCCGAGAATCGTTTCGATGACGTCTTCCATCGTCACCAGGCCGGCCCAGACATTTTGCTCGTCGTAGACCACCGCCATATGCTGGCGCTGGCGCAGCATATCCGAGAACAGGCTTTCGATATCCGCTTTGATCCGTGTGGTCATCGCTTCCCGCGCTACCGTCATCACCAGCGCATCGCCTTCGGCCGTCAGCACATCGGATTTGTGAACATAACCCAGCGTCGCGTCTTCGTTGTCGACAATCGGGTAACGGGTGAATGGCAGCTTTTCGTAGTCTTCCCTGAACGCGGCAACCGTCAGGTCCGGCGCCACAAACCGGCAGACTGTGCGCGGCGTCATCACCGAGTCGACGGTAATTTCATGCAGCCGCAGAATATTCTGGATCACCCGGCGCTCATCCTCATCCAGTGCCTGATGCTCACGGCCGATCTCGGTCAGCGCGCTGATTTCGGCGCGGATATCAATATCGGGTTCCTGGCCGCCAATACGTCGCGTGATGATATTGGAAAACCAGATAAACGGCTTGAGCGGCACCATAATGAACCGCAGCACGACTGGAAGGTAAGGCGCCAGCTCGCGCCAGAAGCGAGCTCCGATCGTTTTCGGAATAATTTCAGAGAACACCAGAATGGCGAAGGTCATCACCCCTGACGCCACACCAATCCAGATTTCGCCGAACACGACGGCCACCTGTGCACCAACGCCAGTGGCACCAACCGTGTGGGCCACGGTATTGAGTGTCAGGATAGCCGCAAGCGGATCGTCAATATTGTCTTTGAGCTGCCGCAACTGCTCGAACAGGCGAGGGCGCTGCTCCCGCAGGGACGCCATATAGCTCGGGGTCACGGAAAGCAGGGTGGCTTCAAGCACCGAGCATAAAAACGAAAAGCCTATGGATATGGCCGCAAAGGCAATGAGCAGTAACATAATCAGAACCGCGAAAAAGCAGGCACTCCAGTCTACGCAAGTGAGCCCAGCCGGGTAAGGGGCAGAAGGTTGCGGCTTGGTCATCCAGCGCCGGGCATCTGAATAACGGGCGCCAACGTAGTCTGAACTGTAACCGCGGCGCGCCAGAGTTTCCGGCGCAACCGCCTGCCCTCTTGCTGACGTTTTGGAGTCCGAATGAAGCCTGTTGCCAGTTTGGTTGCCCTGTTATTGCTCGGCGGCTGTGCCAGCCACCTTAACCCTCCGGACCAGACCATTCATTTCGAGGAAACAGACTGGCATATGCAGCAACAGGTTCGATATTCACCTGAAGACTGGCCTCAGGCTTTGTTCGCAGACATTTATCTGCCCGACGATGTTCAATCCGCTCCGGCGGTGCTGCTGGTTCACGGTGGTGGTTGGGAAGGTCGCTCGCGGGACGACATGGACAGCATTGCCGAAACCCTGGCGTCCAGAGGCTTTGCTGTCATGAATATTGATTACCGCTTTGCGCCTGCCTATCGCTTTCCCGCGCAACTGCACGATCTCCAACAGGCGATGCACTGGCTCCACCGGCAGAGCACGAAGCTGAACATTGATACCCGGCGCATTGGCGCCTTTGGCTATTCATCGGGAGCCCATCTGGTCAGCCTGTTGGCACTGGTCGCCAGTGAAGGCGGGCCTCTCGACAGCCCTTACGGTGGGCCGGAAACCCGTCCGGTCGCCGTCGTTGCGGGTGGCACACCCTCTGATTTACGCAAGTTTGGTGATGGAAAACTGGTGGAGCAGTTTCTGGGCGGCACAATTGAAACTCACCCAGACGCCTACACCGCAGCATCTCCCGTCACTCACATTACCGCGGACGCGCCCCCATTTTTCCTCTATCACGGCGCATGGGACTCGCTGGTACCAACGGATCATGCGACGGATTTCCAGGCTGCCCTGGCCGCCAAAGGCATACCAACGGAAATGGAAATCTTACGTTTACGAGGCCATATCACCACGTTTCTGTTCAGTGGCAGCGCGATTGACGATGGTATCCAGTTTCTGGGGCGGCAGATGGGCATGGGGGACTAAGTCTCTCACTCAGGCACGGGCCTGATGTTTTAACAGGCTACCAGCCGATAAAAGGCCCGATACTCAAAGCGAGAATAAAAACGACAGCAACCAATACCGCGAGCACTGTCACCGGCCTGCGCCATAACCGCTGGCCGAAAGAGAGTACCGAGCCCTCCTGTTTCTGCTGCTCGTAAAGGGCCTTCTGAGTGGTAAAGCGCTGTTGCTGGTAGGCCTTCAACAACGCTTTGGCACGCGCCGCCTCATCGGCATCCCGCGCCCAGAACCCACCCATGCTGATCCCCCAGCGACTCGGCGGCGTCTCGTAATAGTCCACATTGTTGTCGTCGAGCAACGCGCGAACGTCATCAGCCTCGTCGTCAGGCACGTTGCGCAGATTCATCAGGAAATGGGGCATGGCAATCAACACATTGAAAAACGGACGACCAGTGTAACGGCAATTGAACCCCTTGCGGTATCCGGCGGCGTCGCGACAGGGGCTTCGGCGACCAGTATCATATGCCTATTCCTTTTGGAGCTGGCTCATGACCGCACCCGAACAACCGATTATTCACGCAACCCGTGCCTGGCTTGAACGAGCCGTCATCGGCCTCAACCTGTGCCCGTTTGCGCGAGCCCCCTATCTCAAAGCCCAGGTTCATTTTGCGGTATCAGAAGCGACCGCCAACGACGCGTTGATTGATGACCTGGTCGACGAAATCCAGGCCCTGATGGCGGCCGATCCCGAAGAGCGGGAGACCAGCCTGCTGATCCTGTCACGCGGGCTTTCAGACTTCGCCGACTTTAATGACTTCCTGTCCGTGGCAGACGCACTTCTTGAAACCCTTGAGCTCGATGGCATCCTGCAAATTGCCAGCTTTCATCCTGACTATCAGTTTGCAGACACCGCGCCTGACGACATTGAGAACTACACTAACCGTTCGCCTTATCCTGTACTTCACCTGTTGCGGGAATCGAGCATTACCCGGGCGGTTGATACAATGGACGATACTGATGCCATCTACCGAGCCAATATCAACACTCTGCAACGGCTGGGACTGACGGGCTGGCAAGCGCTCTGGAAGCAGGACTGATACTGGCCGAAGGCCCGGGCCAGGCGCTACACTTCAAGCGCCACACTATTCGCCACTAAACCGAGGAACCGGATGCCACACGGCCCACTCACGCTGTTATTGGAGTTCGATGATCAGGTCCGGCGTGACCAGACCCAGACAGCATTGTTCCTCCATCGACGCGACCGGCGTTACGCTCTGGATTGCCTTGCCAACCAACAACGGCCCGGTATTGCCGGCTGGCTTGATCATGTCCAGACACGGGTTCCGGCGACAAGCCGACCCGATCACGGTTCCCGCCTGAAACCCTGGCGACGACTGACCCTGCTGCTTACGCCTGTTGGCGCTCTGCTGGGCATGCTGACAATGCTTGGCCTGCTGTTCTATGACGGTAACCAGCAAATCAATGTGACCGTGATTATCGGGTTTGTCGCACTTCAGCTGCTGCTCGCTGTGCTGACGACCGGTCAGGCGCTGGTCGGCTGGCGCCCCTGGGGCAAGTTGCTCAGCAGCGTTCCCCGGGGAGACGACAGCAAACGGTCGCAAATCCACCCGATGCTGGCTCAACTTCAGCCCCAGCTCGCCGCCTGCACGGCGCACCAGATGGCGCTGGCTTTCGCCGTTGCTGGCTGGCTGACACTGATCGCCATGGTGGTGGTGCAGGATCTGGCGTTCGGCTGGAGTACGACACTGCGCACCTCGGCCGATGCCTATACCGGCATAGTGCAGGGGCTGGCAGCGCCGTGGGCCAATTGGTTACCGTCTGCTGTGCCATCATTGACGCTGGTCGAGCTGACCCAGTTTTTCCGGTTATCCGATGCCGTAGGTGATAACCCGGCACGCTATGGTGACTGGTGGCCCTTTGTCGCCATGCTATGGCTGACCTATGCCATTGTTCCGCGGCTGCTATTACTGGTTTTTGCCCGTCTGCACCTGCGTTTTCAGGCCCGCAGGCTGCTGCGTTCCCACCCTGGCCGTCAGTCGTTGCTGCACCGGTTTGCCACCCCCACACTGGATACCGGCAGCGACCTGACCGACAGTGGCTCGGCGCCGGCGGCACCACAGCAACAGGAGCTGCATGCACTGCCAGCCGGCGATGCGCTGGTGTGCTGGGCCGGCGCAGGCTCCGAAGTGACCGACATTCGAACCCGGCTTCAGCAGAATGCCAAGGTGTTGGTTCTGCAGGCAGGAGGCACTGCCAGCCTGAACGAGGATCAGCAGACGATCACCCAGCTGGCAGAGCATGACAGACCGGCGATTATCCTGTGCCGGGCGTGGGAACCGCCCACCGGCGAGCTGGCAGACTTTATTCGGGACACCCGCCAGCAAGGCCCCGCAAATCGCGTAATCGCACTACTGCCTGTTGGCGGGGAAACGCCGCTTTCAGCGGCCTCGGACATACAGAGCGCCCAGTGGCTGCGTTTTGTTGAACGCCAGCAGGACGCCAACCTCTGGGTCTGCGCCTTGCCCGCAGCACCTTCAGCGGAGGCCCGTCATGGCTGAAGCGCCCAGTTTCGCAGTCGTCGGCCACCCTAATCGCGGCAAATCCAGTGTCGTCGCTACGCTGTCGCAAAATGACGGTATTGCCATTGCGATGGAACCGGGCACCACCCGCGAAAGCCATGCTTACCCTCTGACCGTCGATGGCAACACCCTTTACACCCTGATCGACACACCCGGTTTTCAGCGCCCACGCAAGCTTTTGGCCTGGCTTGAAGCCCACAGTGCTTCCGCATCCGACCGGCCGGAAACCGTGCAGGCATTCTACAACCAGCACCGGGATGATCCGCAGTTCCATGACGAATGCGAGTTGCTCAAGCCCATCCTTGAGCAGAATGCCGGCATTATCTATGTGGTTGACGGGTCTGTGCCCTACAGCGCCGCCAATGAAGCGGAAATGACCATTCTTCAGTGGACCGGGCGGCCCAGCCTCGCGCTGATCAATGCCATCGGCAGCGACGACTACAGTGACCGCTGGGAGAATGCACTGGGCCAGTATTTCAGGATTGTGCGCCGGTTTAATGCCGTCACCGCGCCGTTCGAGCAACACCTCGGGTTGCTGCGAGGATTCGGCCAGCTGGAAGCTCGCTGGGAGCAACCGCTCACAGCCGCCACCGATCATCTGGAACACCAACGCCAGCAGCGACAGACCGACTCCGCCGATCTGATCACCCGCGCCCTGAGTGACATGCTGCAACTGCAGGTCACCGGTAGTATCGGCCCAACAGAATCCCGCAGCGCGGCGAAACAAACATTGCAGCAGCGTTGGATAGACAGCCAGCGCAAGCGTGAACGCCAGCTTCGACAGGGCGTGGAATCGATCTATCAACACCACCGGATTCAACGGCAGGAAGCCGAACTCCACTGGGCCGGCGACGATGATCTGTTCGGTGATCACAGTCGTGCGCTCTGGGGCGTCAGCCGCACCCATCTGGCAACCGCCGGATTCGGCGCTGGCGCCATCAGCGGCGTTGGGGTGGATGCCCTGACACTGGGGCATTCGCTGGGTGCGGGCGCACTCCTGGGCGGCATTGTCGGCGCTGCCGGCAGCTACTATTACGCCAACCGGCTGGGCAAGTGGTCGATGGGGCCGCTCCGGCAAGGGCATCGAAGCGTGCGCTTTGGTCCGGCAGCCGACCTGCAGTTCGGCTATATTGTATTAGGCAGGGCGCTGAATCACTGGTATCAGATCAGTCATCGCAACCATGCCGGTCGCGACCCGGTCAATCTGGCCACCACCGGGGAGCACTGGATCAGCCAGCTCGGCAAAGATGACCAGCGCCAGCTTCAGAGTCTGATCCAGCGCTTATGCAAAGGGACCACTGATGGCCGACGTCATGATCAGTGGATACAGACCATCAACCACACCATGCATGCCTTCAGCCAATGGCAGCAAAACGAAGCCACCGGCACATCGCCCGCGCAGTCCGTCTGAAGGGATAGCTACGGAATGCATTTGAATTCGTAGAAAGGGGCATGTTTATACTAATGGCTTGTTTGACTAAACAAATTGGGGATGACGATGAAAATAGTAAAGCTCGATGACATCATTGGCTCAGATCAGGATGTTCACGGACCGAACTGGAATAGCCGCCGCCTGTTGCTGAAAAAGGACGGAATGGGTTTTTCCATGCACGAGACCATCATCCCGGCCAACACTGAACACACCTTCTGGTACAAGAACCACCTGGAAGCGGTTTACTGCGTGGCTGGCAACGGCAGCATCGAAGACCTCGCCACCGGTGAAGTTCACCAGATTTCTGACGGCGTGCTGTACGCACTGGATAACCATGACCGCCACATTCTGCGCGGTGGCACTGAAGACATGCGCCTGATCTGCGCCTTCAACCCGCCGGTTACCGGCCGCGAAGTACACGATGAAGACGGCGCTTACCTGATCCCTGACGACGAGTAAGCATCCCGTGTGCGGGTTCGTTTATTCATGATAAACGCAACCGCACGACATCACCGGACAGGTTGATTATCGTCTGTCCGGTGACCTCCCTGGCTCTCGCCCCTTCGATATAACCCGCTAAAAGTTGCCCTATCCACCCGATTAACACCGATTTCAGGCCGGCCAACACGCCTTGTGTAAGATCCTTTGCAGCACTCTGGACAACATTCTCTCCTAACTTAATTGCGAATCATTTGCGTTCACAAAATTAAATCAATATCATTCGCAAAAATTGATGTGCATATGGAAATGCCACCCTTACTCTGTCCAGAGGTATTGCATGTCCACTTCGAACCACGCCGTTCGCTCCCTGACTGCGGCCATTCGCCGCACGCTGCCCGTCGCATTGATACTTGTTCCTGCTACTGCGCTTGCGCAGTCTGACACCACGACACTTGATACATTAGTCGTGTCAGACACCGCACTGAAGGTGGAAACGCCTTTGGTGGAGACGCCTCGCCCTGCATCCGTTGTCGATCAGGAAGAGCTTGAAGAGCGCAACGTCCAGTCACTGGATGAGACCTTCCGCTACCGGGCAGGCGTGCTGTCTGGCCAGTACGGCGGAGACAACGACACCGACTGGTTCAAGATACGCGGCTATGATCAGGCGACCTATCAGGATGGCTTGCGCATATACCGGGAAGGCTTTTATCAATGGCTACCGGAAACCTTCGGGCTGGAGCGGGTTGAATTATTGAAAGGCCCGGCGTCCATTCTCTATGGTGAAGCACCTCCGGGTGGCGTCATCAATGCCATCAGCAAACGGCCGACGGAAACTCCCCAGGGGCTGATTGAGGTGCAGGGCGGCACCAATGATCATCAGCAACTTGGTGTGGACACCGCAGGCCCGATTTCCGATGACGGCGACGTCCGCTACCGCCTCGTAGGGCTCTACCGCTCTGGCGAAGGCGATATAGATTATACCGAGAACGAACGTTACTACTTCGCGCCGAGTCTTGAGTGGGACATTACCGACCGCACGCAACTAACCATTCTCGCCAGCCTGCAAAAAGACGATGCAGTGCCCTACAACGGCTTCAAACTGCCTTACGGTACGGTTGAAGAAACGCCGTTCGGCAAGGTTGATCCTTCAACCAGCTACAGCGAACCGGATTACGACACCAACGAGCGTACCCAGACCGCCATCGGCTATGAATTCTCCCACGCATTCAACGACAACTGGTCGTTCGAACAGGACTTCCGCTACAGCAAGCTGGACCTTCTACTTCGTAGCAGCTACATCCTGTCTGCCGATAGCCCACGCACCGGCGTTCGGGGCCTGACGTATCGCGACGGCGAAATCGAAAGCTGGACTGTGGACAGCCGGATGGTCGGCAAGTGGTTCACCGACCGTACCGAAAACACCCTGCTGATCGGGCTGGATTACCAGAACCTCGAGAATGACGGTCTGGAGGGCAACTTGCCAAATGAGAATCTGGTCTTCGGCAACGCCTCCATTGACCTTTTCGATCCCCAGTACGGTAACTACACCCCGATCGACCCGGCCCTGCTGGAATCCCGCGACATCACCAAAGACCAAACCGGTCTGTATGTTCAGAACCAGCTGCGCATTGATGATCGATGGATTGTGCTGGCAGGTGTGCGCTACGATCAGGCCAAAACAGATAACGAGAATCGCACCACCAACACAACCCAGGAGGCTGACGACGAGCAGGTCTCCCTGTCGGGTGGCTTGATGTACCTGGCGGATAATGGCCTGTCGCCTTACCTCAGCTACACCGAGTCGTTCCAGCCTATTGCAGGCACCGATCCAAATGGTGATCTGTACAAACCACGTGAAGGCAAGCAGCTTGAGGCAGGTGTGAAGTTTGCTCCCGACTATCTGGACGGTTACGTCACCGCAGCGGTCTATCGCATTGAGGAGCAGAATTCACTGGTCACCTCCGCCATCGGGGGCAATCAGGTTCAGGAAGGCGAGCGCAATACCGATGGCCTTGAAGTGGAAGGCGTTGCTTACCTGACGGACCGGCTACAACTGACAGCCGCCTATACCTACAGTGACTCAAAAACGGAAAACAAGACCAGCTCGGCCGGTGAAGTGCGCGCTCCGCTGATACCTCGTCACATGGCCTCAACCTGGCTTGACTACTCGTTCCTGGACACTGTCCCGGGCCTGAAAGTAGGGGGTGGCGCACGGCACATCGGCGAGAGCGTCGACGGCGACATCGAAGTACCGTCAGTTATGCTGTTCGATCTGATGGCCCGGTATGATTTTGCCCGCAACTGGCGCGCGCAGTTGAACGCCAACAACCTGACCGACAAGGAATACGTCGCCAGCTGTGATTACTGGTGCTACTACGGCGAAGCCCGCAGCGTAATTGGCAGCGTCAGCTACCGCTGGTAATGATGCAGCGATAAAAAAGGGCTGTGCGACAATCGTCACACAGCCCTTTTTATTGCGCCGTGGTTCAGGTGAGCACGTCAGGCACCGGCCTGCTTCTCCAGCTCTGCCTTCTCGCGATTTTTCTTCCGCACTCTCAGGTTCAGTATCTCGACACCGAACGAGAATGCCATTGCGAAGTAGATGTAGCCTTTCGGGATGTGCATATCAAAGCCCTCACCCAGCAAGGCGACACCCACCAGAATCAGAAAACTCAGCGCCAGCATCTTGATAGTGGGGTGGGAGTCGACAAAGTCGCCGATTGGCTTGGCCGCCAGCATCATAACGCCCACCGCAATCATCACCGCAATGATCATCACGGCCACATGGTCTGCCATGCCGACAGCGGTAATCACCGAGTCCAGGCTGAACACGATATCAATCACCGCAATCTGCGCGAGAATGGCGCCAAAGCTGGCCACCGCCGCAACCTTTGCACTGCCTTCTTCGGTTTCGAGGCTGTTGTGAATCTCATGCACACTTTTGCCCAACAGGAACAGGCCACCCAGAATCAGGATAAGATCCCGACCTGAAATTTCCTGCTCCAGCACCACAAACAGCGGCGCTGTCAGCGTCATCACCCACGCCAGTGACAGCAGCAACAGAATACGGGTGATCATCGCCAGCCCAAGACCGATGACCCGGCCTTTGTTGCGCTGATGTTCCGGCAAGCGCCCCACGAGGATCGAGATAAAAATGATGTTGTCGATCCCCAGCACGATTTCCAGCAACGTCAGTGTTGCCAGCGCAATCCACGCCTGGGGGTCATTGACCCAGCTCAGCCACTCCATTTAAAACTCTCCTATATATAAAACCGGCATCGTTTGCCAAAACCACTAAAAGATCAGGGCGTCTTTGCGGGCACCGCGTAACCAGAGGGCCCAATTGTCCTGCATTACACGCATCCCACCAATATAATGTTCGTCCACCAGATAAGACGCCAGCGTCCGATCCCCACGGGCATACTGATGCGTCAAACGGGTCAGAAAACTGCGCCCGGTGGGCGATGACAGCAGAAAATAGACAAACTCCCCGGTCTGGGACTGCAGCGAATACCCCTTATCGCGATAATGCCCTCGCCAATCGGTACTCTGCATTGAAAGAAACGTTTTCACGTCCGCCATCAGGTTCCTGTCCCGCATATCACGGACATCGGCGGCATTCTCAGGATGGGATTCAATCCTTAACCGGTCACCTGAGCGGGTCAGCATTTCCATCTGTTCGGCCAGTCCTTCATTTAGCCAGGCCGGCAAATAGGGCGTCAGCGTCGCCACGATCGCGTGGCCTGTTTCATGTTTGATGGTGCGGAAGGTACCTTCACGGTCTTCCCGTATATAGACCACAATGTCGTTGGTCCGCCCCAGAAAGATACCGCGTGATGGCGGCAACGAACCCTCAATGCGGGTGCTAAGGAAGCTATCGTAGGCGGCCTTGTTGGCCAGTAGCAGAATATTCACGGGCACTGTGCGGTGAATATCGAAATAGAGCACGTCGTCAAAAAACCGGTAAACGTGATTCACATCGGCTTCAATACGTTCACGCTCGGTATCGGTGAGGGTGACGCCGTCACCGGCGACCACATCAATGTGATAGCGCTGCCAATCAGAGCGGACACCGCGTAACTGGACGGCTTCCTGCTGCTGGTTCTGCACCTGACGATCCCCGAAGTGCACCACCCCGTTTTCGTCGGTATAGCGGTAGATCTCGGCAAATGCCGCCAAAGGCTGCAACACGCATAGAAAAAACGCGAAATACACACTTCTCGCCATGGATCACTCCCTGTAATCAATGGGCGTCAGTGTAAAAGGAAGTGGCAAAGACAACCAGTGGCCGCACGTGCGGCCACTGGAGGCAGATATCAGACGTAGTAATCCTGCAGCGGAGGGAAGCCGTTAAAGCAGACCGCGCTGTAGGTGGTGGTGTAAGCACCGGTGGTGAACCAGTACATCCGGTCACCCATGGCCAGGTTCAGTGGCAGGCCGTACTTGTAGTGCTCGTACATGATATCGGCGCTGTCGCAGGTCGGGCCGGCGATCACCACATCCTCACATTCACCGGTTTTCTCGGTGTACACCGGGAACTTGATCGACTCGTCCAGCGTTTCAATCAGGCCGGAGAACTTGCCGACGTCGGTAAACACCCAGCGGTGCAGGCCGTGACGCGACTTGCGTGAAATCAGTACCACTTCGCTTACAAGTACACCGGCGTTGGCAATCAGCGAACGGCCCGGTTCGATGATGATTTCAGGGAAGTCATCACCAAAGTCTTCACGGATGAAGCGCTCAATCTCTTCAGCATAGGTTTTCAGATCATTGGTGCGGCTGACGTAATTGGCCGGAAAACCACCGCCCATGTTGATCATCTGCAGCACAATGCCGTCTTCTTCCTTCAAGCGGTCGAAGATAACCTTCACGTTGCCGAGCGCCGCGTCCCAGGCGCCGATTTCGCGCTGCTGCGAACCCACGTGGAACGACACACCGTAAGGCACAAGGCCCAGATCACGGGCCAGGATCAGCAGATCCATCGCCATGTCGGTGTGACAACCGAACTTGCGCGACAACGGCCAGTCAGCCGTTTGCGTGCCTTCAGTCAGAATCCGCACATACACCTTGGAACCCGGTGCTGCCTTGGCAATGTTGCGCAGGTCAGCTTCAGAATCCGTCGCGAACAGCCGCACACCACGGTCGTAGAAGGCACGAATGTCCTTCGACTTCTTGATGGTGTTGCCGTAACTGATCCGATCCGGGCTCACGTCCAGCGCCATGACTTTATCGAGCTCGTAAATCGACGCGATGTCGAAGTTGGAGCCACGATCACGCAGCAGCGACAGCACCTGCGGCGCAGGGTTGGCTTTCACTGCGTAATACACGTTTGCGTACGGGAAATTCTCAACCAGCTCGTCGTATTGATTCGCAATGGTGGCGGTATCAACAACGAGACAAGGGGTTTCCTGGGTATCCGCAAAAGCCTTGATGCGCTTGAAAGTCTCTGCGTCGTAGTAGTCTGTAATCTGGATGCTGTTCTGATCGTTCATGGGTGTTTAAGCGTTCTCCCTGTGGGCGCGGTTTGCGCAGGTAACGTAATATTTACCGGGTAGAAAAAAAGCCCGTTCGATATGACGGGCCAGCATTTTCGCGAATGTAGAACCTTTTTCCGTATTCACCTAGTGAGGATATTTACCCATATCCCAAACGTAGTTTCTGGCATGAAAGTTGGCAAATTTCAGAGGTGACGATACGCCTGCGCAGTCTGCCGAAGGCTCTGCATGATCGAAGGCCACTCGACGCCGTTGCTGCGGGCAAATTCCCGTGTCTGATCCGATGAGAACGTGCGGGTCTGGATAAACTGGAGCGATTCCGGTGCGGTCTTCATCAGCGCCGAAACACCGGGAATACGCAACAGCCCCTGTAACACGCGAATAGGCATATGCCGCCGGGGCGGTTTGCGACCCAGCCCATTTGCCAGTTGGCCGATCACACCGTCAAGATTCGGTGTTTCCGCATCCAGCGCCAGCAAACGCCGAGGCACTGTTTGCGCTTCACAGGCCGCGACGATCAGACCGGCCAGCAGGTCGACCGGCACCAGCGGCAATTGATGCGCCGATGTGCCGGGGATCATCGTCAGGCGACCATGGGCCAGATTATCCATGAGTTGGTACAGCGGCTGCGCCGACTCCAGAGCACCGGTTTGACTGTGGCCTGACACCGTAGCCGGCTGCACTTCAATCCAGTCCAGACCCATCGAATCAGCCCATTGGCGTACCCGCAAGGCACCCTCGAGTTTGCTTGCTTCATAGGCTCCGGTTTGGCGGTAAACCGCCGGCCAATCCACCGTTTCCGGATGTTCCGGGTCAATACCCAGTGATTGCAGGTGGGCAGCGTTCTCCAGCATAAAACCGCTGATCATCACCAGTCGGGCCCCGGCTTTGTGCGCCAGTCGGGCAACCGCCAGCGCACCTTCCACGTTAGTCTGGCGAGCCGCTTCGGTGGGCAACTTCCATGCAAACCGGGCACCGAGATGGACGACGGCATCAAGTGACTCAGGCGCATGCTCCAATGCCAGATCAGGCTGATCAAGATCACCCTGCAGTGCTGAAAGGGACAGCCCATTACCGCCAAGCCCCTCAATCTGCCGGCGAAAGTCGTCTATTCCCTCGGGCCGCCGCATCAGCGCGATCACCTGATGCTGGCGCGCCGTCAGTTGCGCCACGAGATAGCGGCCGATGAATCCAGTCGCGCCGGTTACCAGTATGTTCATGATGTTTACTCCTTCAAATGAGACCCCGTCGGGTGCCTTCGGAAACTCATGCTAAAGTGTAAAGTGAACTCTACAGTCAACAGGTTTTTCATCATGCGGATTGCCCAGCTTGAATCTCGCACCGGCGTTGGTCGGCATACGCTGCGGTATTACGAACAGGAGGCGCTGCTTCCCGGCATTCAGCGACGGGCCAACAACTATCGTGACTACCCTGAATCCGCTGTGCGGCAGGTTGAGCTGATCCGGCAATTGCAGTCGTTCGGCTTCTCGTTGAGCGAAATCAGAACCATCCTCAACGGCATTCAGTCAAACGAGGTGGACTGCGCCCAGGGCGCACAGCTTCTGGCTGAGAAGCGACTGGATATCCATAAGCAGATCCGACAACTGCGCCAGGTCGACAAACTGCTGGCCGCCGAACAGGTGCGCCTTGAAGAGAGCGCTGCGCGACAGGCGTGTAACGTCAGCGAGCAGTTTTCATGAGCTCAGCGACCGTTCCCAAGGGCCTTGCGCATCTGCTACAACAGCTGCCCCAAACCGGGCGCCTGGAATGGATCGGCATTCGTCCCGCCCGGGGTGAACTCATGCAGCGGTGTGCGGAATCCACCATTACCGTCGGCGGTGGGCTGGCGGGTGAC
>TARA_R100001440_G_scaffold12432_10_pt1 | contig 62799 bp, 54 predicted proteins | sample TARA_R100001440 | Tara Oceans TARA_R100001440 (sample SAMEA2622112) | marine metagenome | biome: marine biome (ENVO:00000447); feature: surface water layer (ENVO:00002042); material: "saline water (ENVO:00002010), including plankton (ENVO:xxxxxxxx)" | depth 5 m
GTAGCTCCTCGCCGAACGCTTTCAGGACCTGATCACCCACGTTATGGCCAAAGGTATCGTTCACACGCTTGAAGTAATCAATGTCGATCAGGCACAGGCACAGCCCGGCATCGGTTCGCGCCGAGCGGGACAGTTCGCGATCCAGCGCTTCTTCCATCAAACGACGGTTGAACAGCCCGGTCAAAGGATCCCGGATCGATTCTTCTTTCAGGGTCTGGCGCAGCACCTCGTTCTGCTTCAGCTGCTCTCGTAGATCGGCTTCCACCCGTTTGAGATCACTCACATCCCGAAATACATATATGTGGCCCTTCAACTCTCCCCGCCACCCTGTGAGCGCTGTTTGCTGGACACTGAAGTGCAGGTCCGAATTGTCAGCTGCCTGCAACGTAACGTCCATGCGCTCTGCCTGCACCGGACCCGTGCGGGTATTCAGAAACGGAAAACTGTCGAGAATATTGATGCCGGCCCGGAGTCGGCTGATCGGCGTCAGCATGCCGTCCGCCGCACGGTTGAAGTCAGTTAGCCGGTAGCGGGCATCGGTGACCAGCACCCCGTCTTCCATGCGCTCAACTATCGTGGCCCTCGCCACCGGCAGCAGCCTCAGTAGCCCCTCATGCCGAATGCAATAGAACATCACGATCGCTGAAACCAGAAAGCCAAAGGACGAGATATCGACCCGGTGCAGCGGCTCAGGCAACAAATGGAAAATAGAGACCAGGTTGGCCACCAGTGGCATCTGGGCCGCAATCAGCAGCAGGATAGCCTGCCGGCGATAAACCGGTGACGCGGTGAAAATAAACCGTATCAGGAGCAGCTGTGCGAACAGGCTGATGGCGTAAGAGTAGAGCGTGTGCAGCCAGAAAGCCGGGCCCCCGACAAATGTATCGTTGTGCCCGGTCTGAAAACCGCCAAGAAACAAATGGTGCTGGCTATCAGTTGCCACCATAACCAGCGTCAGAACAGGCATCACGGAGAGCAGCAACAGGAACCGGGGGCCGATTCTCTGCTTGCTCCCTGTATATTGAAGCATGAAAACCAGCAAACCGGCCGGGACGACAACAGCACCAACAAATAGCGCCTTGAACCAGAACAGCGGGTCTTCAAAAAGACGGAGTGTGTATTGGGGATAGTAGGAGTTCAGCAGCTGCATGGCATAACAAAAGGTCCACCAGCTCAGCGCGATCATCTGAACACAAACGGCTATTGCACAGGTATTTGTCCGGCGAAAAAAAGCCAACAGGGCAATCAGGGAAGTGCCCAGGCCGGTAGCAAACAACGCCGCAATAAATAGGATCATAACCTGCCAGAAAACGGATACGTTAAAACGTCAATAGACTAGACACGAAGTGATCTGAGTTATAGGTAATTTTTGTGAGGAATGTATACTCAATATAACCACAACAATAGCAAGCAGCTCCAAACTGTGTTTTTGCAGGGATGATATTTTGGCTAGATATTCGAGCAGTACCGGCGACGCTCCCGTCCGTGCGCAGCGGGCTACTCCTGACGACGCCTTCCGAAAAGCCCGGGAACACTGGCTGAAAGGACGAAAAATTCACCTGGCGTCTCTGGCGGAGGAACTGAATATTGGCCGGGCCACGCTATTCCGCTGGGTAGGCAACAAGGATCTGCTGCTGGGTGATGTGCTCTGGTCCCTTTACGACCCGATTCGAAAATCAGCACTCAGTGAAACCCCCGGCGAAGGGATCGATTACGTTGTGGGTGTGTACCGCACCATCAACCTGACGCTGCTCAATGCGGAGCCCGTGCGGCGATTTATCAGTCACGATCCGGAATATGCGTTACGTATTCTGACCTCGGCGAGCTCCACCGTTCATAGCCGTACCGTGAATGCCAATACCCAGCTACTCAGGAGCGAGCAGGACAAAGGGCGGCTCAAGCTGCCCATGAAGCTGGAAAGCCTCTCCTACTTCATGGTCCGCCTGGCAGAATCCTGCCTTTACAGCGATGTCATCTGCGGACGTGAGCCGCAACTCGAAGAACTTGAGGAATCCTGCAAGGCCGTTCGCATCCTGCTGGGCGGCAGCGTTCAGAAGTAACCCTGCGCTAATGCCTCACTGACGCCACCGCCGTTTTTTGCCAGACAATAAAAAGCCCCGGGTGTTTCTAGCCGGGGTTCAGTACTGATGCAGCGAGATCAGCCGGGGCGCTGAATGATCGCCATGGTAATCCGGGAAATACACACCAGCTTGCCGGCCTCGTCTTCAATCCGGATTTCCCAGACCTGGGTGGTGCCACCAATGTGTTGAGGCCGCGCCGTGCCGTACACCCAGCCCTTGCTCATCGAACGGATGTGGTTGGCGTTGATTTCCAGCCCCACACCTGCCTGACCCGGCTTTTTGAGACAGCAATTGGCAGCAACACTACCCAGCGTCTCGGCCAGTAACACCGACGCGCCGCCGTGCAAAATGCCTGCAGGCTGAATGGTGCGCTCATCCACCGGCATTCTGCCCCTGAGGAAATCATCCCCTACTTCTGTAAACTCGATACCGAGCGTCGTCACCGCGGTGTTTGCGGACTGTTCGGTAATGGCCTCAATCGTCGGTTTTACTGTCCAGATACTACTCATTCGATGCGCGCTCCCATAGCTAACTAATCAAAGTTGAAGAGATCGTACCTCAAGAAACTCCTCGAGTCCCCACTTACCGAACTCCCGGCCCACGCCTGAGTAACCGAATCCGCCAAAGGGTGCCAGCGGGTTAAACGCGCCACCATTGACGAACACCTGACCGGTGCGGAGCTTTCCGGCAACGGCTTTCGCCTTGGCCGCATCGCCTGACCAGACAGCGCCGGACAGGCCGAAGTCAGTGCCATTGGCAATACGGATCGCGTCCTTTTCATCCTGATAAGGGATCACGCAGAGTACCGGGCCAAAGATTTCTTCCTGCGCCAGACGGCTATCGGGCTTAACCCCGCCAAATACGGTGGGCTTCACAAAATAGCCCTTCTCGCAGCCTTCCGGTTTTTCGGCGCCGCCAGCGACCAGCGTCGCGCCTTCCTCAAGACCGATGCGGATATAGTCGAGCACCTTGTCACGCTGCTGCGCAGAGGCGAGGGGCCCCACACGGGTGGTGTCTTCCAGCGGGTTACCCGGCACCATCTTGGCGATAACGCCAGCTGCCAGTTCGCAGGCTTCATCGTGCTTGTCCGCAGGCACCAGCATGCGCGTCAGCGCGGTGCAGGTCTGCCCGGAGTTGAGCAGACAGTTGTTGATGGTGCCTTTGACTGCCGCCGCCAGATCCGCGTCCGGCAGGATAACGGATGCGGATTTGCCGCCCATTTCCAACGCATAGCGCTTGAAATCGTCGGCCGCTGCATGGGCGATCAGGTGACCGGTGCGGGTTGACCCCGTGAACGACACCATCCGCACATCCGGATGCTTGATCAGGGTATCGCCCACTTCTTCACCCAGGCCGCACACCACGTTGAACACGCCGGCAGGCAGGTCCGTCTTGTCGATAATTTCCGCCAGAATGTAGGCACTGGACGGAGCAATTTCACTTGGCTTGAGCACAATGGTGCAGCCAGCAGCCAGGGCGGGTACGACTTTCAGGATGACCTGATGCAACGGGTAGTTCCACGGGGTGATACACCCCACAACTCCGACCGGGGCATACTGGACCTCGGAGTTGCCCACCTGCTCGCTGAATTCATAGGCTGGCAGCATGTCGAGATACGACTGGGTAATCGCCACCGGCAAGCCGGCCTGGATCTGACCCGCCATTTTGATCGGCATGCCCACTTCACGGCAGATAACCTGGGCAATCTCAGGTGCACGTTCCTTGAGACCGGCCAAAAGCTGCTCGAGCACTTTGGTCCGTTGTTCAACAGTAGACTCGGACCAGCTATCAAACGCGTCGTGGGCAGCGGCAATGGCACGTTCCATGTCACTTCGGCCAGCCGCAGGCACTTTCGCCATTACCTCACCGGTACCGGCTTCATGGACATCAATGGTGTCGCCTGACCAGGCTTCCCACTGGCCGTTAATGTACAGCTTGCTTAGATCGTTCATGACTCTCTCCCTGGTTGCGGATTGTTGTGAGACACCTCGGGTGCTCATTCAAATACAATCACGCCACGTGCATTTTTACCTGCCACCATATCGTCAAACGCCTGGGGCGCTTCGTCGATGCTGTAGGTCTTGGTAATCAGTTCATCCAGCTTCAGCTTGCCCATGTTGTAGAGGCCGAGAATCCGCGGAAAGTCATACTGAGGCCGGGCAGAGCCCAGCCAACTGCCCTTGATCGTGCGCTCATCAGCAGGCATCGACAGGGTACCGAACTGGGTTTTGTCTTTTGGATCAGCCACACCCACCACGACTGTCGTGCCGCCACGGGCCAGGCACTTGTATGCCTGTGCCACAACAGCACCGGCGCCTACGCATTCAAAGGCGTAATCAACACCGCCCTCCGTCAGCTTTTTCACCGCTTTGGCCGCGTCTTCGACGTCATTGATATTAACGGTATGGGTCGCGCCGAATTCTTTGGCCATTTGCAGCTTGCTGTCGCTGGTATCAACCGCAACGATCATTTCCGCACCGGCGGTATGACAGCCCTGAATCGCGTTGAGCCCGACACCTCCGACACCGAACACGGCTGTGCGCGAACCCGGCTCAACCTTGGCGGTATTAAATACCGCGCCGACACCGGTCACCACTGCGCAACTCACCAGTGCGGCCTGCGGCAGCGGCGTGGCAGGATCAATCTTGACGGCGTTATCCACGTGCAAGGTCGCGTATTCCGCCATGACGCCACAGGCACCGAATACGTTGAGGTCGTTGCCGTCCTTGTCCTGTGTCCGCACGGTGCCATCCGGCAGGGTGAACATCGCCTTGCGCGCATTTTCACACAGCACCGGGCGCCCACGGACACACTGGCGGCACTTACCACACATAGAGATAAACGAACTGACCACGTGATCACCTTCCTTGAAGGCGGTGACCCCTTCCCCCACTTCGATCACAATGCCGGAGGCTTCATGGCCCAGCACCAGCGGAGGCGGATACTGGATCTTGCCGGTGGTGGCAGACAAATCACTGTGGCAGACACCGCAAGCGGCAACCTTGATCGTGATTTCATTCTTCCGGGGAGCAGCAACCTGAATGGTCTCTACGGTAATGGGTTTACCCCATTCCCGACAGACCACAGCTTTCGATTCACGCGTCATTGTCTATCTCCTGATTATTATGTTTAGAGCAGGGTATTCAGAAGCACTCATCCGCCATATCAAGCGCGGTCCCGTCGACTTCCTTGAGCAACTCGGACAGGGACGATACTTTCGGCAACTCATAACGGGCAAAGAAATCGCACGCCTTGAGTTTGCCAAGATAAAAATCAGCTGTCTGGGGCCCGCCGGTATCGAGCCCGACCTGCGCAGCCTGAGCCTGACGCAACCACAACCAGCCTACGACGACGTGACCAAAGGCTTCAAGATAGAGCGAGGCGTTGGCCAACGCACGTTCCGCTTCACCTGCGCCGCGCACCGCACTGATCGCATCAGTGGCGCCGACCAGGTCATCAATCGCAGATGCCAGGCGAGCAGCGTTATCTTTGAGCGATGGGATTTCAGAAGCTTCGGCGATAGAGCGCCGCATCCGTTTAATCAGTGCCTGGTAATGCGCTCCGCCCGCCATCGTAACCTTGCGCCCCAGCAGATCCAGGCCCTGAATGCCGTGGGTGCCTTCATGGATCGGGTTGAGGCGATTATCGCGGTAAAACTGCTCTACCGGGTATTCGCGGGTGTAGCCATAGCCCCCGTGCACCTGGATAGCCAGGCTGTTCGCTTCCAGACAAAACTGCGATGGCCATGATTTGATCAGCGGGGTCAGCAAGTCAAGCAGGCCAGCCGCTTCGGCACGATCCGCTTCATTCTCGCCATAGCGCTTCTCATCCACCAGTCGCGCACCTTCAAGACATAGTGCCAGCCCGCCTTCAACGTAGGCCTTCTGGGTCAGCAGCATGCGGCGGATATCCGCATGGCGGATGAGTGGCACCTGATCGGTCAGCGGATCCTTGTCACCAAAAGGACGGCCCTGCTTGCGATCACGGGCGTAGTCGAGCGCGTGCAGATAGCCGGTGTACCCCAACATGACCGCACCGAGACCCACGCCAATGCGAGCCTCGTTCATCATATGAAACATACCGGCCAGGCCGTTGTGGGGCTCGCCCACAAGATAGCCAACTGCACCCTCTTTCTCGCCGAAGTTCAGCATGGTCGAGGTGGTGCCGCGATAGCCCATTTTGTGGATCAGGCCCGCCAGCGCGACATCATTGCGCTCCCCCAGTGACCCGTCATCATTGACCAGCACCTTGGGCACAATAAACAGGGAGATGCCTTTCACACCCGGAGGCGCATCCGGCAGGCGCGCGAGGACCATGTGAACGATATTATCGCTCAGCTCATGATCACCGGCGGAGATGAAAATCTTGTTGCCTTTGAGACGATAACTGCCGTCACCGACCGGTTCGGCGCGGGTGCGCAGATCACCAAGCGATGACCCGGCATGAGGTTCGGTCAGGCACATGGTGCCGAAAAAACGGCCTTCCAGCATGGGCCTGGCGAAACGCGCTTTCTGCTCGTCACTGCCGTGAGCGAGGATCAGATTGGCCGCACCTAACGTCAGACCGGCGTAGGCGTGTGTCCCCACGTTCGCGCCCTTGAGCATACCGCTGCACATCTGGGCAACAGCGACCGGCAGTTGCATTCCGCCCAGTTCAAAGCTCTGGCCGGCTGCGATCAGACCCGTCTCGCGAAGCACATCCAGCGCCCGCTTGACCTCCGGGCGCATCACCACTTTGCCGTTCTCGAAACGCGGCTCTTCTTCATCGACCAGACGGGCGTGGGGAGCAAACGTCTCCACCGCCACCTTCAAAGCGAGATCAAGCGCCGCCTGCAAGGTTTCGGTGCTGTGTTCGGCGTAACGATCAAACCGCAACAGGTCTTCCGTCTTGTGCAATTCGAATAACTGGAACGCCAGATCCTGAGTGTTGATAACATGCTGTTGCATGGCAGCGCTCCGCTTTATACGACTTCGAACAGACCCGCTGCGCCCTGACCGCCACCGATACACATGGTGACCACCACATATTTGGCACCGCGACGCTTGCCTTCAATCAGCGCGTGGCCGGTCAGACGCGAACCCGTGACCCCGTATGGGTGACCGATCGAAATAGAGCCGCCATTGACGTTCAGTTTTTCCATCGGAATATGCAGCTTGTCACGGCAGTAGACGACTTGCGACGCAAAGGCTTCATTGAGCTCCCACAGATCAATGTCGTCCATGGTCAGGCCGTTACGCTCAAGCAGACGCGGAATGGCATAAACCGGGCCGATACCCATTTCATCAGGCTCGCAGCCTGCAACCGCAAAACCGCGGAAGATGCCCATGGGCTCGATGTTGTGCTTCTGGGCATAGGTGCCGTCCATTACCAGACACACCGACGCACCGTCGGATAACTGGCTGGCGTTGCCGGCAGTGACGAACTGATCCTCGCCCCGCACCGGGTTAAGTCCCTGCAGACCTTCGAGCGTGGTATTGGGGCGATTGCATTCGTCGCTTTTGAGGGTGATGTCTTTTTCGCTCACATCACCGGTCTCTTTGTCTTTGACCAGCATGGTGGCATCAAACGGCACGATTTCGTCGTCGAACTTGCCGGCTTCCTGCGCCGCAGCGGTGCGCTGCTGACTGATCAGCGAGTATTCGTCCTGCGCTTCACGGCTCACGCCGTAACGCCTGGCCACGATATCCGCGGTTTCGATCATCGACATGTACAACTCTGGCTTGTGCTTCATCAGCCATTCGTTGGTCGCACGGAACTGGTTGATCTTGTCATTCTGAACAAGGCTGATGGACTCAACGCCACCGGCAACCATGGCCGGTACTTTTTCAGACAGCACCCGCTGGGCCGCCAGGCTGATCGCTTGCAGACCAGAACTGCAGAAGCGGTTAATCGACATACCCGCAGTCGTGACCGGCAGACCCGCACGAATCGCGGCAAGACGCGCCATGTTTTTGCCCTGCGCACCTTCATGGAAAGTCGCGCCAAGAATCACATCTTCAACGATAGCCGGATCAATTCCTCCACGCTCAACAGCGTGCTGAATAACGTGCGCTGCCAGATCAACACTGTGGGTATTGTTCAGCGCTCCGCGATAGGATTTGCCAAGCCCGGTTCGGGCAGTTGAAACGATAACGGCATCAGACATGGACGTGTCCTCATTGGGAATATTGTGTTTATTGAAGAGGCGACGGACGATTCGGGGACAACGCCACGAACCGGCCGTCTTGCACTAGAGACGTGAAATCAAAGGCTACCGAAGGTCTTGCCTTCACCCGCCAGACGCTCCAGCAGGCTTGAAGGCTTCCACTGATCGCCGCCCAGCGTGTCGTGGAACTTGCGTACAGTGTTGTAGATGGATTCGATACCAACCTGATCGGCCCAGAACATGGGGCCACCACGATAAGCCGGGAAGCCATAACCGTAGATCCAGACAATGTCGATATCCAGAGCGCGGGCCGCAATGCCTTCTTCAAGGATCTTGGCGCCTTCGTTGATCATCACGTACATGCAGCGCTCAAGGATTTCCTGATCAGTGATCTCGCGCGGTGTAATGCCCTGTTCCTTGCGGAACTCGGCAATCAGCTCGTCCACTGCCGGGTCCACAACCGGCTTGCGGCTGCCTTCTTCGTACAGGTATGTACCGGCCTGGGTTTTCTGCCCCAGACGGCCCTGTTCCGCGAGCTTGTCCATCCAGCTTGCCGGAATGTCTTCGCCCGCCTTCCGGCGCTCTTCACGAATACGGTAGCCCACATCAATGCCCGCGAGATCCGACATCGCGAATTGCCCCATCGGGAAGCCGAGATCGGTCAGCACTTTATCGACTTGCTGGGGCGATGCGCCTTCATTGACCAGCTTGATCGCTTCGGCTCCGCGCTGATGCAGCATGCGATTGCCAACGAAGCCATAGCAGTTGCCCACCAGCACACTGACTTTCTTGATGCGCTTGCCAATTGCCATAACCGTCGCTTTGACTTCGTTTGAAGTCTTGCTGCCACAGACGTTTTCCAGCAGCTTCATGACATTGGCAGGACTGAAGAAGTGCATCCCCACCACGTCTTCCGGGCGAGTGGTTGCAGAGGCGATTTCGTCGATATCCAGCGTTGAGGTGTTAGACGCCAGGACTGCGCCCTGCTTGCAGATCTTGTCCAGCGTGCCGAAGATTTCCTTCTTCACGCCCATGTTTTCAAACACGGCTTCGATCACCAGATCCACGTCGCTGAAGTCTTCATAGGCCAGCGTTGGCTTGATCAGCGCCATGCGCTCTTCAACCTGCGCCTGGGTGATACGCCCCTTTTTAGCGGAGTTTTCATAGTTGCGACGAATGATCGCCAGGCCTTTATCCAGCGCTTCCTGCTTGAGCTCGAGCAACAGAACCGGAATGCCGACATTGGCAAAGTTCATCGCGATACCACCACCCATGGTGCCGGCACCGATAATGCCGACACTATTGATATCGCGCACTGGCGTATCTTTTGGCAGCCCCGGCACCTTGGACACCTGGCGCTCGGAGAAAAACGAGTGGATCAGGCCCGCACGCTGGGGTGATTCCATGCATTCCATGAACAGTTCACGTTCGCGCTTCATGCCTTCGTCAAATGGCAGGGTAAACGCCGCTTCGACTGCATCCACACACTTGAAAGGTGAGAACAGACCCCGTGCTTTCTTTTCCAGACCCGCGCGGAACTGGCTGAAGATATCGCTGCCGTTTTCGGACGCAACCTTGTCTTCCACATCACGCACCCGGCGCGGGCCCTTGCCATCGGCAACCGCCTTTTCGGCATAGGCCAGACCAACGGCCTTCACGTCGTCACCCGCTTCCACGGCATCCACGATACCGTTGGCCAGCGCATCTTTGGCGCTCGCGAAATCACCTGTAGTGATCATTTCAAGAGCTTTCTGAGCACCCGTCAGGCGTGGCAAGCGCTGGGTACCGCCGGCACCCGGCAACAGACCAAGCTTCACTTCAGGCAGACCGACCTTCGCACTTTCAAGTGCCACCCGGTAATGACAGCCCAGCGCCAGCTCCAGACCGCCGCCCAGTGCCGTACCATGAATGGCCGCCACGATGGTTTTCTCGCTGTTTTCGTATTCAGCAACGACTTCAGGCAGCCCCGGACTTTGCGGCGGCTTGCCAAATTCAGTGATGTCAGCGCCGGCAACGAAGGTGCGGCCATCACAAACCAGCAGGAGTGCTTTTGCATCCGCGTCTGCCTGGCCCTGCTTGAGCGCGTCAAGCAGGCCAGAGCGCACGGCATGACTGAGGGCGTTCACAGGCGGGTAGTTCACGGTGATCACACCGATGCTGCCTTGACGTTGATAATTTACGACCTCGGACATATCTCCTCCTCTAATTTTATGGAATACAGTTTTAATAAGCGAAACTTGAATACGATTTAATACAAGTTAGAGCAATCTTTCAACATCAATTTGGCACATTGCTATCACAGTGCGCTACCCGAGCGATGACCTGAATGCAGGACCAACCCCGGAGCCCCTCTAAAACCATCAGGCATAAAAAAACCGCAGGGCAGTGACGCCGTGCGGTTTTTTTTGAGGGTAGTTTCAATACCCTCTATATAGAAGCAACAACTCTGATTTCCGATCAGACACCCAGCGATTCAATATCACTCGCCAGCATCGCCAGCTCGTGAGCAATCGAGTCACGCAGCTTTTCGGCGGAGATCAGATAAGACGGTGCGGCACAGGTCAGCACCATGGTCGTACCATCTTCCAGCCTGACCGGCACACCAGCGGAATTGATATTGCGATCCCACTCGCCCAGTGACAGGCAGAACCCGCTGGTTTTGTATTCTTCCATCGCCCGCTCAAGCCCTTCTTTCTTCTCGGGCCAGGCGTCCGGACCGTATTTCTTGGCCATACCGTCCATCAGAATCTTGCGACCGCTCTCGCTGATGGCAGCGCAGTAAGCCCGGCCAGCGGAGGTAGTCGCCATCGGCAACCGCAGTCCAATTTCCATCCGCAACAAGGTGGCTTCCGGAGGCATGCGGTTTTCAACATAAATCATATGCAGACGATCGTGGCAGGTCAGACCGATCGACATGTTGGTGCGTCGTGCGAACTCATCCATGTAAGGCTTGGCGAGCTGACGTACTTTCAGGTTAGAGACATAGGCATAACCCAATGCCAGAACGCCCGAGCTGAGCTGGTACTTCTCGAGTACCGGGTTGTAACTGAGATACCCCAGTTTGGTCAGCGTGTAGGTCATCCGCGAGACGGTCGGTTTCGGCAAACCGGTAATACGGGAGATGTCCTGGTTTCCGAGAATAACGGAACCCTGACTGAAAGCCCGCAGGACGTTCAGCCCCCGGGAAAGCGCCTCCACAAACTTGCGATCTTTTTCGTCACCTTCGACCATGCCACCACCCGTTTCGATAGCCAGTTCCCGTTCTAGTTTTTCTTTTGTATTCATAGCGTTCTGGTGCCCCCCACAGCCCCATTATAAAAATAGTCCGGTTTGCCCGTTCTTTTTGACATCCTGGAACACGAGACTGTGACCAACACGTTGCGGCATCTCCGGTTTTGTACTTTTGTACAAAAACATGCCTATTCTAACGGAGTACAGTGGAACTACCAATATCGATCAAACAAGATGTGTGCCAAATATGAGCCAATATTCCATTTCGTTTCAAAATACTGCTGATGATCAAAGCTGAACAAAAACATTCCGGCGCTTTGCGGTATTCCATTTTACTTTCATGGCCCTGGCCAACACGGCCGAATCAGCTTGCGGTAAAAGGCACCCAGAGCCACAACAATAGCAACATCACCGGCAGCGCAAGCAAAGCAAAAGTACCGTTCCAGCCGAATGCCACAACCCAGCGGGACAGGCGACCAAAACGCGACAACAACATCACCGAAGGACCAAAAGGTGACAGGATCATCGCCATGGAAAAGCCGATCACCAGCGCAACCGCAATCAACAGCGGCTCATAACCCTGCGCGGCCACTGGCCCCAGCAAACCGGCAATAAAACTCAGCACCGTAATAGGCGCTATTCCGAAAGCTGCACCCAAGGGCAGTATCAGCATAGCCGCCACTGCCAGCAGGTAAATGCCGGAGTAATGTTCCAGCAACCCGGTAATCGCCGATGGCGGCACCTGAGCTGCAAGCGTGACACCCAGCGCAGCAGATGACGCGAAGATACACATCTCGTTGGTCAGGGATGACACATTGCCGGCCATTTCGCGAATGACGCCGGCCACGCGCCCGCCTTCCCACACCATATAGATAAAAGTGACGGTCGGCACCGTCAGCATCGCCGCCCGGGAGACATTCAGATCCGTCAAAGCAACCAGCGCCCCCATCACGGCGAACACCGCGAGCACCACCAGCACCAATCGCCCACTTCCCGGAGGCCAGCCATCAAGCTCCTGGCGTTCCTGGCTGACCAGATGAAAGCGGCGGTACTCCAGCCCCCAGCCAATCGCAATCAGGGCCGCAGCCGCCATCAGACTGAAGGGCAGGATTTGCCCCCAGGTTAATGATGGCACTTCGCGCGTGATAATGGCGACAGCAACACTGGTCGGGGCAATCAGGGGCACCAGCGCAAACCCCCTCAAGGTACTGCTTAACACGCTACGTAGCCAACGCAACCGACTCTGCCCGGTAACGCGCCGATCATCCAGCGTCTCGGTTAACGCGCCACACAACAGATTCATAACCCCGAAATTAAGCACAGACGCGATCAGGCAACTGGTCAGCGCGTACTTGGGATACAGCCAGACCGATGGCCCGCCCAACAGCACGTCATGAATCCGCCGCAAGACTTCAAAACGCCGGACCAGGCACTGCATCATGCCCAGACTACCCAGAAAGGCAGCGTAAAATGCCGCCGCGGTGACCGCATCGTGAAGTGTAATCGCCGTCAGCTGGCCAGTCGCACCGAGAACCCCCACAACAGTTACAGTGACCAGAAACAGATAGCGGGCATACCCCTCCAACCGACCGACATGCAGTAAAAAGAAGGTGAGCATCATCGTGCCCGAGAGCGTGCTCAGCAGATCGACACCGGTCAGCAATGCGGCCAGCTCGGCGAGCACCGCAAGCGGAAGAAAATATGTTGTCATAACAGCCCGACCAAGAGGGATGCGAGAGCATATTGCCGGCTTGCATTTGCTGCATGCCGCCATTAATCTAGCCCAATATACAAAACTTAATTTCGCTTAACGAAACTACATTAACATTTATGCACAGGCAACCCTGACCCTCCACCAACATGACCGTTGGCTGCGATCAGATCTGCACTGTTGTTAATTCGGCGATCAGGCAAACGAAAATCGGCCTGAATACAGGAGCTACCATGTCTGCATACATCTATGACGGTCTCAGAACAGCATTCGGGCGCCACGCCGGCGCACTGGCCAAAGTCCGTCCTGACGACCTGCTTGCCAGCGTCATCAAGTCGCTTGTTGAGCGCAATGCTTTTGAAGCCAGTGTTTACGAAGACGTTATCGCCGGCTGCACCAACCAGGCAGGGGAAGACGCACGCAACATCGCCCGCCACGCCGGCCTGATGGCGGGCCTGCCCATCGAAACCGGCGGGCTCACCGTCAACCGCCTGTGCGGCTCAGGCCTCGCCGCCATTATCGATGCGGCACGCGCGGTTCGCTGCAACGAAGGCGAATTGTTTGTCGCTGGTGGCGCCGAGAGCATGAGCCGTGCGCCCTTTGTTATGGCCAAAAGCGAATCGCCTTTCTCCCGTGATTTCCGCGCCTTCGACAGCACCATTGGCGCGCGCTTCCCGAACCCGCGCATTGAGTCGGAGTTCGGTAGCGACACCATGCCGCAGACTGCTGACAACATCGCCCGTGAGCAGGGCCTGAGCCGCGACGCTGTCGACCGCTTCGCCGCCCAGAGCCAGGCCCGTTATGACGCCGCCCTCAAAGCCGGCTTCTACGATGAAGAAATCCTGTCTGTTGACGTGCCTCAGGGCCGCAAGAAACCTGCAGTCGCCGTTGATAAGGACGAACACCCACGCCCAAGCTCAACTGTCGATGCTCTATCCGGCCTGCGTCCTCTGTTCGAGGGTGGCGTGGTGACAGCCGGCAACGCATCCGGCATCAACGACGGTGCAGCGGCATTGATTATCGGCTCCCGTGAAGCCGGCGAAAAAGCGGGCGTGCAGCCCCGGGCACGCATCGTGTCGGCAGCGATTGCGGGTGTGGCCCCGAATGTCATGGGCTATGGCCCGGTACCAGCCAGCGAGAAAGCCCTGGCACGAGCCGGCCTGACCATCGCCGATATGGACGTGATCGAAATCAACGAGGCGTTTGCCGCTCAGGTGCTCGGCTGCACCAACCGACTGGGCATCGATGCTACCGATTCACGCCTGAACCCTAATGGTGGCGCTATTGCGGTCGGCCACCCGCTGGGTGCTTCCGGCGCGCGCATCGCCCTCACCGCCACCCGCCAGCTCGAGCGCACCGAAGGCCGCTATGCGCTTATCAGCATGTGCATTGGCGTCGGCCAGGGCATTGCGGCGGTCATTGAGCGCGTGGCGGACTGAAGCCGGCTCCGCCCTGGTGACCGAAGCTTCAGCTTTTGAGAGGGCCGCAAGGCGGCTGCTCGGAAGCTGAAGCTTTCGCTAAAAGGAATACCCCTTCAACCTGCCTGCATGTTCCCCTGGTTGCCGCCATTCAAAATGGACGGGCGACTGTTTAGCAATGCCCTCCAGAACATCCGCCAGAAAAGCCTTACGTCAGCCTGCTGGAGGCGATTCATCCCAGCAGCTATAGTGACCTCTTTCTTACCAACCGTCAGAGCGGTACTTCCACCAGACCGGCAAAAGGGGCAGATACCCATGGCATTTCTGATTCTGACTTCCCGGCGCGCCATTGCGGTGTTTCTGCTGCTGTTACCCGCCTGCCTGCAAGCCGCAGAGAGTGTCAGGATTTACGCAGCTGCATCCCTGACCAATGCGCTTGAAACGGCCGCTACCGCCTACGAAGCCAGCCACGACGTGGAAATCGTTGCTGTCTATGCTTCATCCTCAACAGCCGCGCGGCAGATTGCCAATGGCGCGCCGGCAGATCTCTACTTTTCTGCCAACGAGCAGTGGATGGACTGGCTGGTCGATCAGCAGATCACGCTCCGTCAGCGCAGCGACCTGCTCAGCAACCGGCTGGCCCTGATTGCGCCGGGCAAGAGCCCGCTTCAACCCATCACTCCGGGCAGCGGCACTCGCTTGCTGTCATTGATGAAAACGGGCGAGCGGCTGTCAGTGGGCGACCCGGAACATGTGCCCGCCGGTATCTACGCGAAGCAGGCACTGATAACGCTTGGCGAGTGGCAGGAGCTGGCGCCCAGACTGGCACCGGCTGACAACGTCCGCGCGGCACTGGCGCTGGTCGAGCGGGGTGAAGTGCCACTTGGAATCGTGTACCGGACTGACGCCATGGCCAGCGACAAGGTGCAGCAAATCGGGCTGTTTCCGGAAACCAGCCACAAACCCATCACCTACCCCATCGCCATCGTCAATCCGAAAGCCGGTGATGCCACCTTCCGTTTCCGCCGCTGGCTGGCAAGCGCCGAAGCCCGCGCAATATTCACCCAGGCCGGCTTCACCGCCGCCACACCCTGAAGACGGAGCTGCCCCTGATGCTGTCTGACGCCGAATGGGACGCCATTTTGATCAGCCTCAAGATCGCCGGCAGTGCAGTTGGCTGGATCATGATTCCGGGGATCGCCACCGCCTGGATACTGGCCCGAAAGCAATTCAGGGGCAAAGTCATTGTTGATAGCCTGTTGCACCTGCCACTGGTGTTGCCGCCCGTGGTGGTCGGTTATTTGCTGCTGATGTCACTGGGTCGAAATGGCTGGTTCGGCCAGTGGCTGGACAGTCAGTTTGGCGTGACTCTGCCCTTCACCTGGCAAGGCGCAGCCATTGCCGGCGGCGTTATGGCCTTCCCGCTGCTGGTAAGGGCCGTCAGGCTCTCCATTGAGGCTGTCGACCCCGGCATTGAAGCGGCCGCCAGAACCTTGGGGGCCAATCGCTGGCGCGTGCTGTTAACCATCACCTTGCCACTGGCCCTCCCCGGTTTGATTACCGGCACCGTGCTGGCATTCGCCCGGGCGCTGTCCGAATTCGGTGCGACGATCACCTTTGCGTCCAATATTCCCGGTGAAACCCGCACACTGCCGCTGGCACTCTACACGCTGATCCAGTCGCCAGGCTCAGAAGCCGCCGCAGCGCGGCTGTGCGTTCTGTCGATTGTGATAGCGATCCTGTCGCTGCTCGCCTCTGAGTGGCTTGCGAAGCGATCCCGTCGCCGGCTGCAGGGAGCAGATGCCCCATGACGCTGCCTCAGGATGCGCTGGTCATCGATGTTCGCAAACAGCAGGGGCATTTCAGACTTGATGCCTGCGTGACGATTGCCCCATCTGGCGTTACCGGTCTTTTCGGCAAGTCCGGCAGCGGCAAAACCACGCTGCTACGCCTGATTGCCGGACTGGACTCGCCGGACGAAGGCTCTATTCATTTTCAGGGCAAAGCCCTGACCGATTCCCGGAAGGGCATGTCAGTTGCCGCCCACCATCGAAACTTTGGGGTCGTGTTCCAGGATGCCCGCCTGTTTCCCCATTATCGTGTGCGTGGCAATCTCACCTACGGCGTAAAGCGAGCGGACCCGCAGCATTTCAGTCACGTTATCGGGTTGCTGGGGATTGAACATCTGCTGGATCGTTACCCGGCTACACTGTCGGGCGGTGAAGCGCGCCGGGTGGCCATTGGCCGCGCGCTGCTGACCAAGCCATCCCTGCTGTTAATGGATGAACCTCTCACCGGTCTCGACGGCGCCCGCAAGTCCGAACTCTTGCGCTACATCGCCCGCCTGACCCGCGATATTGATATACCGATTATTTACGTCAGTCATGATGCCGACGAACTGCTGGCCATCGCCCAGCATCTGGTCTTGCTTGATAATGGGCGCCTGATTGCGGACGGCGATCTCGAAACCCTGCTGATGCGATTTGACCTCACCGAACATCTCGGCGGTTTCAATGCTGCTTCTATTCTGGATGCACGCGTCATGAGCCATGAACCCGACTACGGCCTGACCCGAGTGACACTTGATGACGGGCAGCAACTCAGTATCCCGGCAGAAGATGCAGCCATCGGCCAGCGCTTGCGACTGCGCATTCCAGTCCGCGATGTCGCCCTGTCACTCGAACCGCAGCAGGGTTGCAGCTACCGCAACCAACTGCGTGCCACCATTTTGGAATCGGCACCACACCCCTGTGACCCTGCAGCAATGGAAATCCGGCTCGGTATCGGGGCTCAATCGCTGCGCGCCAGGCTGACACGAAAGTCCTGCGATGAACTGGGCCTGGTCGTCGGCAGGCAAGTGACGGCACTGGTCAAAACCATGGCCTTTGCACTCAGGGAATGACCGATGAGCCGTCGTCGGGAGACCCTTGAAATTCTGTCGTCCACATAACAAAAAGCCCCGATGCAAACGCATCGGGGCAAACGGCAACAAAAACCGAGTTAAGGAAGCAACACCGGGCACGATGCCCGGCACTATCAGAACATCATTTTGGCAGAGGCCATCACCTGCTGGTATTGGTCGTTGTCATCCGATCCTGCGTAAGCGAAGTTCCAGTAAGAATACTCCAGACCCAGCGTCAGATTCTGATGCGGCGACCACAACAGGTTGGCGTGAACCGATGTGGATGCGTCGAAATAGCTGAGCAGGCTACCTGCGCCCTGCACCGCTGTGTCGTCAACCACTTCTGTGTAGGAACCCACAAGACTGCTGCGCCATTGCGGTGTCCAGAAATGACGATACGCCGCGGTAGCGCCGTAGGTTGTCAAAGGATCCACTTCGCCGGCGGCCTGGTCAGCCAGATCAACATCCGGATAGGTAAACAAGCCCATGTAGCGGCCCAACGCCCCGTAGTTGTACTGCAAACGCACATCATCACGACCGATGGTCGGAATCCGCGCGCTCAGCGACACGGCGCCGGCCAGCTTCTCATCGCCTGACGCGTCGTCTTCCAGATTACGCAACATACCCGCAACCGAGTAGAAACCGTAGTTGCCACGGATCTCGTAGCGTGCGGTCAGGTCCGGATAGGATTGATCGTCGTAGGAATTGGTGCCGTATCCATCCTCGGGGTTCTCAAGCGCTACCATGAACTTACCGCCGGGCGCTTGCATGTTGTAACGAATCATCGGCTGGGTGACATAGATAAAGGCTGCCATTTTGCCCTGATTCAGAATTTCAGGCAGTGCTGCCAGATCGGTAAAGGTGGTGTAGGTCTGACCAAACTCCCAACCATTCCAGCGACCATATGCCTGACGCAGGCGCGGATTGTAGCTGTTGGATACGACTTCGTTACCCGGCGAATCCTGCGCTGTGTTGAAGTCCATCTCCAGGTAGGTTTGCAGCCGGTGACCGCCGACATCATCGGTTGAAGTACCGAAACTGAAGCGGGATTCACGGGCAGTGAAGCCAACTTTCCAGTCGTCAGTCGAGGCAGCTGCTTTTGCAAAGTTACGGGGTAGCCCTACGCTGTAGGTGTTCAGTGTGCCATCACCACCCGATCCGTAGATCATGTCAGCCTTGATAAAGCCACCAAATGAGATCGTGGTGTCGCCGATTTTCAGGCCATCGCCTTCTTTCAATATGTACGGGTTATCAGCCGTGGCTTCCGGCGCTTCTGAAACCGCACCGGATAACCGTGATTCAAGTTGTTCCACCCGCTGGCGCAGTGCATCAACCTCTGAATCAGCATCCTGGGCTGCGACAGGCACAGATGTCAGTGCAATCAATGGCAGACCGGCCAGGGCAACCGCTTTTGTCAGGGGGTGAACTCTCATTGACGTTGTTGTTCTTGTCATTACAAACCTCGCGTTTCAATTATTGTTTGTGAGTACAACTTTGTTGTGAGTCTTCAGCCGGACCGGATTTACGCTTTAATAGACACCATATTCCGCTGAGCGGTACGTGCACAGAATTAGTTTCGCTAAGCAATACACGCTTCCGTATTTTCGAATATAGACAACCAAATTTTGAACAACAACCTTTGAGGCGCGATTTTAATGGAATTTCGCAATTAGAAGCTCATTTGAAGGGTGCAGGAGAATTGACAGGCCTTTCTCTATGATTCATCCTTACCCAATTCTGCTATGCGGTATATATTTTCACAAATGACAATCCGAGGGGTTGATCAATGAACATGAACTACACAGTCGAAGAGCTGGCCTTCCGCGATGAGGTTCGCCGCTTCCTTGACGACAAGCTGCCGGCCGATATTGCCGCGAAGGTCAAACGCGGTCGCCGGATGACCAAAGAGGATCACGAACGCTGGCAACAGATCCTCAGCAAGCAAGGCTGGTATGCCACGCACTGGCCGGAAGAGTACGGCGGTGTTAAGTGGACGGCTGTGCAAAAGCACATCTGGGATGAAGAGTCCTGTGCTTACGGCGCGCCGCGCACTATTCCTTTCGGTGTCAACATGGTGGCGCCTGTCATCATCAAGTTCGGCAATGAGCAGCAGAAGCAGCAGTACCTGCCCCGGATCCTCAGCGGTGAAGACTGGTGGTGCCAGGGTTATTCCGAGCCCGGCGCCGGTTCCGACCTTGCGTCGCTGAAGACCCGCGCCGTGCGCGATGGCGACCATTACATCGTCAATGGCCAGAAGACCTGGACCACTCTGGGTCAGCACGCCAACATGATTTTCTGTCTGGTGCGCACCAATACTGAAGTCAAAGCTCAGGAAGGCATCTCTTTCCTGCTGATTGATATGGACACACCAGGCGTTACCGTCCGCCCGATCATCACTATTGAAGGCGAGCACGAGGTTAACGAAGTGTTCTTCGATGACGTCAAGGTGCCGGTCGAGAATCTGGTGGGCGAAGAAGACAAGGGCTGGACATATGCCAAGTACCTGCTCACCTACGAGCGCACAGGCCTTGCGGGTATCGGCGCATCCAAAGCCGCACTCAGCCATCTGAAGACCATCGCCAGCCGCAACCTGAAGAACGGTCGTCCATTGATTGAGGACGCCACCTTCAGCCAGCGTATCGCCAAGATCGAGATTGATCTCATGGCGGCCACGATCAGCAACCTGCGCATTATCGCCGCAGTTGCCGGCGGTGGTGTGCCGGGTGCCGAGAGTTCGATGCTGAAGGTACGTGGCACCGAGATCCGCCAGGCGATTACTGATCTGGCGCGGCGTGCGATCGGGCCCTACGCCCAGCCGTTCGTTGAAGAAGAGCTGGATCTGGATTACGACGGTGAGTTCCTGTCAGACGAAGACGGCGCTGCTTTCTCTGCGCACTACTTCAACATGCGCAAGCTGTCGATTTTCGGTGGATCGAACGAGATCCAGAAGAACATCGTCACCAAAATGATTCTCGGACTATAAGGGGACTCCATGGACTTCAACCTGAGTGAAGAGCAACAAATGTTGCAAGACACCGTGGCGCGTCTGGTTCGCGGTGAATACGATTTTGAAAAGCGCCTGTCGTTCAGCGACAGCGAACTGGGGTTCAGCGAAGCCTTCTGGAATCAGTTGGGTGAACTCGGCCTCACAGCGGTTCCCTTCCCCGAGGAGCTGGGCGGATTCGGTGGCGGCGGCGTCGAAGTGCAGTCGGTCATGACCGAACTCGGCCGCGGCCTGTGCCTGGAGCCTTACCTGCAGAGCGTCATTCTGGGTGGCGGTGTGATCGCCCAGGCCGGCAGTGACAGCCAGAAAGAAAAGTGGCTGGGTGAGATTGCAGCCGGTGCGCTAAAGGTCGCTGTAGGCTTCCAGGAGCCCCAGAGCCGCTACAACCTGAATGATGTTGAGACACGAGCGGAAAAATCGGGCAACGGCTACACCCTCAACGGTCGCAAAGCCGTACTGATCGGTGGGCACTGTGCTGATCTTCTGATTGTGTCGGCACGCACCTCAGGCGATAGCCGCGATGCTGACGGCCTGTCGCTGTTCGCAATTGATCCGAAGGCGGCCGGTGTTGAACGTCGCGTTTATCCGACCGTTGATGGCGCGAAAGGGTGCGACGTCACCCTGACGAATGTTCAGGTTGATGCTGACGCCCTGATCGGCACCGAAGGACAGGCTGGCGCGGTCATCGAATACCAGGCTGGACGCGCGATCGCAGCGCTCTGCGCAGAAGCAGTTGGCGCGATGGAAGAATCCATCAAGCTGACGCTGGAATACCTCAAGACCCGCAAGCAGTTCGGTACCCCGATCGGCCGGTTCCAGGTACTTCAGCACCGCATGGTCGACATGAGCTCAGAACTTGAGCAGGCCCGTTCAATGGCCATCTTGTCTGCCAATGTGGCCGATGCCGAACAAAGCGATGAGCGTCGTCGTATTCTGGCCGCGGCCAAGAACGTTGTGGGGCGCTCAGGCCAGTTTATTGCCGAGCAGGCCATCCAGCTTCACGGCGGTATCGGCATGACCTGGGAATACAGCCTGGCCCATTACGCCAAGCGATTGATCATGATCAATCACCAGCTCGGTGATGATGATTTTCATCTGGAACACTATGCCAGCCTTCTCGAGGTCGCATCCTGATCCGGATTCAGAATCCTGTGCGAGGAGCCGGATCTTCAGCCCTGCTGAGAGATCCGTTCAGGGGTGGCTTCGGCCACCCCTTTTTTGTTTTTCAGCACAAAAAAGTAGAGTGACAATCCCGGCGCTACAATCAATATGAAACGGCATTGTTAACCGATGCTTCCAACAACAAAACCGGAGCCACCATGAAAGAAATAGCACTGGATGACCTGACCCAGTACACAGGACAACTGATCGGCCACAGCCCCTGGAAACATATTTCACAGGATATGATTCAGGCATTTGCAGATGCCACCGGCGATCACCAGTGGATCCACGTGGATGTGGAACGCGCCAAAGCCGAATCACCATGGAATAGCCCTGTGGCCCACGGTTTTCTGACCGTTTCCCTGATCCCACAACTGAACCAGGGCGTCATCCACACCACGGGGACCTCGGCCACGATTAATTACGGGCTCAACAAACTGCGGTTTCCATCAGCGGTAAAATCAGGATCGGATGTACGGACAGAAGTTATTCTGAAAGACGTCAAAACCGTCGACAAAGACCGGGTGCTGGCAACCTTTCAAACTACCGTGCAGATTCGTGATGAAGACCGGCCGGCCTGTGTGGCGGAGAGTCTGGTGATGTACGTGCGGTAATACCCACACAACCCGAACCCCGGATATCCCGGGGTGTGGCAAAAAAAAGGGGCCGTTAATCGGCCCCTTTTTTCATGGATCTGGAGTCTGGCGTTATTCAATCGGCTTCTGCACGATCTTGCCATCCTCAACAACGGCCAGCGTGGTTTCAGTGACGAAGCCACCACCGGCATCCACCTCTTTCACTTCATACGGGTTCTTGCTGTCGTCCATTGATTTCAGTGCTTCTGGAACACCGGCCCGCAGGGCTTTGGCTTCAGTCGTATTCTGCTCGTCCATCGCCTCGATCAGCGCATGCATTGCCAGATAGTTATAGGCGGCTTCAGAACCGGGCATCTTGTTGTACTTGGCCTTGTAGCGCTTGATAAAGTCCTGCGCCGGCTTGGTCTCGTAGACTGATAGCGGTACAACGCCGATCGCACCTTCCATCATCTCGAGACCACCGGCGACTTCCGCCACTTCATCCAGTTTCGCCTGGTCCATCACGATGAAACTGCCCTGAAAACCGAGCTGCCGCGCCTGCTGAACCACCAAACCCGTGGGTTCTGATGCGCCCCCCACAAACATGACATCCGGATTCTCGGAGATGATACGGCTGACGCCGGTATAGAAATCCGCAGATTTGTTGTAGTCCATCGGATTATCAGCAACGACTTCGCCACCTTCAGCCGTCCACTGTTTTTTCATCATGCCCGCCCAGATTTTGGCGTACTCGTGGGTGGCACCGCCCATGCCGAGCTTTTTGCCGTTATGCTTCATCGCATAATCGGTAAACGCTGTGACATATCCATCGAATGTGGGGGGTATACGTAGCGTCAGCTCGTTACCTTTTTGCGTGACCGACGGCACACTGGTGTAGGCCATAATCAGGAAGTCATCTTTTTCGTTGAAATCCTGCAACGCGAAAATACCCCCGGAGTGGGGTACAAACACGGCTGAAACACCGGATTCCTTTTTCAGGCGCTTGGCGTTGGTAGCCGCCTGAGCCGGCGAGTAACCGTCGTCCAGCGCGATCAGGTTCACAGTGTAGTTTGTGCCGTCGATATCGATACCGCCCGCCGCATTCACTTCTTCGGCCGCCATTTTGATACCGGACAGGACGTTTTCACCGTAAAGGGCCGCGCCACCGGATAGCGGGCCGGTGAAACCAATATTCACTTCTTCTGCCAGCGCGCCGGCAGACATGCCCATGCTGACGGTTGCTACGGCAATCGCACTGCCAAGTTTTCTGAGTGTTTTCATTGTTTTCTCCTTGGGTATTGCGCTTCTGTTTTTGTTGGATCATTCATCAATCGGGCACACTTAGGCTCCGATATACGCCTCTCGCACTTTCTCGTTGCCCAGCATCGCTTCTCGGTCCCCTTCCATGACCAGTCGTCCGTTCTCCATAACGTAGGCGCGGCTGGCAATCTTGAGCGCGGCAAACGCATTCTGTTCAGCCAGTAGCACCGTGGTGCCCAGGCTGTTGATCTGCTGAATCGTCTGGAACATCTGACGCACGATCAGTGGTGCCAGACCCAGTGAGGGCTCATCCAGCATCAGCAGACGGGGGCGACTCATCATCGCCCGGCCAATTGCCACCATTTGCTGCTGACCGCCTGAAAGCGACCCTGCCGGCTGCTCCGCTTTCTCTTCGAGAATCGGAAACATCTCGAGGATTTCCTTGTAGCGGCGACGGTTGCCCTGCTTGTCGCGACGATGCACATAGGCCCCCAGCATCAGGTTCTGCTGAACGCTCATCTGGGGAAACAGCTTGCGGCCCTCGGCACACTGAACAATGCCAGCATCAACGATGGCACTGGGCCGCAGCCCATTCAGCCGCTTGCCCTCAAACTCGATGTCACCGGCAGTTGGTTTGTTAAGCCCGCTAAGGGTATTGAACAGGGATGATTTACCGGCGCCATTGGCACCGAGAAGCACGACAAGCTCGCCACTGTTAACGGTCATCGAAATCTCGTTCAGCGCCTTGAAGCTGCCGTAACACACATCAACGTTTTTAAGCTGCAGCATCTTCGTCACTCCCCAGGTAGGCTTCGATGACAACCGGATTTTCACGGATCTCCTGTGGCGTGCCTTCCGCTATCTTTTCACCATGATCGAGCACCATGATCTTGTCAGCCATGCCCATGATCATGTCCATCTTGTGTTCGATCAGGCAGACCGTCAGGCCGTTGGCGACCATCTTGTGCATCAGGTCCGCCAGACCCACGGTTTCTTCGGGGTTAACCCCGGCTGCAGGCTCATCCAGCAGCAACAGCTTGGGCTGTGTAGCCAGCGCCAGTGCAAAGGCGACCCGCTTGCGCTCTTCCTGGGTGATATCCGCTATCAAACGGTTTTCCACGTGAGACAGACCGACGAAATCCAGTGCTTCGCGGGCCTTGACCCGACACTCCTTTTCTTCCGCCTGCAGCCGCTTTGAATTGATCAGCACATCCCACAACCCGGATTGGGTACGCAGCCGGTGGCCGACAATCAGGTTGTCCAGCACCGTTGCCGTCTCAAACAGATTGGTGGTCTGGAAAGTGCGACCAATGCCACGCTGGGCGATGTAGTCACAACGCAGCGGCGTAATATCTTCACCATCCAGAATGATGCGACCGGATGTCGGCTTGTGCATGCCGGCGATCAGGTTGAAGAAGGTACTTTTACCGGCGCCGTTGGGCCCGATAATCGCGTTGATCTTGTTGGCCTCAAAGTGCACGGACACATCATTGACCGCAGCGAGACCGCCAAACATTTTGGTCAGATTTTCGACTTTAAGCATTGTTCTCGGCCTCCTTTCCGGTCGCGCTGTTCGATGTCTCTACTCGGCTTGCCTTCGGCGCTTTCGTCACCCCCATGGATTCTGCCTTGCGGCGCATCCAGAGCAGCAATGAGCCCACCAGGCCATTCGGGAAGAAGATAACGAGCAGCACCAGCAAGGGCCCGAACAGGATCATCTTGTAGGTTTCGAGAAACTGCAGGGACTGGGTCAGCCAGACAATACTCAGGGTGCCCACCAGCGGCCCGAACAAGGTGCCGATACCGCCCACCAACAGATAGGTGATGAGATTGAAGGTGTGCAGGATGTTGGCATCTTCAGGGCCAATGAAGCGCACCATGCCCGCATAAAGCGCGCCCGCCAGCCCGGCGTAGGTGGTCGACAGAACAAATGCGAGCACCTTGTTGCGCATCAGGTTGATGCCCAGGGACTGAGCCAGCTCGTCACCGTTGCGGATGGCAATGAAGGTGCGCCCCAGAAGCGATTTGGACAACCGGCTGATAAACCAGATCGAAAAAATCAGGAATGCCAGCACCAGATAATAGAAGGGCACCGAGTCAGTAAAATCGACGACCCCGAAACCATAAGGTGCTGCGATATCGCGAACACCGATAGCGCCATGGGTCAGCTCTTCCCACTTGTCCAGCAGCATATAGATGATGAACCCCACGCAGAGCGTGAAAATCGCAAAATAATGCTCCTTCAGGCGCAGGGAAATGACACCGGTTATAAAGCCGAGCACAGCCGTCATCAGCAGTGCCGCGACAAAAGCCGGCCAGAAACTCCAGCCATAATCGGATGTCAGCAAGCCCAGCGTATAGGCACCGATAGCGAAAAACCCGCCGTGGGCAAGGTTCAACTGGCCACAGTAGCCGGTGATGATATTGAGACCATAGACGGCTATCGCCCAAACGAACGCCAGCGACATGACGTACACCTGGTACTCATTGGCAGCAAACAGCGGAAACAACAGCGCCAGCAGAATAAACACATACTTGGTCGCCGGTCGGGTCAGTAAGGCAGCAAGTTTAAACATCATGATCAGTGCGCTCCCTTGGTAAACAGGCCCTGCGGGCGAATGGACAGAATCACGACCAACAGACCAAAGGCGATGATGTCCTTGTAGCTGGTCGAGATGTAGAAACCACCAAAGGCTTCGGCAAAACCGATGATCATGCCACCCACGATCGCGCCGGGAATACTGCCCATGCCGCCGAGGATGATGATGACAAACGCTTTCATGATGACCACATGCCCCATCGCCGGATAAACCAGGTTGATGGGCGCGTACAGTGTGGCGGCGAATGCCGCGAGGATGCCCGAGATGGCGAACGTCATCATGGCAACCCGGTTGGCGTCGATACCCACCAGGAAGGCCCCGTCACGGTTCTGCGCCATCGCGATGATGGTGGCACCGGTCATGGTTTTGCGCAGGAACAGTTGCAGCGCCGCAACCAGAACAAACGCGCCGACAATAATCAGCAGGCGTTGCTCAGGAATTATCAGCCCGTCAAAGTTCAGGATGCCGGTGTAAGGGGATGAAATGCGGCGGAAGTCCGCCCCCCATATCATCTGCACCAGCGCTTCGAGAAACAGCAGAATACCGATGGCCGCGATCTTGTCGTGGATCGGAGGTGAATTGCGCAAGGGGTGGAACACCAGGCGTTCGCTCAGGACCGCCACGATGGCCACGATAATGGCGGAACCCGCCATGGCAACCCAGTAGTGGGCGCCAATATCGACCATCAGGAAATACGTCATGAATGCACCCACCATGTACAGGGCACCATGCGCAAAGTTGGGAATATGAAGTATGCCGTATACGAGCGTCAGGCCGAGCGCTACGAGACCGTAGATACTCCCCAACGTCATACCGTTGATTATTTGTTGAAAGAAAAGGTTCAAACCGGCCCCCGGGCATTGTTTTTGTTGGGTTGCTAAGTCTGTCAGTACTGCATCGCACACATTTCGCGCGCTGTCGTCACAGCTGTGTCGCGTGATCGACGTACTACCTGAGGCACGGCAAAGGATTGATTGCGCAGCCCGTCAGGCATTGGTGATAGTTGGTGATATCACCTTTCATCTGAGACTACACTGTCACTTGATTATGTCAATATACAAAATGAATTTCCGCCTAGCGGAATATATTGACTTCTTATGGAGGGATATTGAAACCGAAGCCGGTTTATTGACCGACTTCGGTTTTACTGGGGCGAAGGGCTCAGGCCTCGGCAGCCCACTCCTGCTCCTGCAGGGCGCGCCACATGACCTTGCCGGTAGGGGACTTCGGCAATTCCGCTACAAATTCAACGATTTCCGGCACCTTGTAGGCCGACATTTCGTTCTTGCACCAGGCAATGATATCGGCTTCAGACACGGTTCCCTCTGCATCCGGCCCCAACACAACACAGGCTTTTACCGTCTCGCCCCGCTTTTCGTGAGGCGCCGAGATAATGCAGCACTCGTGAATGGCAGGATGTCGGTACATCAGGCTTTCAACCTCTGACGGCCAAACCTTGAAGCCCGATGCGTTGATCATCCGTTTGAGCCGATCAACCATGAAGAAGTAACCCTCTTCATCGTAGTACGCCAGATCACCGGTGCGGAAAAAACGTTTGCCGTCCAGCTCGATAAAGGCCGCTTCGGTCTCCATCGGCCTGTTCCAGTACCCCTGAGTGACTTGAGGGCCGTTGCTGACGATTTCGCCGACCTCACCCGGCCCCAGCTCTTTAAGCGTCTCCACATCGACAATACGCGAATCCACGTCAAACACCGGAATACCCAGGCACTGGGCCTTGGGGGCTTCAGTAGGATTGATATGAGTGGCCGCCATGGTTTCGGACAGGCCGTAACCTTCGATGTAATCCAGGCCTGTCAGCTTTTTCAGTTTAGCGGCAATGGCTTCGGGCATCGCAGCACCGCCGCCACCGATGGTGTTCAACGAGCTGATATCGAACTTGTCCAGATCGGGGTTGGACAAGAAGTCGACCGCCATGGTGACGATATTGGTCCAGCCGGTCACCTTGTAACGCTCGATCAGCTTCGACGCGGTCGTGCGATCCCAACGGGTCATGATCACGGATGTTGAGCCGCTGTAGATCGGGCTGTTCATTGAGCCGGTCATGCCGGTCACATGGAAAAATGGCAGCGTTGACAGCTGCACTGTATCAGCCGTGCTGAGGTTCCAGAATGCCCGGTGCACGGCGGTCGCCATGACAGAACGATGGGTATGAATGCAGCCCTTGGGTGCCCCGGTCGTACCCGAACTGTAAGGAATGACAGCCAGATCGTCAGGTCCGGCTGTATGCTCGCCGGGCACTCGACCTGCCTTGATCACCTCATCCCAGCTGTCGAGCCCCGGCGTCGAAAGCGGCGCAGCGGGTGCTGACACTTCGGCGGGCAGCGACAGATCAGTCTCGCCCCGCACATACGAGCTGTAGGCGGCGACCACGATATGCTCGAGATGGGTCGTTTCAAGCAAGGGCGCGATAAAGCCGGTCAGTTCCTGTCCGGCCAGACAGACCCGCGAATCCGTATCACTGATGTAATGCTCAAGCTCCGCTGAGCGGTTCATCGGATTAACGGGAATAACCGCGGCATTGGCACGCAAAATAGCGTAGTAACCGATGACGTACTGGGGGGAGTTCTGCATATAAAGCAGAACGCGATCGCCCTTCTTCACGCCTTTTTCGTGCAGGTAGCCGGCCAGCGCTTCAACTTCAGCGAACAGTTCGCGGTAGGTAATACGGGTGTCGTAATAGATGATGGCGGTATGGTCTGGATAACGCTCAGCCGAAATCGCCAGATTGGTATAGACGCTGGTCTTCGGCAAGGTCATGGTCTTGGGCAATGACTGCGGCCATATCCCATGGTGTCGTGTAAACATCGCTTATTCCCCACATTTTGATCCGGCCCTGAGGACCGGAAAAATCATCAGACAACTGATTTGATCGAATGAACCGCCTGCCCACCGGGCAAGGGTGCTTCGCTGCGCAAAGGCGTAACGGCTATCGCTTTGTCGCGCAAAATCGTGACATCCATCTCGGGATCGGTGATGTGCTGGGAGCTTCGCTCGAAGCTCAGCCACCAGTACGGCAGGCTCCGGCCATCCTGACCGGCCACCAGTTTGGTGCGTTGAATCGACCCTGTGGACTGACGCGCCCAGCGCATTTCGGAGACGTCATCAGCACCACAAGCCGGAAAATTCACGTTCCAGCAACAGTGCCCGCCGTTATCGGCAGAGGCATACAGTTCCCGGACAACCGCAGCCCCGTGCTGCTCTACCGGCGACCAGTCGATACCATCACGATTCAGGAATGCCTGGCTGAACGCGATCGCCGGAATGCCCAGCTGCTCAGCCGCCAGCACCGCACCAACCGTGCCCGAGTACTGCACCGAATCGCTGATATTGGCGCCGCAATTCACCCCCGACAGCACCAGATCCGGAGGTGTCTCGCCAAACCAGTGCTCGACCGCAAACAACACGCAATCGGCCGGCGTGCCGGACAGGGCATAACGGTTGGATCCCTTTTCAAACACCCGAAGCGGGGTATGAATGGAAATGCTCTGGCCTGCGCCGCTGCGATCGTGCTCCGGCGCCACCACCCAGACCTCTTCGGCAAGCTGGTGGGCGATCGCCTCCAACACACGCAGCCCCGGCGCATCAATGCCATCGTCGTTGGTAATCAGAATTCGCTTTACGATGGGATCACTCATGATGACAAACTCCTTTTACCCTGTTGGGCAATGTGCCAGCCGGCGTCCGCCAGCACCCGGGCACGTTTGCCAACGTCCAGCGCATCGGCGTTGCTGGCGTTGCCCTGCAGAGCACGGGCGTATACGCCCTGCACGATTGCGGCCAGACGGAACAGCGAAAACGACAGGTACACGTGCCAGTCGTCAATCCCGGAGCGGCCGGTCTGGCGACAGTAGCGTTCCACCGTTTCCTGTTCATTGAGAATGCCCAGCGCTTCGAGATCTTCACCGACCAGGCCACGGGAACCTTCCAGCTCGGCGGGAAGCTGATAAGGCAGGCAGTAGTAGGCAAGATCCGCCAGCGGATGCCCCAGTGTCGAGAGTTCCCAGTCGAGAACCGCGACAACCTGCGGGCCGTCCTCGGCCAGCATCAGGTTACCCAGGCGATAATCACCATGGGCAATCGCACACTCATCTTTCCGGGGCAGATGGTCGGGCAGCCAGGCCATCAGCTTGTCCATCGACGGCATATCGTCCGTCTTGGAAGCGAGATACTGTTTGCTCCAGCGGGACACCTGACGGGCAACATAACCGTCCGGACGACCGTAGTCGCCGAGGCCCACAGCATTCACGTCCACTGAATGCAGCGCGGCCAGCGTATCGATCGCGGCTTCATGAACCGGTTGACGCTCGGCGCGATCCAGCGCTCGCAGTGCCGGATGGCTGACCACCCGACCCGGCATATAGTCCATCACATAAAAAGGTGTCCCTATGACGCCCGCGTCTTCGCACAGCACCTGGGTTTGGGGAACGGGCACATCGGTATTCATCGACAGCGCGCGAATCACCTTGTATTCGCGCTCGATCATGTGGGCCGACGGCAGCACCTTTCCCGGCGGCTTCTTACGCAAGACATACCGGCCACTGTCAGTATCCAGCAGATAGGTGGGGTTGGATTGACCACCCTGAAACTGTTTTACATCCAGGCGATTACCGAAATCCGGCATCGCCTTCTGCAACCAGCTCAACAGCCCGGCCTGGTCAATCCGGTGGGCGTCAAGGACGTCCACCAGTTGGGGTTCCATGCTCATTACCACCTCAGCCCGCAGTTTCGCCGCCATCCGCTACAATCACCTGACCGGTGATATAGGCGCTGGCCCTGGTGGAAAGAAACACCGCCAGCCCGGCGATATCAACGGGCTCGCCAATACGGCGCAGCGGTGTTTTCTCTTCCGCCCGCTTGGCACGAACCGGATCGTCCGTCAGCGCCTTGGCGAAATCAGTCCGCACCAGACCCGGCGCAATCGCATTGACCCGAATGCCCCGAGGGCCCCACTCAACCGCAAGGTTGCGCGCCAGTGCCGCTTCCGCCGCCTTGGATACCCCGTAAGTGCCGATCGTGGTATTGCCGCGGATACCGGCGATGCTCGACAGCAACACAACTGCACCATCGCCGCGTTCCGCCATTTGCGGCAACACCATATTGGTCAGCCAGAAGGTGCCCTTGACGTTGGTGTCCATGATCTTGTCCCAGGCCTCATCCGTCATTTCGCTTGTCGGACCGTAAACCGGGTTGGTCGCCGCGTTGCACACCAGCACGTCGATCTGGCCCCAGGCTTCGATTGTCTTGTCGACAAGATTCCGCAGGTCATCCTTGCGGCCCACGTGGCAGGGAATCGCCAGCGCCTCAAAACCTTGCTCGCGCAACTCACCCGCGACCTTCTCGCAAACATCGGCCTTGCGGCTTGAGATCACGACTTTCGCGCCACTGCGGGCCATTTCCTCGGCAATGGAGCGGCCGATACCCTTCGTAGACCCGGTGATCAGGGCGACCTTGCCGGTCATATCGAACAATGGATTGGTCATGGTTCGGCTCCTGATCAGTGGGATTTGGATGTCATTTTGGGATAGTCACGCAGTTCGATCTTGGCAATGGAATCCAGATGCACTTCATCCGGGCCATCTGCAAGCCGCAGCGTACGCACCTGCGCCCAGGCCGAAGCCAGGAAGGTATCCTGGGACACACCGCCAGCGCCGTGAACCTGAATCGCGCGATCCAGAATACGCAGCGCCATGCTCGGTGCCGCCACCTTGATCATGGCGATTTCCTGGCGGGCCACCTTGTTGCCCACGGTATCCATCATGTGGGCGGCCTTCAGGGTCAGCAGGCGGCACTGTTCGATTTCAAGGCGCGAACGGGCAATGTCTTTGCGGATCGAGTCAAACTGCGCCAGCGGCTTGCCGAAAGCTTCGCGCTCATTGACGCGCTGGCACATGGACTCGAGCGCGCGCTCTGCAACGCCAATGGTGCGCATGCAGTGGTGAATACGCCCCGGCCCGAGGCGGCCCTGGGCAATTTCAAAGCCGCGACCTTCACCCAGCAACATATTGCTGACCGGCACGCGTACATTGTTGTATTCGATTTCCGCATGACCGTGCGGCGCATGGTCATAGCCGAATACCGTCAGCGGACGGATGATCTTCACGCCCGGAGTATCCAGCGGTACGAGAATCATGGACTGCTGCTTGTGACGCTCCGCTTCCGGATCCGTCTTGCCCATAACAATCGCAATTTTGCAGGTGGTGGTCATGGCACCTGAGGACCACCATTTACGGCCGTTGATGACGTACTCATCGCCTTCACGACGGATTTCGCAGGCAATATTGGTGGCGTCAGATGAGGCCACGTCCGGCTCGGTCATCGAAAAGCATGAGCGGATCTCGCCGGCAAGCAGGGGTTTCAGCCACTGCTCCTGCTGCGCGTCATTCCCGTAGCGGGCAATGGTTTCCATGTTGCCGGTATCCGGTGCGGAGCAGTTAAATACCTCCGGTGCCATGTGGGAGCGTCCCATAATTTCGCACAGGTGGGCGTACTCGAAATTGGTCAGACCGGCACCCAGGTCACTCTCTGGCAGAAACAGGTTCCACAGTCCTTCAGCCTTGGCCTTGAGCTTCAACTCTTCCAGGATCGCAGTCGGCGCCCAGCGATTCTCCGCCGCATCAATCTGCTCGTGATGAAGGTGCTCGTTCGGGTAGACATGCTGATCCATAAAGGCGATCAGTTGTTCTCTGAGTTGGCTCGCTTTTTCAGACAGTTCAAACATCGTTCTGGCCTCTTGCTGTTGTTCTGATTGAGTATTCGTGACAGAGAGCTGCGCGTTACTGACCGCCGTCAGCCTTGACGCCGCGCGCTATTCCGACAGGTAACGATTAAACCGGCACACCTTCGGGACTTTCACTGCCCGAGCGCACACGGAAAGTGCCCTCGCCCATGGCGAGCAGGTTTCCTTCCTCATCGCGTACTTCGCCGGAGCTATTGAAAATCCGTGTACCGCCCGCGCGTTTCTGACCGGTCACCGTAATCACACCGCCCGAACATTGCCCGGTAAACGTTGTGGTAAGCGAAAGCGTAATGGCCTTCCGCATACGGCCCGGATAAGGACAGTATGTGCCGGCCTGAGCCAGGGCGATATCCAGCAGTGACGTCAAGACGCCGCCGTGGATAACACCCGCCAGGTTCAGGTGATGGGGCTGCAGTTCAACTGATATAACGGCGACGTCCTCATCCCAGGACACCTGCTCGTAGCCGAGAACATTGTGGAATCCGGGCAAGTCCTTGCCCCCACGTATAACAACGGCTTCGTTTGTTTCTGACATCAGACCTTCATTCCAGGGAGATTTAAAGAAGCGGTATTACCGCCATCGACGGGCAGTGCCTGTCCGGTGATAAAACTGGCGTCATCACTGGCCAGGAACAAAATGGCAGCCGCGATTTCTTCGGCTGCTCCGTAACGACGTAACTCACATCGGGCGCCGAGCTTGTGGGCTTTTTCATTGGCGCGGGCATAGTCGAAAATGGGTTGGGTCATGCCGGTTTCCACCAGCCCCGGACACACCGCGTTGACCCGGACATTGTCGCCCCCCAGATCGCAGGCCGCCGTTTTGGTGAGATTGATGACGCCCGCCTTGGACGCACTGTATGCATTACCGCCGGCACCCGAGCGGATACCCGCCACCGAAGCGGTATTCACAATCGCCCCCTGGCGACGTGCCTGCATGTGCGGGGCAACATGCTTGATAAAGAGCATGGGCCCAATCAGGTTAACCCCCAGAATCCGCTCCCACTGGGCCGGATCCTGATCGGTGATCGGTAAGTGTTGGCCGGCAATGCCCGCGTTATTGCACAGGACGTCAATCTGACCATGAGTTTCGATAACGTCGGCAACCAGCGCACTGACTGCACTTTCGTCGGAAACATCCATTACACGGAACTGGCTGACCGCAGTGTTGGCCAGGATCCCCTGAGTCTCAAGCAACCCCGCTTCCGACTGGTCGACCAGCACCACAGTGGCTCCCTCGCGCGCCAGTCGCTGAGACACCGCACGCCCGATACCACTACCGGCACCGGTGACGATGGCCACTCTTTTTTTGAAACGCATCATGCGGAATGCTCCTTTTGTTGTTATCCGGATTTGTTGTCAGGAAATCCACGGAGCGCAGCCGAACCTGGCCACTGAACCTGTAAAAATCACACGAAAAAAGGAAATCGGTGATTAATTTGTCATGTATTCCAGTTTTGAGTCAATATATTCGGAAAGTTATTTCGCTAGACAAAACACACAAATCGCAGATAGGCTTAAAATGAAAGAGTACGTGCAGTCGATGCCAGTTCACGCTCCCATCAATCCCGCAGAGTCGCTCACCGCGATTGGCGAGAAAATTCGGGATTACGCCGTCTCGCAACCCAACAAGATCGCTTTGATCGATAACGGCATAAGCGTCACCTGGCGTGAACTGGTATTCCGGATCAACGCCATTGCCAACCGGCTACAGGATGCCGGACTGAAAACCGGAGACACTGTCGCGGGGCTTTCCGAGAACAGCGCGGATTACGTGGCACTTTACCTTGGCGTACTGACGGCCGGTGGCTGCATGGTGCCCCTGTCGGGCATGGCGAGCGGAGAATCGCTGGCACTGATGATCAACGACTGTGACGCTCGCTTCCTGTTTGTATCCGAGAAAAACACCGCCCTGCTGGAAGAGGTCCGGGATCAGCTGACCAACGTCAGCCCTGAGTGGCGCATCGGCCTCGACTTCCGCCCACCTGACAGCTCACTGACACTGGACGACTTGCTGGCAGACAGCCCTTCCGCACCCTGCATTGCCGACGTCGGGCTGGATGATCCGTTCAACATCATCTATAGCTCCGGCACAACAGGTACACCCAAAGGTATCCTCCATGACCACCGGTTCCGCTGGCGTCAGATCCAGCGCATGGGGTCGTATGGCCTGAACGGCGACGCTATCAACCTGGTGTCCACGCCGCTTTACTCCAACACCACGCTGGTCTCCGCGCTGCCCACGCTGTTTTATGGCGGCACACTGGTACTGATGCGCAAATTCAATGCCCGTGAATTTCTCGAGCTGGCACAGCAACACCGGGTCACGCATGCCATGCTGGTGCCAGTTCAGTATCAGCGGATTCTGGCCGAGCCTGATTTTGACCAGTTCGATCTCTCCAGCTTCAAATTCAAATCATCCACAAGCGCTCCCCTGCGAGCAGAGGTGATCCGCGAGGCGATGGCGCGCTGGCCCGGCAATATAATCGAGGTCTACGGCCTGACCGAAGGCGGTATCTCGACCAGCCTTGATTGCGCAGCCTTTCCCGATAAGTGGGATTCCGTCGGCAGACCCACCGAAGGCGCAGAGGTTCGCATCATCAGTGAAGACGGAAAGGAATTACCCGCAGGAGAAATCGGCGAGATCGTCGGCCGTGCCGGGGCCATGATGCGCGGCTACTATCGCCGCGAAGAGCAAACCAGTGACATGCTCTGGACCAGTCCGGACGGCTTGACCTTTTATCGCAGTGGCGACATGGGGCGGCTGGATGACGACAACTTCCTGTTCATCCTGGATCGGCGTAAAGACATGATCATCTCGGGCGGCTTCAACATCTATGCCGTCGATCTGGAGAAGGTTCTGCTGGAACATCCTGCCGTGGCTGATGCCGCCGTGATCGGTATTCCCAGCGATCACTGGGGCGAAACGCCCCTGGGCCTGATTGTTCGCAAGCCCGGCGATAACGCCGCTATCAAAGATATTCTGGAATGGGCGAATCAGCGGCTCGGTAAAAGCCAGCGAATCAGCGGACTGGAATGGCGTGACGAACTGCCGCGCAGCACAATCGGCAAAGTGCTGAAACGGGAGCTGCGCGCGCCTTACATGAATAACGCCTGAATACGCACAACAGCACCCACGGGCTTAGAAGCCCGTGGGTATGCACATCACCGCTTTTTCATACCCGCCAGCACAGCCTGGCACTCGTCCGACTTCAAACGCTCACCAAACTGGTCACGCTCACGATTCAGCGCTGCCATTGCCTGTTCACGCCAGGGCGCCTTCAGCAATTGCTTGCTAACCCGCAACGCCTCACGCGGCTTGCTGGTCAGGGCGCGGGCTTCGTTCAACGCCTGTTCCGTTGCACTCCCGTCAGCGACCAGACGGTTCACCAGTCCGGCCTCCAGAGCATCTGCTCCGACTATGGCTTCGCCCAGAATCAACAACCGGGTAGCGACCCGATAGCCCAGTTGCAACGGCATCATCACGGTAGAAGCCGCTTCCGGACACAGCCCCAGATCAACAAAGGGAGTTTTGAAGGTGGCGCTCTCGCCGGCAATAATCGCATCACAGTGCATCAGCATGGTCGTCCCGATACCAATCGCACGCCCTTCGACGCCAGCGATGACGGGCGTATCACAATTCATCAGGCACTCAATAAATGCCAGCCCCGCTGACGGCCGGGGATTGGGATCATCAGCCCGGGCCCTGAAATCATCAAGGTCATTGCCGGCGGTAAAGTCTTTACCCTCACCGGTAATCACAATGGCGTGCACGCTCTGATCATCCGCCGCTGCATTGACCTCCCGCCCCAGGGTTTCGTACATATCCCGGGTCAGGGCATTCTTTTTTTCCGGCCGATTGATATTAAGGTGAACCAGACCGTTCTCGCGGTTAATTTCAATCACGTCACTTCTCCCGACTTCATGATGTTTTCAGTTCATTTTGACTCATTTTGCGAAATACTGTTTCACAAAAATACCAACTATTCTATGTTCGTGAATCCATACCGCTGTCCGCAGCCGTGAATAACAAACCAACAATACGTGGGGAGAAGACCTTGAATTATCATGAAATGAGCAGTGTCGAGCTCGCCCGGGGCATCCGCAATCAGCAGTTCACATCCGTTCAGGTTGTCGAGCATTTTCTTGAGCGTATTGACGCCCTGAACCCTGCATTGAATGCGATTGTGATCCTGCGGGCAGACGAGGCCAGACAAAAGGCCCGGCAAGCCGATAAGGCAATACAGCGAGGCGACAGCACAGGGCCGCTGCATGGCGTGCCGATGACCATCAAGGAAACCTTCGAGATCAACGGCTGGCCGACCACCGCCGGCCACGGCAAACTGAAAGACCACATTTCGCCCCGCACTGCGCCCGCCGTGCAGCGACTGATTGATGCCGGCGCCATCATTGTCGGCAAAACCAATATTCCGGAGCTGGCCGGCGATCTGCAAAGCTTCAACGGGATCTACGGCACAACGAATAACCCCTGGAATACGGACATGACATCCGGCGGCTCTTCGGGCGGCGCCGCGGCGGCACTGGCCAGCGGCATGATTCCACTGGAGCTCGGCAGCGACCTGGCCGGCTCTATCCGGACCCCTGCGGCTTTCTGCGGCATTTATGGTTTGAAGACCACTTACGGTTTGGTGCCACTGCGGGGCCACGTACCGTCTGCCCCCGGCAGCCTCGGCCAAAGGGACATCAGCGTGACGGGCCCCATGGCACGCCACCTTGACGATATCGAACAGGCGCTCGATCTGATTGCCGGCCCTGAGAGGCCCGCCTCGGATGCCTGGTCGATCACGCTTCCTGCTGCGAAAACTTCGAGGCTGGGCGACTTGAAGATCGCAACCTGGCTGAGCGATCCATATTGCGAAATTGATAACGAGATGGCAGACGCCCTCAACCGGGTTGTCGATCTGCTTCGCAACCAAGGCGCCCACATTGACGACACAGCGCGGCCAGACGCTATGACTCTTGAAGGCAGTCACGCGCTTTACTACGACATGCTGGCCTCCTCAATGGGCGCCGGTCTGAACGAGGCAACCCGCAACAAGCTGCTTGAACTGGCCAACACATCCACAACAGACGACTACCGCACCCGTTTTGCCCGTGGCGCTACTCAATCCCACGGCCAGTGGCTGAAACAGGACGAAAAGCGCGCCCAGCTTCAGAACAACTGGCTTACCTTCTTCGATAATTTCGATCTCATGATATGTCCGGTGGTCAATACCCCGGCCTTTCCCCATGATCATTCCCAACCCGCCACCAGCCGCACACTGACGATCAACGGCAAGCCCCAGGTCTACATGGATGTCACGGTCTGGGCCGGTCTGGCCGCCATTGCAGGCCTACCGGCACTCAGCATTCCGATTGGCACTACCGAGAGCGGGTTGCCGCTGGCCGCCCAACTGATTGGCCCGGCCTACAGCGAGAAAGAACTGATCCGGATCGGCCAACTGATAAGCGGGCATTTGCATCCCGGTGGACTTCCCTGGCCCGCTCTTTAAAGCCATCGCAAACAGCACGAGCACCTGCAGGCGCAATGCCATCCAGGCATCGCCTGCCCCTTCCCGCTTCGGCTGATTGGAGTCGAACAAAGAACCCATTGGTGGTGTAATTAGGCGTTACCACCTAAATTCGACCCCCGTAGTATTGCAAAACAGCACTTTTGTGCTAGATTCGGAAAACAAGGATCCATTCTGCAGTTTACTGTACCGCACTGCGAAATAAGGAAGGAATCCAAACACTGTCTGAAGATCAATCTGGACAATAACAAGAGGTCTACCATGCCTGCCTTTTCACGGTTCAAAAAACAACTGACTGTCTGCGCGTCGGTTCTCGCTATTGGTGTTGGTGGCTTGCTCGCCAGCAGCAGCGTTAGCGCCGCCGATAAATTCGTATGGAAAGTACAATCCCACTGGCCTGGTTCCAGCAGTTCCTATACCGATAGCCTTGAGCGTATCAAACGCATCATCGAAGAAGGCAGTGACGGCCGCATGGAGCTGAAGCTGTATGAAGCCGGCGCACTATTTAAAGCCAAGCAGACGTTTGATGCCGTCAGCCGTGGCATTCTGGAAATGGGCACCATTTCACCTGCCTACGCCCAGGACAAAATGACACTGGCAGGCATTGCCTCCGGTCTGCCTTTTGCGTTCCGCAATGTCTGGGAAGCCGCCTATTTCCATCAAGGCCTGGGCTTTGAAAAGATGCTGCGTGAAGAAGCAGCCCAATACGGCGTCTACTGGGCAACAGACAAGGTGTATCCCACCGAGATGGTCGTCAAAAAGCCCATCAACAGCTGGGATGACTTCTCCAGCCTGAAAATCCGCTCTTCCGGTGCCCTGCAGAAGTTCCTGACCGAAGCCGGTGCCGCAGCATCCTATGTTCCTGGCAGCGAGCTTTACCCGGCACTGGACAGCGGTGTAGTTGACGGCGCGCACTGGGGTGCCGCTCAAGGCGCTTACAGCATGGGCCTGTATGAAGTGGCCAAGTACCACGTCAAGCCTGCGCTGAATATCGCCGGCACGGACGTTATCATCGTTAGCCAGAAGGCACTGGACAAGCTGCCGAAAGACCTGCAGGACCTGGTCAAGCAAACTCTTGAGGAAGAGTTCTGGTTCCGCACCAACGAGTACCAGTACAAAGAACGCCTCACGCTGGCCAAGGCCATCAAGGAAGACGGTGTGAAGGTCAACACCATGCCGAAAGATGTGCAGGACCGCCTTGTCAAAACCGCACAGAAAATGTGGGCTGAAGAAGGAGAGCGCAGCGACCGCGCCAAGAAAGCACTGGATATGCTCAAAGGTTACCTGACCGATCTGGGCTACCTTTAATCAAGTAAGCCGGGGCCGGGAAGCCTGACGCTTCCCGGCCCTTTTTATTGCACCCCCTTTTTTGCCGACCTGATCCTCCCGGAGGTTACCGTGCGTATGCTAACGGCCTTTATGAACGGAGTGACCCGTCTCAACGATTTGGTTGGGCGCTGGGTTTCGCTGCTTGTATTCGCGATGTTTGTTTGTCTGCTGCTGGAAGTGGGCTTTCGCTATCTGCTCAACTCGCCGACTGTTTGGACCAACGAACTGACCCAAATGCTGTTTGGCGTCTACGCCATCATGTCCGGCGGCTACATCATGGCGCACCGGGGGCACGTCAATGTTGATCTGCTCTATTCCCATCTTGGGCCGCGCACTCAAGCCTGCGTGGATATCTTCACGTCATCCATGTTCTTTATTTTTACCCTGGCCCTGTTTTACTTCGGCTATGAAATGGCCAGCGAATCCGTCGCCAGCTTTGAAACCACCTATTCTGCCTGGAACCCGCCGATCTGGCCGGTGAAGGTTGCCATTCCGCTAGGTACCGGGCTGCTCATCCTGCAAGGTGTGGTCAAACTCCTCCAGGATATCGCCATTGCTCTGAACCTTGACTATTACAAGCCTGAAGCCAATACCACAGGAGAGCGCTCGTGAGTATTGAAGCCCTGACCCTCTTATTCTTTGGCGCGCTGCTGTTCTTCCTGGTTCTCGGCCTGCCGCTGACATTTGTACTGGGCGGTGTATCCGTCGTCTTTCTGTATTTCACCTGGGGTTTTGACTCCTTCTTTATGGTGGCCTCCCAGATCTGGAGCACCATGGAAAGCTTTACCCTGGTGGCCATCCCGCTGTTCGTCTATATGGCGATGATTCTGGAGCGCACCGGTGTCGCCAATGATCTGTACCGGATGATGCACCTCTGGTGGGGCGGCGTTCGCGGTGGTCTGGCCATCGGCACCCTGGGTATCTGTGCCCTCTTTGCCGCCATGTGCGGTATCAGTGGCGCTGCGGTCGTGGCCATGGGCACCATCGCCCTGCCGTCCATGCTGGAGCGCGGTTATGACAAGAACATGGCGCTGGGTTGCATCAATACCGGCGGGGGCTGGGGCATTCTGATTCCGCCCAGCATCCTGATGATCCTGTACTCGCTGATTACCGGTGTATCGGTGGGCAAAATGTTCGCGGCCGGTATTCTGCCCGGCATATTGCTGATGGTGCTGACCACTGCTTACATCATCATTCGCTGTTACTTCCAGCCTCACCTGGCGCCCGCGCTGCCGCCAGAAGAACGGGCCACCTGGCCGGAAAAATTCCGCGCCCTGCGGGCCGTAATCCTGCCAATTGCCATCGTGGTTATGGTGCTGGGTTCGATTATCGCCGGCATTACCACACCAACCGAGGCGGCTGCCGTCGGTGTGTTCGGTGCGCTGATTTCTGCCGCCGTCTATCGCCGGTTCACCTGGGCGCTGCTGCATGACGCCGCAATTCGCACCTTCAAGCTGACCGGCATGATCATGTGGATTCTGTTCGCGGCCCACGCATTCAGCGCCGCCTACCAGAGCATGGGCGCGCAGGAGCTGATTGAAGGTTTGATGCAGATGATTCCGGGCGGCCCTTGGGGGATCGTGCTGTCGATGATGCTGATCGTGTTCCTGCTGGCGATGGTTCTGGATCCGGTTGGTATCATGCTGATCACGCTGCCGGTGTTCATCCCGATTGTGGAATCACTGGGCTTCGATCCGATCTGGTTCGGTATCCTGTTCGTGATCAATATGGAAATTGGCTACATGACACCGCCATTCGGCTTCAACCTGTTCTACCTCAAAGGTGTCGTGCCCCCGAGCATCACCATGCAGGATATCTACAAGTCGATTATTCCGTTCGTACTGGTCCAGGTGGTGGGCATGGGCATCATCATGGTGTTCCCGGACATCGCCACCTACCTGCCGGAGCTGTTCTTTTAACGGCCCTGAACGCAAAAGACACTGAGAGCGCGAGCGCCGCGCTTCAGTGTCTTGGCCAAATGTCTACCGGTCACGCCGCCCAGGCGTGACCGTTTACCTGCTTGAATCAGCTGCGCGGCGGGCCTACCTGATCCAGATACTCGCCATACCCCTGCGCGGCCATTTCAGCTTTCGGAATAAAGCGCATCGCAGCCGAGTTCATGCAGTAACGCAGCCCTGTGGGCTTGGGGCCGTCCGCAAACACGTGCCCGACATGCGAATCAGCGTAGCGGCTACGGATTTCGGTGCGCACCCCGAACAACGAGCGATCTTCCTTCTCTACCACGGCATCCTTCGTCAGCGGACGAACAAAGCTCGGCCAGCCGGTGCCTGACTTGTATTTGTCCCGTGATGAATACAGGGGTTCGCCAGAAACCACATCCACATAGATGCCTTCACGTTTCTCATCCCAGTACTCGTTGTTAAATGCTCGCTCGGTGTCATCGTTCTGGGTAACAGCGTACTGGATGTCGGTCAGCCGCTTTTTCAACTCCGCATCGTCCGGTTTTACGAACGTTGCAGGATCGAAGCCTTTGCTGGCCCCTTTGCTGCTTGATTGATCAGCCGCAGCCTCGGGACGGAACTGGGCAAAGTCGATTTTCTGGTCGTCGCCCCATACCTTGTCGATAAACTGATAGCGACCGGAGTTGAAGGTATAGAACTTGTAGCGCACAGGATTCTTCTTGTAGTAATCCTGATGGTAGCCCTCGGCGTTATAGAATTTCTCGAAGGGCACAATCTCAATCACCACGGGCTTTTTATAGCGACCGGAATCCGCCAGGGCTTTTTTGGATGCTTCCGCCAGACGCTTCTGTTCCGCGTTATGGTAGAAGATGGCCGGGCGATACTGGGTGCCCCGGTCAACAAACTGTCCCTGGTCATCGGTCGGGTCCATAAAGCGCCAGAAGCCCTGCAACAACCCTTCGTAGGTAATGACCCTGGGGTCGTAATACACCTGCACCGCTTCAGTGTGGCCAGTGCCGCCTGACGATACCGCCTCGTAAGTCGGATTCTCGGCATCACCGCCGCTGTAGCCCGAGACAGCCTCAACAACCCCCGGAATTTTCTCGAAGCCGGCCTCCACGCACCAGAAGCAGCCCCCGGCAAAGGTGGCCACTTTGAGCGACTTATCATCAGGCGCGTACTGGTCTTTGCTGGCATCGTCATCCGCGTATGCTCGCAACCCGATCAGGGCGGCAATCAGCACCAGTGTTGAAATGGAAATGACACGTTTCATGTGGCTCACCTCGTTATCGAATACTGCGGAACGCGTCTGTCAAAGCCGTCACACGGCCGGTATCAACGCGTTGTTCGCTGTGTGTCCCAGGGCCAGCCGGCTATCCGGCTGGCCCTACCTCAATAGTGTTCAGTCTGTCGGGGAAAATTCACACAGATTTCTTGATAAAGTTACGAATTCATAACGGCGAAAGGATCACTGTTATTTACGTACCGTTTCGGCGGATCGCAACGGCAAACGGATCTCGAAAACCGCACCGTGAGGATCACGATTGCTGACCGCGACCGAGCCGCCCTGCATGTCCATAATCCGGCGTGCAATGGCCAGCCCGAGCCCGGCATGGCCGGGGCTATCCTGTTGATCACCCCGATACAGGGGATCAAACACATGGGGCAGATCGTTTTCTGCAATACCAGGCCCGTCATCGGCTACCGTCACCCTGAGCTCATCCTCGCTGGCAGTCAGCGCCAGCGCGATCGTGCCACCTTGCGGGCTGTAGTCCAGTGCGTTACGTATCAGGTTGTCGAGCACCCGCTCGGTCATCCCCAGATCGCCGTAAGCCAGCGGCAGCTGCAAATCGCCGGAGACGGCCAGCGTGACCTGTTTTTTGTCGGCTTCCGGCGTATGTTTCTGGGCCACATCGTGCACCAGATCACCGGGCGCGAAAGGCTCCGGCTGTGGCTGTTTTTCCCTGGCTTCCAACGCGGCCAGCTCGAACAGCTCATCCACCAGATGACTCAGGCGCCGGCCTTCATTCAGCGCGATATCCAGGAAGCGTTCCTGCTGTTCGATACTCAGATCCGCACGCTTGATTCGCAGACTTTCAACATACCCCTGAATCGATGCCAGCGGCGTGCGAAGGTCATGGGAAACCTGCGCAATCAAACGCCGGCGCAGCGTATCCTTTTCCCGCAGCTGATCGATCTGGTAGGCGATGCGATCTGCCATTCGGTCAAATGTCATACCCAGGTAGTCAATTTCATCACGGCTGCCGGCACGCTGATCCCGCCAGCGCGGGGCCTGATCAATAGCCAGATCGGCACTCTCGAACTGCTCAACGATGCGGGTCAGCCGGGTTAATCGCCGGGTCATCAGCCGGAATACCGCCAGCCCCGCGAACATACCGAACAGCAGACTGACCGCCACTGCCCAGGCGCTCATGCTGATGAAATGCCCTTCACGGGCCATCATCTCAGCGGAATCGTATTCTTCCCCCCGCAACACAACGTACAGATAGCCCTCAGGATTTGCGGCAGAGGGCACCGGGGTCACGGAAAACACCTTGCGGCGATCGTGACTGCGCGGATCATCCCCCAGCACCGGATAGGCGGTTTCATCGGCAAGCAGCTTTTGCACAGGCTCAAGCGAAACGGCATTGCGTTTGATCTTGTCCGGATCAGCCGAGTAGGCGAGGATTTTGCCGTCCATATCCAGCAGGTAGATTTCGATGCTGGGGTTAATGGTCATATAGAGCGAGAACAACGCCTTCAGCGCTTTCTCGTCCAGCCGGCCTTCATCAACCAGATTGCGGTCCGATACCAGATCCCGCGCCAGATTGCGGTTCAGCTCCTGATTCACCGAGGCGTTGTACTCTCGCAGCGACACGGTACTGATGAAGGTATACACCAGCCCGACAGCCACCAGCAGCACAAACAGGCCCAACGCAAGCCGGGTATAAAGGGATTTCAGCATGGGGTCAGTCCCGGAAGCGATAGCCCACGCCCCAGACCGTCTGGACGTATACAGGCTCGGATGGATCCAGTTCGATCTTGCCGCGCAGGCGGTTGATATGGGTGTTCACGGTGTGTTCGTAGCCTTCATGGTTATAGCCCCAGACCGCATCGAGTAACTGAGTGCGGCTGAAGACCCGGCCAGGATGGCGAGCAAAGTGCCACAGCAAATCAAATTCCCGCGCGGTCAGCTCCACTTCGGCGCCATTCACTTCCACCCGTCTGCGGGTCGGGTCGATACTCAGGCCCTCGATGTCGATACGGCTGGCCTCTTCTTCAACTCCCGACTTCGGAGCCGCCATGGCGTCCACCCGTCGGAACAGGGCTTTCACCCTAGCCGACAGTTCCGCAACACTGAACGGTTTGGTGAGGTAATCATCAGCCCCCATTTCCAACCCCAGCACCCGGTCCAGCTCGGTGCTTTTGGCGGTCAGCATCAGCACCGGCACATAGCCGGCACCACTTCGAATTTCGCGACAGACCGACAGTCCGTCAAGCCCCGGCAGCATCAGATCCAGCACCACCAGGTCGATACCGCCTTCGCGATAGCGCTCAAGCCCGGTATCACCACGGCCAACGTGGATCGCTTCGCAACCCAGGTCCTCAATGTGCATCTTGACCAGCTGGGCGATGCCCGGATTGTCTTCGATGATCAATACAGTTCGGCCCATCGCAGTGCTACATCCATTATCTTTTGATCGGATTTCAGGTTAAAACCCAGGACCGGGACAGCTCAACAACTCGACCGATCCTGCCTGAAGCATAGACCAGTGTGATCAGTTGCCCTTCGACATACCGTCTTTCTTCATGTCGTCGTGCTCCATATCGTCCTTTTTCATACCGCCACGCGACATGCTGGACTCCGTTTTCATATCATCATGATTCATGCCGTCCTTCTTCATGTCATCTTTCTTCATGCCGTCATGCTTCATATCGTCCTTGTCCATACCACCACGCGACATGCTGGACTCCGTTTTCATATCGTCATGCTTCATGCCGTCATGCGTCATGTCATCTTTCTTCATGCCGTCATGCTTCATACCGTCCTTGTCCATACCACCACGCGACATGCTGGATTCCGTTTTCATGTCATCGGACTTTTTCATGTCATCGGCGTGTACGCTCGCCATACCCAGTGCAAAAACGGTGGCTGTCATAGCGGTCAGCATTGGCTTGATCAGTTTCATTGTGATTTCTCCCTGCCTTATCTGATGTGAAAGCCTTGATTGATTGTAAAAAGTTTCATTCATTCGTGGCTCGACACCGGTCTTCGCTCGCGCAAAGATCAGCTGCAGCTCACACCATGCAGAATGAAAGACGGGGCTCACAGGGGCATCACAAGGAAGTAAAGAATCTATAGACCAGACTTCACAAAAGTGTCACGCGAGAGTTGTTCGGGCAGAGCGCCAACGCCCTCAGGTTTTGGCTGTCAGGCCGAGATGCGCCCGGCGCGAGAAGCGGGCATTCACCCACAGCGACAGCGCAATCACCGACCCACCCAGCATCAATCGGCCGAGATCGGCATCGCGGTTCCAGATCAGCAGGTTGACGATCAGTCCTGCAGGAACCAGCGCATTGTTCATGATCGCCAGCGTGCCGGCATCGACCAGACAGGCACCACGATTCCACAGAAATAGTCCCAGCCCCGACGCGGCGAGGCCCAGCCATGCCAGAATCCCCCATTGCAGTGGGGTCGATGGCATGCGGGTGATATCACCAAATAACAGGAATGACGGCAATGCGAACACCAGCGCGCCAGCGTAGAAGTAGCCGAAGAAACGATACAACGGGATATCGGTCGGATAACGCCGAATAAGATGACGATAGCCCACCTGACCGGCTGCAAAGGTGGCGTTGGCGATCTGCAACAGGACGAACCCGGTCAGATAATCGTTGCTCAAACCATCGTAACGGATGATCCCGGCTCCCAACGTGGCAATCGCTGCCGCCACTAGAGCCATTGGTGAAAATCGGCGGTTCAGGGCGTCATCAAACAGGGTGACATAAAGGGGCGTGAATATCGTAAACAGCAGCACTTCCGGCACGCTTAGGTAAGCAAACGACCGGTAAAGGCACAGATAGGTGATGCCGAACTGCAGGGCACCGACCACGGAAACACCGGCTTTGAGTTCCCAGCGGACGCCCCGCCAACGGGTCAGCGGCAGAAAAGCGAGCCCGGCCAGTATCACCCGGCTGAGTACGGCGAAATCACTGTCGACATGACCGGCGAGAAACTCGCCGATAAGACTGAACGAAACGGCCCAGAGAACCGTGACAAAAACCAGCAGCGCCATGAAAAAACCTTCCGATAATAGCGATAAGACGACGACGGGGCGTTGAAGTCAGACTATTAGCCCATAAACTCGGCACGACAGCCAGACTCGGTTTTAAACCGACCACCAAGGGCGATCGTCTCAGTCCGCGAGCCGCCGTCCATCACACCACGCGCTTTCACGCAATAATGGGTCGCATCGATATGCACCGCAACATCCTCGACTTCCAGCAGCGTCTGCAGCGCTACCAAAATCTGGTGGGTCAGGCGCTCCTGCACCTGAGGCCGGCGAGCAAAGAAGCGGACGATCCGGTTGATCTTGGATAGCCCAATCACTTTATTCTTCGGCATATAGGCAACCCGGGCGACACCATCAATGGTCACAAAATGGTGCTCGCATGTGCTGATCAGGCCGATATCCCGCACCTTTATCATCTCCTCGACACCCATTTTGTTATCGATCTGGGTGATCTTCGGGAATGCACTATAATCAAGCCCGGAGAACAACTCATCAACGTACATGCGGGCAATCCGCTCGGGGGTTTCGGTCAGGCTGTCGTCCTTAAGATCAAGACCCAGCGTTTCCGCCACCTGCGTCATGAGCTCTTCGATGCGATCGACTTTCTGGTCGCGGGAAAGGGCATTCTCCTTCATGGGCGTTTCCAGCCCCCTACCCACCAGGGCGTCTCTTACGGCCTGCGCCTCCTTGCTGAGACAAGGAGCACTAATGGCTTCGCTGTGAAGAATCGATGTGGTCTGCAACTGCTGCGACATGGAAAAGCCTCTGCCTTGTTTTCAACACAATGACGCTATTTACGCTGACCAGTGCTGTCGGATTACTTTCAGCCTAAATGACCCATGATCTGGGCGATGCCGCGTAAAAAAGGATGCAATTATCCTTGCCCGGGAGAAGAAGCGCAAAAAAGATCGTCAGCGACGGTCATCGCTGACGCACAAGAACGCAGAGGTTTTTGAAGGGAAAGCTGCGACGCAGCCGTGGGGTAACCTGTCTTAATCAAGTTTTCCCAGGAGCTTCTGGATATCGGCTTTGCGGCCGGCATCGGCCACCGGCCGCTCGGGACGCGGCGATGCAGCCAGGGCGCGTTCCAGATAAACCCTGGCCCGCTCCTTGTCACCCTGCTCCACCAAGTAGTCGGCAAAGAAATAATTGGAATCAATGCCATTTGGATTGATCTTCAGAGCTGCTCGCAGATGTTCCTTTGCTTTGTCATCGTCGCCAAAAGATAACGGCCAGCCCGGCACCTGATAATAAAGGCTGCCTAGCGAAGTGTGGGCGGATCCTTCCAGCGCAGCTTCATCAATGGCCAGCGCTGCTTCCAGGGCGCCTTTTGCATCTTTCACCAGCCCCAGAGCGCCGAGACCACCTTTCGCACCGGCGTAAGTACTGAGGACGATACCTTTCCAGATCAGCGGTTCGGCCCGCTCAGGGTACGCTTTTACAAAAGCATCCGCTTGGGGCAGCAGCGCTTCGAACGCCTTCTCCCTCGCATCGCTACCCTCCACTTCATAATTCACATGCGCCCAGGCCCGCTGCAAGTCCAGCAGATCGGTATCAAGCGAGCCCGCCAGCACCGGATTGACCAGAAGCAAACCCAGTACCAGCGCACAGAACAGTTGCACAATCGATTTCATCAGAATACACCTCATCAGGACGCTTGGGATTGAAGGAAACGGCGGATAACCGGCAGTTGCTTGAGCATTGCCCGATCCACCAGACGCGGCAGCAGACCGTTGATGCGGACGAACAGTTTTTCCGGCCAGCCCAAATAACGTCGATGCTGGTCTTTCCTGATGGCCACCATGATCTCGTTGGCGACGGTCTCCGGTGCATCCATCTGATTGCCCAAGGCTACATTGAGGTCATTCACCTGCTCCGGGTTCATTGCAGTGCGCGTCGCTCTGGGCGCGATATAAAGCACCTGAACCGGAGAGTCCGCCAGTTCCCGACGCAATGCCTCGGAAAACCCCCGTAGCCCGAACTTGGTCGCACAGTAAGCGCTATAGCCTGGAAAACCGATACTGCCAAAGGTGGAACCCACGAAAACCATCGCGCCACGCCCCTGCCGTCGAAAACGCGGGACAAAATGATGCGCCAACAACACGGCGCTGCGCAGATTGACACTCAGCAGGCTATCCAGTGCTTCAACAGGCAGATCCTCGATAGCAGTGAAGATATTCTGCCCCGCGCAATGAATGACGCCATCGATATCGGGATGCGCATCCGACAGTCTAGCCAGTTCCCGCGGGAGATCTGGCGAGGCCAGATCCAACTCGATTTGCTCGGCGCCTGCGCTTTCACCTTTACTACCACCCAAATATGGATGGCGACTGGCCACAATAATCCGACTTCCGGCTTTAATCAGAGGGTCGATCAGCGCCTGGCCTATCCCCCCGCTACCCCCAAGCAGAAGGAAAACTCGGTTACGCAGCTCCATAACGATGTGCCTCCGCTGGTAGCGGAATGGCATGCAACATATCGCCGTAGAGACGATAAACCACTTTTGCGGTATCAATGATGGACGCCTGGTCGTCAACATCTGAAATGCTATTCATCAGATCACGGAAGAAATCAAAATGATCCTGATCCAGACTGCCATGGGAATAAAGGTAGCTGAACGCTTGATTTGGCAACCCCAGGTGTTCCTGGATTTTCTGGCCCATTGGCGTTGCCAGCGACACACTGGTGCCCTCCAGAACCTGCACCATCCCAAACAGGCCGACCGGATTACCTCGGGCGATCAGGTCGTACAAGTAGGACACCATCAGCCGAATAGGCAGGTCCGGCGTACCGTCGCGAACTGATTCCGCATCGACCTCACAGGTTTTCAGATCGTTGAGAATCCACTCGTGATGGCCATATTCTTCCTCGATATATTCCACCAGCGCTTTACGCACATGCTCCAGACGATCAGGCAAACGTGCGCCACAAGCCATCATCAGCGGCGCCGTCTGCTTAACATGATGATAGGCCTGACTTAAAAAATAGGCATAGCTATCAAGACTGAACCGACCTTCAGCGATTGCCACCATAACGGGCGCGCCAGTGACGTGGGTGCGGGCTTCAGCTGTTTCATCTTGTAGTCTTTGAAAGAATGACATTTATTCGTCCTCAGGATTTCACTTCGTTCAGGCAAAATCTGCCTGGTTTGAAAAAGCTGTCGGCAGCTCAACCTGCTCGGTTTGGGCCAGCAGCGTATCCAGTCGGGCCATCAAGGCCGGACGAATAAGCCGCCCATTCGGCGTCGAAAAGCCATCAGCAGCTAGCAACGGCTGACGGCGAATATAGATTTCACTCATGCGGGCATAGTCAGGTAGGGTGCCATTAAGCGCCGCTACGGCCTTACTGATGTCAGTCAAAGCGCGATCTTCAGCGACCACCAGTAGCGCACGCGGATGTGCCTCACCGTCTCCGAAAACCAGTGCCTGTCGCGCACCCACTGACTGAATCAGTTCGCTCTCAAGCCATTCCGGGTTGATGTTGCGACCGTAGCTGGTGATCAGCAGATTTTTGGAGCGCCCCTCCACAACCAAATAGCCGTCGTCGGTAACGCGACCAAGGTCGCCGGTCTGCAACAGATCAGCTGGCGCCTGCGAATCCCCCAAATAACCGAGATGAGTGTTGCCGGTGACCAGAATCTCCCGGTCATCGCTGATCTGCACCTCAACATGGGACAAGGGTCGCCCCGCACAACCGGGCTGGTTAGCGCCAGGTCCATTAAGCGCCACAACTGAGCCGCATTCGGACAGGCCATAACCTTCGTAGATTGGAAGCCCCACTGCTTCGGCACGGCTGAGCAGCGATGGCGATACCTTTCCTCCACCAATAGCTACAAAACGCAGAGGCATATTCGCCAGCGCACCCTGCTCGGCAACCGTCACCAGCATGACGCCGAGTTCCGGCACCAGAATCAGTGAATCAGGGCGGCATTCATGAAGTGTGTGAACAAAGCGCGCCACGTTGAACTGACTGCTGCCGGTAAAACCCAGCAGCGATAGTGGCCAGACCTGAATCGTTGCTCCCATGGTCAGGGGCAAACAACCCCCCGCCACATTCTCAAGCAGCGTCGCCAACGGCAGAACACACAAGTGGCGGGAAATGCCGATACCGTCAAGGCGACGCGCCAGTGCGGCGACTGTCGCATCTTGATGTTCACCGGACAGACAGACACCTCGCGGGGTGCCCGTGCTACCTGACGTGAAGGTGATTTTAGAGGTCCTCCGCGGCAAAGGACTCCCGGAGGACACCATGCCCAAAGACTTCAAGAACACCTGCCCCCACACAGGTGTGGCATCGAGAGCGCTTTCCGGAAGGTCCCCCTGCGAACCGAACAGCATTGCCTGTAAGCCGGCTGTTTTAATCAGATGCGCCACCTGGCCGGCAGAGAAAAAGCCAGGGACAGGCACACAGACAACACCCGCCACGCGGCAGGCAAGATCCGCGATAATCCAGCCAGGCGTGTTATCGCCACATAGCCCGAAACGCTCGATCCCGGTCTCGCATAGACGTTCTGCCAGACCGGTTACCGCCGTATGCAGCTCCCTGTAGGTGTAGGTTTCATCCGGCGACTCCAGCGCCAGCGCTCCCGGTCGCTGCTCTGCCTGCAGACGCAAGACATCAGGCAGTGAGTTCATAGTGGCCTCCCGCCGACGGTACCGAGTGAATATGACGCAGCACGCCCAGTTTCGTTAGCGCGGTATAGCCTGAAGGTACATGCGCCACCATCACCATGGGGCCTTGATCGTAATAACGTCCCCAGGCCCTGCCCTTATCTGGCAGGCGTGAAGGATCGGCGCGATCGATAATCTGCGTGCGAATACCCAATCGATCAAAGCTGTTACGCAGGTGCGCGGTGCCTGTGAACGCAATCCACTGGACCTCATGGACAGTCAGCCAAACGGTCAGTAGGGGGAACAGGTAACGACTGACGCCGGGTTCAAGTCCAGCCAGATGAGCCACCTCGACAATCTGGTGACGAGTGACTTTCGCGCTATCTGGAATAACATCTTCAATTGGCTGATCGAGATAGTCTTCCAAAAACAGGGATTCGGAAGCAGCATCACGAAGCCCAACGGCCGCCAATAATTTGCAGTCGCGATTCATGAGCGTCATCAAACGGGGGACCTGCAACTTGGGGCGAGCGCCGTAGGACTCGAGAAACCGTGACTGAATAAAACGGATAGCTGCCTGTTCCGCATTCGTGCCAGAACGCACGGTGCAAAGCTGCCGGCTCGCCAAACCCAGATGAGGCACTACTTCGGCATTGGCACCTATCGTGGGCAAATACTGCATGGATTCGTGCATGGTCTTTCACTCTTTCTTCAAGAATGAACCCAGACTAAACACGACGTCTTAATTGAAACTTAAGTCGCGACAATTATTTTCTTAAGCCATGCTTAAGGTTTTTATGAAAGGCTTTGGGGCACAGCGCTTATTGAGGAGTTCACCATGCGGATACTGCTCGTCGAGGATGATCCCCACTTGGCAAAAACCATGCTGGGGATGTTGCGAGCCCAATACGACACCGTGGACTGGATCGACGACGGTCAACAGGCATTCAATGCACTCATACACGAGCATTTTGATTTGGCCTTGCTGGATCTGACCCTTCCGCGCAAGGATGGGTTAGATATTCTTCGAGGCATCCGTCAAAACGGCGTTGTTACGCCCACCATCATTCTGACGGCACGTAGTGATATGGATGAGAAGCTGCAAGGCCTCGACGCTGGCGCCGACGACTATATGACCAAGCCTTTTATAATGGCCGAGCTGAAAGCGCGTATTCGGGCAGTAATGAGACGCTCTGAGGGTAAGGCAGAAACCAGGCTTGTTGTCGGTCGCCTGAGCCTGGACCCCCAACATGGCCAGCTGAAGCTCAATGGCGAGACACTCACCCTGCCCAGGGCGGAGTTTCAGATCCTTCATTACCTGATGCGACACCCCGACCAGGTCGCCACTCGCCGCCGCCTCGAAGAACAGCTTTATGGTTGGGATCAAGGTACCGAGAGCAATACACTGGAAGTCCATATACATCACCTCCGGCGTCGCATCGGCAAAGCACTGATCCAGACCGTTCGTGGTGTCGGCTACATGCTTGATTCCGGCAAAGCCCAGGAAGAACTGGATACCTCTACATGTCCCTGACCCGCACCCTGACACTGACCGTAACGGGCCTGATGCTTTTGATGGTGCTGATTGCTGCGACCTGGAGCTATTTTGAGAGCAACCACGAGCTGGAAGAGGTTTTTGACGCCGAACTTGCCCAGAGTGCGCGCATGGTTCAGGGGCTGGTGCGGCATCTGGCACGCAGTCAGTCACTGGATGAGCTGACAGCCTCACTTGAGGACACGCTGCAATTGCCAGCAGAGACCGATAAAGACGATGAATCGGACGAAATTCTTCCCAATGGCGCGGGGCACAAGTATGAAAAGAAAATCGCCTTTCAGATATGGTCAAGCGATGCCTCGCCGCTACTGACCTCAGCGGCCCTGACAGAACAGAGTGAGCGTCCGCAGATCGGTTATGCCTGGGCCGAATCCGGCGGCTATCAGTGGCGCACATTTACCCTGCGGGATCCGCAAACGGGGCTATGGGTTCTGAGTGCCCAGCGCGAAGACATCCGCAGCGAACTCAGCGGCGAGCTCGCCATGGGCAACGTACTCCCTCTGGTCGTTGTGCTGCCGGTCCTGCTGGCGAGTCTGGTCGTCGCCATTCAGTGGGCCTTCCGGCCGTTAAGAAAGCTGGAGCAGCCGGTTCGTAACATGGCACCCGAACGTATTCATCCGTTGGATGAAAAGCAGGCGCCACGGGAGGTGAATGGTCTGGTCAATGCGGTCAATGGTCTTTTGCGACGACTGGACCAGGCACTGGATCGGGAACGGCAATTCTCAGCTGATGCTGCCCACGAATTGCGCACACCGCTGACCGCTCTGCGCCTGAATCTGGAGAGCGCCTGCGAGCGCAATCCAGAGCAGTTCGGGGAGCTACTCACATCCGTGGACCGCATGAACTATCTGGTAGAGCAAATGCTGCTGCTTAGCCGAATTGATAGCGGCACCCGGGGTGAGCCGCAACTGGTCAGCCTTTCCGAAATTGTCGCCCAATCCGTAGCCGACGTGGCACCGCTCGCATTGCGCGAAAAGATTGAGTTGAGCCTTGATGATCACATCGAAAATGACAGAGTCCTGTGTCACAGCGCCCTGATCGCAACACTGGTTCGCTCACTGACGGCAAATGCCATCCAGTACAGCCCCTCAGGCAGCCCAGTAGGCCTGCAGCTATCAGAGAGGGGGCCGAATTACCTCCTGAAAATCTGCGACCGCGGCCCCGGCATTCCCGAAAAGGCCCGTCAGCGGGCGACACAGCGCTTCGTTCGGCTCGACCAGCGACAAGGCAGTGGTGCTGGGCTAGGCCTGGCCATCGCTACCCGCATCGCCGAGATTCACGGCGGCCGGCTCAGTCTTGAGAATCGCGAGGACGGCTTATCCGGGTTGTGCGTGGTCGTGCTGCTCGCCCTCACCCGTATTTAAGAGTCTCCTGCAGGCGCGAAAACAGGCCTGCCTGGAAGCTTTCCGCGAGGGGATATAGATGCCCGGCGTCGGGCAGAAGCTGTAAATCCGCCGAGGGTAGATGAGCGTTCAGGTGGTGCGCATATTCCTCTGGCACAAACGGATCCTGACCCCCCTGATAGAGATATACCGGTACCGACACGTCACTCAGATTAAAGCCCCAGTTAATCAACTCCGTCTGAAGATCCATTGCAATGGCACGGCCTCCGCTTGCAAGACACAGGTTCTGGTCACGACGGAAAAGCTCACCCCGCATGAACGAACTCAATAACTCATGATCCTGTTCGCTTATCATCTGTTTCGCTTCCCGAAAGTACAGCCCGGGATGCCGCTGAGCCAACCAGACGATCACCGCAACCACTGCTCGCATGATACTGAACCCCATCTTCGCCAGCTTCGGACCCGGCCAGCGCGTGGCCTGCAGGAAAGCCCGGGTGCCCGGATACTCTTCAAAATGGGTATAGGACGACATCACCACAGCCTGTATAACTCTCTCAGGCAAGGCATAACCGCAAGCCAGAGTACGGGTGCCGCCACTTGACCAGCCGGCATGGATAAACCGGTCAATGCCCAGAGCATCCGCCAGCTGCTCTACATCCCGCGGGTAATCCAGCAATGTCCGGTTGGGTTGAAAGGTCGAACCACCGATACCGGGGCGATCCGGGGTGATAATCCGAAAGTGATGGCGGCGAGCCTGCTGGTGAAAGAACCAGCCCTCCAGCCGGGAACCCGGCATTCCGTGGGCAAACAATACCGGTGTACCCTCCGGGTCACCAAGATCGGTATAGGTTAGCTGCCGGCCATCACGCAGCTGCAGGCAACGGTCATGGATATCCACATCGGGCGGTAGGGTAATCGGCTCATTCCTTCTGTCAGATAAAACATGCCGTCCCGTGGCAGCCGGCACAACCTTCGACTCAATCGTTCACAAACCAAAGATTAGCTGGCGTCACAATAAATGCCCAGCTTTTGTCAGCCTGTTCAGACGATTACCGCATTGGAAGTACCGAAGCTACCTGCGTAAATCCCTGATACGCCAATCCGCTCAAACGACTGGGCTTCGTGTTAATCTGGCCGGCTACTTTATCCCTGCACACCTGCCGATGGACCCCGCCGACCGTGGATGAGAACGCACAGCCAATACCCGAGGCGCGACAAAGCCTGTTAGTCAGGACCCTCACCGAGTGGAAAACCCTGAGCCTGCTGGGTGGCCCGATTCTGGTGGCGCAACTGGCCCAGATGGCCAATGGTGTGATCGATACCGTGATGGCAGGACACGCCAGTGCAGAAGATCTGGCGGCTGTCGGCATCGGCAGCAGCTTGTGGATGCCGTTGTTCCTGCTGTTTATGGGGTTGCTCGGGGCACTGCAGCCCATCATCTCCGGTCATCGCGGCGCGCAGGAGTTGAACCGCATTATGCCCGTCACCTGGCAGGGCATCTATATCGCGATCGGCTCGTCGGTGATCATGATCGCCCTGCTGATGAATATCCGGCCGATTCTCGATGTACTGAAACTGGATACCCACACCGCCCACATTACCCAGGGCTATCTGGACGCCTTCGCCTGGGGTGTGCCGGCGATGATGCTGATGATGGCCCTGCGCGGGCTGACGGATGGCCTGGGCCATACCAAAGTCATCATGGCGTTTTCAGTATTGGGCACGTTAATAAACCTGCCGCTTAACTATATTTTTATCTACGGCAAACTGGGCGTGCCGGCGATGGGCGGCATTGGCTGCGGCTGGGCCACCTCCATCTCGAACGGCGTAGCCGCGCTTGCCATGTTTTTATACCTTAATCGCAGCGCAGCCTACCGCCAGTTTCACTTGCTGCAGGATTGGGTCAAACCCGACCCGGAGACCATCAAAACCATCCTGCGCCTTGGCGTACCCATTGGCTTCACAATTTTCATTGAAGCCAGCATGTTCTGCATCATCGCCCTGTTTCTGGCGCCGCTGGGTCCGGTGACCGTTGCCGGCCACCAGATCGCGCTCAATGTCGTCTCGCTGTTTTTCATGGTACCGCTGAGTCTTGGGCTGGCACTGACGCTGCGCATCAGCTTTCTGGTCGGCGCCCGGGCGACCGATACCGCCCAGTTACTGGCGCGCACCATCCTTCTGCTTGCGCTTGCGATTGCTCTGGTATTCGGCTCGGTGCTGTTCTTCGGATCAAACCTGATTGCCCATCTCTACACCGGCGATGAGGCGGTGCAGGAAGTGAGCAGGGCCTTACTGCTCTACGCGGCAATATTCCAGATCGCCGATGTCACCCAGGTCACCTGCATCAGTGCGTTGCGGGGTTACAAGGACACCCGTATTCCGATGTTTATCATGTTGTTCTCGTTCTGGGGCGTGGGGCTGCCGCTGGGCTGGATACTGGCGTTTACCGACCGGATCGTGCCGGTTATGGGGGCTGCCGGATTCTGGGTTGGACTAACGGTGGGGCTTACAGTAGCGGGACTACTTCTGGGGGCGCGCCTGTATCGTTTTCCGGCGACGCATCCTGACGTCGCGCCATAATGACAACCCGGTTGCGGCCTTCAGTCTTGGCCTGATACAAGGCGCCGTCGGCCCGCGCAATCCAGCTGTCAGCGTTATCGCTTCCCAACAGGGGTGCCACACCAAAGGATGCCGTCACCGCCCCTGACGGGCTGGCCAGCTCGGCTTCCAGCTTATGCCGCAGGTTTTCGGCCACCGCCCGCACACCGGCCGGTTTCACGCCCGGCATGATGATGACAAACTCCTCACCCCCAAACCGGTACAGGCAATCGTTTCGCCGGGTATTGCGCTGGATCAGCCGCGCGCAATCCACCAGCACCTCATCACCGACGGCATGGCCGTGGCGGTCGTTTATCCGCTTGAACATATCCAGATCGAGGATGATCAGCGCGTAATCCATCTGACTGCGTGTGAACTGCGAAACGGCCGCGGCCATATCCTCTTCCATTGCCCGGCGGTTCTTGACCCCTGTCAAAGGATCGTGTGTGGCGAGCATTTCCAGGCGCCTACGCTGGTGCGCTGCCCGTTGTGCAAAGATGTAGGTGCAACAGCTGACCACAATGCTGGTAGTGACGAACGCCAGCATCTGCTCTTGTGAGTCAAATACGACCGGCTGAAACGCCAGTACACCAATAGCCAGTAAGTTCAACCCCACGGCTATCCGAGGCTCAGTCAAAAAGAAACTGGTAATAAACGCAGGAAATAGCCAGAAAATGCCGACATCGCCCTGCATGATGGCAACTGCCGTGCCGCCAGCGCAGGAAAGCAGCGCAAGATAGAAGCCACTGCGGCGGTTATCTCCCGTAACCCAAGCGTAGGCAACGGTGAAGCAGATTGTGAACAATATAAACAGGTCAACCAACGCGCCAGCCAGGTTACCGCTGTACAAGCGGTAAATAGCAAACGGCGTAACACCGAACACAGCGCAGGCGCCGAGCATGGTAATGATCGACAGATGAAAATCATGACGTAACCGGTAAAACATAATTGCCGAGTGCCAGTGAGCCGGGCGGTTTCTGGTGCGCCCCGTTTTTTGGTTATTGTTATGGAACCGTATTGATCTAGATTAACCTGAAAATCAGAAAAAGGTAGTGCAAGCTACTAAAATTTACAATCAAGTGTTTTCGGCATTTCGCTGTTTTTAAAGGCATTTAACTGCATTTTGCCAAACGTTTACTTGATGTTTCATTTTTCAGCATACAAAGGAATCCTTTATGTCGGCATCGGCAGCTGTTCCGTTCGAATTTCGCTTTCGCGTTCGCTATGGCGAATGTGATGCCCAAAGCGTCGTTTTTAATGCCCGCTACGCCGATTATGTGGACATTTCGGTCAACGAATATATCCGCACACTGTTCGGTGACTATCAGGCTTTGCTGGATCAGGATCTGGATATTCAGGTGGTCAGCATGACCCTGAACTGGCAATCACCGGCGCACTTTGATGACGTGCTGTGTGCCAGGATCGAGCCAGGAAAGCTCGGCAATACCTCATTCACTGTCCATCTGGCGTTTCACACCTTCGGGGAAGAACGCGCTGTAGCAAATGCCGAGATCACCTACGTTTTGATCAAGCCCAGCGCCGCGGCAAAAACGCCGGTACCGGATAGCATTCGCCAAAAACTGATAACCGGTGCGCCGGGCGTGATGATCAGTCACGCCGGAGAGCAGGCATAACCCAATGTATGAGACGGCGCTGGAACGCGCACTTGAGGAACTCCCGGGGCACTGGCAGCGGCATCTGCGGGAAGCCGAGATTTGCGCGGTTGAAGGCGGGCTCTGCAATACCCTGTTTCAGGTCCGGCATCCGTCAGGCGACCTTGCGCTGAGAGTCAATCATCCCGATCCGGAGCCTCTGGGAGTCGACCACCAGCGCGAGCGTGCCATGCTCGACCTCATCGCCGACAACCCGTGGGCCCCGCACCTGCGCTACGCCTCCAATAACCTGATGGTCACCGACTGGGTTGCGGGTGACGCTCCCGTGGGTGGCGAGCTGACCCGGCTGCACTGGCTGGCGCATGCACTGACGTCGGTGCATGCCTGTGCCGAAACGACGCCGGTGCCTTCACTGCAAACCGATATCCCGACCCTGTTGCTCAGATTCGCCACGCGCTGCCCGCAACACCAGGCAACACGATCAGCCGTTGAACAGCTGCTCGAACACTACCAGCCCCCAAGTCGACGGGTGCTGTGCCACCACGATTGGCACCCCGGTAACCTCATCCTGTCATCATCCGGCTGGACACTGCTGGACTGGGAATTCGCGGGCTTTGGCGATCCCTGCCTTGACGCGGGTTCAGCTATCAACGGCTTCGCCCTCAATCCACGCCAGATAGAACGACTGGCCCAATTGACCGGTTTCAGCGTAGATAACCTGGTAATCGCCGCCCGCATTATGGACGCGCTGGAAGTGGTTTGGTTCGCCGCCAATCCGGCGTTAACCCACAACAGCGCAGAGCGCCTCGATAACTGGCTGAACTCGGCCCACTCAGATTGTGGCTGATCGAATCACAAGCAAACTAGACGACCGGTCTAATATTGCGTTAGTGTGTGACGTGACGATGTAACGGATAAACGCTGAAACGAACATAAGGAGCGCAATATGAAAGTACTGATGGTGCTGACCTCCCACGATAAAATGGGCGATACCGGCCACAAAACCGGTTTCTGGCTGGAGGAATTTGCGGCCCCCTACTACACATTCAAAGATGCCGGTGCGCTGATAACAGTCGCATCGCCAGCCGGTGGCCAACCACCACTGGATCCTAACAGCGACACCGACGACGCACAGACTGACGCCACACGCCGGTTCAAGGATGACAAGGAAGCCCAGCATGTGCTGGCAACCACGACGCGGCTGTCAGAAGTAGTAGCTGACGAATACGACGCGATTTTCTATCCTGGTGGTCATGGTCCGTTGTGGGATCTTGCCAACGACCGTGATTCCATTCGTTTGATCGAAACCGCCAGCGCACAGAACAAGGTCGTCAGCGCCGTCTGCCATGCGCCAGGCGTATTCAAAAATGTGAAAGACGCCTCTGGCGAGGCGTTCGTGAAAGGGCGTAAGGTCACCGGCTTTACTAACTCGGAAGAAGAAGCGGTTCAGCTTACTGACGTGGTACCTTTTCTGGTGGAAGACATGCTGCGCGAAAATGGTGGCGTGTACAGCAAGGGCGACGACTGGGCCTCCTATGTGGTCACCGATGGCCGCCTGATTACCGGGCAGAACCCGGCATCTTCAGAAGCCGCAGCCAAAGCGGTACTGAATGCCCTGACAGCGTAAACCAGAGCCCAGGGCCCCTGCACTGGCAGGGGCCTGATCTTACTTACCGGAAAGGCCTATGCCGCACATTCAGGGGACACCGCCTTCCACCCGCTGCTGCCGATACATCGCTATCATCGGCCTGATTGCCCTGCTGGTGAGCGGCTGCAGTTCGACCACACTTGCTTACCGCCAATTGGACTGGGCCATCGTTTGGTGGGTAGACGATTTCATCCCCCTGACCGATCCTCAGGAAGACCGCCTCAGCCAGCAGGTCGATCAATTACTGGCTTGGCACTGCCAGTCAGAGCTGCCGCAATACACGCAATGGCTCGACCAGCTCCGCAACCACATCGCCACAACCCCCATTCAATCCGAAACGGTACTGGCACAGCAGGACGCTCTGTTTGATGCCATCGACAGGCTATTGATCGAAATAACCCCGGCGACGACCGAACTGCTCGCAGGCCTGACAGACTCACAGGTCGAAGCGCTGGCCGAAACAATGGCAGAGAAGCGTCAGGAGCGGGAAGAAGAGCTCTTGTCAGAAGACCCTCAGGAGCAGCTCGAGAAACGTGAAGAAAGGGTGCGGGAAAGAGCGGAACGCTGGCTTGGGCCGCTTATGCCGACCCAACGGGCTATCATTGCCCAATGGAATGCAGATCGCGGACGCCAGACTGAAATCTGGTTTGAAGGCCGCGCACGATGGCAGGCAGCGTTGCTCGACGCATTAAAGGATAGGGCAAAACCCGACTTCCCCGAACGCATACGCCAGTTAATCACCAACAATAGTGCCTATCGAGGCGAAGAATACCGGTTAATGCTGGAACAAAGTCGGCCAGCAATGGCGCAACTGATCACCGACCTGATGAACGCTGCAACGCCAGATCAAAGGGTTCACCTGAGAGACGAAATCGACAGTCTGCGGGAAGATTTTGAGACACTACGCTGTGATCAGCGTCACCCGACGGCTGCCTGAACAGCCGCCGGGCCACTAAGGTACGTCTGAAACGATCAGGGCACGATCACCGTATCCACAGTTTTCACTGCCAGGTTCTGAATCCGCTCATCAGTCGCGGCGTCGGTTTCAGCCTTGCTGAAAGACAGCGTACCAGCAGGGTCGAACTCGGCCTGCAGGTATTCTGCTATCGCGTCCTGCTCGGAGCCATAACCGGCAAAGTCGGCCAGCCCCGGGTCGTTGCTGCTACTTTCCCCAGAAAGTTCTGATCGCAGATTTGTAGTCAGATTTTTGAACGGATAGCCGTCACCACAACTCGCCGCGCCAACTTCAGTTGCTGTCGGCATACAACCCGCCAGGAAGCCCAGCGTCACCAACCGGTATGTCGTACCGCCATTTTCAAGAACACCATTACGGACGATCACGACATCACCAGCGCCGGTTTCAACCACCAGACTACGAATTCGCTGGCCGGTTGTCGACGCTCCAGTGTTGGTATCGGAGGTCGTCCTAGCCGGCATTGCCGGGTCAAAGCTGAAGCGCATTCCGGCAATCTGCGGAAACTGTCCAGGCGTGGCACCATCAGCGGACGCTGCTACGGCGTGTTCCAGTAGATCACGCAACTCTGCGCCGGTTACCGTTACCAGCGCCAGGCTGTTATTGAACCGCAGGGAACCTTCGATATCGAACTGGGATACATCCCCTGTTTCCTTGCCTACGGTCGCATTCGCTGCCGTCGGTTCAAACTGTGCATCTGCCGGATCGTTAGAGCCCGGTGGCTGCACCACCTGCCCAATCGCAGAACGGATACCGCCGCCGTTTTTAAGCGAAATCACCGTGCTGGCATCAAACTTTTGGGCGTACCAGAGGTTGGCATCAGCGCTCAGATTACCGAGGTTGGTTTCCTGTGTGCGGACCTGCTCACGACGACCATCAAGATAGACCGAGGTCTGGCCAAGAATATTGCCGTCCCGCGCAGCCAGGACATCGCGAATCGCTGCAGAAACAGCCGCAACCCGCGAGTCCACCGTTCCCATCAACTGCCGTACCATTGCCTCGGTTGAAGCCCAGGCCCCGTTGAGGGCCGGATCAAGCGCGCCGGTATCGATCACGCCGTTCTCATCGAAGCTAAGCACCAGGCGCCCCAGATACTTGTAGTCACCATCCACGTTTACGACCAGTACCGGCTCGCCAGCGGGCGATTCAAACTCAAGCGGATAGTTATCGGCGGCGACGTCACCCGTGCGCAAATCATCGTCGCTGTCGGCCAACAAGGTGTTGGAGCCACCGGCAACGATCACGTCTACGTTATTCAGGCGCGTGGCCAACGCTTTCTCGATGGCGATCTGCTGCATGTGTGCGAGCAATACGACTTTGTTAACGCCGGCGTCGACCAGATCATCCACTGCCGGTTGAATCACAGCAGCCAAATCGTCATAGAGCTCGTTTTCGTCCGCTACCACCGGCGGTGTAATGGTGATATTGCCAGTGCTGGTAATAGAGGCCAGTGCAGGCGTCGAGGCACCGACGATACCAATCTGTTGGCCGCCAATCGTGACGATCGCAGAAGGTGCAATTTTACCGGCAGCGCTGGCGGG
>TARA_R100001440_G_scaffold18817_2_pt1 | contig 62187 bp, 25 predicted proteins | sample TARA_R100001440 | Tara Oceans TARA_R100001440 (sample SAMEA2622112) | marine metagenome | biome: marine biome (ENVO:00000447); feature: surface water layer (ENVO:00002042); material: "saline water (ENVO:00002010), including plankton (ENVO:xxxxxxxx)" | depth 5 m
TATTAAAAGCCATCCTTCAGGTGAACCATTAAAACCACCTAAACCATCTCCATATTGATCAAATAGAGAAAAAATGATATCTCCTCCAACAGCAACTGTATCTGAATACAAAGTCTGATCAGTCATTAAAGAATCAGATTGTGCAATAATTGGTGAACCACCTGGAGGTGTTATAGTCCATGAAGTTTCTTCAGGATAATCATCTGTTAACAATTGTATGTTAACCCAACTATTTTGTGATAAAATTATATTAGGTAAAACTAATAATAATAATATGTATATTATTTTTCTCATGTTTATATTTTAAAAGTCACTCATTATTAAATCATCTATTGCTTCTTGTACTTCCTCTCTAGTTCCTACCATTTTAAATGATAAATCTGCTTGGAACCTTGCTACCTCTTCTCCATCTTTAAATATAATAATAGTAGGTACAGATGCTATTTTATATTTTTTCTGTATACCTTCTTTATCTATAGAAAGCTTTTTCTTTTGACATTCTTTTAACTTACTAAACCAAGTTACACTATTTGCTTCATTCCAACCAGCATTAAAATGTATTGCTGTAATCTGTGAATAAGCATCTGATGAGGCAAACAATAAAAATAATGCAAATAAATAAGTCAAAAATATTTTCCATACTTGGTCTCTCATAATCTTATAATTTAACGGCCTTGGCCTCTATATTTCTTTTTCCTTCTGCTTTGACCTTTAGATGCATTTTTACTATGCACTCCTGGTCTTTTCTTTCTTTTCTTAGAAATATAGGTTAATAATTTTTTCTGTCTTTTTGCCATTACTTTAGTTTATCTATTTTTTCTTCTATTCTTTTTATGTCCTCTTTAATCTCTTTAACATCATCTTGTGTATTCATAATGGTTCCACGGATCATTTGGTCTTTCATATCAAACTCCATCCTTGTAACATCTGGTGGTGGTGGTACTGGAAGTTCTTTAGCTTCTTCTATATCTGCTTGTAAAGCAAACCACATCCCCACTACAGTTGCTATTGCAAATGCAATACCAATAAGTGTTTTTACACTTACTTTAAAGCTAGTATCTTCATTTAATTCTTTAGCCATAGTATTAATATAATTTTATATTATGTTTATTTACTTGCAAGTTACAATTAATCAAAAATCCTGATGTTTTTGATGAATAATACTCTAGTGTATGATCATACTGTAAATATTCAAAACCACTAAAGTCAAAAACTTTACAGCTTTTTTTATCCAATCCTTGTATTATATCTACATCACTCATTCTTTCTTCTTGTGATGTAACATAATCCTCATATACTAACATAAACTCATCTCCCACAGCTCCAGTTAATTTATTTACTACTCTAATTCCAAACTTAATGGGCTCCCCTGTTGTAGTATGATGAAAACTCATATATCCTAAACACTTTTTATTCATTGCATGATAATTAGAAGTCAAATCAGCAGGTGCAGTTTGTTGTGGAATAAGTGTTGTCCAAGCATCTGCAGTAGAACAACTTGTTTGCTGAAAGAATCTTGTATTAACAGAACCTGATGCTGTATGTTGGGGAGTTGGAGCAGCCATTATGTAAAAAATATTAACTTAATTATCACACCAACAATAGCAGTAAACAGTATCCATAGTGCTTTTGAAACATTATCTTTCCACTTCTTTACATCATTAAAGTCTTCAATCATTTCATCTAAGTAAGGCATTTCTTCTTCTCTTAGTTTTCTAAATGCGGTATTTTTATTCACTCTTGTAACAAACCCATTGTCTGGATCTAATAATTTTTTAGTTAAAGCATCTAATTTCCCATCTATTTCTTCTAGCTTTTTTTCCATATTATCCATTCTTAGTGACATAAGTTCCATATTTGTAGTATTATCAGCCATTACTTAGAAACAATTCTTATATTTGTAAACTATTTTATATACATATATAATATACAAAAATGATTTAAGAAAAGAAAGTTCTTATTCTATAAATTTATCTCTGATATTATATAGAAATAAAATTTATTTTGAGTATCTTATAAGTCCCTACTTAATATTAACCTAATAAAAAAATAATAAAATGAACAGAAGTAACAAAATCCTTAGTGACATAACAGTACATATGAAGTATGCAAAATATATCCCAGAACTTAACAGAAGAGAAAGTTGGGAAGAACTAGTAACAAGAAACAAAAGCATGCATTTGAAAAAATTTCCTGATCTTAAAGAAGAGATAGAAGAAGTGTACAAGTTTGTTTATGATAAAAAGGTTTTGCCTTCTATGAGATCTATGCAGTTTGGTGGTAAACCAATTGAGATTTCACCCAATAGAATATATAATTGTGCATACCTTCCTGTTGACTCTGTTGAATCATTTAGTGAAATAATGTTTTTATTACTTGGTGGTACAGGTGTTGGTTATTCTGTTCAAAAACACCATATAGAAAAGTTACCACAGATAAATAAACCATATGCAAAAAGAACTAAAAGATATTTAATTGGTGACTCTATTGAAGGCTGGGCTGATGCAGTTAAAGTACTTGTAAAGTCTTACATGAATGGTAGATCATCTAAAGTTATCTTTGATTATTCTGATATAAGACCTAAAGGTGCAAGGCTAGTTACATCAGGTGGTAAAGCTCCAGGACCACAACCACTTAAAGAATGTTTACTTAAACTTGAAGGATTATTAAGTGCAAAAGAAAATGGTGATCAGCTAACTACACTTGAGGTGCATGATATGGTATGTCATATTGCTGATGCTGTACTTGCTGGTGGTATTAGACGTGCTGCTCTTATTAGTTTATTTAGTGCAGATGATGACCAAATGATTGGTGCTAAGTCAGGAGCATGGTGGGAACATAATCCACAACGTGGTAGAGCTAATAACTCAGCTGTATTAATGAGACATAAAATAACTAAAGAGTTTTTTATGGATCTATGGAAGCGTGTTGAGTTATCTGGTGCAGGTGAGCCTGGTATATACTTAAATAATGACAAAGACTGGGGTACTAACCCGTGTTGTGAAATAGCATTACGTCCTTATCAATTCTGTAACTTATGTGAAGTAAACGTGTCAAATGTGGTGTCTCAAGAAGATTTGAATGAAAGGGTAAAAGCTGCAACATTTATTGGAACACTTCAAGCAAGTTACACTAACTTCCACTACCTCAGACAGATATGGAAAGAAACTACAGAAAAAGATGCACTTATTGGTATATCTATGACTGGTATTGGAAGTGGTAAAGTCTTAAATCTTAATGCTTCTGAGTCAGCACTTATAGTAAAAAAGGAGAATGCAAGAGTTGCAAAGCTTCTAGATATAAGATCTTCTGCAAGATGTACTACTGTAAAGCCTGCGGGTACTACATCACTAACTCTAGGAACTTCATCTGGTATACATGCTTGGCATAATGATTACTATGTAAGAAGAATACGTGTAGGAAAGAATGAGGCTATCTATACATACTTGCTTACAAATCATCCAGAACTTATTGAAGACTGTTTCTTTAGACCTGCTGATACTGCTATTATTAGTATACCTCAAATGGCTCCTGAAGGATCTATACTTAGAACAGAGTCTCCATTTGACTTACTTGAAAGAGTAAAAAAGATATCACAAGAATGGATTGCTCCTGGGCATAGAAGGGGTTCTAACTCTCACAATGTATCCGCTACAGTATCACTTAAAGAAGAAGAGTGGGAAAAAGCAGGTAACTGGATGTGGGATAATAGAGAGCACTACAATGGATTATCTGTATTGCCTTATGATGGTGGTACATATACTCAAGCTCCATTTGAAGACATTACAAAAGAGAAATATGAGGAATTACTAGAAACTCTAAAATCTGTTGATCTATCTAAAGTTGTAGAACTTGCAGATAATACAGATCTTAAAGGTGAACTAGCTTGTGCTGGTGGTGCTTGTGAGGTTATATAAAAGTACCTATCACAAACATAACAACCATTACTACTATATAAATTGCTGGAGTTATATCTATCCTCTTCATATTATAATATAAGAAGTAGATATTAATTATATGTTAAGGGAAGGTTAATTCTTATTTAATAAAGAAATCTTTTGCATTATCGTAAGACTTCCATCTATTTATAGTATAGAGAATTGGAAGGGCATCACCCCATTCTTTTTTAAGTTTAAGTTGTCCTTTCCTCTTTCCTCTTTCATAAAAGAAATCTGATTCTTTAAAGCTGTCTGAGTCCATATATACGTAAGCAAGACCAGTACCAACAGTCATCTCTAATGCTTGACCAAGTTCACCCAGTGTTCTTGTTGAAGCAAGAGGAGACTTCCACATTTGATACATTTGTTGTAGACCCCCTCCATAGACAGGTACACCTACTAAAGGAGAGAATAATATAAGTTCTTTATGTAGTCTGCTTGCTTGATATAATAGTGCATTTTCTAATCTAGATCTTGTTACACCCTTTTGTGTTCTAGGGCCTACTGCTTTTGCATATGCATTTCTGTCATCATCATCATCATTACCTAACGCATTTGAAAGTAAAGTTTTAATTATAAATACAGTCATAATAATTGCCATTTCTCCTATAACTCTATTAACATTTTGCAGTTTCATCATACCCTTTTCACCATTAAACTCCTTGTAATTAGATGCAATAGATCCTATATGACCTATATTCTTAAAAGCATACTTCATAAAATTAAAGAATGTAAGGTATCTGCCTTCTAACCATCCTAGGTTCTCATCAAAGTACTCAGAACGGAATCTAGCTTTGTATGCAGGTATAACCCACTTATGGAACTGTGCTGCTAGTTGACCTAGTGCATGTGATTGAATAACCATTCTATCTTCATGTGCATAGTTACCATGGATCTGCTTGTTTACCTCACGTATATAATTTCTTAATTCTATTCTTACATCATCAAAGGTCTGGAATCTATGTCCCTTCTCACCTATCTTAAATTCTTTGTTATGTAACTTAGGTGTTCCAGGATTATAAAATATTACAGTGTCAAAACCATCTTTTAGCTTGAGTTCTAGTTTTGTATTGTCCCATGAGAAAGCATCATATAAAGAAAGAGTTTCTCCTGTCTTACTATTCTTCATAGTAGTAGACTCAACAACTGCTTGTCCAACTTTAGTTTGTACATTAAACTCACCCGCATCCTGAAGAACATATCCAATCTCATGAAATCTATCAAAAGCAGCTTTACTAAATCTAATTACATTATCAGCGTTCATATCTGAAAACATATCTTTAGCAGTCCCACGTACTGAAGAAGAATCAGCCTCTATATTAGATTCACGGATATCTTTCTTATCATCCATCATTCTTAATAACTGAACTACTGCTAAATACTTTCCTCTATTGTTTCCATCTTTCCACTTTCTATCTCCATCCATGTTATTAGCTAACCCACTCATAATATCTCTAGGTAGTCTGCTATTAAACCTTGCAGTAGCTCTTGTCATTGCGCTTCTCTTAAAAAATCTTTCTCCAGCTGTTTCTATAGCATTGTTTACACGTGCCATAACATAGTTGTTAATGTTACCAAAAACGTTAAATCCTACATATGCAAGTGATGTGGTTGTAATTAAACCTTTTGAAAATTTATCAAACCAGGTCTTAGTATCATTATCATTATTATAATATACCATCTTCATCCACTTAAGAGCTCTTTGATATATTCTTGAGTTTTGACCTCTACCTTTACCAGTTCCAACTTCTTGACCCTCATCATTAATTTTTACATTGCCTTTTGAGTCAGTGTAATCTCTATCTTTTATGATCTGTAGAAAAGCTTTATAAGTATCTTCAGCTTGGGCTTTAACTTCATAACTCTCAGCCATTGCTGCAAATGAAATTAATGACTCAGAAAGATTTGTATTTAAGTTTTCTACTGAAGGTTTATTTTTTAAGTTATCTAATAAACTTTTTTGTTTAGTTAGCTCTTTACCAATCTTTCTCTTCTTAACAAAAGAATCTGCAGCTTGATATTCTTGTGTTAATGTATCAATAAGTGCTTCAGTCTTTTCTATAGTTTCTTGTCTAGCTAATGTACCTGTGTAATAAATTGGTAAAGAATCTGTAATAATATTACCAAACTCATCAGTCATAGCTTTCTTTACAGTGGTAGTTGTTGTAAACAGTTCTTTCATTCCTGTCTTCATTCTTGTATATAGTTTACCAACTACATTAGATTTTTTATCAAGGTCTTCTGTAACACGCCCCATGATCCTAGGCATCTTACCTACCATCATTACATTTTCTGGTAAAAGATTTAATAATTCATTTTCATATATATCAGTAAACATTGCATAGTATTCAGCCTGTGCTTCTTCTAATGCATTAGTAGGATTCATAAGTTTTTTATACTTAGGATCTATAAAGTCAACACCATCTCTAGACTCTTCTCTTATTTCTTGATACTCTTTTTTTACAAACGTACCATTGTCTAGAATATATGTTTGTCCTGTAAAGTTACCATCTCCATCTTTTATTGCTATATGAATCTGATCTTCTGCTGTAACATGATTAAAGTATGTGTGTAAGTATTCATTATACTGTGTATCAGATACTGACTCTCTTTTTGTCCAATAACCACCTGTTGTGGTTTTTACAAAAATTTCATTTTGTCTTCTTGCTCTTTTAAACTCATCTGTATACTTAAAGTTATCTCCATCTCTATAACCATTCTCATCTATGATCTCAGGTCTTTTAAAGTTTCTAACAGCTGTTTTATCTGCATACAGTTCTTTATTATAGTTTATTTGCTCTTCAGTAGCATCAGCAAGATCATCTATTTCTATATACTGTTTCCATCCTCCTTTATCATCATATAGTTTTTGATTTAATTCATTAAGTTGTTGGTAAAATATACTTCCTATTTTTTTCACATACCTACCAGTCATTTTACCATCAATCATTTGGATCATAAAATCAAACGCATTCTTGTCTAATCTACCACCATTAGCTTGTTTTAACTTTAGTGTTGCTGCTTGAATTCTTGGTATCCGTGCTTCAATTCTATCTTTAATAACTTGCTGATCATACTTATACTTCTTAGCCATAAGTGCAAGTAAAGTATCTTTTGATCCATCTAAATCATATAAATTTTGTTCTCCCCAACCTATATCTTTTGCAGTATTTAATAGTTCTTCAAGATCTTCATTATCAAAATCTTGATTTGAATTATCACGTACAAATTGTTTTATATAATTTCTTATTGCCAAGTCAAATTGTCCTGACTCAACAATAGTACCATCAGTTCTTCTTACACCAACTAAGCTGTTTAGTTCTTTAATAAGCTCAATAATCTTAGACTTTTGATTTGAGCTTAATCCTTCTGACTCAGCAATATTAGCCAACCCTCTATAGCTCTCAACAAATTTTTGCCATGATAATACTCTTGTTATGTACTCTGGTTTGTTAAAGTTATCAGGGTCACCTATATATTCTTTAAACTCTTGAATTTGTTTTATACTATCATTTACTATTTCAAAGTATACTCTGGTAATTTCTTCTGGATCATTAATATTTTGTTCTATTAATGTTCTAGTCATACCCACTTCCTTTAGCATTTGAGCCCTAGACTTATCCATTTGTAACACATTCCTTGCATTTGTCAAAGCCTGTTCTCTAGATATTAAACCTTTTCTAAAGTCTGTAAGAGCACGTACAAGGGCATCAAACATATCAGCACCAATCTCTGGTGCATCTTCTACCTCAAAATCATCAAAAGTAACATCAATCTCAGGGTTTCTATCTATATTTAATATCTGATCAATAACAGCAGCATTCTCTTCATCAACATTTTCTGGCATTACCTGATCAATTAGATATTCATTCTCAGATAACATATGTAATGTGGTGTCTTCTATTATATAGTTGTTACCTTTCTTTTGTACGTGGAATGTAGTACCAGCATCAGATAAGACATAACCTAAGTTTTCAAACATTCTTCTTTGCACTCCTAATCTAAGGTTGTCTTGCATCTTTGGTGTTAGAACAAACTCAGCACCTTCTTCAAAGAATAAACTAGTATTTGATACAGCTTCTGTTCTATCTCTATATATTTTTGACTTTTTACTTACTTTACCAATTCTTAAATTTATTGGTGTAAATTGTCCATATCTGTCCACTTTGAGGATATGTACAGTATCAGCTATCTTATTTGTATGATCTGCTATGATTACTTCTGGTATAAATACAGACTTATCTAAATCTTTCATGGTATCAATCCTTGTAACAAGATCGTTATACATTGCTTCAACTTCTTGATTGCCCCTGCTTATTTTAGTAAAACCTTTCTCAATTGTTTCATATGATGTTCCTAATACAGCACCATATAATACTTTACTAAGATCTTCACCAAAAACTTCTTCTACATCAAAGCTACTATCAAACTGATCACCCATTAGAGCTTCACGTGCTGATCTATATTCTTCTCCAGTTTCTACATTCTCATACTTACCATCTACAAATACAACCTGCGCTGCAGCTAAATCATTAAATCTATCTTTAGCAGAAGCAACACCATGAAATAAATTTTCAATTAGCATTTTCTGAACAGGAAAACTATGCTGTTTTATTATATTATCAAGCACAGTTTTCTTTTGTGGAGATAATGCATATCTCACCTTTTCTGGTTGTAATGCTTTTGGATTTAATACAAACTGTAAATCTTCTGTATTAAGTTTTCTTGCAAGATCAGATAAGTTCATTGAAGAATTTATAACTGAGTCAGATAAATTAAGAGTTTTACCTGATAGTTTTTTATATAATGATCTAATTACATCAGCAAACCATTTAAGAAAATCATTCATAATCTGAATGAAAGATCTAGATGTAGCAGGTCTTTCACCACTAAAGTGTTGGCTTAATGCTTTAGTAACCATCTCTAGCTGCCTTTCTTTCTCAGTAAAACCTCTCTGAGCAGAATATCTTTCTTCTACTTCTTCTTTTATTTCTGGTGATACCTCTTCTACAAATCTATTAAACAGCTCTATATCATCTAAGTAGAAAGATTCAACCACAGGGTGTAATACTTCCTCAAGTGCTACAGCATTATTTACTCTTCCTTTTATAAGTATAGCAGTGCCATCATAGAAAAAAGACTTTACTTCTGAAAATGGAACATCTTGTTTTACCTCATTTGGTAACATCTTATATAAAGCACCTGCAGTAGCTGAATCCATTACAGCATATTTAAGACCTTGAACTTTCTTAGTTAATTCATCTAATACTTTTACAGTGTGTGTTCTATCTTGATCTATGTTTATATTAGTTATAATATCACCATAGTTTATTGAGTCATTAACAACAGCTTCCATTATATTAGCTCCTTTTCTTACTTGTAAAGTAGATTTAGGAAATCCTGCTGTCTCAAGATATTTAGCAGCAATTTTAGCAACTTGTATACTATTATTAGTTACATAATACTTATTACCTCTTTGATAGACATAACCTTTAGATACTAAGTTTGCATAAATAGTTGATACAGCTTTTCTTGTAGTTATCTTATTAATAGATTTTTGATCATTAACAACCTCAAGAGCCTCTTCAACAGTGGGAATATTATCATTCTTATTTATAATTTGATAATCTCTTATTATTGAATCTACAATAAAAGGACTTTTAAACTCTGTCTTTAGAGCTTTGTATTCTTCTGTATTTCTATTGTAACAAACTGCCATGGTTTTTTATTTTAAATAACATTTTTTAATATTCTCTATAAATTCTTCTGCATCTATTGGATATGATAAATAAGCTTCCATTATTTGATCCTTGGTTCCTACTTTTTCTTTTTGCTCTTCTGTTAAGTTATCATAAAATGCTTCAACTAATCTATCTTTTGTAAGTTCTAATTGTTCTTCTAATGATTCTGTACCAGGATCAACATCTTCAGCTTCTGCTTCTGTTGTTGCTTCTTCTGCTACTCCCAATGCAGAGAATAGTTCAGCTACCTGATCTTCTCCTTCTCTAGCATCTTCTTCTGTAGTAAAGTCTTCCTCTTGCGCTTCAAAATCATCTGAAACATCTTCTACATCCATTGCAAATTTAGCTAAATTAAGTTGATCTATCTGCTGTTCATTAGGACTTTCTCCAAATACAAAACCAACTACATTCTGTGATCTTGAACCTTTTGGTGGACCTATGTTCTCATAACGTAAATAGTTTCCAAATACTTTTGTTTCATTTGTAGGTAACAATAGATCTAATTTATCTTCCGCTTTATAATCTCCATCTCTCTGTACTTCAACAAGCTTATAAACTTCATCCACACCATCTCTATTACTTCTTAAAAACTCTAAAGGTGCATCAACCTCTAGTCTAACAAACGTTTTACCCTGTACTTTTATTTCTCTCAATTTAGTAACAAAACCAGCTTTTCTTATTTCATTAGCATTATCTTTTAATTTTTGGATACCTGTAGCATCTCCTTTTTTAACCTTTAGTCTTCTTATTTTCTTTACAGTTTTATCAAAGAATGTAGGTAACCCTTTATATAGATCAACAATAAACTCACCTTTAACAGTATCGTCATATACAGGACTCTTAAGCGCATCTTTAGAAGCCTTTTCTCTTTCAGTTATTTTTTCTGTAGATATATATTTTAAATCTTCAACACCATTTTGATCTTTAACTGTCTCAAATCTTAACTGAGATCTAGCTTGTGAAATACCCTGTCTAATGGCATCAGCATCAGCTTTTGTTTCACCAACAAAATCAAACTGTGAGTTATAAACAACTTGTTGAGCTAATGGTACACCATTCTCAGTTTCCATATTAGCATTCTGTAAGATAGAAATTCTAGTTAATTGTGTAAGTAAAGCTGCGTTATCCTTACCTTTTCTTTTACTCTTAAGTTTACCTGTACCTCTTTTACCTGGTATAGAATCTATTGCATCTTCTTTACCAGCTCTCCACTTCTTATCTAAACTAGCATCAAAACTTCCACTTAACATAACCTGATATGCATGTTCCACACTATAGAAAGTTTTGCCAGCATATGTAAAAGATCTCTTACCATATCTAGAAAGCATATTAGATGAAGTTTCTGACTCAGTAACATCAGCATCTATAATTATTCTACCATCTTCATAATCTATCTCTTCATACTCACCTAAATATGAAGTAGCTATAGCATCATTATTTTTTCTTTTTAAGAAAAATTTATTGCTTGTTCTTTGTAGATATTCAAATACTATATACTCTTTAAGATCAGAGTATGTTTTACCAAATACTCTTTTGTATGCCTCATCTCCTGCTTTTTCTGTAAGGAATAACTTTTGTACCTTATCTATTGAGTTTAATATATCTCTTGTTAGATCAATTGGTAAAACAGATATAAATGAATTCTTTGCACGCATAAACCCATCTTTAACAAGAAGATAATTTACTAAATGAAGAGTATCTTTATATGTCCTACGGTTACTATATAAAGATAATATATCATTTTGAATGTTAGTTAGATTAGCATCTGATAGTCTTGTAAAGTTATTTGTTATAACTTGTGTTAAACCCTCATAGTTATGCTCGCTATCAACTTCACGTAAAGATATAAACTCATCTATAAAGTAATTGTAATCACTATTTTCTCTTAATCTTGTAACAACACCTACTATATCCAAATTCTCTGTTATACCTGCAGCTTTTTGTTCTGCTGTTAGTGGTTTGCCATACTTAGCATTTGGATAAATAAACGCATTATTTAAACTTGCAAGTTGTGTGCCATTGTATTGTGAATCATTTCTAAGTGATTCCATATATGCCATTGTATTTAATATAGCAATAACATTATTAGTTAGAGCAACAAAGTCTGCTTTATCTCTTATCGTTGTACTACCCAATATAGTATTCTCAATCTCTTTGAATGGATCTGTTAACTCTATAAAGAGCTTAGGTAATAAATCTGTTCTTAACTCTTCAAATGCGTTAAAATAAAATGCATGGAATGAATTTTCTCCTTTAAATATTGGTCTAACATCAAACGGTAAATTGCTCTCTGCAAACTCTTTGTTGCTCATATACAAGCCAAGTTTCTCAGCAGCTTTAGATATCTCATTAAAGTCATATAAATCTCTTGTGAAACCTGTTTGTAATTGTAGCAAAACTGACATATTGTACATAAAGTCAGCTTGTCCTAGCGCTATAGTAAACTGTTCTAAAAATGTATACTCAAATACTAGGTCATTAATTGGTGTTTTAGGGTCAATCTCATCTGATGCTAACTCAGGATTTATTGGAGTTCTTCTCACACTATCTATTAAGTTTTCCCTATTAAATTTAAATTTAATTTTATCTCTATCAACTTCATTATCAGCAAAATAATCTTCAAGAGCTAACATCCTTAGACCTAATAATTTAGCAAAACCAGGATCAAACATATTCTCTTTATTTGTAGCTTCAAACAATGCTTTTTTAATTGTAGGATGTTGTAACATTAGAACAGTGTCTTTTATATTAAGACCCATTGCAGTCATTTGAGTTACCATACCAAGTGTTTGTTTCTTTAATCCTAACTTAGCAGCTAATCTTTCTTTAGCATTATCTGTCATTGCTGTTACAAGAGCAGATATAATAAACTGTGTTCTAAATAATTTTGGATCTGCTACACCTTCATCATTAATAACATAGTCAACAAATTTGGTGTATTCTACATCATTATATGTAAATCTTTTTATTTGTTCAACATCATCTATTATTCTTGATCTTACTTCAGTATCAAACTCTTTTGCAATATTCACCACAATGTTAGGTAAAACAACTGTACCAATAGATCTTGCACCCTCTTTATTAGACTCATATGCTAACAATTGTCCATTGAAGTTATCTACATCTATATCAATATCATTAATAAACTCTGCAAGTTCTGGCATCTCTTCAAGTATAAACTCAAGAGCTCCCATCTTATTTAAGTCATCTTTAAGTGGTACTAAGTTTGCAGGCTCTTTAGCTATACCAAGAGGTCTACCATTCTTACCTTCACTCATACCAGGGTGACCAAGTAATGCAAACTTATAATCTAATATCTTATTATCTATAGGAGCATTGTATGGCTCACGTCTATTCTCTTCTTTAAACTTTGTATACTGCTCAAAAGAAACAGGAAGTCCTAAAGAAGTCAAAGCTTCAGGTACCCCATATACAGTTTTAAAAAATAAATCAGCCTCTATATCTAATGCAGGATCTAGATTTAATATCTCGGCAGCAATTTTAAAATTACCTTGTGTAATTCTATTCCTCTCTTCTCTTGTCAATGTATCATATTCTTCATTTTTTATAACATCAACAATACCTTCTTCAACTACTGAACCTTGTTCAACCCAAGCATCTACAGCTTGTCTATATATAGATGTAGGATTCTTTACTTCTCTTTTAATAAACTCTACATACTCCTCATACTTATCTATCTCTGATTGTGCTGATCCAAACTCTTTAAACTGTCCATTTGCATAGTAAAAGTCTTTGATCTGCATATACAACTTATCAATATCAAAGTCAGCTCCAGATAATTCTACAAGTTCTCTTGCAAATATTGCAGATGATCCATAATATACAGGCAACCAATCTACTACTTTTAAGTTTGCAGCAGAGTGTTTATCTTGTGATGGTATCCTTACACCAAAATACTTTGCAATAGCATTTGGTAGATCTTCATACATATCTAACTGATCTAGATTATCAAGTATTGATTTAAAGTGTGGTGGTATAACCATCTCCATATAATCATTACCATCTTTATCCTTTGCCATTCTAAGACGGTCTAAGTAAAATTGATCTTTTGATAATCCTTCATGTATTTCATTTTCAGGATCAGAGTATTTTTTAATTAAAGTATTATCAGCTTTTATTGACTCCCAATCCTTCTGTCTTATAACTCTCCACTCAGTAGGTGTACCTTTTTCGTCTGTAGCTATAACTTGTTTTACAACTTGGAACTGATCATCAGACACAAGTGCGGCAGATATACCAGGTTGTCTGGCTGATATAGTACCTTTACTTATAAAGGACAAGAATAACTCTTGAAACTTTCTTGCTGTTAGTTGATTGTTTAAGTTAAAATCAGGATCTCCAGTACCGCTCTCTTCCATAGAAAAGTAAGATAGCATTTGAGTCTTAGCTTGAGAAGCACGTAAACCAGCCTGTGCAAACTGTAAAAATGCTGTAAGTCTAGGTGTAACTTCTTGAGTTTGTTTGAAGTCTAAGAAGTCATTTAGTATACCTTTAAAATCAAATACTAAGTTTCTTTTACTAAAGTATGCATTTGCTTGCTTATCTTCTCTAGCTTGATGATAAAGATCAATAACATCTCCTACTGGTAACTCAACACCATCTAGCATAACCTTATCTGTTCTATTCTGTTCACCAGTAATTAGATTCAGAATCTGACGTGCATCAACTTGTTCAGTCTTATTAGATGGATTAATTACTTGTTGACGCATAAACGCTGCATCTATTGTAGATGTATTAGTTTCATCTAAAGGTGCTGTACTAAATGCATCTCTTTCAGTAATTACATTTCTTTTGTACATCTTAGAAGCTGACTCAGGAACTGCTATACCTACAGTATTATTATCTGATTCATACTTCTCTAATTTTTCTCTAAGATTGTGTAAACCTTCTCTACCATCTATAGCTACCCAGTTTCCTGATGCATCTTTAACAGACGTAAAGTTTTTAGTAAGTATAAAAGCAGACATCTTTAAGTATGTCTGACCATCACCATATACAAGCTTTTGTGAATTTACAATTGCATCCAGTTTTTTATAACTAGCAAAATCTCTTGTTCCAAAAAATTCTCTTTCTACAGTTTCTAAGTCACCTTCATCAATAAGATCTAGTATTCTTGCTTGTGCTTTAGTTAAAGTTCCAAAACCAAACATAAAGTGTCTTATAGCCTTAAGTGTAATAAGCATTTGACCATCACCTCTTTCGCCAGGTTTTAGATCAGGTTTTTGCTCTTGTAGAACTTGTGTAAATAATTTCTTATATCTAGAGTCATTATATGTTACTTGAGCTATACTTTCTAAAGAATGATTAATACCTAAAGCAGGAGCAGTAATATCATGAGCAGCAGATTTACCTGCAGCATTTTGCATCTTAGCTCTTTTGATTGCTGTAATAGCATCACCTAAAGTTATTGACTGATCTCCTAGGATTAGATCATTAAATGTTTTTGTGTTTAAATAATTATTTAAAAAGATCTGTACAAGATTATAATCTAATGAATCATCTTTTAAGTTGTATAGTTCACTTATCTTTTGAGTATCATCAGTTCTATCATAACTAACAGTTCCTTTATCATTAGAAACCATTTTACCTAAACCAATAGATATTTCACTTGAAATTTTATTATAAGCTTTAAAATCTTTTAGTAATTCAATAAACTCTGTTGCTTCATTTATTAATCTAGTAGTCATCACTTCTTCAGCCCCTGATGAATTCCATGCTGTTTCAAATGTTACATCTGGATCTTTAGCAAATGTTTCTAAAACTTCTACAACAGACATATCAACATCAGCTGCTTCTACAGATCCATCTTCATTTAAGACTAATTCTGCTTGCTCTGCACTTACATTAAAGTTAAATAAAGTTAATTCTCTTCCGTTCTCATAGTTTCTAGACTGGAAGAACTGTGCAATAGTAGGACTATAAGTATAATAGGTAGTTTCTCCTATACTAAAAGTATATATTCTTTTACCTTCTTTTGTCTTACCTATATATGATCCAAAGTCTTTTATCAACTGTGTAACTTGTTCATCAGAAAGATCTTTAGCATTTACCTTACCTTGATTAGACATTGTAATATCAACATTAGGATCAATCTCCTCAAACATTATTCTACCTTGCTGATTAGCACTTAGGTTTGAGAAACTAGCTGAGGTAGTGTTAGATAACATAACCTTTTGATTGCCTGATATAATAGCTTCTTTTACATCCGCACCTAAGTTAGGATCTCTATATGATACTCTTAATCTATTTCTCTTCTTTATAATTTTAAGAAGTTCTTTTGTATTTGTAAATGTTAACTTCTTTTCAAAGTTCTCTTCATTATTAACATTGCCTTCTTGACTTGCTTGTCTAATCCTGTTAAATTCTTGCTTGATTGCTTCTTTAAATCCTTCTATACCTTCTTTAGTTAATTGTATACCATCTCCACTATCCTCTATCATTTTTCTAACTGGTAATGTAACAAAATCTCCTGTATCAGAAGCTTCAATAACTCTAATAAAGTTTGGTGACATAGCAAACTTAACTGGCCCATCCTTACCTTCATAAGAACCTAACTTTGTTTTATCAGGTGATACCCTATTATAGTTATATAAGTATGCATCTATAACAGATAGTATAAACTGTTGTGGTGTTAATGATCCAAACTTAGTTCCTTTTTCATTTCTATCATAACTTTTTGCAGCCTTAATCTTACCAGCAGGTGAAACAGCTAATCTACCTTCTTTATAACCACCTATTCTCATTGATCTTACTTGACCATTCATAACCATAGATTGGAAAGCTGGATCATTAATTAAAAAGTTATCAGACATATATGCTGACTCACCCTTTTTTAAATCAATAAAGTCAGCATTATCCATTTCAGCTATTTTTTCTAAATGGAAAGTACCTTGTTGATGTGAGTATATTCTATTGTTTTCTGCATCAAAGAATGTAGAAGAACCAATAGACTCATCAAAGTATGCATTGTTTAAGGCAATTGATCTTAATCTACCCTGTGCACCTGCTTCATACTGTTCAGGTTCTGTCTCTGTATCTTGTTCTTGTTCTGTTTGTTTCTCTTCATTATTAGACTGATCTCTTTCATCAAACTGATTATCTAAAAATATATTTTCATTTCTTTGAATAGACTTTGTAATCTCTTGAACATCTTCAAAAACTATAGGTTCTGCATAATCAAAAGCCTCAAATAATAATTCTTGTTTATAGTCTAGTTCTATATTTTGATCTATAAGTCTTTGATATAAACTAAATAATAAATAGTTAGCAGATACCTTAATTCCTGTTCTGTTATAAAGATCTGTAGAAATTCTTTTTGCTTCCTCAAGAAGGTTTATATCTTCAGGTACTTGTCTATATGTAATAAACTCAGCCAAATCTTCTAATGCATCTATTGCTAATTGTTTTTCTTCAGAGCCTTCAATCTTAAGTTTTGAATATTTAGTATTAAAACTATCTGCCATCTGTATTAAAGAGTGATGTGCATCATCAGACTTAGTTGCAGAATATAAATGAACAATGCCTGTACCTTTATCTCTATGGACAATCATATAATCCTGTCTAAAGTTTTTAAAGGTGTTAGTAAACATCTGATATAAAGATTCTTGTACACCCTTTTCAGAATTAATCTTTGGCATAGGTTGTGTAGGATCAAACAACTCACCAGATCTTGCAAATTCTATAATACCCATTTGCTTATACATCTCATCAACAGCAGCTTTTGTTTGAGGATTACCATCTGCATATACCCAAATCTTTTCTAACATTTTTCTTGTGTTAGTTTCTCCAGCTGCTATTTTTAACAATGATTCATATACCATGTTGTAGTCAATACTAACTAAAACAGGTTCTTCATTATTCTCGTCTACAAACTTATTGCCAAACATGTCTTGTTCAGCTATTGTAGTTCCTGCCAAAAGTCTTCTTACTAACCTAGGAGCTGATCCATAACCACCTATTTCATTAACTTGTCTATCCCACTGCTCACTTGTAATATCTCCAAAGTCTGATTCTGCTTCATCTCTTTCAATAGTCTTTTGATCTACTTGATAATTAAAATCTGCTAGTCTATCTAAGACAGCTTCTTTTAGTTTATCTGCTTGATTTAGCAATGATGTATAATATAAATCAATCTTTTGTGCATTCTCTGTATACCAGTCTTCTTGTTTAGCATAAAACTCTCTGTCAGGATTATATAACTCTATAAAATCAAAAATAGCCTCATCTAATATAGTTTCAGGATTAGGATAATCAGACTTCATTTCTCGCATAATAAATAAGTTAGTTATACCAGAAATAATAGTATGCTGATCATCAGCAGGCATATAGTTATTAATTCTTTTTTTAATGTAACTAGTCTTATCAGCATTAAACTTTTTTATAGTCTTAGTACCTAACTTTATAGATACCTTAAGAGCTACACTTGGTGTTGTGTCAAACTCATTAAGAAATGGGCTTGTAAATCTATTTTGTGCAACACCTGCATTTTTATACTTACCAGAATCAATATTTTTATATAATCTAGTTAGTGTGTTAGTTTGGAATCTACCTAAGATAGATAAAATTAAATCTATAATTCTTTGGAATAAACTCTTAGTTTCTGCATCAACATTAGTAGACTTTTGATCCATCTTAAATTTATCAAACTCATCAGCCATAAACTCTTCATACAATCTATCAGTAAGAGTTGCTTTATCCATTTGTGTATACATAGGATGTTCCATACGCATTTCTTCTAATGCCTGATCTAAAGTTTTACCTTCTGCTTTTAACTTAGCATTTACTTTAACAGCAGCTAAAGATAAATATTTACTAATCTCAGCATCAGTTAAAAATGTTCTAAATACTGCATGGAATGCCTCATGATATTTAAATGGTGTATTAGTTCCAACCTTTATTGTAGTAGTTAAGCCAGGTGTACCATCAGCAATCCTTTGGAAACTCATTATAACTTTACCAACTATTGTCTTATCATTTATCATTTTGTCTACAACTAAACCTGGATCTAGTTGAACATAGTCAGTATTTACATTTTCTTGTAACCATCTACCAAATGTATCCACGTCTTCTATATCATTTCCATCAAACTCATCTGTTATCTTATAGGCATTAGAATCATCTTCTAATTGATTAATAGTATTTATCAACCTTCTGTAGTCTAGGTATAAAGGATTTGCAGGATTTGATTTGAAGTCTTTAATCTCTTTATTTATCAATCTATTCTTGTCAGCTTGTTTAATTGTATTACCAAGCTCTTCAAGCCTTGTTCTTCTATAATCTTTAATAAAATCATCAAGAGCTTTTTCTGCAATCTCTAAAGCATCTAATGCAGTTTGATTAGCTGCTCCAGATTCAGTTATAACACCTTCATTATTTTCAGATATAACTTCTAATTTAAGACCGTCAATAACATCACTATTTTGTTCTAATATATTGTTATCAAACTCATTTAAAACCTCTCCATTAACTAGTTTTCTAGCAATACTTTTTAACTTTTCTCTTGATACTGCTTTGTAATCAGACTTCACAATATCTCTTTTATCTTGTTGAGATAACTCTAAAGGATCTTCTTCAACTTGATTATCATCAATAGGATCTTCAGTTTTAAATCGTGATAATAAATTAGATTGATATTTTTCTAATGAGACTTCAACTGGATCTACTTTTAATTGTAAACTAAAGTTAGATTTGATTTCTGGCATATGTCTTGTTAACATTAAACCAATAATATCAATACCTTCTCCTTCTTTATTTACAGAATACTTAAATGATTCAGGTTTTATATCTATACCAGATGCATCTTTTATAATACTATTTAACTGCTTTGCAAAATCAACTTGATCTCTTACCTTTTGCAAATTGTCATTACTCATAAAACCTTTACCTTTTCTTTTTTTAGAATTCTTTTTAGCATTAAGGTTTACATAATCTATAGCAAGTCCACTTGCAGGAGAGTATGATAAAGTAATATATTCACCTTTTTTATCTGTTGCAATAAATAATTCTTCATTTAACTTCTTAGACAGTTCGTCATTGTTCTTATAGTTAAGTTTCTTTGCTACTCTTGCACCTGCTTTATTCTCTTCTGTGTTATTATCATAAGTATCCTGTGATACTTTTTTCATATCAGCTAACATCTTATTAAAATCAGCATCTGACATCTCAGCAGGACTGAGATCAACAAAAGATCCAGCTCCATTTTCTAATTCTACATATGCAAAATATCTACCTAGTTTATTTTTAATATCAGATTTCTGAAAGTCTTTTACTTTTTCTCTAATACGTGCACGTAACTCAGTGTTTGATTTTATATTTGTTATAGGTAGTGCTGTAATCTTATCATCTCCACGTCTTTCATAATCTCTTTGGAAATCTAAAATATAATATGGTTTGTTACCATCAGTAGTATCAGTAGTATCACCTAAAACAAACTGAGTTTCTAAAGTGTTAAAAGGTATTCTATCATTATTTGGATTTAATGATTGCTGTCCAGGACTTAGTGCCGCACTTAAAAAAGGTAAACTAGATAGTTTTACTTGCATTTTACCCTCTGTTGTACCCTCAAACATCTTATCTATCTGATCATAGATATAAAACCCTGCAGTATAATTTTCATGTATCTGTTTTACAACGTCTTGTATATTTTGATTTGGGTATACAATAAAGTATTCTCTAACATTACTTTCATCAATTTGGAAAGGAGATAATTGTTTACCATTTTTTCCACTTTGTGTTACAAACAATGCTGTCTCAGGCCCTTGAAAATACCCAAGCACATCATTTGTTTTAGTTTTTGAATTATATACTGATAACTTAATACTATACCTTTGTGAATTTATTTTAATTTTATCATTAGTTTCTTTATCACCAAATCTAAAACTACGTCTATTTCTAATATCAATATCTCCCTGCTCTTGGTTTTTTATAATCTCTACATCTATAGATTCTATTTGTGAAGGAGTTAAGTTTCTAAAAAACTCTTGCTGTTGTTCTACAGCTTTAGCTACTCTTTCTGTATAGTTTTCTATATTATTATCTCTTGCAGGAAATATTGTTAATGGCTCTCTTACTGGAAGTTTACTTACTGTATTAATAAAGTTTATTTCATCATTAGTAACAACTGTATAATCTTTCTGGAATGTAGCAACTTTTATATTTTTCTTATCTTTCTTTCTTGGATTTTTTACATTGTATTTATGTAATGTTATTTTACCGCCCTCAACTTGTTTCTTATCAGACTGTACTGTCCACCAGTTACCATTTTTATCTTGAACTATTTCACCTTTAGATATTTGTTCTTTACCTATAGTATAAATTTCTTCTTGTGTCTCTGCCTTAGCAATAGCATTCCTAGCTGTAGTAGCTTCTCTTGCTGTACTATAGACATTATCATTTATAGGATCTTTGTTATTATCTACAATAATATATTCAGTAACTTCTTCTCCTTCCTTAGTTCTCATACTTCTCTTCTGTATATTTAATCCAGAACTATGAGGAGTTGTTTTTCTTTTCTTTGTATTTTCATTACTTGTATCAACACTCTTTGGTAAAGCTGCAGAAGATATTTGTCCTATAGTTAAATTATACAATCTTAAAATATCTCTAACACGTCTATCATTTCTTTTCTCAGATAAAAACTCGTAAAAAGGTTTTGTTGTTTCACCAGATACAATTGCAGGTGTATATACATTTTGTACTATATCATTTATAGCTTTAGCTCTCTTTCTTACAGTACGTGAATTATCACTCTTTAACCAAGCTGTATAATCTAAATAGTTTTGATCTTTACTAGATCTAAGTTTTACATACTTTCTCCACTGTTCTTTTAGATAGTCCTTAGCAATCTTTTTATCTTCTACCTTTTCTTCATCTACCTCTATATTATCTGGATCAACCTCTGGCTCAGGATCTATATCTTCAAAGTTTTCTTCATAGTTAAAGTTATCATCTACATTAGTCTCATCCTTCTCTGTTGTTTCCTGTGATTTAGGTTTATCTTTTTTACTTCTTATACCTTCATACTTTTTTATAGCATCTTGTAAGATTGTCCATGGTTGTCCACTTGTCTCATCTATAACACCATTATAGTTACCATAGATTGTTGGCATTGTACCATCCTTAAGAAACTTAGCAACCTGCTCATCCCTTGGAAAAATACCTGCTTTTGCTAGTGTAGATAAAAACTCATTTCTTTCTACTATACCTACATAGTTTCTTATTCTTTCTTCAACCTTACCTTTATTTTCAAAATATACTTTCTTAAATCTTGGAGCAATTTTTTCAGCTAATGATGCTAAATTCTCAGGACTTAGTATATTTCTCATAGCAAAGTCTACATCTTCTGATCTACCTTTTACTGTTTTATAGTCAATTATTTTTTGTACTATTTCTGTTATATCTGCAGGTAATGATGATACATCAGCATTTTCTGTATTTATAAGTAAAAACTCTAAATATGGTCTAATAACTGCAGTTAACTCTTCAATATTCTCTGTTTTAAACTCACCAAAAGGATCTGATACAGATGCAGCTAGTTTTCTAATAAGATCAGGATCTGTCTTTAATGCTTCATCAGACAAGATTCTTGCTCTCATTGTTTCTAAAGACTTTTCATATATCTGTTGTTCTGTTGCTTTTTGTTGTTCTGTTTGCTCTTCCTCCTCATCTTGTTTAGGCACAACACTTACAAAAGGACCTCTATTAACAAAAGCAGGATTAGATAGTACTTTGAATATATTTTGTAATAAAACTAATCTTTCTTTTTTCTTTTCAATTAGAATCTTTTCATCATCTGATAATTCTTTCTTTTGTTCTACAGCTTCTCCTTCTTCATTAAGAACTATTTCAGGTTTGTTAGATAACTCAATCTCTACCTTTAAAAGATCAATCTCAGATATAAGCTTTTTAATATCTAATAGATTATCAACATCATTAGTAGCAAACTCACCACTAATTTCAGATATATCATTATACATTGAATTAGCTCTTTCTACTGCCCTCTCAAATGTATCATTAGCAAAAATTGAAATCATCTTAGCATGATGAAATGCAGCCTGATTTATTTTTTCATTTAAGTGCTCTTGTGTTCCTTCTTTATATAAAGCAGGATCAAATGGATTTACAATTTGATCATTAAGTTTTTTATAAGCTTTATCAATCTTATCTAAACGGGTTTCCATTTGTGTTAATCTTGCTCTCAGTTTACCAGACTTAACATCTTCTTCAGTAGCTTGTGGGAATGCTTCTAATAATGCTTTATCATCAAGCTTTTGAAAAGCTTTTATATCTTGTCTAAAGTCATGTAATTTACCAGATTCTGCTAAAGTATATAAATGATGAAATATTCCTGAATCTTTAGCGTCATATCCATTTAATGCACTACCTGCATATGATGCAGCAAAGAAATCTTCATTAGATAATTTTTGTTGAAGAGCATTTAATTTAGTTTCATTAAAATAAAAATCAGGATCATTATAAACCTCATTAGAAACTTTAACTACATTTTTAATATAGTCTTCTCTTGATTTATCATATGCAGCAAACTTATCTTTATTAAACTTAGATTGAAATAGTTCAGGTAAAGTATTAAAAACTAACTTTTGTGGTCCTTGTACTAAACCACCCATTAAGAATCCAGACATAAATACTTCAAAACCATGAGAAGTCATCTGAGATCCTATACCATGATAGATAGAGGCCATCTGAGCATCTATCCCACCCATAGATGGATCATTGTAAAGATTTGTATAGTAATCTTCTGCACCAACAGCAATAGCCTCTTGTCCAATTTCTTGCATACCTTCAACATAATTTGTTGTAAAGTATCTTAGACCACCCCACTTAAGTAAATTAAGATTACCTCTTATACCTCTTTTAAATGTTCTTCTTATACCAAAACCTGATACTGTTTTGCCTAAATCTACATATGCTTCTACACTACCTTTAGTTCCTTTTTTAGCAGTTTCTTTTGCTAACTGACCTTTTGTTTTTCTAACTACTCTTTTACCTGCTTCTGTACTTACATCAGCCATACCTCTTGCAATGCCTCTAAATCCTCTCAATGCTGTGTCAAAAACAATAGCATTTGAAAAATAGATTAATGGAAAATTCCATAATGTTGCTGTAAATGCAGCTTCTGCTCCACTCATTCTCATATCTTCAAGAGCTTTACCAGTTGGTGGAGCTCCAAAGTCTGCCAAATGTTGAGAGTATAAGTTATTAAATGTTGAGTTCTCTACAAAACCAGCCTCTAATTTTGATTCAGACATAGCTAAATTTACAGCTCTTACATCTCTATATAAACCACCAACAGTACTTGAGACTTTTGCTAATCCAGATAGTTGACGTGCTGTGTTATTTGTAGTATAAATATTTTGAATAGCTTTGTATGTATTAGGTGTAACTGCATTACCTAAAAATCTACCACCAGCATTCCAAACATCTCTAGTAAAATCAAAGTTTTTCATTTTTTGTAACAAAGACTTACTAGCTGCAGCTGTTTGTTTTACTTTTGGAGCACCTCTTAATGCTTTACCACCTCTTACCAGATTGTATGCTGTTCTACTAGCTACAACAGGAGTAGCACCTCCAAATGTTACAGCTTCTAAACCAGCTAGTGCAAGTTCTTCTACAGCTATATTTGCAAGAATACCAAAAGTGTATCCTGAATTTAATGCCAAGTTATTAAAGAAAGCACCTGTACCACCCTTAGAAGAATTACCAATACGCATAGCATCTTCAAAAACATCTGATCCACTCACATCTGGTGCTAAATAATCACCCCTAAACGCATCACCAATTGCTCTATAAGTACTCATAAAACCAGTACTAAAAATATTTCCCCATTGGCTACGCATTCTTGCATTCTCATCCCACCATGAAGAGTTAGCATTATAATAAGATTCATTATCTACATAAGGATGAAATCCTATATCATTAAATAATTGTTCAAAACCTGGTGCATCATATCTATCATAGTTTGTTGCTTTTATACCAAATCTTAATGGTTGTTCTGCTGTAACAGGATCAGGCATATTTGTATTCTGTCCAAACATTTGTATTTCTTTTTGCAGATCTGTTAATTGTAATTTGGGTGTTGGTTGTTGTTGATAGATAGGTGAGTTAGGATCAAGTACACCAGGATAATTCATTTCTACCGGATTATACTTTAACATGTTTTGAAGCACGTTTGCATTCTCAACAATCGTAGGATCAAGAGGACCAACAGGTAATGGAGATGGTATTAAAACATCTCTTACCTCAAGATCAAGCATACCAGGTGCAGGATTGGGTACAACTTGTCCTAAATTATTTTGATGGGTTATACCAACCTGTGTAGGACCTTGATTAAAAGTTGCAGGGTCTATAGCAGTTTGAACAATAGTATTGGGTGGTGTTAATCTATTTTCATCTGCATTTTCTGGAACAGGTGTTGTAGTCTCTTGTGCACTACTAAATGTATTTAAATTTTCTAAAGCCATTTATTTTATTCATTAATACTGTTATCATTGGTTTTACTTTGCTTACTCTTATTAGAATATTGTAAATTACTTTGTGCAGTTTGCACCATCTGTTGGTGTTTATACTTATAATACATATCAACCTCTTTTTCACTAAAAGGTTCACCATTTTGTTTAACTAAAGGTGTAGGAGAAGTAAATGATCCTAAATTATAATTTGTTCCATCATAAGTATATTTTGCTTCCTTTGCATAATACACACCATTTCTTTTTTCAAATATAACTTTACCACCTCTATCTATATTTATAATATCTTGACCATTAGCTCCTGGAGCACCAATTCTAAATCCTACACCAGAAACATACTGATAAGCAGGATCTTGTGGATCATCATACAATTCTCTATTAGCAAATATAGTAATAGTATTGTTAGGAATCTTAAATTTAGTATCTGAAGTAGATAATACTTCTTCTAATGTCCTTGCATAACTTTCATCTAAGATTATCTTTTTTACTAACTGAGTACCCTCAGCGCCTTTACCACCACCGTATGGAAAACTCTCTATTCTAAATGAAGGTGACTTACCTTGACCAAATGACTTAGGACCTCTTTCATAAAGTTGAGCAAGATCTAATTTAACTTGTTTTAAAACTTCTGAGCCTTTTAAAGCTACTTCACCACTAGGTACCTCTACATTATAATTTTCCATCCACCAAGCTGCAGATTCATTCTTAAGTTTGGTTGGTAAATCTGGACTATATGCATTACCAAAATCACCAACAAGACTTATTTGACCTGTACCATATGGTAATTTTTCTACTATATCAAATATCTTTAATGATTCATTTACACCTGCTGGATCAAAGTTAGAATCCACTCTATACTCACGTCCACTAGCTATTGCTCCGTCACCTGCATCATCTCTACCATAAAATCTTGAATCAAAGTTAAATGCAGTTTGACCAGCTATAGCATTTATACTAGACATCTCTTTATTAATCATACCATGCATTTGACCAACAACTTTTTGTAATTGATCAAATGGTCCAACTAATTCTCTATTTAAAGTACCTTCAGCTTGATCTCTTCTAGTGTACTCAGACATATTATCTCCTCTTTGAGATGGTACATAGTATGTTGCAGCTAATTGCATAGGACTATTTGTTCTAGGATCTACACCAACACTAGCTAAATATTCTGCTAATGGTTTTAATTCATTTGCAACATAATAAGATTGCATACCAAATGCAGGCGTACTTCTCCACTGTGCATCAATAACATCATCAGTTATTCTATCTGCACCGTATCTATCATTTAATACATCTACAAAACTCATAGGTACATTATATATTTCACCAGTTTGTCTATTTCTTGTCTGGTAACTGTTGTTAAGTTGACCACTTAGACTAAGCTCTATACTTTCCTCAAGACTAGGTATTGTACGTGGTAGTAATGGTAATATTTGACCCAGTACTAAGTTCTTTCTTTCCTCTACAATTTCATCTATTGTTCTAATATTACCTCTTCCATCCATAAAATCTACAGGATCACCTTCAAAATTAAATCCTTGTAAACTTTTTTGACTATTTAAACCTAACTTATCTATAACATTAGCATATACATTTTTCATTTCTTCTTGAGTAATGTCATATCTAGTTTGTATGTTTTCACGCATTACAGTAACCTCTTGCATCTTACCCATAAAATCACTCATATCATCTTTTTGTATAGAAGGAAATACTTTAGCATAATTATTCATACCATTTTGTACATACTCATAATGTCTTCTAATAAAGTCAGGATTAGTTTCTAACAACTTAGGTGTCTCATCCCATGAGTAAAAATCTAACTTACCACTATTATAGTTTGGTACAAATATACCAGCGGTAGATACCTCACCTAATTCATCATTTGCAGATGTCAAGGTTAAACTATTCATATTTGCTGTATTTATATCAGAGTTTAACTCGTCTGCAAAATTAGTATAAAACTCTTTTATATAGTATAAATCAAACTCATCTAATGCTTCTAATGCATTCTTTTGACTTTCTCTATTTGCTCCAATAAAATCTGAATTACCATTTTCATCTACAGGCATAAATATCATATTCTCATTTGCATCTCCTGGAAGAGGACCTCCACTGTTAGGAGCAAAAGGATTAAAATTAAATGAGGTTTGATTTTTATTCTTCTCAGCTTGACTTTTTAATCTTGCTTTTAATCTTGCTAATTCCTCTCTTCTATCTGCTTTATATTTTTCTAATGCAAATTGATTTTCATCTATCTCTCTTATAGATGTTAAATCAGCATAATTTTGTGCAGCTTTAAATATTTCTCCTTGTATAGAGTTGTATACATAAGCTGTCATAGCTTTATTAAATTTACCATCTACATCCGGTGTTTCAGAATTAACAAATTGTACATTTGATTCAGCTTCTTCAAGTCCTTTTTCTAAAGCTCCTCTTGAAGCTATAGTTTGTAGCCAACTTTTATATTCATCTGACATCTCAACAAGAGGTGTGTTTTTTACATATGAATCCCAGCTATTAGCTGTTTTATTTAATTTGTCTAATTCTTGTTTACCTTTTTTAATATTTGCTGATTCTTCTGTAGTATACTGTGCAATTATCATGTCTGACCAAGCCTCTTTAGCAGCATCCATGTTACCACCATAGTTACCTTTATTAGCTTCCATCCAATCACGTGCAGCTACATAACCTTGAACTTGCATACCTTGTTGTATAATAGGATCTCTTCCTAATGCAAACCTAATATGTGATCCAGCTGGATTATATGTCTCAGGTATTTGTTTTGGATTACTTGTGCTTTCTTTTTTATCAGGATCAAAATTAGGATTATCTATCATTGCTCCAGTTGGTCTAGATAATAATTCTATACCATTTTCTTGTTCTACAATAAAATTACCAGTTGAATCAAGATACATATTCTTTACTTTAAAACCTTTACCATCTGGTCCACCGGTAGTTAACACCTCCATTGCTCTATTATAAAGATCAGGATTTTGAAAGTATTGTGGTAATGCTTTAGTCATAGACTTTTCTCTTGTAGCATTAACAAAGTCATCCATTTGATAACCCATATACTTTACACCATCTCCCCAGTACTTAGAATTAGCTTCCTTATCAGAACTATTTTTGTAAGCCTCAGCTTTTTTCATCTCATTTTTGTACTGTTTAGTAAAAACAAGATCTCTTACTATATGTTGATCATCATAAAATGGTTTAAATAATGCTTGCGCAGCATCAACATTTTGCGCTAAAGAAAAATCTAAACCCGTAACTTGTTGTATTTTAGGAGCTAATTCTTTAGTATATTGGTCTCTTACACTTTTATTATCTTCTCTAGATAAATCAGCATAAACAACTTGACCATAAAGATTATTTAATTGAGCTAAATTCTTATCATATCTATCCTGTCTATTTGCTAAAGCATCAGAAATAAATTTAAAGTCAGGAGTATAAGGCTCACTCTTTGGTATATAATCTTTTACGTTTGGTATATATGTTGCCATTTTACAAAATTAATAATTTATGAAATACCCAGAAGGAAATTTCTCATTTTTATTTTACTTTCATTTAGTCTACGTTGCTTAGTGCTACCACCACGTTTATACTGTCCTCCAAATCTACTAGTTTCAGTATCATTATTATTTTGATTATTAGTTCTAATATCTGTAGCAAATGTATTATTCATACCCTGACCACCTTGTGATTCATACATTTGTTTTGCTAATAATCTTTTTTCTTCTGCAGACATAGCAGGATAATTTGTTTCAACTTCTGCATATATTTCACTAAATGATTTTTGTGTACCACCTGGATTTTGCAATGCTTGTAGACCATCCTTATTATAGAATTCATATGTACTAAGCTGTGGATTGTAAAAATAATTAGGATTCTGCATATTAAGCTCTAGTAATTTATCTGCATTATCTCTCCTTGTTATCTCAGCATCTTTTAGATTTTCAAGATCTTGTAACCTAGTATTATCATATTCCTGTAATGCAGTATTAACTTCATCAGTATAAACATTATTAAATGCAGCATTTTTTTGTGCAGCTTCATTTAATGTAGCTATATTATAAGCTTGTGTATTGTCAAATATTTTAGTATTTGTTTGTGCTGATTTATTAATTGCTCTTTCTATAGCTTCTTGAGCTTTACCTTCAGCAAATAATGAATCATCACCCATATCAGCTTGAGCATTTACAGCTGCTGTTATTGCTGCTATTTCTTGTCTAGGTCCAACATATCCAGGATCTCTTAGATATGGTATATACTGCTCTCTATCCGGTAAATACAATTCTCTATTATTTACAGTTTGAGCTGCAAATAACATTTCTTGATCATCACCAGGGAATGTTAAATATGGTGGAACCTTACCAGGTACTGGATCTGGTGGTCTTTCCATACAACTACATGTAGCTCTGTTAAAAATCTTACCAGCTTCCTGACATTCTTTCATCAGTCTTTCTTGTTTTTCTTGAGGACAATCATTTTCAACTGTAGTTGTGTCAACTGGATCTTTTATACTAACAAACTGTCCTTCAGATGTAGATCCTAAGAAACCATCAGCATCTGATTGTGGTTCACCTGTACTAGACTGATGTGTTGTTCCTCTATCTAATCCTCTAAGCTCTGTACTAACATTACTAAATAAATCTTTATATTCTGGTAATTTTTTAGTCTCATTAAGAGAAGCATACATACCTTGCCAAGCTTTTATTTCTTCCTTAGTCATTTCACGCAGACCATACTTCTTAGCAAGTGCTTTATAATTTTCACCACTATTACCTAGTGCTTCATCTGCTTGATCAAAAATTAAAAGTTGTGAATTAAGCTCATTAAATATAGAAAGTAACTCATCATTACTATATTTCTCAGGATAAGATATATCATGACCAGCACTATTCTTTTTACCTCTAAAATTTTCAATACCATCTCTATAAGATCTAAACCATTCCTCTCTCATAGGTGCAAAGTTATCTTGACCAATCAAAGCTTGCCAATCCATACTCTTACCCATACCTGGATTATTATATTGTGCATTTGGATCATCCGTATCTACTCTATAATCTCTTGACTCAATTGGATAAGAACCATCTTGATTATAGTCAGCATTAGCAGGTAAATTTCCACTTATTGTATATTTTACTTCTGTACCTTCTTCAGCCATAGGCATTTCAGTAGGAAAACCTTGTGGTTGTTGTTGTTGCTCCATACCTGGGATAAAATCAGATAATGATAAAGTAGTTTGTCTCAATAGTTCTTTATCTTCAAACTCTTTTAATTTTACTTGTAAAGATCCTATCTCACCATCAATCAGTTGTAATTGCATAGCTAGATTTTCTTGATCTTGTCTATTTTGAAATGCATCAGGATTAGTTTTATAAGCATTCATTAAAGCTTCTCTTCTCATAGCTAATTCTCGTATGCCCATCATTAGCATTTGCATTTCTGACTGATCTACTGATTGATTCATTGGTTGGCCACCCATTTGTGCAGGAGATATACTCTGTCCCTTAGTAGTATTCCCTAGCTTACCATCAGGATTAGGTTGAGTACCTATTGTCTGTGCATTGGTTGTGTTACCTAATTCTAAATCAGGATTTCCACCATCTTGCATACTCATCAAACCTTTTACATATCCAAAAGCATCTTTCATACCTTGCATAGGATCATCTATTATATAATCAAATTGTTCTCCAGGTATAAACTCTTTTAACATATTACCAAATCCTGCTTGTTGTGTATTTATAGGAGCAGTTGGCATCATGTTTTCATGATCTGGCATTATTTCAGAACTAATCTCAGGAGCTCTCATTTGATCTATAGCTTTTGTCTTGTAGCTCTCATACATAAATCTTGTTTGTTGATTATCTTTCATTCTGTATTGTTTTGCCCATTGCTCAAAACTACAGATTGTTGTTTTACAATCAACTACTGATTCTTCTACTGATCTTAGTATTCTTTGCTTATAAGTTTCTGCACCACCGTCACCACCGTTTTGCATTCTAGGTGGCATTTTAGGAACCTTTAATTCTAAACCCATTGCTCCCATTGGTGCACCAAAATTTTCATCTACATCTCCATAAGGTGTGCGTACACCTTCAGATCCTGCAGCAGCAGTAGCATCAGTACTTCCTAAATTATCTGCCATATTACCTCCTAAATTTGCCATAGGTTGTTGTGGCATACCTTGACTTTGCTGCATAGCCATAGCCATTTGTTGCATTTGTTCTGGTGATGGTTGTCCTTGATTTGGAGCTGGAGCTTGTGGTGTTTGTTGTTGTGACGCTTGTGCTTTTGATTTTTCAATTTGCTGCTCTACCATTCTAGGATCAATACCATTCTCTAATAGATAAGGATACGCTGCAATAGGTAAACCTTCTTCAAAGTTCTTTTTTCTTTCTTGTATAAATGCTAACTGTGATAATTTAACTTTATTCTTTTTTATCATTGCTTCAGCAGTAGATATTGCAAGCTCATCAGATCCTTCATCAGTAAGAATATCCATAAATTCTTTTATTGCAAACTTCTTAGATGCTTTAGCTGGTGTAATTCTTTTCTTCCCTTTTATACCTAACTCTGCCATTTCATCTTTTGTTAATAGCATTTTTCTTGTGTCAGAGTAAATAAAAGATTGCTCAGGTAAATTTAATGGAGTGCCACCTTGTGAATGACGCTTACCTCCTATATTATACATTTGATAAGTCCCATCACCTCCAATATCAGTTAAAACTGTCTCACCCTTTTCTGCTTCTATATTAGCCTCATCTCTTGGAACAGGTTGTAATGTTGTAGCAATAGATTGTTTATCATCATAATTAGAACCCATAGATTGTCCTCCATAGCTAGCTTCTTTAACAACCTTGCCGTTTTTTAAAGTGTATCCTTTTGGTAACTTATTTATTTTAATTTTTGCCATAATTATAATATTTCAATATCTGCTCCTGCAGCCATTAGTTCTTTTAAAGTATCAATATCAACATCTACTACTTGTCCTCCATCTTGCATTTGTTTTTGTAAATATATCTCATCAAACCTCATTGTAGTAGGAGTGGGTATATATTGTAATAACATAGAATAATCAGGACCTTGTTGTGGACTTACTGGTTGTCCTCCTAATTGTGATGCTCCATATATCTCTTCTTGTGTTTCAGACGTAGGACGGAAAGTTCCAGTCCTAAACTCTCTATCACCTTTAGAAGCTCTTGATGCTTCTATTGTAGGTAAAATCTCCATTACCTCATCACCTTTATTTTCTGCTTCCTGACGTTGTACTCTTTCATCAAATGTATTTTTTAATCCTTGGAAAAAGTCTATAGCTCTTTCCCCTAACTGTCCTACTTCAGATGCAACATTAGCAAACTTACTAGTCTTTAAAAATTTATTAAATCTATTTCCAATATTACCTTTATCAATTTCTATTCCTAAATCATCAGTATCTGTTTCTTCATCACCTTCTGTTACTGGATCAGAACTTGGTTGATTAATAGGACCTATAAATGGTTGATCATCAAGTTGAGGATTACCTTGAGGTGATTGAACAAGATCAGGAATAAGATTACCATCTTGATCAAATTGTTGAAATGGACCCATTTGTAAAGACATATCCATATAATCAGGCATCCCATCATTATTATTATCTATCTGTGTAAAATTTTGATCTACAGGTGTACCATCTTGAGCTCTACGTAAAAATGTTCTTAGTGCACTACCACCATCTTTAAATCTTATTGTACCTCCAAATCTTTCTTCCTCTTGTTCATCTTTAAATTGATCATTTATATCTTCTTGAACATTAGTAGTTACAGTATGATCTCTATAATTTTTTGTTGGATCATATGCTTCTGATACTAATTGTCCATCTTTATATCTTGAAAAAGTTATATTATCTGCATCAAAGTTTCCTTCTTCATCTGAAGCAAAAGCGTAAAGATTATAATCACCTAAGTTTTGTTCTGCTTTATCAAAGGCAGTCCCATGCTTTTCTATATCAAATTTTTCAACTATTGTAGGACCATATTGAGGATCTCCTGTTGTTTCAAATAATTCTGCATCATAATTTGGATTAGGTACAGTAACATCATCATATGAAATATTACCACTCAAGTCCATACTTAAATTAGAAAACATATCTGGAAAAGTTTCTGATCTTTCACCAGCTACTTTATTAAAATAGTCCATTCTAACTTTATTTGGATCTTGCCATAAATCTTCTTGTTTTATATTTTTTCTATCTTCTTCATTTCCATCAATATATGTTTGAAGTAAATCTTTATTTAATATTCTATTTTCTCCAGTTGGATTTGTTACAGTAATAGATTCAAAATTAGATTTTTTATATGGTTGCCCTGTAGCAGGATTAATCATGTTAGGAAATCCTGCTTTTGCAGCACCGGCAAAATTCTTTATACCTGAGAATAAATTAAATGCATTCATCAAGTTAGTGTTTGCAAAACCTGGAGCAGGAGAACCTAATGCTAAATCTACTGATTTCCTTTGAGCCTCCATTATTTCTTTCTGTTTAGCAAGAAAATCTTCTTGATTTTCATCTTCATTTGTTTCAGTACCATCCTGAGCTATTTGTGATTGAGGAGTATATGCATCTTTAAACATCTCAGCTCTCCTCAGTTTTCTTAATTCTTCTTTAGATAGTTCCTTTTGCTGATCTTCACTTGTTCTCACTATAGAAGTATCATTATTAACAGGAATGTTTTGTATTGTTCTTCTAGGTATAGTTATAGTATTTTCTTGAGGTACAGCATTTATATTTTCATCTTCTTCTATTTTTTCAGGTATCTCAGTAAGTGTTATATTTCCTAAATTAGGCTCATCTATTTTTAAATCATTAGCAGTAAAAACTTGATTTTCAGATGGTAAATTAGGATATACTGCAGGTGTATTTAATTGATTTGAAAGAGCTATCAATTGTTCTATTTGTGCTTGATTTAAATTACCTTGAAAAGCAGGACTCATTGGTCCCTTACCAGGCATATTATAAGTATAGCCTCCAGGCATAGAATAGTCAGTTTTATAATCTACAAATACATTTTTTCCTGGTTTCATACCACTTAACATACTACTAAAATCAGATGCATTTGATTGAGTATTAATTAAGTTACGTAAATCTTCATCTACAATAACTCTGCTAAAACCTTCATTTGGACCTTGATAATAAGTAGGCATACTAGAAAATGCATAGTTAGTTCCATATGTAGTTGGATTATCTTGTCTAAATTGCATAGCTGTATTATATTGATCTGAAAATTCAGCTAATCCAGGAATCATTTGTGTTTGTGGAATATACTCATCATTTTGTATATTCATATACTGATTTAATAATTGATTTTGTTCATCAGGACTTAGCTCATTAAAACCAGGATAGTTGTTTTTAAAATATTCTAAACCCATACTGTTACCTCCACCATTCTGTGCTTTTGGTAAATATGAACTATTTATACCATAGTCAGCCAAAAATGGATAAACATTAAAAGTTTGTAAATTTTTATTTTTTTTCTTTCTTGCCATAATTTTGACTGTAATTTGTACTACATTAATAATATACTAAAAAAAGACAACATAAACTAATTTTAGTCTAATAACCCTAAAGAGTTTAAAGCATCTATTTCTACTCCAGATAAGTCTTTTCCTGATTCATATTTTTCAATAATAGTTTTAATTCTATTATGTTTTCTTTTTTTTCTTAATTCTAAAGTTGTTACATCTACTATTTCATTTGTTGTATCATCATAATATACTCTACCTTCTACATCCGGATCACCTGAATATTGAATATAAGGAAGCTTTCTTTTATTATCAAACATCTTTTCTAAAGTAAATTCATCAGCTGTTACAACTCCTCCCATTTTAAATTCAGGTGTAAATATTTCTGTCTTTGTCATTTCTATAATAAGATCAGCCGGATTAGATATAACAAACTTACCATCCTTAAAAGGAGATCTTTCATATCTATATACTTCACCACCCATCATTGCCATATTATTTGAAGAAGTATTTTGTACTACATCACCTATATTTTTTTTCTGAGTATTAGTATCTACTATTGTATCAACAGCGTCTTGTACTCCAGATTTAATACCTGATTTAGCACCATATTTTGCTGCTGTATTAATACCAGTTTTTACTACTGCTTCTCCTGCTGTCTTAGCTGCACCTTTAACTAACTTTGCACCAGGTATCATACCTAATGCAAAACCTGTAGTTCCTTTAGCAAATTCTTTTTTTGCTGTATCAATGTCACCTTGTGCATATGCCATAGCTGCATCACCATAATCAATACCAGTACTAACCACATTAGCAGCTTGAGATATGCCAGGAATACCTGATGCTGCAACTACATCTGCACCTTTCTGAATAGCATCTTTATTTTCCATATAGGTATCTGTAGTGCTCTTTCCTCTAAAGTCTGGTATTAAACCTTGCTCTCCTTTAAAATAACCTTTAAGATCAAACATAGGTTTTTTCTCTTCTCCACCTTCTTGTTTAAATCTTTTGTATGGTTTATCTAAAATATTAAAAATTGTTCCTTGATACTCATCAAACTTAAACGGTTCTCCTTGTTTTAGCATAGGATTATTTCTAAGTCTAGTATATAGATCTAACGTACCAGCATTAGGGTTTGTCCAATTTTGTATATTTGTAATTGTTTTTGCGTCAGGTATAACTAGCTCATTAAATCCTTTATTTTTTAAAAAATTAAGACTTTCATTCTGTAAAGTTGTATAAGGACTTTTCATTATTCTACTTGCCTGTAAAGGATTTGTAATAGATTTAAATCTTTCAGTAACTTGGTTTATATTCCCTTCTCCAATTTTTTTATTTAATTCACGTATCCTATTTTGAATAAAAGATATTTCATTTTCAAGTGTAGGTAATTCATTTGCATATTCTTCTAAACCATATTTATTATTATACTCAGCTTGTTTAATTGATAGATCACTATTTAAATCATTTAATATTCTAGTATCATGACTAGTTCTCTTATCAATGTTTCTAAGCATCTCAGCATAATTTATTCTTTGATTCTCTAGTCTACCTGATAAACCTAGTGATAACATATTAGGTCTTTTATAACCCATATCTAATTTCTCTGCTAAATATGTATTTTGTCTATCTTTTCCAAGATCCATTTGAAATTCTTGTGCTAAGTATCTATTTGGATTTTGTGCATCACTTAAACCTCTAAACCATCCTATTGCTTTATCATCTATTAAATGTAGACCATCATGATGAGCTGGTAATCTAGGGTTAGTAAAAAGTTGAGGCATAGCAAAAGAATAATTTAATGGAGTAAATCTGTTTGTACCCGGCATTCTAAGTGCTTGACCACTTAAAATAGAATTATACTGATCGTACATATTACCACCTGTATTAACGGATCTGAATATAGGATATTTAAATTGACTTGGCATAAGCTCAGGTAATCTATATGCCCCAAAATCTGCACCATCTGCTTCTAAACTTTTCCAATTAGAAGTAACTAAACCTTGATCATTAGTATTTACATCTACTTTTGTAAATCTAGGATTAGATGTTTGCATATCATAGTTTGCAAGACTTTCTAATTGTTTTAAATCAACCATATCATTTTGAATAAGATTAGGGTTGTTTTTTAAAACATTTGCTATTATAAGCTGTTCACCTGTATTAAAGTTTTTAGTTAATACATTATCTAATTTTTTTAGTGGTAAATACCTATCATCTTTTGCAACCTTTTTTAAAAGTTTTTTACTAAATGTAAGTGCACCACCAGATTGTGCTTTTGCCATAAAATCCTCTGGCTGTTCAAGCTCAGGTTGTCTTCTATAATCAAGTGTAATCTCTCCTCCCATAGATATATTATCTGATGCAATTACATATCTATCATTACCAACTAATGCACTTACAGCATTTGGTGTGTCAGAGTGATTATAATATTGACCTATCTCTGATGCAATCTCACCATTAGAATGACTTAAACCAATAAGATCACCTGGCTTAAGATCTGTTGCTGCAATAAGACCTTGACCTTCTATATTAGATTTTCCTATTTTATATGGCTTGTTCATTATCTAAAGGATACATTTAATTTAAAGTTTTCTAGTCTCAATAACATTTTTCTTGTCATTGCTGCATCAGCAGATTTTCTAAGTATAAGATGATTAAAGTAATGTCTAAACTTCTTTCTCTCATGCTGTGGTTTATTATAATTTAAATTAGCTTGATTTAAATTTATAATATAACCATTCTGTTCTGTCTCAAACATTTGTGTTATAGCACCTGAGAATTCACCTCTATCATTTGTTACATCAAAGAATTGGTTAAATCTATATTTTTGTTCTTCTTTACTAAATAAAATATCAATACTATCAGCATTAAAGATAGGATATGACATAGCTAAAGGAGTATTATTCTTAGGTGTAAGAACAAGATTTAACAATCCAGATATTTGTTCTGAATTATAAATAACAGCTTCATCAAAATTATAATCTAGATCATGGAATCTATTTAATTGATCTTCACTATAAAAATATGATTCTAGATGGTATTCTACACTTCTTAATGTATTAACAGTTTGTCCTGTTGTTTCTAATATATCAACCTCCCATGGATACTGAACATTATAAAAGTTAGCAAATAAATCTGTTCTTACATTATGTCTCCATATACCACCTGTTATATAATTAGGTGGAGTACATATTTGTGTTTCATATGTACATATTTGTGTATTTGTTAAAACAGTTTCTGTAGTAGTTGTAGTAACTGTCTCAGTTACAGTAGGTATTCTTGGATTAGTAAAACCATCCATAACTACATACTTTGATGCAAATTGTGCAGTAGCAGGTAACATTGCTGGTTGACCATCCGCAACGGTTACAATTTGTATTTTAATAAATATATATTTAAACTTTCCATATTCTGCTTCTATAGAACCATCGGAATCATTTACATTTAAACTATATTGATACTCTACCCATTGATCTACTGAAGTAACTGGAGCAGATCTCCATAACATTTTACTATAACCTACAATATCTGTACCTAATGGATAACCAAATTGATTACCTTTATAGTTATCACCCTGTGACAAAGGGGAATGTGTACCACCCCAAATTTCAATACTTGGAGCATAATCTAAGTTTTGTTCACATGAAGGTGAACTTCCAGTTTCTTGACATCCACCTGGACCAAACCCATAAGACTTAACAATATGATCTCTTATTTGACTTAATTGTACTGCTCCTGTATATTCTATATTCATTTCCATTTCAGTAGGTGTACCATTTGCATCTAAAAGTCTTTGCCAAACACCTTCTTGGTAATATGTTATGTCTATATTATTGTCTAATATCCCTCCGCCCACAGTTGCACAACACAAATCAGTTGGTTGACAAAGTACTACTTTTGAACTAACTAATCCTACATATGAACTACCTTCATATGGAGCTAAATTCTGACCTTGAGAACCAAAGAATGGATCGTTAAAAGGTAAAGTGTCCGCAGTCATAGTTTGCGTACCACTTTGATTTGGATCAGTTAGACCATCAAAACAAATGGTAGGAGAATTTTTACATTGATATCCTCTCATCCATGGATCAGGAGTTTGTTCTAAACCAGTTGGTCCATTAAATCCAGGATTTGTTAAAAATAATTGTTGTCCAACATTTTCTCCATCTGCCTCAGTGCTTTCTATAGTTGTAGTATTTACAGTTTCTATTAACTCTTCATCACAAGAACCTTCTGAAGTTGGTATTACCCCTGCAGGTAAACCAAGATCTTCACTTGGTGGACATGCACAATCTACTGATCTACAAATAGGAGGATTAGCAGAATTATTACATTCACCAATTAATACGTATCCAGGAGGGCATGTACAATCAACCACACATAAAGGAGGGTTATCTATATTTTCACATGGTGGATTTGCTGGATTCTGATCTGGTATTGTATCAGGAGGACAATTACATGTTAATACTGATTCTTGTTGAAGTATTTCTAATGCAACATTTTGATAACATGTATTACAAACATTACAATTAGTACATGAAGTTACTTCATATAAATTAGCACCTTGAGCAGGAGCATTGCAAACAACATAACTTTGTCCTGTAAATTCTGGGCTAAAACCCCCATAGAATCCATTTAGATTTTCACAACCTTCATCTACACAAACAGTAGTTGCAGGTGGCTCAGTAAATATAGGAATCCACCATTGAGTATAAAATCTATCAATTAAAGCTTGTATTTGCATTTGCCAACCAAGATCATCACATCCATCACCAAAAGCACCTGTACCATTACCTTGATGTACTTTTACAACTTTAACATTAGTAAATAAATCACTATATATGTATAAAGGATTAGGACCTCCAGCACCATCATTTCCAATATTTAAAGTGTAAGAAACATCAGCCGCTGAATCTGTAATAACAATAGCAACAACTTCATCTGCTAAAGTATCTGGATCAACACTATTAACTACAAAATTTGCAGATCTTATAGCCTCACCATAATTTGTTGAGTTAATAGGATTCGGATTAGGTATAGCTTGTAAAGTTGATATTACTGATGCTGCATTAGTTGTTAAAGCTGCACCTAATCCAAGAGTAGATCCATGCCACAAAGAAAAACCTACTCTTACATTACCATCTGAAAAATCAAGATTTTGAATTGTATTTATAACAAACTGTTTTTGCAATTCCCAAATACTTTGAGAATTTGGTTGATTTGATGCTGGGTTTGAAGTAGATCCAGAATAGTCTATTGAAAAACAAATATCTATATTTCCAGTAACATTTGTCAATTCACCTGTTGGTACTGTATTAACATCTGCTAGTATTTCATTTACAATAGGCACAGCTGGAGCTTGTTGAAATCCTGTTGTGCAACATTCAACACCATTCCAAGTAAATCCAGGAGGACAAATAGGAACAGTTCCTTCTTGTGACTTAGTAGTTAAAAAATGATTTATACTATTCATTGTAAGTTCTGGGTGCCAATCATGGAATGATATCCAAGCTTTTGATTTTGGATCATAACTTACTGTCCAAGATACATCTTTAAAATATTGTTCATCTTGTAATTCTACAGGATATGTTACATCATTAAAAGTAGGATCTTCACACACAGTACATCTACAAACCGGAACACTTGCCATAATTAAATCACAATTTGAATCAGGACAATAATAATCTGGAGGTGGTACTACAGCAGACATAATTGCATCAACTATTGTTGATATAGATGCAGGATCTTGAAATGACCCATAATATGAATAATCAATTCCATCTGTTGGATCTGTTGGATCTGCAAACTGATCAAAGTATTGTTGTTGATTTGCATTAGGAAATCCTACAAATGATGGATCTCCTTGCCTTGTGTCTAATCCTATAAGAAATGATTTTTGATTTGGATAATTTGTATTATTTACAATATTTGTTTGGAACCAAGCTCCTGCAGGAGAAGGCGCAGTATGATATACAGGACCTACACCTGGTTGAAATACATCTTCATTCATAGGTCCAAAGTTAATATCAGGCGTCAAAGGATTTACAGTTCCTGCATTAACATGTGTATCTCTCTCAGGAGGTGTTGCTAATGGATCATATGAAAAGAAATAAGTACCTTCAGTGTTACTAAATTGTGGACCATCTGTTATTGTAATTAATCTTTTCGCTGCACTAGGTCTTCCGTTAGTTCCATATAAAAGGTTCATACCTGCCCATATACCTCCTAGCATTTCTGTACCATTTGGAACATCTGTTTGTTGAACAGCAGGTGTATATACATTATTCATCCAACTATATATAGCACCAGAAGAACTAAAGTCATCTGTTAGAGCTAACTGATCTCCAATATCAAACATGGTATCACCAGTTGTATAAGGAGTAGCTTGCATATTATGTAAATTTCCTGCTATCTGACCTCTTCCTGCTCCAAAATGAACAAGACCAATTCTAACATCCCCATTTGTGCTTTGTACATTATCTAATTCAGTAATTATAGTATTAACAAAATTTATCATTGGAGCTACATTACCATTTTGATTTACACTATTTGATGAATCAACAACAATAACAACATCAAGTTGACCTACACCTTGAGTAAATAAAGCAGGCTCAGTAGTAGTTAAACAACATTGATCTTCTGTAACAGTTGCAGGTATTGGAGTTCCCCCTTGTCCTGGAATTATACATATAGGAGTATTTGGATCTTGGTATACTAATTGAGCTCCAGGTGGACATGTTACTGATCCTGGTATAAATTCATATCCTTCTGGGCAATCTTGTGTTTGTGCAACTCCATCACAAGTTGTTGCATTATATACAAATCCTTCACAAGGAATAAAATCAATACATTTTTTTACATCATCATGCACTTTATAATCTCTCTTACAGAAATATACAATATCATCATTAGGATCATATACTGTATTAATACCAGCTGCTATTACTGGATTATCTATAAATTCTGGACAATCCTCTACCTCTGGAAAGTCTGCTAATAGTCTTGATGGTAAAAATTTATTAAACCACCACTTCATACCTATATCAGATATTGCTTGTAATCCTTTTCCAGCTTGATATAAAAATATTTTACCTTGAGCTTGTGATGCAAAGTAAACACCTTGTGGTGTATTTAATACACTTCTATAACTCTCACATGATCCATACTCATGTGACACATTAGAGTTTGCAGCATTTTGTAATACTTGTGAAAATAATCCACCATCTCCAATTAAAACTTTCTTTTTAGTTAATTGTAATTTATCTACTCCTTGGAACACTCTAGGAGATAATGTTGGGAATAACATTAATGCACCTGTTTGATTATAAGGAACTATTGCATTTATAGGTGCTTTGAAATCTCTATAATTTTCTGCTAAGAAAACTCTCCAAAAATCTATTGCTTTATCATTTTTATTTTGGAATAATTTTTTATCCATAAATCCTGTAGCAGGTACAGAATAAATTAATCTTTTAGGATATTGAGTAAAGCATTGTTCAGCTGTAGTAGCATCATACCATCTTTCTTGTATCTTAGAAAAAGAAACACTCCAATATCTTCTTACACCAACAGATTTATCATAATTATAATAGTTATCAAAATCTATTATCTTTGAATGAAATAGTTCTACAAGATCTGTATATTCTTCATCATCATAATGTCTTTTTCTTTTTTCATCTTCATAATCTCTATACGCTAGATTAAAATCTGATTCTACCCAAAAATCATTTATACCAGAATTATGTGTATACATGTATGCAAACTTCCATACAAATAAACCACCACTTGGAGGATTTTGATTAGTATTATTATTAGGATTATATGCACTATTTTCATAATTTTCAATACCTGCTGTAGGTGTATTTGTAGGTGGTGGAGTACCCTGCACACTACCTGTAATATCAAGAGACGTAGCAGAACCATTTCTACATCTTGATTTACCATCAACTACTTGAAATGCATTAGTTTTTAACTCATAGGTATTGCTATTAGAAGTGTTACTTTGTGTCATAGCATCACTACCAAAATCTATACTTGTAAAATCATCTACTGTTGGAACAGGTGTACCTGTATAAGGAAGACCTGTTACAGGATGAGTAGTAGAACTTGCTGAACTAAATTGTTGAGCAGCATATTTAGTTCCTACAGCATTAGCAGTAATACCAACTACTGTTAAAGTTGCCCAGTCAAAAATTACTCTAAAATTACTTAAGTCTCCAACACCAAGAACGCCACCACCTGAATCAAATGAAAAATCAGACCATGTACCAGTACATAAAGGACTACAATCCACATGAGTATCAATATCACAGTTACCAGAACCAGAACCTAGTGGCATATCATATGGAATAGGAGCAGTAAAATTAAAAGTAATATTAATATCAACACTTCCACCAGAAAGTCCAGCAGTATTTAATTGATCTGTTACAGCTTGATCAACAGCTGTTGAATTAGGATAAGTAAAAGTTACAGTATGATTTTGTTTATTAAAACTAAAAGTATTAGCTCCAGAAGCATATGCATAATCTATATTATTTGTACCAGCTATATTATATACAATATATCTTTGTGACTCTGCATCACCAACATATTGAACTCCAGGTGGTGGACCAGTTGTTGGTGGTATACTTGGAGTAAATATTGCAGAATAACTATTAGCAGGTGCACCAAGTAGATCACCACCTAAATTACCTTCACCAAGAGGTGGTGGATCTATAGTTCCTCCACCAATAATTGAAGGAGCACAATAACCACCATTATCTGGTGTATCAAGATTATACATACTATCAGGAAATGCACCAGACCAGTTAAACTCTAAAGTTGTAATAGGTCTAACAAATTCTCCCATACGGTATTTTTCTGTATTCATCCAATATCTTGGGAAAGGTACATTTGCATATCTAGAATAGTTAAACTGATATCCTTTTGATTCATCATCTCTTAAGAATTGATAAAAGAAAGGCATATTTGTTTTTTCTGTATATCTAGCTATATAAGTATCACCACCAAATAAAACTCCTGTATTAAATCTATCACTAGCTTTTACAGGAATTAGATTACCACTTCCATCTTTTTCTTGTAACTGAGCATATGATGTTGTACATCCAAATATAGGTAGCTGAATAATGCTGTCTAATTGTCCATATTGATTATCTATCTGATTTTTAATAGAAATATAATGTGCAGAACATGTAGATGCAACTTCTTCACCAACCATCCACCAGTTACTTTGACTTACACCATCTCCAGCACAAGGGCCCATACCTATAGTAAACTTTGTATTATCCATTATAGCTGGTGGTTGTAATGTTATTACACCTGGATTTTCTTCATCACTTGTTCTATGTCTTAATACAACTGTAGATGGTCTTAAAACATTATTTACAATAGTATCTCCGTCAAATGATTGAATTGCTTGTTTAATATATCTAGCTCTATCTATACCAACTCTAAAGTTGCTATTTAAATCAATAGGTCTTTCATTTTTATAAAAACCATGTGATATATATTTCATTGCATAATCTTGAAATGATACTAGATCTAAAATTAATTGAACTAGTTTATCACCTCCAATAGCTAGAAAATTTAAAAACTGTAATATACCACTTATAACAGTAACTACTCCAGGTACAGAATTAAATTCAGAATCTCTCATATTCATTGTAAATTCTGGACCAACATGTCCTGCTGCTAATGCTGCAGCTCCTGTTGAAATTTCATATTGACCAAGTATATGTAGTTTAGAAGTTTCTGATGCAAGACCTGTTATTGAAGTACTATCAACAACGCCTGCTAAAGCATATTCACCTGGAATTTGACCTAACATAGCACCACCTGTAACTCCTGTTGTAGCTGCTGCACCAGGAACACCAAGACCTGGAGCTGGAGCTGCGTTAACACCAGGATAAGTACCTATTTCACCTGTAGAGTATGATCGTGTACTTTTATAACCATAGTTTCTTTCACCCCTCATTTTCATAATAGCATAACCAGTACCGTAAATAGCAGCAAGAGTTACAACTTTATTTTTAAGTAGTTTATGTTGTGTATGACCTTCTACAGTTTTAAACCTACCTGCCACAGGTCCGTGTATAGTTTTGTATATTTTAAGTTCAGTAGGATTAAGATATGTTTTACTAAAATTTAAATCTGGTGAATGAAAAGTATAAGTAGATGCATCAAAAGTTCCTGCTTTATTAAACCCATAAAAATTATGTAATAAAGTACCATTGTTAGCAGTGTTAAATGCTGAATTAGCTTGTTCAATACCATTAATAGATTTAGATGCATATGTATCAGACATATCTACATTACCCCCAAGCCAATTATCTTCAACACCTCCATCCCATCCAAGTATATTTGCAAACCATGGTTCTTCATTTCTGTTACCCTTATCTCTAGCTAAAAGATAAGGATCTATTCTTAAATCATTAAAAGGATAGTTAGGCATCAATCCAGAAAATGTGTCATCATTCCTATCTTTACGGAATCTGATCATATTCTTTATAATACCTTTTGCTATAATAGATTTTTTTCCATCTCTTGATCCAACCATAATTTGATAACCTACAATATTTTCTATAAGATTACCATCATTATCTACAGGAGGTGCAATATTATCAAATGCAACTCCCAAAACATTTATTGTTTGTGTTGCTGTATTATACAAACTTGTTAGACTGTTACCAGTAATTCCATCTGCTACCAAGGATTCATCAGGAAACTTATGATGTCTAATAGGTAAACCACAAAGATCAAACTCTGTTGTACCTGGGTTAGACCATGGATGTGCTGTTGCATTATATCTTTCAGGTTGTGTTTGTGGATAAACTTCAGTAGATTGCCAATAACCCATTTCTCCTCCACCTGTTATAATTCCTCCATCTTCTGTTTCTGTTCCTTGTAAAGATATTATAAATGGATCTACGTTTGTTAATGTTGTAGCAGTATTATACACATTGTAAACTCTATCAGTTCCTGGGTCTACAAGATTTGCTCCGTTCATTATACTTGTTTCATTCCCACCAAGAAAAGATCTTGGGGCTCTTCCTGGTATGTGATATGATTTAGAAAATTCTCCAGTATTATATATAAATCTTATAAAGAATGCATATTGTTCATCTCTTAGGAATGTAGGATTATTACCACCATTTTTATAATAATCTTCAGGATATTCAGTTGTTACCCAAAAAGTTTTTATTTGATTTGCAAGAGGTTGATAATTAAAATCAAAATATTCTGTTGGTTGAGATCTAATTAAATAATCATTAACAACAAACATACCAGCAGATTTTTCAAATACAGGATTGTCTAATAATAATTTTGTTGGTGTAACAGTCGGTAACTCAGGATCTATAAAATCTATAGGTATTCTTTTTGTTTCTGTACTATATACACCAAACTCATAGTTAACAAAAGCATTAGCTATTCTTGTTCTAATTACTAATTTAAAAAATTCAAAATCAGTATCTAAGTTATCTAAATGAAGTACTATAGAAGAGTTAGTATTTTCATGTGACCAAACGCTTGTAATATTTGAATTTATAAAATAATCTCCTATTTGTTGTGCATCTTCACAATATGCTATAAAAGCTTGATATGATCCATTATTTAAAGCACCACCCTCATCTGCTTTTTCTAATCTCAAACAGGCCATATCCATTAATGGATGTAATCTTAACTTTTCACAATCAAGTTGATCTGTATCTTCATATATAATACAAGGATCACCAGGGCCAGAAACTATTTGTTGTATATAAGGAACATTATCAATATTTAAAGTTCTAGAAGGATTTAAATTATCATCCCAATATACTTGCCACGTACAATCAAAATTTTCTTTAGCTGCACCAATTATTAAATTTCTTCTGTTAAAATTTAAACATGGGGCATTAACAAGAGTTGTATATTCACATTTGCTGTCATCAAATAATCCTATCTCACTAGTAGTATCATCAGTTGAATATAAAACCCATTTGTCTCCATATAAATGAATTGTTCCTATTATTGTATATGGAACCTCACCACAAGCTAAATTAGCAGGTTCATTACCTACAACTCCTGTATCACCATCAATAGAATTATTAGCAAGATTACGTGCATGCCACCAGTTTTCTTTACTGAAATAAGCACTATCTACATCTTTTATCATACCCTTAATAGGGGTAGATGTATTAACACTGGAAGTGCTTGGTGTTTTACTTTTATTTTGTTGACGTTTTTTTGCCATCTTTATCTTCTATTAGTAGCAAAACTTGAAAACATATCATAGTATTTGCTATACTGTGCTTTTCTATTAACTTCCCAAATCTTTCTTGACTCTTCAAAGTTTGGTGTATTAACAAAACCTAATGCATTATTTCTTGCTGCTCTAAGTTTTTGTTGTATAAATTGTAATTGATTTACCACTTGCTCACCAGCAAAAATCATATTTTCTAATATTCTCTCTTTTATAGCATACTCATAATATTCATTACAATACGGATGATCAAGTACAATTAACTCTCCCCCTTGATTTTCCATAGTAGCACTATATGATAAAAATACTTTACCTGATGTAAAGTTTGTTAATAAAAATCCATCTTTAATTTCTGCATAGTCTCTAGAAGTTATTCCTAAATTTGGACAATCAGTTTCACAAGTTGTTCCACTCACATCAGATATTCTTAAAGGATGAAACATACTATACTCTCTAAATGTGCTAGGTCCTATTCTTTGTATTACCATATAATTCTTATCACACTCTTTTATTACACAAACATCTTTACACTCAGGATCATCACATGGTCCAGTAAAACCAGGCTCAGGAGTATACTTAGGTTGTGTAGTATCTATATGCGTGCCAGATGGCATTGTATTATTAACTTTAAATTTTCCGCAAATAGCAGCATAGCATAATGTGCTAAAGTCTGATGGTAATTGTGTCTTGCTATTTTCTACATCTAAAATAACACTATTAGTTCTTTGTATTCTAATACCTAAATCATAATTAACTCTTATAGCTACTTTAATTAATTGCTGAGGTTCAATCATACCTTCCATATCATAAGTATTAAAATCTACTTTAACACTTTCAAGAAGTTGATCAAATGTTCTATATTTGTGTGATACGCTCATTATCTGTGTATGTTTTTACTATTATCCCCATCAAGATCAGATGGAACTTTGATTGTGTTAAATGTTGTATTTAGTATTTGATTTTCTATTTCAGAAAATAAAAACTCAGGAATATATAAATCTTGTAAATATCTTGGAGTACAATCATCATCATCTTCACATGTCCACTTAGATATATCTTCTTCAAAAACACCTTCTAACTTAATAGCATCCCAGTCAACATTAGGTAAATATAAATAACCATCAAGAAACCAATAATATTTTGCAGTATTATATTTAAAAGTTGTAGTCTTTGACATTGAAACGTAACCACCAGGTGTTGTAGGTTGTATTTCAATACCACCATCAATAGAACTAACTGTTCTAATTAATGGTCCCCAATAACCTTGCATGAATGTAGGTAACTTTTTTTCTGTTCTCTTTATAATACAGTTGGTTTTCATACCTACACAACTTGCTTCTACTTTATCTACCTCTATAAGTTTTACATATTTTAACTCTCTCCATACACTATTAAACTTCATAAGCTTATTAGCATTATCTTGTCTTCTCATAAAGAGTTGTGCATACTTTTTTATTAGACTATATATGTATCTATCTGTGATAAAAGCGTCTTCAGTTCCTGCTCTTATTTGTCCACGTACCCTAGATATTGCTTCTCCTATTGTTGTCATAATTATTTTTCTTTTTTATACATGTCCGCAACTCTAAATTTATTTTTAACTGTATGATACCTTCTCCAATTAGATGGATATATCTTAGATACAGCTCTTCTAAATTGTCTTATAGCATTAAATTGCCATAGCTCTCTAGTTTTAAATTTATATTTAGGTGAGTAGTTAGTATAAAATATCTTACCTATGTATCCATTTGTGTCCCAGTTCTTATTTTCTATAACTTTCCCATACTTCTTAGATAAGGCATAATCTACATTTACCTTTTTAGAAGGAGGACAAGATCCTATAAATAAATAACCTAGACTCTCAGGTAACTCTACGCCATTTCTATTTTCAATAACTCTCTCCCAAATTTTGCCATTGAATGAGTTAATAACTTTCTTCAACTTATGATTACTAACACTAGAGTACATTGGATATTTTTCTTTAAATTTTTCTAAAGTATCACTATTTAATAAACTTAAAACTTTCTCCCTATATCTAGGTTTGTTTAAATCAGGTTTTTTAAAATTACTAATCATATCTCTTACGTATATAATTTACAAAAAAATGAGGATAAATAAAAGTTATTCAGGAGAATATGTTAACTCACATATTTCACCCTTAGTTGGACTATGTATAGATAATACACCAGATCTTCTAGATCCTACAAATTTATTATGGTAATGATAATAATCTGTTCTAGATAAACTTGGTAATATCTTTAACATAAATCCTGTATTTTCATGAGCTGTTATATATTCTATTTTTTTCTTATGATGATAATGTCCTGTATATAATGTTCTAAATAATGTCTTACCCCACTCTCTTGGATACTCCATAGAATATAACATTAAAGAATTCTTTGTATTTACATCACCATGTTCAAATGCAAAAAAGTTATCTCCGTATACAAAGACTTTTCTCTCAAGATAAATTACATCCCAAAGTATGTTAGGATCATCAAAACATTTAGATAAACCATGTGCTAAATGAAATGAAGACAACCTATCATGATTACCTGGTATATATATAACTTGTAACTCATCACAAAATTGTTTTATATAGTTTATACTCCACTGTATAGCATCAAAAGCTTGTTTATATGCTTCTGTTGCTGTTTTGCAATTATCTAACATAGTACCACTGGTAGTAGTACCACTCCATGTATCCATGTTAATAAGATCTCCTCCTACTACATAGAATATTTTTTCTAAATGATGTGCACTTGTTGCTCTATCAACTAAATCTTTTATAGTTTCTTCAAAATCTAAATCAATAGTTTCATTACCTTCTTTACCAAAATGTATGTCTTGTAATGACAAAACTCCAGCTGTTATTTCTTTCCCTGGAGTTTTTAATCTTTTTGTAGGTTTGAATTTCTTTGGTTTAAAACCTTTTAATAATTCTGCTACATTATCTATTTGATTATCTTTTATCTTTGTAACCATTGCAGATACACGCCAATGATCACCCATTTGTTTATTCCAATAACTTGAAAGTTTCCACTGAGTTGTATCAATATTTAATATATCTATTATTTCTTCTGGTGACTTTGGTTCAGATGAACTTATAGTTTCCATCTTTGCTTCACCTTTATCTAGATTTACTTCATAAGATGAAGAATTGTTTTCTTGTAATTCTCTTACCTTTACAAGATCTTTTAGAACTTCATAGTCCTCTGCTGTTATACCTAATCTTTCTGCACAATATTCTGTTGTTTTTTTCCATTTAAATGATGCTTTAATTTTTTCTAATAATGAGTCCATGTTTTAAAAGTTGGTTAATATATTTGCAAATATAATAAAAAAAGAGGCTCCGTGTTAACCCAGAGCCTCAACAATTAAGTTTAGGAAAACCAATAAACCCTTCACTCTCTTGTTTTATATTAATGTTTGTGCTGTAATTATTACTGAAGAACATGTTCCATTTACTATTCTAATTTCATATACTTGATTAGAAAGTAAATTAGTAATTTCATGTTGTGTTACTGATATATTTAATCCAGTTGCTGCAGTTTGATATCCTGCTGCACCAGGCACTCTATATTCAACACTAACTGTAGCTCCATTTGGAACACCTGACCATCCTACTGTTATTGAATTATTTGTTGTTGTTTCTATATAAACTAATTGTGGTGCTGTAGTTATACAAGAAGGATCTGACATAAATAATGCTATTCTTTGTAATATTCTATCTAATCTTTCTCCTGTTGAAATTGTAAATATTTCATTACCAACTGGTGTACTAAATGTATTAGAGCAATAAGATACACATGCAGCACATTGTATGTCTTCACACTGTTCAGCATCTTTACCCCTGCTGCAATCATTGTATACACATGGCATAGGTACTGAAGTATCAGCACATCCGCAATGTACATTACTACACTTAGTTCCACTATTACAATTACAATTAATACAACTCATTTTATTTCTTTTTTATATTATACACATTTATCTCCTGCTGCTGATTGTGGTGCACCCCAATGTGGCGCAGTTGTGCTATATTGTGCTGTAGGACCTGATCCAGAACCACATAATGCATACCAGTTACCATTAATCAATTCTGTATTTCTACTTGGATTATAAGGAGACGTATAAGCTTTACAATTTACATCAAACTGAATTCCTGTTGAATTCCAAACCTGAGTACATCCTGTTCTAGCACCTGCTTGTGTTAATGATGCAGTACATGCTGTAGCTGTTGTATACAACTTATCTACACCACCCATTATAGCTAGTTGTACGGTATTACAACAATTATCTTGTATATCTTTTACTGCTGTTCTTAAATCATCTATTGTTGTCCATACATTATGTAATGAATCTGCTAAATTTGATACTGTTGGTTTTATTGTTTTTTTATAACCTGATCCAGCAACAGGTGTAGTAAGTAAAGGTTGATTAGATGTAGCAGATGCTAAATTAGAAGGCATTCCTGAAGCATTACGCAATTGTACAAATTGTTTATCTAACTGTTGAACAACAACATCTATAGGTGTTAATACACCTGTTCGTACTACACCACTTGAAAATAATTTTGGATTAGGTTCACCCATTGGATTATTTTCTAATGCAGTTACTCTAGCAGATACTTGATTTATAGTGCTTGTATTTGTAGAAATTCCTGTGCTACTATCACAATCATTTAACATTAAATATTCTAATACATCTTCAATACTTCCTTCTCCAGTTGTTGAAAAACTTGCAGGTGAATTTGGTAAATTTTGAAAACATGCTGGAATAGTCATTTTACATTTAAATACATCTGAACAAGCTAAAGCATCAGCAGACACAGGAGAACCACCTGTACCTTGATTAAGGATTATATTATCAATCATCAACTGTATTAGTTGTTGAAGAGTAGTTGCTGTTGGACCTACTAGATTACTCTGATCTACTAGAGTTATATCAAAAGCTAGGCCTCCTGCTATAGATTGTTGAAGCTGACACAACAAGTTTGCCATACTAGCAACTACTGTACTTATTGTATCACCATTACATATATTTACACATTCAATATCTGGACCTTGCCATATCACACAATTAGATGATATAGGATCACAGTGCTGAGGATTATTTGCGTTAGTTGGTATCATATCTTTAGTCTACATTTATAATATACAAAATTATTATATCTTATTCAACATTTTCTAGGTTAATTATATGATGATTTGTTCACCAAAATCTCCATATTCAAATTTTCCACCTGCAAATGGATTGCCTGCTTCAATTGTTACAATTACTCTATAGTTACCACTTGGTAAATTATTTGATGTAAATTGTGTTACCCCTGTAGCACTTTCAACAAGATTGCCTGTGGTATTATCTCTTATTTCTATAGCATATGTTCCATTACCTGGATTTAAGTTTACAATTATATTAGTAAATTGCACACTAATTGCACTAGCAGGCATATAACTATATGGATCAGATATATCAGTTCCCCAAATTATTTGTGGATTACCACCAGAATCTAAAAATGCATTTGAGTCACCACCTACTAAAACTTTCTTAATAGTTATACAATTACCAACAGAACTATTTGTTAAGTCATTACCATCATCTGCACTTAGGTGAAAGTATACACCAGGATATAATTTATCTACAGGAAGAAATCCTGCCATCTGTGTAGTGTTATTAGTTGCTACTGAACTATATGTTACAGAATTTGCACCACCTACATTAGGGGTATTATCAGCAGCAATAGGAAAATAACTAAGAAGACCAGCACTAATTTGTCCTAATCTTGAAAATCCTGGATTACCTCCACCCTGATTAGCTGGAGATCCGTTAGGATTTGATATAAAATTACTACACCATAAACAGTTATCATTATTTACATATGGAGTACTATTACCAGCAACAGTATTACTTCCTGTTACTACATTAGTTGGTTCTGCATTTCCTGATAAACTACAACCACTGTTTGTTCCTGTTAATGCAGTTGGACATAATGCATTATCTAAACAAGATTGTTCAGAAGTATATATTCCTTCTTGGTCTTCAATACATTGTGTTTCTGTAACTGAGCATGATGCATCAGAAAAGTCCATCTGTATTCTTAAACCTGCTTTTGTTGAACCTAAATAAGTATTAAGTTCTGTTATATTCATATGATATATCTTAGAATCATTAATAAATACTCCACTTAGATTATTTATTGCTGGTATTATATCAAATTTAACTGCTTGTAACCAAGTATTAGTTAAAGTTGAATCAGTATATATAACTTCAGCACCATCAAGAACTCTAAGTTGACTTGGAATTTTTTTAGTTCCATTCCATAAAGCACTATAACATTTTGATGGATCTGTGCTGCCTGCTACAAATCCCCATAACAGTCTCATCTGAAACATTACTGGTGTACTTGTAATTTCCTCAGCAAATGCTGCATCATTTGCAAATGCTTGAAGAGGAATTTGTTGTAAAGCTGGATTAAAAGCGTTTACAAAAACTAAATTTGATGTGCTATCAGTTAATACACCTGGTAAACATTTATATAATACTTGTGGTGTTGCATCTGCTAATGTAATAGTTATTGATTCTGGACAATCTGGATAATCTTCATGATTGAAAACAACTGTATAAACATCAGCTACTAAATTATTAAAAATAATAGGAGATTGACTAAGCTGATTTGCTACTAAAGGACTTTGACCATTAGTAGCACTATAAAGCGTTGCATTATAATCTTGTATAGATCCAGCTATAGGTATACCATTTATAAGTGTTGTAGGGTTTATTTCTATAATTCCGTCTGCTACATTATATGAAGAAGGATCAGTAGTACCATTTGTATCTGTAGTGTAGCTAATCTCACCTACACTTCCTACAAATAGAAAATCACCTGGCGCAGGTGCACATGCATAACATGAACCATCATCAACCGTTGCACCAGGATTGTAGTTTGCAGCAGATGGTTGAGTACAACCAGCAACCTCATTATTAACAGAATCACCACAACATTGAGCTGTACATTCTTCTTCCGTTGCATACGTTCCATTTACACTTTCTATACAAGTACAATCATCATATGTACAAGTACAATTTGCTACTTGATAATGCAGTTCAAAACCTGCAACTACTCCTCCAGGATGGTTAAACTGACCAATAACACTTTGAACTTGTGAAAAAGTTGCACCATTTAAAAGATATGGTGTTGTATTACCTGTTACTGGATCTACTGTTGTTCCGTCTATACCAGCATCATTTAAATATTGTAGTAAATCCATCCATGACCAATTGCTTATACCTAAACCACCTAATGTAACACTTTGTCCTGCACTTGGATCATATACACTAAGTTCTATACTTATAAAATATTTCCAATAACTATCTCCTTGAACACCTGTTCCTGGTACAATACATGATCCAGCTGATCCAGAAACTCTATATTTATAAGTATTAAAACCAGTATCAGTATTAAATGGAGGAATTGCACACCAAGTATTAATTGCTGATATATCATTAAGAAATAGCAACATAGGACTAAATCCAATTTTTAAATTACATGAATCTGAAACTGCACCAGTAAAACATTCCCATAATAATGGTGGTGGAGTTGTATTACAGCATGTTAAATCATTTGAACAATCAGCTAATGTAGGATAAACACCTGAACCATCTAACATTTCTTGACATTCACATTCTGTATCTTGTGTTACATCACATTGACATAATGCAAAATCCATAGTAATATTTGGCTTTATCTCTGTGCCTCCAGTAGACCATCCATAAGGAGCTATAGCAAAAGCATTATTAATTTCTTCAGTGCTTAAAGTACCAGCTACAGGGCCTGTATTAGTAAATGCCCCTGCAGTAGTAATAGTATTTCCTTGTGGATCGTTTAATATAATAACACCAGCATTAAATAATAATTGTATATCACTATAAAGTTCTATTAGATCAGTATAATATTTATATGCATATATACCTCCAGAAACTTGAGTTGCATTTGGTATTATAGTACCCCAATTATATAAAAAGTTAAATGTTATTCTTATTGGATTTGCTGGTGCAGTATTTAAAATTCCAGGAGGAGCTGGTGGTACACTACAAACAGGACATAATACATTATATCCTGCAGCTAAATCATATGAAAATATATATTGTCTAATATCTGCACCATTATTTAAAGTAGAACTCCATGAAGATATAGTTGTTAAATACTCTAACATTTCATCTGAGTTATCAAATGGTCCTACACCAACATTTACAGCACTTCCACATCTATCAGTAGTACCATCATAATATGCTGCTTGTTCTCCATTAGCATCTATTATACAAGGTTGAACCCCTTTTACTCCAGGAATCTCACCTAATGAGCTTGTTAATAATGTACTTACTAAACCATTTCCAGGAACTTCTACACAACTATAATTATACGTACATGTTCCATCATCACAATTAGCTGCTGCATTATAATTATTTGCATTTATATCAGTACATCCAAATATACATGGTATACAACATGCATCCCAACCAGCATCATTTTGATATAAAGGAGAAGAAGGAGGATTACAATTACAATCTGCTGTTGCAGCTGGATCATAATTTGTAGCTGTTGAATCTGTACATCCTTTAAATAAGCAACTACCATCATCTATAGTTACAACTGGTAATAATTCAGTACCACCTGGACCCAATGTATTACCTGGTCCACCATAATTACATGCAAGAGTATCTAAACAACCATAAACAATAGTATCTGGTGCATCAATAGTTACAACTAGTTGTGTAATACAAGGTGGATTAGTTGATGAATCAGTAACTACTAAAGAGTAAACACCGCCTGGTAAACCTGTTAAATTTTGAGTTGTTCCATATGCTACACCATCCTTAAACCATTGGAAAGTATATGGTCCAATACCACCTCCTACAGTAACGGTTATAGCGCCATCATCTGTTGTATCATTTGTAGCATCAGTTTTTGAATCTAAACTTGCAAATAATGTACAACAAAAAGTACATGAACCATCATCATTTACAGCTAAAGGATTATAGTTACATGCTGTTGGATCTGTACAACCCTTATTTTCATTTCCAGATGAAATAACCGGAGGAATATAACACTGCTCATGTGGTCTATCTGGACAATCTTCTACGCATGTATCATCTGTTACAGTTACAGATATTTTTTGTGAGTTACAATTTCCAGTAGTAGTTATACATGTACATAAATCAAATATATGATTAGTATCTACAGAAGCATTTGGTACACAATATCTAAATAATCCATTTTCATCTGTTTCTCCTATAACACCACCATTCCATATTATTTCATAACCTTCTACTCTATTTCCATTCTGATCTGATATAATAAATAATAAACACTCTGTATCTTGACATGTTGTTACATCAGCAAATTCATTTATATCATTTGCAAATTGTTCAGGTTGAAACTGTAATGTTGCTACATCAATACCCCAACCAAATTTATCAAGTCCTCCAAATCCTTGAGAATAATATGGATTACCTAAAGTTATATTTTCTAAATTTGCTAATGAACAAGTAGGTGCACCATTATTTGGTAAAGCATTATTTAGTATGAATACTCCGTCTGGTGATCCTCCTGTAAAGTTTGCAACTGTAACATTTGTTAAATTACTTGTTATTGTAGTATTACCAAAACCACCAGGTGTTGCTTGTGTCAATAAAAGTTGAGGACCTGTATTTAAAACAACATCTTGCACACTTATCTGTCCTCCATGTCCTTGTGGACTTTCTATACATGCTTTTAATGATAATACAATATTTAAAATACCATTTGCAAAAACATTAAATGTATTAGTTGCAAGATCTTCAAATGTTCCAGCAGTATATGTTCTGCTTAGTCCTTCCGTTGATATTAATGTAATTTGTTGACCTACTGTAGGTATTGTAAAACTAAAAGTAATTGATCCTGTAGCAGCTACATCAGGTTTATTACCTGAAGATATAGCACCCAATGCATGTAAACCAAATGGTCTATGTGTATCATTAATATTAGTAGGTTTTGTAGGATATAAAAAACACTTATATTCATGTGTAGGATTTTGAGATAAATATAATGCTCTCTGTTGTTTAAATTCACTATAATCTGCTTTCCAACATGGTGTTAATGATGCATCAGATCCATCTGCTGCAGTTCCTGTACCTATAGTTGCAGCAGCCCATGTCATTGCTGTAGGTGGCACTATACTTGATCTGTTATGATATGGTTGTGCAACACTACCATCTGTATTACCTTGTGCTGATTCATCAGCAAAAACTATTACTAAAACATTCTTTGCAGTTGCAGAAGGAGGTAAACCTATTGTAGGATTAGTTAATGCATATGTACCACCTATATTAGCACCAGCACCCCCACTATTATATATTGTTAAACCATTATCTTCAAATAACTTTAATGTTTGCCACATTTTTGAATTAGCATTTGAAGGAAGAACTGCATCTGAAAATGTTGATTGTACACAAGGACCATAATCAACTGGTGGTGTATTTGTATTACATCCTGAATCTACACCTCCACAAGATCCTGAATTATTAAAAATTCCTGTTATAGGTTGTATTGCCCAATCTAACCATCTTTCGCCTGCTACTGAAGTATGAAAGTCTTGAATAAGACCTTTAGGATTAGGACAACCACTTAGTGAATTATTTTCTCCACCTAGTGTATTTATCCACTCTTTTACTGCTTGATATGATTTTAATACATCTGAAGCTGTTAGAGAAGATGCATCATAATAACAATATATTTGAACATCTTCATTTGCCATACCACATAAAGCATCTACCCATGCAGGTCTATCTGCATCATTAAGAGCTCCTTCTGATGGTACTGTATATTTTGTTGTTGTTGTAACTTTTTTAGAATATGTAAAGATTTCACTATCTTGATAATCACATATATATTTGGTATTTAATTTAGAAGTATAGTTTGATGTACAACAAGATCCTACTCCGTATCTATTATACTTATACTTTTTAAAGACTTCATCAGCAAAATCACGCTCAATGTTTATCTTTTTAACCGTGTAATCTTTTTTATCTTTACTCATTTTATTTTTTAATGTCTAATGATGCATTATAAGTATGTACACATTGTTTACATACAATAGCTCCATCTTTTGCTGTTGTCTTTTGACACCCACAACCTATTTGCCTTTTGCAATGTTTACATGTTGCTGCCATATTTTTTTGGTTTTTAATTTAACAATTTGAACAAGTTATTTTACTTAATTTTGATTTTGCATAAGTATAAAGTTCTAATCCAGCCCCAGGGCTTGCACAATATTCAACTTTAGCTTTAGCAGCATCTATATATAATTTTATATCCATCATTTCATCTAACAATGCTTGCCTATCTCTAGATGGCTCACATGTTTCAATATCAAGTTTACACAACTTATCATACCAAGTCTTCATAATATTTGTAATACGTAAATAGTTGTATTCTACAAATACTTTATTATGAGGGCTTACTTGATATCTTATAATATACAATCCATCTGGTAATACAGTTCTTTTAGTATTACAATCTGTAGTTTGTATACCTAATGAACATGATTCTAGTACTAAATCAAATCCTTCCTTTACTTTAATTAACGCAGGTTTGTTAAAACCAGGCGGAGTTATTAAAATTTCAGGACAATCTATCTCAAGATTTTTTGCATATTTACTAGTATCTTTTATAGCAAATACGTCTGGATTTGAAACATTTAATACTTCTAAGCTTAGTATATGTTTTGCTGCCATTTATTTATAGTTATAAATTGTAAAAATAGTATCTATTAATAATATACAAAATATTAATAAGAATTGAAAAAAAAAGGGTGGGATATTTCACCCACCCTTCTTATTAGTAAATATATAGTTAAATACTATAAAGTAGTAATTCCAATGTTTCTACCAGAAGCTAAAGCTTCATTATTGAAACCATCTAAGAATAACTCAAATGCAGTTTGTCCAGCAGAATCAGCACAATCAAAATATATGTTATATATATATTGATCATTATCAAACACACCTGTAGGGTTATTAAACCTTGGAACAGTGTGTTGAATCATGTACCTTTTATAGAATGCTGTTCTATCTACAGCACCTAAGATATTAGTACCCTTCTCAATTTCTCTAAATCTTGCAGAGTCTCTATTACCTTGGTTGTGTCCACCATCTTGAGAGTATCTTCTATCTAAAATAAGATCTCTTAAGACATTTTCACCTGTAGTTTCTCTCTTTAAAAGGTCAACTGTAATACCTTCTGCAGGCATTGCAGCTTGTGCACCTCCTGAAGAAGCAGCACCTGTTAAACAAGTATCTACACAAACATCACCATCTTCATCTAATACAGTAGCTTTCATAATTAATGGTTCTGTATCAACATTATCTCTAGTGTCAAATGAACAATTATCAAAGAAAGTTGCAGTATAACCTAACGTTAATCTTAAAATATTATTACCTGAAGTACCTGCTGTAACAGATGCAGTAACAAAAGGATTAACAATTGGGTCAGCATTAATTTGATTTGCAAATTCAGCAGCAACTGCTGCACCTGTTAAGAAGTTACCTGGATCCATATTAGCACAACAATCTTTAATATAGTAAGTTGAATATGCAAATCTGTTTAAGTAACGTAATACAGCATTTCCTTTGAAATCTAATCTAAGTTGATTTCGTAATGATGTTGAACCATTACATTCAAAACACGTATCTGGTACTTGTATTTCAATAACACCAGTATCAACTGTACCACATACATTACCATCTTTGTATAAAGCAGTTAAATACTTAGGTACAATAATCTTACTTTTGTAAGATTCTGCATAACCTCCGTGAAAGTTAACTGCTGGTGGATATGCTGCTGGAGTTGTAGATGTAGATCCATTACCAATAACATCATCACCAGCACCTGGAGATGCAGCACTATTTGTACCAGTTAAGTTATGATTACCTTGTCCAATTAAATAACCAGTTGTTAATAATCCATTTGAAGTTGTTCCAGCAGTACTAGAACTACCTAAATGTGTTGCACTAGTTGCAGGTTTTGCAACACTTGCATACGTTGCCGCATCCAAGATTGCTAGTTTACCAGCTTGTAATGCTGATGATGCAGTTCCTTCTCCTTCAATAAGGTCACCAGAACTTACAACATAAGTTTGCCTGTAAGCATGATTAAAATAAGCCATTTTTCTATTGCCTCCTATTTTGTTCAGAGGACTTTTTTTAGTTACAATACAGAATGGGTTTACTATACCAGTGCAAAAGTACCCAAACCTGAACTCTTACACCTCCTATATATAATATAATACTTTTTATTTAAACAATCCGTATTAATTATTTTTTTCTGCCATTTGTGATCCTCTTACAGCCTGAGCTGCATCATTAATATCACCTGCAATAATTGATACTGCTTCATCAATAAGTAACTCAACAATATCATCTTTAAATTCACATTCTATATCAGCAGCTGATAATGCATTTGTATAAGGATCAACACATCCTTGAATTTCTATATTAATTGGTTTTCTATAATATAGTAATCTTGGATTAACAATATCAAAATCTCTTTTATATAATCTTATTTGATTATTATTTAATGTACAAAATGTTTCACCCCATTCAAAGTCTGGTCTTTTTAATGGATCTCTCATATACATATCTATATTAGCTTCTTCTACTAAATAAACCGTCATTGACCTAGGTTCTTTATTACAACACTCTGTAGTAGCATCTAAATCAACTCTTTTAAATTCCAAATATTCTTCAGGAAAATTAGTTGCTACATCAAACTTATCATTAGGTGATATAGTAAATAAAACTGTAGTAGTTAATAATCTTTGTAGATCATCTATTCTTCTTTTAGATCCTTCATCAGCTTCTTTATATAAGTTATTACCATGTAATTGTCTTCTACACCATTCAATTTGTGCTTTATTAAAAGATTCAACAATTTGCCAGCACTCTATATTATCATAGTCACTGCTGGCAATCTTGTTAAGTCTTTGTCTAAATTTTAATTCAAGTGTAGTATTATTCATAATTACATTGTCATTAAGTAGTCAAACTCTTCTTTACAGCTTTTTAAAAGCTCATCATTTTTTGGATTCTTTAAATATTCTACAACTCCTTCTTTAGTAGTAGAAATCTTAGCTCCTGTGTCCCTGTGATAAATATATCCATCAGACTTAGTAGTAAATACATTTGCAGCTAATAAATCTTTTACTAATACTTGAAGTTGTAAATCTTTATTAGATGTCTTAGATGATTTGATAAATAATTTAGAAGCTTTTTCACTACTCTTCTCAGCACCATCACCAGTTACATATAGATCCATTACTTCATATAAAACATCAATAGGTGTAGAATCTGTATACTGTGTACTATTATAATCTAATAATTTTGTTATATATAATAATTTAGTTTTATCTGTGTCATAAAGATCTGATAAAATACCTAATGCTTTATTTCTAACTTTAGAAATTTTAGTTCTTTCTTGAATTGTTTCTTTTCTTTCATCAAGATAGAATTTATATTTACCATCTAACTTTGCTGCTTCTAAACTAGGAGCAACTAATGAAAAACCTCCAGCTCTAATTGCATATAGTTTTAATAAATCATAAGGATCAGTAGATGGATCTAAAAATATAGGATCATTTCCTACACTTACATTTACTTTTTCCCAAAATTCATCATTATCTGGTCTTACTACTTTTACTTTAGACCAAAATTCTGGATCTTTAACATCTATAATATTTGTAGCTAATTCTTTTTCTAATTGACAAACAACTTCTCTAATTTCTTTTACCTTTGCAGCTTTTTCTTTTGCAGGTAGTTTTTTAATTTCAGGTGAAAATTCATTTAAACCTGTAATGTATCTTCTAATTCCATTTCTTTCAAGACATGTAACAGACTCTGTGTGTTTTACACCTTCATGTAATGTCATTGAATATTTTTCTAACCCCATATTTTCTATATTAGGATTAAAGTAAGGGCGTATAGTTATTGCATCACCCTTAACTGCATTTGTTTTTTCTGTAAATGTTACTGTATTTTCCATTTTATAAATTTATTAGTTTTTTAATTTTGGTTTAAAAGAAAGTAGGAGGAGCACTAAGCTCCCCCGTCTTTCCTATCATTAATAAGATTAGAATGATCCTCCAGTAACTGGATTCTTCATAACAATCTTAAGCACTTTAGTTGGGTCTTTTACCCATACAGAAGGCATGGTTTGTGTCATC
>TARA_R100001440_G_scaffold49197_2_pt1 | contig 61938 bp, 49 predicted proteins | sample TARA_R100001440 | Tara Oceans TARA_R100001440 (sample SAMEA2622112) | marine metagenome | biome: marine biome (ENVO:00000447); feature: surface water layer (ENVO:00002042); material: "saline water (ENVO:00002010), including plankton (ENVO:xxxxxxxx)" | depth 5 m
GGCCGACCTTCAACCACCATTTCCGGCTGCTGAGGGCTCTCTACCTGACGGCGCCAGCGATACAGCCCCTGCTCCCGCCGTTTATCCAGCTCCGCTTTAAAGTCGCGCACGTCCAGCCTCAGGCGGTTTCGCGACGATCGGCGTCGGCATCATAGAACAGGTGACGGTTGCGCTCGTCTTCGATCGCGGTAACAAGCCCTGCTGCTTGCTCCTCTTCGGTATGGGCCTGTTCACGCTGCTCGGGACGGATCCCCAGACGATTGAAAAGCTGACGATCGTGGTCTGCTTCAGGGTTCGATGTGGTCAGCAACTTCTCGCCGTAGAAGATGGAGTTGGCGCCGGCCAGGAAACACAGTGCCTGCATCTGGTCATTCATTTGCTCACGTCCCGCCGATAACCGGACGTGAGATTCCGGCATCAGGATACGTGCGACGGCGATGGTGCGGATGAATTCAAACGGGTCCAGATCGTCAACGTTCTCCAGCGGCGTGCCCGCCACTTTAACCAGCATATTGATCGGCACACTTTCAGGGTGATGAGGCAAGTTGGCAAGCTGCATCAGCAGTCCTGCACGATCATCAAGATCTTCGCCCATACCCATGATGCCGCCACAACATACCTTCATGCCCGCCTTGCGCACGTTATCGAGCGTGTGCAGGCGATCGGCATAGGTGCGGGTGGTAATGATGTGGTTGTAGTACTTCTCGGAAGTGTCGAGATTGTGATTGTAATAATCCAGTCCGGCACCAGCCAGCTCGCCCGCCTGGTCTTCATTGAGCATGCCAAGCGTCATGCAGGTTTCGAGCCCCAGGGATTTAACCTGGCGCACCATATCAAGCACGTAGGGCATATCCTTTTTTGTTGGGCTCCGCCAGGCCGCTCCCATGCAGAAGCGTGACGCCCCTTTGCTTTTGGCTGCACGGGCTTCCTCAATCACCTTCTCAATTTCAAGCAGCCGCTCCTTTTCCAGACCCGTGTTGTAATGGCCGCTCTGGGGACAGTATTTGCAATCTTCCGGGCAGGCTCCGGTCTTGATCGACAACAATGTGCTCACCTGCACCTCGTTTGGATCAAAATGTTCGCGATGAACGCTCTGAGCCCTGAAAACAAGATCATTGAACGGTAAAGCAAACAGATCGCGAATATCGGACAGTGACCAGTCGTGACGAAGGTGAGTAGCAGTCATGAGATTTTCCTGTTGGTTCCTGACCTTCGAGCCACTAACCTGTGCAGCCGGACTCTGGTCATTTCTGTTCATGGATTGAACGCATGATAAATTGCCTGACCCATCTGTCAACCTTGGCTAACAGATTGGTTAACAACTTTCTCCAGGTTAACAGCCCGTGTATTGGCTGTCTCACAACAACCTCCGCCTCCGGACTGTGCCCGGCTTGCACCGCGTCACTGCCGGCCAACAGTTCGCCATGCGGGCGGTGCGGGCTGCCACTGCCCTCTATCGAATCCAGCCAGGGCACGGCGCTCTGTGGCCCCTGCATTGCCAATCCTCCCGCTTTTGACCGAGTCGTCGCCCCCTGGATTTACGGCTTTCCGGTCAATACTGCTATCAGCCGCTTCAAGTACAACAGCCAACGGGCACTGGGTCGGCCGCTGGCCATTGCACTTGCCAGCACGATTCGCCAACAGGGCAAGCGTCTGCCCGACGCCTTGGTGCCTGTTCCCATGCATTCGGGGAAGTTGCGCAAACGGGGATTTAATCAGGCTGAGGAAATAGCCATCTGGCTGTCAGAACAACTGGACGTGCCCGTGATTGAAGGGGTACTAAAAAGAACCCGGCGCAGCGATGCTCAATCGGGCCTGAACCGTCAGCGCCGGCTCACCAATCTGAAGGGCGCGTTTGCAGTGAAGCAGTCGGTGCCCGAATACATTGCTCTGGTTGACGATGTTATGACCACCGGCGCTACTGTTGAGGAATTATCTCGGCTTCTGCGGCGCCATGGCGTGAAGCGCATCGACGTTTGGGTGATCGCCAGAACGCCGCGTGAACCGCACGAACAGTGACCACCCTCGTGAGCCTTCAGGTATCAATCAACTGTGCAACATGACGGGCAATTGCCAGGCTGGCTGTCAGACCGGGGGACTCAATACCCAGCAGCTGCACTGCACCTTTTAGCCCATGGACTTGCGGCCCCTGGATCAGGAAATCATGAAAACCGGAATCCGCCGGCCCCAGTTTTGGCCTCACTCCCGCATAAGCGGGCTGCAAGCGGGCTTCATCCAACCCGGGCCACCAACGGGCAATACTGTTTGCGAAGGCTGTTCTGCGATCGCTATCTACTGCATATTCCGGTTTCTCTATCCACTCGACATCCGGGCCAAATCGCGCCTGCCCCGCGATATCCAGCGTCAGGTGAACACCCAGCCCACCCGGTTCGGGTACCGGGTACACCAGCGTACTGAAGGGATGGCGACCGACATAGCTGAAGTAATTCCCCTTGGCAAAATGCGCCTCGGGACGCCCGCCTTCAGGGTAGCCCTGCCAGTGATCCAGCAAATCAATGGCTTCGAGCCCTGCGGCATTCACGATCTGGCCCGCTTCCAGAATGCAGGGCGCCTGCCCACCTACCACCACCTCGTGAAGTACATCGCCGGACGACACCTTGCTGGTCACTGCGCTGACCGGCGCATGGCAAATCACCAGCCCGCCGGCCGCCTCCAGATCAGTCAGCAATGCCAGCATCAGTCCGTGGCTATCCACTATGCCGGTCGTGGGCGAATACAGACCCGCAACCGCACGCACATCCGGCAAAGCATTCCTTAATACCCGACCGTCATCCAGCGATACCGGCACACCACAGGCTTGTGCCCTCCCAGCAATGGTCTCCAGCGCCGCAAGCTGCCGGGTATCAGACGCAATAATCCACTTTCCGGTCTGACGACAGGGAATATTTCGCGCCTCGGCATAGCGATACAGCAGATCACGACCTTCAACGCAAAACCGAGCTTTCAATGAATCCGGTGGATAATAGAGCCCCGCATGAATCACTTCACTGTTACGCGAGGAGGTCCCTTCGCCCCAATGAGCACCTGCTTCAAGCACGAACACACTGCGGCCCGAAAGCGCGATCTCCCGGGCACACGCCAGCCCGATGACGCCGGCGCCAATGATTACGGTGTCTGTCGAATAACGTTCCAGTGCCATATGCGGTACCTGACTGCAGTTGATTCAGATCATGGTGAACTCATACCAATGGCCACCAAAGTCCATCGGAGTCATTGCCTCGGTAATGCTATCATTACGCGCCGAAGATCAAGAGAGCCAACAAAAGAGTCATCGAATCACCACAGGAGGTATTCGTGCGGGAAGCCTTGAACGCTCGCCATCTGGCCATGGCCGGCCTGGTGCTCACGACCCTTTTCTGGGCAGGCAATGCGCTGGTTGCCAGAGCAACACACGAATCCATCCCGCCTTTTGCGCTATCGTTCTGGCGCTGGTTTATACCAACAATCTACCTTCTGCCCTTCACCCTGAAAGCCATCAACCGCTACAGGGATGAACTGAAAAAGCATTGGATTGAAGTAATCGCCCTCGCCTTCTTCAGCGTCGGCGCCTACAACACCATCCTGTATCTCGCAGCCCAAAGCACGGGCGCCATCAACATTGCGCTGGTCAGCTCCACCATGCCTCTGATGATTGTTCTGTTTTCAGCCTTGATACTCAGGGAGCTCCCAGGGCGGATGCAACTGATCGGTCTGATTGCGGCATTTTGTGGCGTCATCGTTATCCTCACCCGGGCAAACCCTGAACGCCTGACGAACGTCGCGTTTAATCGCGGTGATCTTTTGATGGTTCTCTCAATCTCCAGCTGGGCGCTCTACTCTGTTCTGATCAAGCGTTGGCCGCTGAATATCCCGCTGTTTCCGCTTTTATGCATACTGATTACGCTGGGAACGCCGATGATATTCCCGTTCTATTTGTGGGAGCTCAATACTGAAGGCGGGTTTGATCTGACATCTGGCAACGTGGCCGCACTGCTGTACGTTGGCACGTTGCCCAGTGTGGCGGCCTATTTCCTCTGGAACAACGGAATAAAAACGCTTGGCCCTGGCACGACCGGCCTGTTTGCTTACCTGATCCCCGTATTCTCAGCACTGATCGCAGTCCCGGCACTGGGGGAAACCATAGAGCCCTATCACGCCATCGGTGGCGCTTTCGTATTGGTCGGCCTCATTGCGTCGTCGTGGCAGAATCGGACCCGAAAGCCGACGTTCAGAACAGGCCCCTGACACCGACAACCCGGCTGCATTCAAGGGAGCTGCGCATCCGTATCCAAAGACGGTATACTGCACCTTTATATCTTGCCGGCAAGGAGTGCTCTGGGAGATGTCCGACAGAAAGCAATTCATGATCGTCATGCTGGTGGCTGCCATCTTTGTGGGCTGGCTTGGCTGGCGCGGCGTTGAAGTTATTACCCTGAACGACCGGTTGCAGGAAGACGCCGCACTGAAAGAATATCCCTACCTGTTCCGGGTGCTGCGTGTTGATGGCGACACCGCCATCATGAGTTCACCCCGCTCGTTCGATATCAGCACCCGTGAAGCACTGAAAACCCTTTTTCCTGGCATGCGCTCACTCAGCGACAACCATCGGGACTGGCAACGCGCAGAGCGACAATTTGCCCACCTGCAAGCCCGCGCCGGCACATTGATTACGCTGGACAGCCGGATTGACCGGGTGCGCTGGGAACTCGACGAGAACTGGTATCATCTTGCCGAAATGAAAGAACGACTGGCAAAGCGGCATTAGGCAAGCGCCTGATTGCTGAGAGACCCCCCTCGCCTGTGGTATATTTCGCCACCAGAACTCACGTGGCGACGCTTTATGTCTGACTTACCCCAATCACGTCATCCCTATGACGCGCTTACCCCCGACACCCTGCTCGACGCCATGGAAGCAGCGGGCTTCGTGATCAACGGACGCCTGTTCGCACTTAACAGCTATGAGAACCGCGTGTATCAGGTCGGCATCGAAGACGGACCGTCAGTGATCGCCAAGTTTTACCGACCGGGGCGCTGGTCACTGGAGCAGATTCAGGAAGAGCACAGCTTTTCGCTGGAACTGGTGGATGCCGATATCCCGGTCGTTGCGCCTTCAGTAATGAACAACGGCCGCACGCTCGGAGAGCATGCCGGATTTCAGTTCGCGGTATTTCCACAACGAGGCGGGCAAGCCCCGGATACCAGCGAACCGGATATGCTCTGGCGCCTGGGCCAGTGGCTTGGGCAACTGCATAACGTTGGCGCGCAACGTCCATTTGCGGAGCGCCCCACGCTTGATCTGATCCCGGCCCTGCGGCGCGAAGCCACCTTTTTGACCGATAGCGACCTGATCCCGAGCGACCTTCGACCTGCCTGGGATTCGCTGATCCCTGACCTGATTGATAATTGTGAAAAACGGGTTGCCGATGCGGGACCTGTCGATTCGATTCGCCAGCACGGCGATTGCCACGCGGGTAACATCCTCGTCCGGGATGAGCAGATGCTGTTTGTAGACCTTGATGACTGCCGCCAGGGCCCAGCTATCCAGGATCTCTGGTTGCTACTCAACGGTGATGATGCCAGCCGATCTGCACAGTTTGCTGAACTGCTGGAAGGCTATGAAACCTTTCGGGACTTCAATCGCCGCGAGCGCTTTCTGATTGAACCCTTGCGTTGCTACCGACAAATCGCCCACGCCGCGTGGCTTGCCCGACGCTGGGACGATCCGGCATTCCCCAGGTTCTTCCCCTGGTTTGTTCAGCCACGCTTCTGGTCCGACCAGATTCTGGCACTGAGGGAGCAGCTTGGCGCATTACAGGCACCACCAATTAATCTGATGGGACAATATTAGTAATGAGTGAAAGTGAACGTCGCTACAGCGCCCGTGCCCTTCTGGTCACCGGCTTTATTTGCATCGTCGGCACCATCGTCGCACTTGAAAGTACCGGGCGGCTGGCCCACACCGATGACAAGGCGGAAGTCCCGGTCGGCGAGTTCAAAGCCATTTACGTGGGTCCACGGGAAGAATACAGCATGTCCCCCAAGCCTTCTGAACTGCATGCTGACTGTTATCAAGGCTACCTTGCCGTGGGCTCGGATACCGACAGCACCCTGACCGGCGTGCTGGTGGATTACAAAAACAGGGGCATTCGCTGCGCACCCCGCCCCACGATACCCGAGATTATACCACCGGGGTCCGAAGCCATCGCGCATCCCCCAGTCAGTCAACCGGGAAAGAAAAATGACCCGTCACAGTAAAGACGATAACCCGCGACCATTATTTGAAACCGACCGTATCTATACCGACACCCAGTCAAAAGGTGGCGACTTCCGGTTTGACTCGGCTGTAGCGCGGGTTTTTCCTGACATGATCAGGCGTTCTGTTCCTGGCTATACCACCATCATCCCAATGATTGGTGTGATCACCGAACGCTACGTTCAGGATGGCAGTAATTGCTACGATCTTGGCTGCTCACTGGGCGCCTCCACACTGGCCATGCGCCATGGTGTCGCCAACCGGAACAGCAAGGTCATCGGGGTCGATAACTCTGCGGACATGATTGAGCGCTGCCGTCACTTCATCGCACTGGACGATGACACGGCTGAAGTCGAACTGCGTTGTGATGACGTGCTCGATACGCCAATCGAGAATACGTCGGTCACCACACTGAACTTCACCCTTCAGTTTATCGATCCGGACCGCCGACAAGACCTATTACAGCGGATAGCCAGCGCAACACGGCCCGGTGGGGCCCTGATTCTCTCCGAGAAGATCCGGTTCGAAGACGAAAGCGAGCAAACCGCACAAACCAACCTGCATCACGACTTCAAACGTGCGAACGGCTACTCCGACCTCGAAATCAGCCAGAAACGGTCTGCCCTTGAACAGGTGCTGATCCCGGAAACAATTGATGCGCTAAAGCAGCGACTGACAGACGCCGGCTTTGATCAAGTGATGCTCTGGTATCAGTGTTTTAATTTCGTCTCTTTACTGGCCGTCAAACGCGCCTGATACTTGGAAACGTCTGATCGGGTCCATTGGCGACACTGCACATCGGGCACGCCACTTAACCACTATTTCCTGAACGAGCTCTTACCGTGTTTGACTGGAAACAACGCTATCAACCGCTGCTGACAGATCTGGAAAGTGAAGGCAAAGCTGACTGGGCCAACCAGATCAGTGATCAGCTCTATCGCCGCTTCGAGAGTAATCCTCATGGCGATATCACGCGCTGGCATAGTGCATTGAAACAATTGCCGGTGCTGCACAACGTTGATGCAGACATGAACAGCGCGGCGATCACGCTATCAACGGAAGGGGGGCTCAGCGATCAGCAGCGCGCTGACCTCGAAACCGGCTTGCGCGGGCTGATGCCCTGGCGAAAAGGACCTTTCTCGTTCTTTGGCCTGGATATCGACACTGAATGGCGCTCGGACTGGAAATGGGATCGCGTCGCGCCTTATTTGAGTGATCTGGAGGGACGCCGCATCTTGGATGTTGGCTGCGGTTCAGGCTACCACTGCTGGCGCATGGCCGGTGCGGGTGCACGTCAGGTGATTGGCGTCGATCCCGGGCTTCTGTTCCTGATGCAGTTCTTCAGCGTCAAAGACTACCTGAACGCTCCCCACGTGCACATGCTTCCCTGTCGACTGGAAGATCTTCCACCGGCGCTCAACTATTTCGACACGACCTTTTCCATGGGCGTGCTCTACCACCGCCGCTCGCCGCTTGATCACCTCCTGGAATTGCGCGACACCCTGAAAGACGGAGGAGAGCTGGTTCTGGAGACCCTGGTTGTGGATGGGCCGGAAGGCTATAGCCTGATGCCCGAGGATCGGTATGGCATGATGCGTAACGTCTGGTTTCTGCCCAGTTGCGACACGTTGATGCGGTGGCTGGAGCGCACAGGATTCCGCAATGCACGAGTGGTCGATGTTACCGCCACCAGCACCGAAGAGCAGCGCTCGACCGACTGGATGCGGTTTCAATCTCTGGAAGACTTCCTGGATCCGATTGACCCGACCAAAACCGTTGAGGGATACCCGGGACCACTCAGAGCCACCATCGTGGCCGAGAAATAAACAAACAGGCGCAAAAAAGGCGGCATCGAAATTTATCGTTGCCGCCTTTTTTATTGGCTCAATGCGATGCCAGAGCTACCAACTCTGGCTATTGAGCTCAGTTTTCGCCGAAAGGATGACGCAAAACAATCGTTTCAACCCGATCCGGGCCGGTCGAAATGATATCGATCGGCGCTTCGATCTGCTGCTCGATGAAGCGAATGTAGGCCAACGCATTAGCCGGAAGCTGATCCATGCTAGTCAGGCCCACAGTGCTCTCGCTCCAGCCGGGGATCTCTTCGTATACCGGCTCGATATCGGCGTAATCGTCACAGCCGATAGGCGGACGATGAAGCTCGCCGTTCGGGGTGCGGTAGCCAACACACACCTTAACCGTGTCCATGCCGTCGAGCACGTCCAGCTTGGTCAGACAGATACCGGATACACTGTTGATCTGGATAGCATGGCGCAGTGCCACAGCATCGAACCAGCCACAACGACGGGCACGGCCAGTGGTGGTGCCGAATTCACGACCTTTCTCAGCCAGATGCTTGCCGCAGTCGTCAAACAGCTCGGTCGGGAATGGGCCGGAACCGACACGGGTTGTGTATGCCTTGGTGATCCCCAGGACATAATCCAGGAACAACGGGCCAAAGCCGCTACCCGTAGCTGTGCCGCCCGCCGTGGTATTGGAGGAAGTAACGTACGGATAGGTACCGAGATCAATATCCAGCAACGAACCCTGAGCACCCTCGAACAGGATATGCTCGCCGCGCTTGCGCAGATCGTGCAGGATATCGGTGACATCCGCCGCCATAGGCACGATTTCCTTACCCATTTCGCGAAGGTCTGCCAGCGCCTGATCAACATCTACGGCGTCTTCTCCGTAGTATTCTGTCAACACGAAGTTATGGAACTTCATGATTTCGCGAAGGCGTTCTTCAAAGACAGCGTCGTTACACAGATCGCCAACACGTAACCCTCGACGGGAAACCTTGTCTTCATAGGCGGGGCCGATACCACGACCGGTCGTCCCGATCTTGTCGTTTCCGCGCGCCTTTTCACGGGCAACGTCAATGCGCACGTGGGTTGGCAGCAACAGCGGACAGGCCAGGCTGATGCGCAGGCGATCGCGAACCGCAACACCGGCCGCTTCCAGCTCACGCACTTCCTTCAGCAATGCTTCGGGCGACAGGACCACACCATTACCAATCAGGCAGGAGACATGCTCACGCAGAATACCTGACGGAATCAGATGCAGTGCCGTCTTCTTGCCTTCGATAACCAATGTATGACCGGCGTTATGGCCACCCTGAAAGCGTGCTACCGCAGAAACCTGATCAGTGAGCAGGTCAACAATCTTACCCTTGCCTTCATCACCCCATTGGGTGCCGAGTACCACTACATTCTTACCCATGATTCTCTCTCAATCCTGCCCGCATGTTGGCCGGACACGGTTATCCATTCAAAGACTCAACGACCCATTGGCCGTCCCGTTTAATCAACTGCCGGTCACAACCACGCGTTTCCGGAGACACATCACCGTCATCAGGCAGCGCCTGCAAAACTGTTTCTGTACGTCGTAATTCGGTTATTGCCGCTTGCAACCCGGCCTCTGCAACTGCAGGCGCCCAGATCTTGCCCTGGCTGCTTTTCTGTGAGCGCTGCCCCAGCGCGACCAAGGCTCGAATATCTGCGCTGAAACCGGTCGCAGGGCGTGCGCGCCCGAAGTCTTCGCCGATAGCGTCATAACGACCACCTTGTGCCACCGCCTGACCGTGGTCCGGCGAATAGGCACCAAACACCAGCCCGGTGTGATAGTTGTAGCCGCGCAATTCACAAAAGTCGAAACCCAGACTGACTTCCGGATAAGCTTCCGCGATCGCCTCGGATGCCACTGTCAACTCGTCAAGCGCCTTTAGCGCCTGCTCCGGCGCACCAGCCAGTACTTTGCGCGCCTGTGCCAGCACCTCCGGGCCACCGCTGAGGCGAGCTAGTTCCCGAAGGCGGGCTGCGGGCGTACCAGCCGTATAATCACCCAGCAACTCGTCGAGCTCGGGCACAGATTTACGGCGCATGGCATCAAAAATGGCCAGCTCGGTATCGCGGTCGAGATTAGCGGCTGAGATCAGTTGCTGATAGATCGCAACATGAGCCAGATCCAGATGTACTCTGGGTAGTCCCGCAATCCGCATCGTCTCCAGCATCAACCGGATCACTTCCAGATCGGCCTCAGCAGAGGCGCTGCCAAACAGCTCACAGCCCGCCTGTATCGGCGTCCGACCGGTTAGCATATGTTGGGGGCGGGTATGCAGCACATGACCGGCATAACACAGTCGCGTGACCCCATCCTGCCGCAAGGTATGCGCATCAATGCGAGCAGCTTGTGGGGTCATATCCGCCCGCACTCCCATCATGCGGCCGGTCAGTTGATCGGTCAGCTTGAAGGTTTGGAGTGCCAGGTCGTTCCCCGTCCCGGTTAACAGGGATTCGAGGTACTCAATCAGAGGAGGAATTACCAGCTGATAGCCCCAGCGCTGATAGTTATCCATGATTTCGCGGCGCAGGGATTCTATCTGGCCGGCTAGTGGCGGAAGAATATCTTCCACACCATCAGGCAGTAACCAGCGATCGGATGCAGTCATTGGTCTCGCAACGTCAGTTCTTCACCCGCCGGCGGCAGGTCGCAGAATTTAGGATTCAAAGCAGAAAAGGAAACACAAAACCCGGCAATTCTACACATTTGAGCGGCACAAAAAAACCGGAGTGCGGCGACACACTCCGGTTTATTTTGGCTGACGGAACGAATTAACCGTTCCGCACCTTGTCAGGGCTGGCTAACCTCGCCGTTCTGGTCGCCAAGGTAACGCATGAAATCGCTCTTCGAATCGATCACCATGATATCGCCCTGGCCCGAGAAGGTCTCGGAATACGCCGTCAAGCTGCGGTAGAAACGATAAAACTCTTCATCGTTCTGGTAGGCCTTCGCGTAAATCGCAGCCGCCTCACCGTCACCTTCACCACGGGTTTCCTCTGCCTTGGCAAAGGCTTCCGCTAGCACAACGGTATGCTGACGATCGGCATCTGCACGGATACCTTCAGCCAACTCACGCCCGCGGGAACGAAATTCCTGAGCGAGCTTCTGGCGCTCAGTCTGCATACGGCGGTAAACCGCCTCACTGACTGACTGCGGCAGTTCGATTGCCTTAACCCGGATATCGAGCACCTTAACGCCCAACTCGTCCACGACCGTTTCGTCGATACGTGCCACCAGCTTTTGCATCAACTCATCACGCTGACCTGAAACCACCTCGTGCATGGTGCGAACACCAAATTCATCACGCAGGCCGTTATCAACCCGTGAGGACAGCAGCGATACCGCCCGCAACTCGTCACCACCCGTTGTACGATAGAACTCGTCCACATCCTCGATCTTCCACGCGATGTAGGAGTCAACGTCCAGCGGCTTCTTCTCGATGGTCAGATACTGGCGCGATGGCAGGTCATTGGTCATAACCCGGACATCAAACTCACGCACCTGATCGATCACAGGCACCTTGAAATGCAGGCCGGCCGTGATGTTGGTTTCAATCAACTCACCAAAGCGCAATAGAACGCCACGGTGGGTTTCAGGAATAATGTAAACACTTGAGGACACGATCAGCACAACAATCAGTGCGCCGGCTAGCCCCAGAACTGCTTTAGGACTCATAATTAACGCCCCTTCCGCGAACTTGAGTTGTTGTTGCGCATCCGGATTTCCTGAACCACCTGATCCGTCAACTGCTGGATATCAGCGCCAGAATCGGACGAGGCGCCATCAGACGACCCTGATGAACCACTGGTCTTGTTGCGCGTGCGAGTCAGCTGATCAAGCGGCAGATACATCATATTGTTGCCGCCTTCGGCATCAACCAGAACCTTGCTGGTACTGGAGAACACGTTCTGCATGGTATCCAGATACATCCGGTCACGGGTGACCTGCGGCGCGTCTTTATACACATTCAGGAGTGCCAGGAAACGAGCGGTTTCACCCCGCGCCCTCTCGGTCACTTCCTGCTTGTACGCCATCGCTTCTTCAAGTCGACGCTGTGCACGGCCACGTGCTTCCGGCACGACCTTGTTGCGGTATGTTTCAGCTTCTTCCACCAGGCGCTGCTCGTCTTCCTTCGCGCGCTGCACTTCCCGGAACGACTCCTGGACCTGTGACGGCGGCGACGTATCCTCGACGTTAACCTTGACGATCTGCAGACCGGTTCCGTACTTCACAAGGAACGACTGCAAGCGCTGCTCAACGTTGATTGCCAGCGCCGCGCGACCTTCAGTCAGCACCTGATCCAGCTCGGAGCTGCCAACTTCATGGCGCAGCGCACTATCAGTTGCAAACGCAAGCGCCTGGTTCGAGTCGCGAACATTGAGCACGTAATCACGTGCATTTTCGACGCGATACTGAACCTGCAAATCGATGGACACCAGATTTTCATCCTGTGTCAGCATCTGGCCCTGGGACTCGGCGTTCCGGACGCTGGTCACCCGTACCTTGGTGACATTGTCGATAATGGGCACTTTGAACCGAAGACCCGGGTTTTCAGTGGTGTGATACTTGCCGAAGCGAAGTACAACCGCCCTCTCCTGCTCATCAACGGTATAGAACGATTGGAACAGGATGAAGCCAACAAATACAATAGCAACGATCGCCAGTATAGCCCCGAAGCCAGTGCTGCCGGAGCCGCCGCCATTCGCGCCGCCACCGGAATCACCACGTCCTTTCTTGCCACCCAGCAGCTTGTTCAGCTTATCGAGACCCTTTTTCAGCGCCTCATCAAGGTCCGGCGGCCCCTGATCATTGCCACGACGTCCCCCATTTCCCCAGGGATCATTGTCGTTTCGGTTACCACCCGGTTCATTCCAGGCCATAGTTCTCTCCGTTCGCAAACTCATCGAATGGGTGCAAATACTAGGGATTAATACGACGTCCGGCAATACCGAAACGTCTTTTGTACCCGGCGCACGCTCATCAGTGCCCGTATATCTGCAAATGCTAGCTGTTATCTGCAAACCGGATATTTTCGGCCTGCATCTTGGCTTTACTTAATATCTGGTACCAATCGCGGGATTGCAGACGCACCTCTACAACCGTGTCGCCATCATCCCGGTACTCTTCACCTATCACCGCGCCGGCCTCATGCAGCAAAGCCCGTAGCTTGCCATCTTGCGGCCCAAGCAGGACATCGAGATGAATAACATCCTCCGCCAACCGTTCGACGATCGCATCGAACAATTGCGGGATGCCTTCGCCAGTGATGGCTGACACCCACACCCGCACAGGAACACCTTCATCGTTCCTGTCCACGCGCGACTGGAAGTCTTCCAGCAGATCGACTTTGTTGTAAACCTGAAGCATCGGCACTTCATCAGCCCCGATTTCCAGCAACACATCCTCGACCTGCTCGATATTCTCATCCCGGCGTTCGTCGGCACAGTCAATGATATGCAACAGCAACGAGGCTTCAGTGGTTTCCTCAAGCGTCGCCCGGAATGCTTCGACCAGTTTGTGCGGCAAATGCCGGATAAAGCCGACCGTATCCGCCATCACTACCGGGCCGATATCCGGCAAGTCCAGTCTCCGCAGCGTTGGATCGAGTGTCGCGAACAACTGGTCAGCCGCATACACCGATGCAGTCGTAACATGATTAAACAGCGTCGATTTGCCGGCATTGGTATAGCCTACCAGCGATACTGTCGGGATATCCGCCCGCTTGCGAGCCCGTCGCCCCTGATCCCGTTGTCGGCGGACTTTCTCAAGCCGGCGGTGTATCGATTTGATACGCGCGCGCAGGAGACGGCGATCCGTTTCAAGCTGCGTTTCACCCGGACCCCGCATCCCGATACCGCCTTTCTGGCGCTCAAGATGCGTCCACCCCCGGATCAGGCGGGTCGCCATATGATCCAGCTGCGCAAGCTCCACCTGAAGCTTGCCCTCATGCGTGCGGGCTCGCTGGGCAAAAATGTCGAGAATCACGCCCGTGCGATCAAGCACCCGGCACTTCAGCTCGCGCTCAAGGTTTCGTTCCTGACTGGGGCTCAGAGCATGATTAAACAATACGACATCAGCCTCCGCGGCTTCGCGGGCTGCGCGGATTTCATCAAGTTTCCCCTGCCCGACAAACAGGCGGGAACTCGGCTGGTTCCGGGATCCTGTCACTGTATCGACGGTTTCAACACCGGCCGAACGGACAAGCTCAATGAACTCACCAAGGTCTTCTGATTCGCTTTGGGAAGATGAAAACTCGATGTGAACGATAACCGCTCGTTCACCAACGTCTGGACGCTCAAACAAGGAGCAGAGTCTCCAAATAAAACAGAGGATGGGTACCGCAAGGCGCGTTCTGTGCACTCTGCGTGACAGTTAACCGCGCATCTGAAAAACCAACCGGCATCATGACTGATACCGGCGGTTTACAGCAACACCAGACCGCCATCAGGCTTCGATTTCACCATCAGCGTTCTGTTGCGGGATACGGACATTACGGGCCGGCACGACAGTTGAGATTGCGTGCTTGTAGACCATCTGGCTCACAGTATTTTTGAGCAGAATAACAAATTGATCAAATGACTCAATTTGTCCCTGCAGCTTGATACCGTTTACCAGGAATATGGAAACCGGGATGCGCTCCTTGCGTAATGCATTGAGGTAAGGGTCTTGTAACGAGTGCCCTTTTGACATGTTATCTTCTCCTGTTTTTAATATCAGATCGTCAATAAATCATAAGCGGATGATAGCACCGACAACGGCATCTGCACTTAACATCCATCGTAAGTCCAAGAAAAAGAACACGTTGCGCCGGACTCAAGAACACTTCGCCTCACTATTGCAGTATAGGGGCGCTTGGGCACTCGAGTCACCTTAACTCGCAATGCCTAACTCAATGTGGTGCGGGATTGAAGGATTTTCAAGGCGCTGGATGCAGATCCTGTGCTTTCACTGTCAAGCCAATGCACATCAGACCACTTCCTTAACCACGTCAACTGCCGCTTTGCCAGCTGTCGCGTCGCCGCAATCCCTTTGGCCACAAAGGTTTCGTAATCTGTCTCTCCGTCGAGCCAGGACCAGGCCTGTCGATAACCGACACACCGAATAGACGGCAGATCCGGATGGAGATCGTTTCGGTTATAAAGTGCTCTGACCTCATCAACGAAGCCAAGTTCCAACATTTTTTCAAATCGCTGCTGAATACGGTGATGCAAGACAGCGCGATCAGTCGGCGCAATCGCGTACTGCACAACAGTATACGGAAGCCCACCGGGTGCGTCTGCCTGCCAACGGGTCCTATAAGGGAAATCCCCTGCTTCGGCAGTACTACCTTCCTGATCGCCGGTTGCCGACCAGGCTTCAGATATCGGTTTACCTGAAATATAGACCACCTCAAGCGCCCGCAACAGCCGCTGCCGGTTATTGGGGTGGATCGCTGCTGCAGCCACAGGATCCCGCTGCTTCAGTTCTTCATGCAGCGCCGACCACCCTTCGTCACGCGCCCGCGCCTCAAGCCTGGCGCGCAACTCCGGATCCGCCGAAGGCAAGTCCGCCATGCCATGCAGCAATGCTTTGTAGTACATCATCGTGCCACCCACCAGGAGTGGAATGCGCCCGCGCGAAGTAATATCGCCCATTTCAACCAGTGCATCCCGTCGAAAATCCGCAGCGGAGTAGGTTTCAGCAGGATCACAGATATCGATCAGGCGATGTGGCGCTCGGGCAAGCTCATCGGCAGAAGGTTTGGCAGTGCCAATGTCCATCTGGCGGTAGATCATGGCCGAATCAACACTGATGATATCGCACGGCAAGCGTTCACAGAGCTCGATGGCAAGATCCGTTTTACCGGCGGCCGTAGGGCCCATCAGAAAGATAGCCGGAGGTAGCGCATGAGCATCGCCCATTGCCTCAACGCCCACGCAGGAACAGTTTATCGAGTTCGCCCATGGTCACCAGCGTCCAGGTCGGCCGGCCGTGGTTACACTGGCCGCTGCGCTCGGTGGCTTCCATATCCCGCAACAAGGCGTTCATTTCCGGGATGGTAAGCTGACGATTAGCCCGCACCGAGCCATGACAGGCCATGGTGCCCAGCAATTCGTTGGTGACGGCTTTAACGCGGTCTGACTGGCCATTCTCGACCAGATCGGACACCACATCCCGGACCAGTTGCTCGGTATCCGCGCCGCGTAACAGCGCGGGGATCTGGCGCACCACCAGTGTTTCCGGCCCCATGCGTTCAATCTGCAATCCCAGCAGTTGTAATTCAGCCGCATGAGCCTCGGCAACACTTGCTTCGCGCTGACTCACCGCCAGTGTCAGAGGCACCAACAAAGGCTGGCTTTTGAGGTCCTGGGCATCGAGCGCGATTTTCATTCGCTCATAGGTGATCCGCTCATGGGCCGCGTGCATATCCACCACAATCATTCCCTGGCGGGACTGAGCCAGAATATAAATGCCGTGCAGCTGTGCAATCGCATAGCCGAGAGTGGGCTCATGGTCGCTGTCGTGGGCTGGCGTAGTATCGCCTGCCACATACGGGGATGGCGCCGCCATCGACCCGAAACCACCCTGGGCGCCGTAGGATGATGCCTCCGCTGTGGCGGCCGTTTCAGTGGTGCCGCCACCGTTCAGCGACTGGTAAAACCCCATCTGATCCTGCGCCTGCCAAGCAATGGGCTGACTCGGCTGATAACCCCCACCGGAAGAGGCCGGATAGGGCGTTCCCTGCGAGCCAGTCGTGTGCGACTGATGCCCCACTTCGCGGCTCATCGATTGTGCTACCGCGCCATGCATATGATCTTCCGGCTTCACATCACCCAGCGCGCGGTGCAGCGTCCGGAAAATAAAATCATGAACCAGCCGGCCATCTCGGAACCTGACTTCATGCTTGGTTGGATGCACGTTAACGTCGACGTTGGCAGGGTCCACTTCCAGGTACAGCACGAACGCGGGCTGACGATTGTTATAGAGCACGTCACGATAGGCCTGACGAACAGCATGCGCCACCAACCGGTCCTTGATGACCCGATGGTTCACGAAGAAATATTGCAGGTCGGCCTGACTGCGGGAGAAGGTTGGCAGCGCCACCCACCCCCAAAGCCTTAGCCCCGAGGCTTCGGCATCAATCACCACTGCGTTGTCTATGAACTGCTGTCCGCAGAGCGCACCAACGCGGCGCTCACAGTCGAGCTGACTTTCAGCCGGACGCAGGCTCTGAACGGTGCGCTGATTGTGACGCAGGGTAAACCCGGTTTCGAAACGGGCCAACGCCTGGCGTTTGATGCATTCCTCGACATGACCGAATTCGGTTTTTTCAGTTCGCAGAAACTTTCGGCGGGCAGGTGTATTAAAGAAAAGATCCCGGACTTCAACTGTTGTCCCTACCGGATGCGCCGCAGGTGACACCTTCGCGTCCATATCGCGACCTTCAACCTCGACCCGCGACGCCGCTTCCGCACCTTCAGTTTTCGAGGTCAACGCCAGCCGGGAAACCGAACTGATACTGGCAAGCGCCTCACCACGAAACCCAAGCGACGCTACCGCTTCGAGATCTTCCAGATCGACAATTTTACTGGTGGCATGACGACTCAACGCTAATGGCAAGTCGTTCTCTGCGATGCCGGAGCCGGTATCCCGCACTCTAATCAGCTTCACACCACCTTGTTCAACCTCAACATCAACCCGGTCAGCGCCTGCGTCCAGCGCGTTCTCAACGAGTTCTTTCACTACAGAGGCAGGTCGTTCAACGACCTCGCCAGCAGCAATCTGGTTGGCGAGGCGGGGGCTGAGCAATCGAATGGCGGGCATACAGGAAACACCAGGCTTCAGTAAGTCGGATTTGCCAGCAATGATAACAGACGCTTGCGATCGAATGCGCTAGCAGTAGCCGGTGATTGACGGGAAAACCAGAATTTCGTTACTTCAGGGATCAGGCAGAATCAGCGATACCGAAACGGCAAATGCCGAAAGGTCGCTGATTCCGGAAGAGAAAACACCAGCCCATCAGGTGGTGGGGATTTTGATCGTTTGCCCGATCACAACCTGATCGCCCTTCAAGCCGTTAAGCTGTTTGATGCGACTGACTGTTGTGGCGTTGCGCCGGGCAAGATCCGACAGGGTGTCACCGCGCTGAACCCGATAGGAGGACAGCCCTCCGGCCGATTTCCCCTGACGTTTCTGCCAGGCCAGATAGGTGCCTGGCGGCGGGGTATCGTTGAAATAGGATTGCACACCACGGGAGATCGCATGGGCAAGCTTGCTCCGGTAGCTGGCCGACAGCAGCTTACGTTCTTCCTGCGGGTTAGAGATAAATCCGGCCTCAACCAGAATCGATGGAATATCAGGCGATTTCAGCACCACGAATGCAGCCTGCTCGACACCGGGCTTGTGCAGCGTCGCGACACTGCCGAGATTGCGCAACACGTAGCTGCCAACACCCACGCTGGCGTTAATACTGGCTGTCATGGACAGATCCAGCAACACGCCAGCCAATACCTCGTTCTTGTCGCCCAATGACACGCCACCAACGCCGCCAATCAAATCAGAGCGATTTTCATTACGCGCCAGCCAGCGCGCGGTCTCACTGGTTGCGCCCCGCTGAGACAAAGCAAAAACGGAAGCGCCACGAGGCTGCGATGTTCTGAACGCATCAGCGTGAACCGAAATAAACAGGTCGGCATTTTCCTTTCGTGCCAACAAGGTACGGCTGCGCAAATCAATGTAGTAGTCCCCGTCGCGGGTCAGCTTCGCTGTGTAGCCCGGGATAGATGATATGGCGTCTTTAAGCTGGTGCGCCAATTTCAGCACCACGTCTTTTTCCCGCGTGCCGCCGGGGCCGGATGCGCCAGGATCCTCGCCGCCGTGGCCGGCGTCGATCATGACGATAATATCCCGCTTGCTGTCATTGCTCTCAGAAAGCACCGGTTTGCTGGACGGCTTTTGAGCAGGCGCGTTTTCGTTGATCAGATCGACTACCAGCCGATGACCATATTCCTGATTTGGCGCCAACTGGAAGCTACGGGGCTTCACATCGGATGCCAGATCAAGGACGACCCGCAAATCGTTGCCATTCCGACGCGCACTTCGAATACGCTTGATCGGACTGCCGTCCAGATCGAGGCGATCCAAAGCTACCTTCAGCGAGGTGTCCTTGATATCGATAACCAGACGGGACGGGTTTTCCAGCGCGAATACTGAATGCTCAACGCTGCTCCCCAGATCCAGCACCAGACGCGTATGGTCCGGCGCAGGCCAGACTCTGGCGCTGTTGACGGCCGTCTGGGCATGGGCAAGCGATGCTGCGCCCAACAGTAATGCCAGTTGCACGGCCATTATCTTTCTAAGAATGTGATTCATACCTCGACTCACTTTCTGATCATCCGTTCATGTGCGGAGTACCGCAGGTCGTTGGCAGAAAAACACCAACACGTCGCGTTCCAGCTAAAGCATTCTGCAGAGGCGGTGACACAAGCGTTCATTCGATCAGTCAACTGTCCAGCCATGACTCAACGCCTCCCTGAATTCGTTCATAAGCGCCTGCCCCTGCACTGACGCCGCGGTCAGTGTCATCCGGCGGCCGGCGGCCTCTACTTTTAATTCGATCTGGCAGTCCGCAGGCGGCAATACGCCCTGCCCCCGCTCAGGCCACTCAATCAGGCACAGAGCATCACCAAATAGGTAATCCCGTATGCCCATATACTCCAACTCTTCCGGATCGCCCAGCCGATAGAGGTCAAAATGGAAAACCGGCGGCTGCAGGTCTTCGTAGGGCTCAACCAGCGTGTAGGTCGGGCTTTTTACGGCCCCTTCATGGCCGAGCGCACGAATGAAACCCCGGCTGAGTGTGGTCTTACCCGCTCCCAAATCGCCTATAAGATGAATCACCATGCCTGTTTCCAGCGTTCTTACCGCTTGAACCAGCAAGGCACCGACCTGTTCGGTTGCTACCGAGTCAGGCAGGTGAACAGACAGTGTTTCAATCCTCATTGTTGAATCCGCCATCTCTACTGAAACCCCAACGGAATCAACACGCCTTCGGCTTCGCCCAACACACGGGGGATGCGATCAATTAAATCCATCGGCAGCATCCCCATAAATCCGGTTTCCAGCGCGGCGCGATCGGCCGCCTCGCCATGCAGGCTTGCGCCAGTGATTGTGGCGTCAGATACCGACATCCCTTGCACGACAAGCGCGCCGATAATGCCGGAGAGCACGTCACCCATACCTGCTGTCGCCATTCCGGGATTCCCCCCCTGCACCAGCGCAGGCACGGCAAGCGTATCGGCATACACCAGGGTGCCGGCGCCTTTCAGCAGCACCACACCGCCGTACTTTTTCTGTAACCGCACCACAGCGCTTAATCGGTCCTGCATCACCGCTGAAGTGTCTTCACCCAACATGCGCGCTGCTTCGCCTGGGTGTGGCGTCAGGATCCAGTTCTGCTTGCGCCCGGGCGCTCTGGCAGAGAGCATATTAAGCGCATCAGCATCCATCAGCACCGGACCATTGAATTGCATGATTCGCTGGAGCATTTGCTGCCCCCATGCCCCTTGCCCCGCACCCGGCCCAAACACCACGCCGTCTGCACTGTTGAGCAGCGCGTCAAGATCATTTCCATGGGTCAGGCCATGCACCATAAGGGAGGGGCATCGCGCCAACGCAGCACTGACATGCTCTGGCCGCGTCGCAAGCGTTACCAGCCCTGCACCCGAGCGTGCCGCTGCTTCGGCTGCCAACAACCCTGCGCCGCCAAAACCTCTCTCGCCAGCCACCACCAGCAAGTGACCGCAATCTCCTTTGTGGGCACCACGACGGCGCACCGGCAGATCTGCAGCCATACCAGACCAGTCGACACGTCGGGCAACCGGCTCAACAGTGGCATAAGCTTTGTCCGGCACCCCCAGATCGTCGAACAACACATCGCCGACGTAATCCGGCCCCAAACCGGTCAACAGGCCGGCCTTGAGCCCGATAAAGGTCACCGTGACCTTGGCTCGAACCGCATCGCTGGCTACAGAGCCCGTACTGGCATCCAGCCCGGACGGCACGTCCACCGCAAGCACAGGGCGGGCTGCAGCATTAACAGTGGGCACCAACTGGTCGAATGGTGCCCTCAAGGGGCCACTGATACCGGTTCCGAGCATAGCGTCAACAATCACATCAGCAGTCGACAGTTGAGACGCCAGGCCTGACAGATCGTTCTCATCCACAGCCTGCACAACAACACCGGTTTCCACTGCTTCATGATGAGCAGCCAGCGCATCGCCCGTCAGCCTGGTAACGGGTGATACAGCAAAACACAACACCGTCATTCCCTGACGCACAGCCGAAGCCGCGATCAGGTAGCCGTCTCCACCATTATTTCCGGCGCCACAAAGTACCGCTACGGTCGACGCATCCGGCCAGTGCCTGCACAGTTGACGAAACGCGGAACGGGCCGCCTGATGCATCAGATCGAACCCCGGAATTCCACACTTTTCAATCGCATAGCGATCAAGCAGGCGAACGCCATCTGCAGCGTACAGGCTCTCTGGTAAACTATGAGTTCCAACAGCGCACATGGGTCTGAGAACACCTCGGGCCACACTTAAAACAGAATCCGGTTGAACTACACCGGCCAGATGCCTGTTAAGCATAGCAAAATGATGGAAAAGGTCATAACTTAATCAATGTTAACCAAAACGCTCGAATCATTGCCGGCAAAAATTCGCCTGTGGGCTGAGGAACTTGGCTTCCAGCAAGTCGGCATTACCTATGCCGAAACAGGCAAGCATGGCGCGCATTTACAGGATTGGCTGGCGGCGGGCAAACACGGCGAAATGGGTTACATGGCCGATCATGGTGACAAGCGACATCGCCCGGAACAGCTACTGCCGGGCACAGAGCGGGTCATTTCTCTGCGAATGGATTATCTGCCTTCGCCCGACAATCCGGCTAAAACACTGGCCAATCGGGACAAAGCCTACATCTCCCGCTACACGCTGGGCCGGGACTATCACAAACTGGTGCGAAAGCGACTTGCCCAACTCGCCAAGCGTATTGACGAGGCCCTCGAGGGGCATCAGCATCGCGCATTTGTCGACAGCGCGCCGGTGCTCGAACGCGCGCTGGCCCAAAAAGCCGGCCTCGGCTGGTTCGGCAAGAACACCATGCTGATCAATCCCAAAGCCGGGTCTTTCTTTTTTCTCGGCGAAATTTTTACCAGCGCTCCACTTCCGGTAGACGAGCCGTTTGAAAAGGAACATTGCGGCAGCTGTGCCGCATGCCTTGATATCTGCCCGACGGATGCCTTCGACGGCGCCCACCAACTGGATGCGCGGCGCTGCATCAGCTACCTGACGATTGAGCTCAAGGGTTCGATCCCGGTGGAGTTGCGCAGCAAGATGGGGAATCGGGTGTTTGGCTGTGACGACTGCCAGCTCATCTGCCCCTGGAACAAATTCAGCACTCCAACCGACGAGGAGGACTTTCAACCCCGGCACGAGCTGGACAACAGCGAACTGGCGACGCTGTTTCTGTGGTCCGAGGAAGAATTCCTCAAGCGAACGGAGGGTTCTGCGATCAGGCGCACAGGCTATGAAGGCTGGTTGCGTAACCTTGCGGTAGGGCTGGGCAACGCGCCGACGACCATACCTGTCGTTGAAGCGCTGCGCCAGCGAGCTGATCACCCGTCAGAACTGGTCAGGGAGCATGTGCACTGGGCGCTGGAACGCCACGGCATAGCGGCCTGAGCCCAGCAGATCACAACTTGAAAAAGGTCTCGCGATAATGCCGGAGTTCGTTGATCGAATCACGAATATCATCCAGCGCAAGATGCGATCCCTTCTTGGTCACGCCCTCCAGTACATCTGGCCGCCAGCGACGCGCCAGCTCCTTGATTGAGCTGACATCCAGGTTGCGGTAATGGAAGAAAGCCTCCAGCGCCGGCATGTAACGCACAAGAAAGCGCCGATCCTGACCGATACTGTTGCCGCAGAGCGGCGACTGTCCGGCCTCAAGATGCTCTTTGAGAAACGCAATCGTCTGCTGCTCCGCATCCGCTTCTGAAATCCGGCTTTCCCGAACCCGACGTGTCAGACCGCTGTCGCCGTGGGTGCGGGTGCACCACTCGTCCATGCCGCTCAGCACCTCGTCAGACTGATGAATCGCAAGCACCGGACCTTCTGCGACCAGATTCAGATCGGAATCCGTCACAATCGTGGCTATTTCAATAACCCGTTCTTTCTCCGGATCCAGTCCGGTCATTTCCAGATCAATCCACACCAGACGGTCTGATGACGCCATTCGTTCTCTCCCGCAAAAAATTCGATGCCGGTCGCCCCGGCCTGAACATTGTTTATTCCGACACCTCGACTAACCGGTGTTTCAGGACGCATCTCAAACAGATGCGCCTTATTCACAGCTTCGTCGGTAACAGGTGGTATGATGGCACAATTGATCGATCATGCTGAACAGGAGTAGTGAAACGGTGGTTGCGGTGAATGGCTAAACGACGCCTTAACAGACAGCAGAAATGGCGGATTGAGAAGGTTCAGGGCGAGCGGGCTGCCCGGGCCACGCGCACCGAGCGCAACATTGACCGCCAGCTTCAGTCAGGGGAACTGGGCGACGAGCAGACTGGTCTTATCATCGCTCACTTTGGCAAGCAGATTGATGTGGAGGCGCTGGAAGGTGAGCGACACGGCGAGATCATGCGCTGTCATGTGCGCACCAACCTTGAGGCGCTGGTTACCGGCGACCGCGTGATCTGGCGCCCGGGAGCTTCAGATCTTGGGGTTATTGTCGCACTTCAGAAGCGTAGCAGCCTGTTACAACGCCCCGACAAGTTCGGTCAGCTCAAGCCGGTAGCGGCGAATATCAATCGCGTCATTCTCGTGATCGCACCAGAGCCGGAACCTCATGACAACCTCATCGACCGTTATCTGGTCGCCGCGGAAAACTGCGACATTGAGCCCGTCATCCTGCTTAACAAAGCCGACTTGCTGACAGACGCTAACCGTCCCCAGATCGACGCCTTGCTGGAACGCTACACGTCACTTGGCTACACGGTCGCGATTACGTCGACCAAATCCAAAACCAAGACTGACGCCAGCATCGAAGCACTGCTGACTGATCGCACGAGCATTTTCGTCGGGCAATCCGGGGTGGGTAAATCGTCGATTATCAACCAACTGTTACCGGACGCCGCACTGAAAGTCGGGGAAGTCTCGCAGAGCACCGGCAAAGGCGTGCACACCACAACCACTGCCCGACTGTTTCACCTGAGCTGCGACGGCACACTGATTGATTCACCGGGCATCCGCGAATTCGGTCTTTGGCACATGTCAGTCGAGCAGCTTCAATTCGGCTTCAGGGAAATTCGGCCGCTGATTGGCCACTGCAAGTTCAGAAATTGCCGGCACCAGTCAGAGCCCGGCTGTGCGATTACCGAAGCTGCCGAAAACGGCACCATCAGCATCCAGCGGATGCAGAGTTTCAAGCGGATCTATGCGGAAATGGAGCAGTCTGACTGGCAGGCGTCAACCACGGATACTACCAGCTGACGTCATTTGGATCTGTGTCTGGCTCACCCTTGAACCAAGCACCGGATTCGAGCTTCTTGCGGGCTTCTTCGGATTCAGCTTCGCTCGGCAGCGTGAGATCGATCAGTGGCTGGGCATCAGCCCCCGAATCCGCCTGAATACCGTCGGCTGTTTTCTTGTTGAGCACGATAATGGCAATACGGCGATTCACTGGTGCCCGGGGATTGTCTTTATCAAACAGAACCGAATCACTTAACCCCACCACTCGACCAATCTGCTCCGCCCGAACGCCACCCGCTACCAAAGCACGCCGGGCAGTGTTCGCCCGCTCAGAGGACAGTTCCCAGTTGGTATAGCCTGGACGGCCCACGAAAGGCGAAGAATCGGTGTGGCCGGTGATGCTGAGTTTGTTCGTCACCGCACCCAGCGGCTTGGCAAGTTCAAACAGGATATCCTGGGAATAGTACTTCAGGCGGGCACTGCCGCTGTCGAACATCGGTCGCTGGGAACGATCGACAATCTGGATACGGAGCCCCTCATCGGTGATGTCTATTAACAGCTGATCCTTGAACTTCTGAAGGGTCTCGCTGCTCTCGATCTGGTCTTTGAGATCCTGAAACAACGTCTGCATCTGCCGCTGCTCGAGTGAATCCGCCAGCTCCTCAATTTTCTGGTCTTCCAGCCGAATTTCGTTGTCCGCAACATCAGCACTGGTCGAATCGACAACCGATGCACTGCCCCCGAGATCAATCGGATTCCGACTGGCTGCCTCCATGAACCCGACCGGGTCCTTGAAATAGCCCTCAATGGCCTGCTTCTCGGCGTCCGAGGCTGAGCTGGTCAACCAGAGCACCAAAAAGAACGCCATCATCGCTGTCGCGAAATCGGCAAACGCAACTTTCCAGGCACCGCCGTGATGGCCGCCGGAAACTTTTTTGACGCGTTTGACGATAATCGGTTGTTCTTCCACCGCTAACCTCTACTCAACATGATGGTGGAACGACTACTTGGAGCGCACGTGATCATTCAGCTCCTGAAACCCCGGTCGCTTGTCACTAGGCAAGGCCTTGCGACCGAACTCAATCGCCATTTGCGGTGCCTGGCCGGACACCGTCGCGATAATGGCAGCCTTGGCACATGCGTAGGCCCGGAGCTCGTATTGCGCCTGATGCTCCATCGCGGTCGACGCTGGCCCAACAAAGCCGTAGGCCGCCCAGATACCCATGAAAGTACCCACCAGCGCTGCCGCCACGTGCAGGCCGATCAATTCAGGTGGCCCGCCCAGGGATCCCATGGTAATGACGATCCCCAATACAGCCGCCACAATACCCAGGCCCGGCAGGGCGTCAGAGACTTTTGACAGGGCATGGGAAGGCTCAAGCAATTCGTGCTCACGGTTATCCAGCTCGGTCTCCATCAAGCCTTCCAGCTCATGGGGCGCCATGTTGCCGGAGCTGATAATACGCAGGTAATCAGTCACAAACGCGAGCAAATGCTCGGATTTCATCACCGCCGGATAGCGCGTAAATATCTGACTCTCACCCGGGTTATCAATATCCTCCTCAATCGCCATAACCCCTTGTTTACGGGATTTGTCAAAAACGTCATACAGCAGACTGAGAAGATCCATATAGAAGGCTTTATTGAACGGCGACCCCGTTAACAGCCGCATGACACCACCGAAGGTTTCCTTGATGGTGTGCATTGGGTTGGAAATGATGAAGGCGCCGAGAGCCGCACCAAAAATAATCAGCATCTCCAGCGGTTGCCAGAGCGCCATGATTTCACCATGGGCCAACACATACCCGCCCAACACGCAGGCAATAACAATGATCGAACCGAGGATTAATGCCATATCGGTTTAGAGCGCCCCCACCACAAGGATTCGCGGCCCCTGTAAGGTACCGTTTAAATTATTGTCTGTTTTCAGACTACTCGACAGCACAGTAAATCATAATGGCGCCTTCTGATCTGTAGCGATCTGTAGTCTTCTGTTTTGATCCGTAGCGATCAAAAGCGCCCGCTGATAACCCCATAGCTGTTTTGCAGATTTGCCGGAATCATAGCAAGTGCCGGAAACTATCGCTAAAAAATAGCCATCGCCACCCACCGTTCACAACCATTATTCTATTACTATAGTCCGTCATGCGGCTGGCAAACTCATCTGACCCGCCTTCGGGCGTTCTGTTAGACTATGCCGGCAATTTCAGCCCACATTAACACTGGCCCGCCCGGCTCCCGTGTTCTGTACAAGCAGCGCGAGAATCATCATGCACGATCTGCCACTGGTAATCGAACCAGACCAGCTTGAACCTTTACTGACCGAGCCCGACATCCTGCTTGTCGATCTTTGTCACCCCGAGCGCTATGCCAGCGGGCACATCCCCGGCGCGGTGTATGTTCACCCCCATGAAACCCAGCTTGGCCTCCCGCCAGCGCCCGGTGCACTGCCCTCGTTAGCCGCACTGAAAGAGCTGACAAGCCGCCTGGGTATGACACCTGACACCCATGTGGTCGTTTACGACGACGAAGGCGGTGGCTGGGCCGGTCGCTTTATCTGGCTGCTGGACTGTATCGGCCATCAACACTACAGCTACCTCAACGGTGGCTGGCTGGCCTGGCAAGCAGAGGAGCTGGAGCTGACGACCGACGTGCCCGATCCGAAGCCTACAGACTATACGTTCGAACTCCAGAAACAGCCTGATGCCAGCCTGCAGGACATCATCGCGGGACTGGATTCCGGCACGCAGATCATCTGGGATGCGCGATCCCCGGCTGAATACCATGGCCAGCGCATTGCGGCCGCCAAATCCGGTCATATTCCCGGCGCCCGCAATCTTGAATGGACCCAGGCGATGGACCCGGCTCGCGAATTCCGGCTCCGACCCGAAGCAGAGCTCCGTTCAATGCTGCACGCCGTCGGCATTGAGCCGACCAAAACAGTGATAACCCATTGCCAGACCCATCACCGCTCCGGCCTCACGTATCTGGTCGGCAAAGTGTTGGGCTACCCCAACATCCGCGCCTACGCCGGGTCCTGGGCGGAATGGGGCAATCATCCTGACACTCCCGTGGAGAAGTAAACCTGATGCGAGACCAGCTCTTTGTAATGAGCCAGTACCTGACACCCCAACTGGGGTTGTCGCGTCTGGCCGGACGACTGGCCGATAATGATCGTATGCCTGAAATGAAAAACCGCGTCATCCGCTGGTTCATCAAGCGCTATGGCGTCGATATGAGTGAAGCCCTCAACCCCGATCCTGAGTCTTACGCCACTTTCAACGACTTTTTCACCCGCGCCCTGAAGCCGGGTGTACGGACGATTGATAGCGATGCACAGACGATGGCCAGCCCTGTCGATGGCGCTATCAGCCAACTCGGAACGATTGAGGATGGCCGGATATTCCAGGCCAAAGGACAGTCGTTCAATCTGATAGAACTGCTGGGGGGTGATAGCCAGCGCGCCAAGCCTTTCGAGAATGGCGAGTTTGCTACCATCTATCTTGCTCCAAAGGATTATCACCGCATTCACATGCCGCTGGCGGGCACCTTGCGTGAAATGGTTTACGTTCCCGGCCGCTTATTTTCGGTCAACCCTGTCACGGCAGCGAATGTCCCCAATCTGTTTGCCCGCAACGAAAGGGTGGTGACCACCTTTGATACCGAGTGGGGCCCGATGGCCATGGTGCACGTCGGCGCGATGATCGTAGGCAGCGTGGAAACCACATGGGCCGGCATTGTGGCACCCAACGGCGCTCAGGCGGGCGAGTTATCAGCTGTAGACTATTCCGGCGAAGCACCGATTGCCTTTGAGAAAGGTGACGAAATGGGTCGATTCAGGCTTGGCTCAACCGTGGTGCTACTGATGCCCAAAGGCACCATGCAATGGTCCGAACAACTGAAAGCAGAAACCGTGTTGCGAATGGGTGAGGCAATTGCCCGTAAGGGCGACTGAGGCTGAGCGCAGCAGGTTTGCAACAACCTTTCACGCCCGCTCTATTGGAAAGGCCATCACGTCACTGATGGCCTTTTTCTTGAGCCCACACATGAGCAGGCGATCCAGTCCGAGCGCGACACCGGCGCAATCCGGCAGCCCAGAGTCCAGCGCAGCCATCAGATTCTCATCAATAGGCATCTCAACCTTTCCAGCCAATCGACGCGCCCGGTTGTCAGCGACAAACCGCCGCCGCTGCTCGGCAACGTCTGTCAGTTCCCAATAGCCATTACAGAGTTCGACGCCGCTCAGATATAGCTCAAAGCGATGCGCAACAGGGAATCCATCAACAATTCGGGTTCGAGCCAATGCCGCCTGACTTGCCGGGTAATCATGGACAAATACCGCAGGCCGTGACCGCAAGGCAGGCTCGATACAATGGGTCATCAGAATATCGAGGCATGCATCGCGGTCCAGATCGGCCGCAAAACCGGCATCTCCTGCTGCCTCTCCCGCCAACCGACGCAGGCTTTTCGCATCCGCCAGCATTGGATCGACGTCCAGTATTTCCAGAAACAACTGACGATAGGGCACGCGCTCGGGCACAGCAATCCCAAGCCAACCTGAGACAAGCTCGCCGACCTCATCCATCAGTGCATGATCGTCAAATCCGGGGCGGTACCATTCAAGTAATGAAAATTCGGGATTGTGGCGGGGGCCACGCTCGCCATCACGAAAACCACGAAACACCTGATAAATCGCACCACTGCCGCAGGCCAGCAAGCGCTTCATATGATATTCAGGGGATGTCTGGAGAAAGCACTGGCCACCGGAAAAACCGGGCGCAGGGCGGGTATCGACAGAGACACTGTCAATATGGATATCAGATACCCCGTGGCGCGCCATCACTGGCGTTTCCACCTCCAGCACATCACGGTCATCAAAGAACTGACGGACGAAGCTCAGTAGCTCCGCCCGCTCGCGCAGCGCATCCAGGGACGCTGTTGACTGCCAGCTGTCATCAGGACACATACGCGCTCCGGATCCGGATCAATCAGCTCTTCACGCGGCTGACGTATTCACCGGAACGGGTATCCACTTTCAGCACTTCACCGATCACGATGAACAGCGGCACGCTTACCACAGCGCCAGTCGACAAGGTTGCCGGCTTGGTGCCGCCCTGCGCGGTGTCGCCTTTCATACCTGGATCGGTATCCACGACTTCAAGCTCAACAAAGTTAGGCGGTGACACAGACAAAGGCGCGCCGTTATACAGGGTCACAGTGTAGACGTCCTGCTCTTTGAGCCACTTCAGTGAATCACTGACAGCCTTCTCATCGGCCGGGTACTGCTCGAACGAACCGTCCGTGACCATGAAATGCCAGAACTCGCCGTCGGTATACAGATATTCCATCTCCTGCTCGACAACATCCGCGCCTTCCAGCGTTTCACCGGACTTGAATGTGCGATCCCACACCCGGTTGTTGTTCAGGTTACGCAACCGCACCCGGTTAAATGCCTGACCTTTGCCGGGCTTTACAAACTCGTTCTCGAGAATGGTACAAGGATCGCCGTCGAGCAAAACCTTAAGACCGCTGCGGAATTCATTGGTAGAATACGAAGCCATGAAAATCTCACCTGAAATATCGCTGTTAGAAAATCAAAGGGGCTCATGATACAGCGAACCGCTGCTTCTGTAGAAGCCCGTCACGCCCCAGATTCCGGTTTAACCTGGCAGCAGGCTCTGGCCACGGCCATTAATCGCCCGGAAACACTGCTCGCGGAACTCGGCTTGAGCCCGTCATTACTGACCGGCGCTCAGGATGGCCATCGCCTGTTCAATATTCGGGTACCCCGGCCTTATCTGGACAGAATCACCCCTGGCGATCCCAACGACCCTCTCCTGCGACAGGTATTGCCGCTGGAGCAAGAGTCCGAAACACCTGCCGGCTATATCACCGACCCGCTGCAGGAAGCGAATCACACGCCCCAACAGGGTTTGATACGCAAATACCGGAGCCGCGCTTTGCTGATGGTCACCGGCACCTGCGCAATAAACTGCCGCTATTGTTTCCGTCGACACTTTCCCTACGGGGAACACCGGATGTCGCCTGACGGGCGAGAGCAGGCACTGGACACGCTGCGCAACAGCCCGGAAATCAACGAAGTGATCTTTAGTGGCGGCGACCCGCTGGCAGTCAATGATCAACTGCTGGCCCAATGGGTGTCAGCAATCGAGGCTATCCCGCACATCCGACGCCTTCGAATACACTCCCGCTTACCCGTGGTTATTCCCCAGCGTGTGGATGACCAATTGATCACCTGGCTTGGCGGCAGTCGCCTTCAAAAGGTAGTGGTTTTGCACATCAACCACGCCCGGGAAATCGATGATGCCGTCAAACAGGCTGCACAGAGGTTACAGGCTGCCGGCGCCACCCTGCTGAATCAGAGTGTTATCCTGCGCGGCGTAAACGATTCTGCCGGTACACTGGCCGACCTGAGCGAAGCACTTTTTGATGCCGGCATACTCCCGTATTACCTCCACGCTTTCGATCCCGTTGCCGGCGCAGCCCATTTTGACGTATCTGACGATGAGGCCCGAGCCATTGTGGCGGAACTGACGGCACAACTTCCCGGCTTTCTGGTGCCGAAGCTGGTTCGGGAAATCCCCGGGAAGCCCAGCAAGACGCCACTGAATTTTTGAAGCGCACTGACCTGCCCTTGCGTCAGCTGCGCGCCGCAGAGTAAAAAAGAGCAGAAAATTGCCAAGCACACCAAAAATTTCGTAATTTTTTGTTAAACAATGTCAAGTCAGCACATTCTGGCTTTCTGAAATGCCTTTGCTATTTTAAAGTCAGTAAGTGGGTATTCATAACGACATGTAATTCCGGTCTTTTCTTTTCGCGTTAACAGCCACCGGTAAACCGCGCGATCAGGGCAACATATTACAAAAGCAAACATCTGCCCAAGCCAGGGAGCCGTAAGAAAGGTATGACACTGAAACCTGATCTGACACTACCGGAACAGAAGATCGCCAGCCTTTCCTTCTGCGACGCGACACCGAAAGCCTTTGCAAAATGGATTGGCGCACTGCCGATCGCAAATATTGGCGAGACTTCCCGACGCCTTTATCACGCCATTATTGAGCTGAATCAGCTAATGATTGTGCCACAGCAGCGACTGGCGCTGCTGGAACTGGTTCGGCCTCGCATTACCTTCGTTTGCCGCGAGCTCTCCCGTCACTACCTCGGACTCGCAATCGCTCTGCCTGAAAAGCAGCGCAAAATCGCCAACCTGTCCCAGGCCCTGCAACTGCACTTGGCAAATGGATATAAAACCAGTCTGATCGAATTGCTTGATGCCGGCTCCATCGACAAAAACCGGAAATCGATTGCGATGGCCAGCCATCGCGTGATCAGTGATCTCGGCCAGACCATCTTGCGAGCTCAGCAACTCTACTGCCCAAGCCCCTCCAAAAGCTGGCTCGAGTGTCACCGGGTTTACCGCTTTGCCACGAGAAACAAGCTCGCCGATATTGCGATTGAAGACGAAGACCTGATGCACCGCAAAGCCAGTACCATCAGCGACGCCTACAAGCGCATCGTGCTGCTGGGCTGCTGTCGCCCCAATCAGCTGCGCCAGAACGAACTGGTGAACGCTTACGAGCTGTTTGAAAACTGGACAGATCGCGTGGATTGCAGCGTCGAGAGTCTGGGCAGCGCCTTGTTCGTCATCAACCTGGAACGCGATGCCGCCCCCATCTATCGCAGCCTGCTACAAGACGATGCCGGCGGCGACTGCATCGGATTTGACACCGTCGCGCTCTCAACCGAAATTGCCGAGCATCTGCACGCCAAACAGAACCGTCACGGTGGTAACAGCGATTTTGAAGTACCGGTCAATGTTTCCGACAACCTGCTCACCCACCTGAGCCAGGCACTTGGCATCCTTACCAAGCGCAATTTCAAACGTATTCACAGCCAGGGCGCGCTGCAGGTCTGTGTCGGTCTGTCAGCGGCGCACTATTACATTGCGGGCGAGAAAACCTTCAAGCAGTTTGTGGCCAGTGGCGAGACAAAGCCAGCAGAAGTTGACGAAGAAGAGAACCAGTTTCTCAGCCGTGCGCGTCGCCGAAACGATGCCTGGGCAAACGCCCCCGACGCCACCCCGATTGACGACGTACTCTCGACTTCGGCCGACACACCCATTACCTTCCGCGGCGCGGGCGGTTCGGTGGAAACCGAAGGGCACCGGGTCACTCAGCACAAGATTTACCGCACGCCTCTGGTTAACACCAGCCCTGGCGGCTATTGCGTCAGCTGGGAAAGCGAGATGCCACCATCGCTGCAAACCGGCGAAGTGCTCGCAGTTCGTGAGCAGGATTCGCACCCCTGGAGTGTCGCGGTAGTGCGCTGGATTCGCCAGCTTCGGTCTCAGGGCACCCAGATCGGTATCGAATTGCTGGCTCCCAACGCATCACCCTGTGGCGTACGACTGATCCAAAAAGTCGGCAACAGCAGTGAGTACCTCCGCGGGCTCCTGCTACCGGAAGTCAGCGCTATCGACCAACCACCGACATTGATTACGCCTCGCCTTCCCTTCCAGCAGGGTAGCCGCATCATGCTGCTGCAGAGCGGCCGGGAAGATAGCGGTCAACTATCCAAGCGAACAGCTGCAACCGGCAGCATTAGCCAATTCGAACTACGCCTTCAGAACCGCAGCACCACACCGGACATTGATCCCACCAATCGCAGTGGTAATACGACCGAAGACGAGTTCGACTCTCTTTGGCCATCCCTGTAAGATTTTTAGGCTAGGCTAAGGAGTGTTCTGTTCGCAAAAACACGAGCAGAACACTTACTTACGTCCTGAAGTCACCAAGTGAAACACTACGCAACACTGATTTCAGGCATACTACGACCAAGTCCATAAGAATTTAATCACCCGCGTGCCGCTGACAACGACCGGCAACGGGTCTGCGCGAGATGGTTTACGAATGCAGAAGAAGAATACGACCGTTCATCTGCTCATCCTTGATCCTTCCCAAAATGATGCTGAAGTTCTGGTCAGCCTGCTCCGAAACTCAGGCAGGGCGGCCCGCGCCCATCGCGTCACTTCCGAGGAAGATCTCGAAGAAGCTCTGCGAACCAGTAACTGGGATCTGATGCTGGCCCGGGATATCGAGCAGGATGTGTCACCAGACTCTGCCTTGAATCTGATCAAGCGGCTCGACAAGGACATTCCCGTCATACTGCTGACACCTGATTTTGATCGCGAGCGCACCGTCGCTGTCATGAAAATGGGCGCCAAAGCGACTGTACCGGCGGATTACTCCGATCTGATCATGCTGACGGTTAACCGCGAGCTGGCAAGCCTGAGCGAACGCCATCAACGCCGCACGCTTGAATCCCACCTGCGGGAATCCGAACAGCGCTGCCAGCTTCTGCTTGAAAGTTCGAAAGATGCCATCGCCTATATCAATGACGGCATGCATATCTATGCCAACCAGTCCTATATGGACTTCTTCGGCTATGACGACATTGATGAGCTGATGTGCATTCCGTTGCTGGACACACTGAACTCCGGCAGCCACAGCGCCTACAAGGAGTTCATGAAGGCGTTTGCCGAGCACAAAGAGGACGGCATGTCGCTCAAGTGCACGGCGAAACGCAGCGATGACACCGAGTTGGACATCATCATCAAGGTCTCCGCTGCAACCTATGACGGCGAGCCCTGCACTCAAGTCGTTGTGCTGCCGGAGCAAAATAACGCCGAACTGGAAGAAAAACTAAAACAAATCAGCAGCCAGGATCTCCTGACCGGCCTTTATAACCGTCAGCATCTGATGGACGTGCTAGGCAAGGTTATTGTAACGGCCGGTGAGAACAACCAGACCGGCGGACTCGCCTACATTGCGCTGGATGACTTTATGCAGGTCAAAAGCCAGCTCGGCATTGCCGGGGCGGATCTGCTGCTGGGCGACATTGCCAACATCCTGCGTGACAAGGTCGGCGATGATATGACGCTTGCGCGCCTCAGCGATGACGCATTCGGGCTGCTGTCCCTGCCCTGCCAGGAAACCAAGCTGGCTGAAATCAGTGAATCAATCCGCAAGGCGGTTGAAGATCATCTGTTTGAAATCTCCGGCAAGACAATCCAGCTCACCGTCAGTATCGGCATTGCTGCCATCACAGAGAATTCCCCAAAGGCAGCCGATCTTCTCGGTCGTGCCCATACTGCGTCGTCCGAAGTATGCAAAATGGAAGGCCACGAAAAAGGCAACGGCGTTCTGGTCTATAACCCTGCCGCATACGAAGCGCTCGATGAAAGCAATTCAATCGAGGCGATCCAGAAGGCGCTCGACGAAGACCGATTCCGTCTGTTGTACCAACCCATTATCAACCTGCGTGGTGAGGGTGAAGAGCACTACGAAGCATTCGTCAGGATGCTCAACAAGGACAACGAGGAAGTGTCTCCGTATGACTTCCTGCCACCTGCAGGCCCCAGTGATACCGCGATCAAAATTGATCGCTGGGTGGTGCTTAAAACCATCAAGCACCTTGCCAGCCACCGGGCAAAAGGCCACGACACGCGCCTGTTCCTCAACATCACCGGCGAAACCATTCAGGACAAGACTTTCAGCGCCTGGCTGAGTGTCGCTCTCAAGGCAGCGAGACTGCCCGGTGATGCGCTGGTCTTCCAGCTTCGTGAAGGTGACGCCAACAACTACATGAAGCAGGCAAAGGAGTTCGCCAAGTCATTACACGAACTGCACTGCAAAGTATCAATATCCCAGTTTGGCTGTGCCCTGAACCCGTTCAACACACTCAAGCACGTTGATGTGGACTACGTGAAAATCGACGGATCCTTTACTGAAGAGATTCAGAAGAGTGAAGAAGTCAAAGATGAAATCAAGGAGATGGTCAAATCGCTGCAGAGTTCTGGCAAGCTCACGATCATCCCACTGGTTGAAAACGCGGCCGTTCTGGCCACCTTATGGCAGGCTGGCGTGAACTATATTCAGGGTTACTACCTGCAGGCGCCGGTTCCTGAGATGGACTACGACTTTGGCGATCAATAAGTAGACCTGATGCTTCAACGTTAAGTGACTGACCGGAACAACCCGGTCAGTCACTTTCATGTCGTCCACACCGCTTTAGCTTTTCAGAGCCTGTCCGGTTTCACTTTCGCGGAAACCAATCAGATACAGAATCGCATCGAGACCCAACGTCGAAATCGAGTGGCGTGCGGATTCCTTCACCAGCGGTTTCGCCCGGAAGGCGATTCCCAGACCAGCCTGACTCAGCATTGGCAGGTCATTGGCCCCATCACCCACTGCGATAACCTGCTCAGGCGAAACGCCTTCCTTTTCTGCTATTTCCCGCAGCAATTCCGCTTTGCGCTGACCATCAACAATAGTTCCGGACACGCGACCGGTCACCTTGCCGTCTTCAATTTCCAGATGGTTAGCATAGACATAGTCAATGCCCAGCTTCGCCTGCAGGTGTTGTGCGAAGTAGGTGAAGCCACCTGACAAAATCGCCGTGCGGTACCCCAGAGCTTTAAGGCTTCGAATCAGGTGTTCGGCACCCTCTGTCAGCTTGAGGCGGGCGGCAATCGCTACCAACACACTCTCATCAAGCCCTTTTAAAAGCGCCAGACGCTCGGCAAAGCTCGCACTGAAATCAAGCTCGCCCTGCATGGCCCGCTCGGTGATCTCCGCAACCTGAGGACCGACGCCTGCTTCCAGCGCCAACTCGTCGATGACTTCAGCCTCAATGAGCGTTGAGTCCATATCAAACACAACCAGACGGCGGTTGCGCCGGAATATCGTGTCTTCCTGGAAGGCGATGTCGACATTCATCTCGCCGGCAATCCGCAGAAAATCCGAACGCAGAGACTCCAGATTACCCGGCGTACCACGTACCGAAAATTCCACACAGGCAATGCGATTATCCGCCGGATTCAGCGAAGGCCGCGCAGACAAGCGGCTGATATTGTCGATATTCAGGCCGTGCTCAACGGTGATGGCCGATACCCGGGCGATCTGCTCAGCTTTGATATCCCGGGACAGCAACGTCACGATGTAGCACGCACGGTTGCGCCCTGCAGCCCACTGCAGATACTCGTCTTCGCTAACCGGAGCGAAATGCACCTGCAGATCCAGTGAATGCAGACGAAACAGCAGATCACGAATCACCTGCGGTGCATCTTTTTCGTTCGGGATTTCGACCAGAATGCCCCAGGTCAGATGGTCGTGGATAACAGCCTGCCCGATATCCAGAATACGGACATCGTATTGACCCATAATGCCCGTGATTTCAGACGTCAGACCCGGCTTGTCCCTGCCCGATACGTTGATCAGTACAAGCTCACTCACTGTCGTTGTTTCCTTCTTCTGAGGTCACAAGGTCGGCTGCAGCGGCCACCACTTCGAGCGAGTCAACGCGCTGCAAGCCTCGAGGCAACTTGTGCCCCCGACGACCGCGCTCACCCAGATAATGCTCAAGATCGCTGAACTGGAGTGACATCTTGCGTTTGCCTGCCTGAATCACAAGCTGGTCCACCGGACGGAACACGGCAAACGCCACGACAAACTCCTCACGGGACTGGACTCGTGCGGAAGGAATACTGATGATCTTGTTACCCTTGCCTTTGGCCAATTCGGGCAACTCTGCCAGCGGGAAGACCAGCATGCGGCCCTCATTCGTGATCGCCACAAGGTACTGGTCTTCACCTGCACTCACCGGCATCGGCGGCATGATTCGCGCGCCCTTGGGCACTGACACCACCGCTTTGCCATTCCGGTTCTTGCTGATCATGCTTTCCAGCGTGGACACAAAGCCGTAACCGCCATCTGTAACCAGCAATACCTTTTGTGCCGGCTCTCCCATCAAAACACCTGAAAAAGTGGCGCCGGGGGGCGGATTAATGCGACCTGACAAGGGCTCACCCTGTCCGCGAGCGGAGGGCAGGCTGTGGGCCATCAAAGAGTAGGCCCGACCGGTGGAGTCGAGGAAAATCGCCTGCTGGTTATTGCGCCCTTTTGCCTGAAGCGCATAGCGATCGCCGGATTTGTAACTCAGACCGGCAGGATCAATGTCGTGCCCCTTGGCCGCTCGCACCCAGGCCTTCTCGGAAAGGACGACGGTCACCGGATCGTTGGAGACAAGATCAATTTCACTGAACGCACGAGCCTCTCCACGCTCAACCAGCGGCGAACGGCGGTCATCACCAAAGGTCTCCGCGTCCGCAAGCAATTCAGTTTTGATCAGTTTCCGCAACTTCGATTCAGAACCGAGCGTGCCTTGCAGGTAATCACGCTCAATCGCCAACTCGTCCTGCTCTCCCCTGATCTTCATTTCCTCGAGCTTGGCCAGGTGGCGCAATTTAAGCTCGAGAATCGCTTCAGCCTGATCTTCCGACAGTCCAAAACGGCGAATCAACTCGGCCTTGGGCTTGTCCTCATAGCGGATAATCTCGATCACTTCGTCGATATTCAGGTAGGCGATCAACAGACCTTCCAGAATATGCAAACGCGCCAGTACCTTATCCAGACGGAATTGCAGTCGACGACGAACGGTCGTTGTGCGGTAGCTCAGCCACTCTGCAAGCATGGTGCGCAGGTCTTTCACCTGCGGACGGCCGTCTATACCGATCATGTTGAGGTTGACCCGGTAACTCTTCTCAAGATCGGTGCTGGCAAACAGGTGCGCCATCAGGCCTTCAAAATCGACCCGACTGGTACGCGGCACGATCACCAGCCGTGTCGGGTTTTCGTGATCAGATTCATCTCGCAGATCTGCCACCATCGGCAGTTTTTTGGCCTGCATCTGATGGGCTATCTGCTCAAGCACACGGGCGCCGGAAACCTGATGCGGCAGCTCATTGACAATAATTTCGCCGTTTTCCTTGATCCAGCGCGCCCGCATCCGCAGCGAACCGCGGCCGGTCTTGTACATCTGGAGCAGGTCTTTGCGCGGCGTGATGATTTCAGCGTAGGTTGGAAAATCTGGTCCCTTTACGTGCTCGCACAATTGCTCAACCGTCGCTTCCGGCTCATCCAGCAGCCGCACACAGGCAGCGGTAACCTCACGTACGTTGTGGGGCGGGATATCGGTGGCCATGCCCACGGCGATACCCGTGGTGCCGTTGAGCAGCACATGGGGTAGCCGTGCAGGCAGAGTTGAGGGCTCGTCCATCGTACCATCGAAATTGGGCACCCAATCGACTGTGCCCTGCCCCAGCTCACTCAGCAGGGCCTCGGCAAACGGCGCAAGACGAGACTCGGTGTAACGCATCGCAGCGAAAGACTTGGGATCATCAGGCGAGCCCCAGTTACCCTGCCCATCCACCAGTGGATAGCGATACGAGAACGGCTGGGCCATCAGCACCATTGCCTCATAGCAAGCGCTGTCACCGTGGGGATGGAACTTACCCAGCACGTCACCGACCGTACGTGCAGATTTTTTGTATTTGGCTGTCGCCTTCAGGCCCAGCTCGGACATCGCATAAATAATCCGCCGCTGAACCGGCTTCAGACCATCGCCGACATGGGGCAACGCCCGGTCGAGAATGACGTACATGGAATAATCGAGATACGCCTTCTCGGTATAATCCCGTAATGAAACGCGCTCAAAACCTTCGTCGGTCGTCTGAAACTCTGGCATAGAAGCCTCTTTGCTGCCCGGTTGTCTTTCAAATTCGGCCTGTGCGCCGATCGCCCAAATTCCGGCGAGCGGTCATTATAGGAACCCCAGACCGATCACACCAACCCTTGCGGTCGGTTGATTGCTATTTTCTGACTATAAATAGCGGAATCCACGAATGGAGCCGGAATCTTAGTCTCTCTATTCTTTCCCGACTGGTGCGCTGATCAACAAACCACCAGTTGCTGCATATCCCATCCGTATAAGCTTGACCGGGGTGGGGTATCCGGAACTCATGCAGGTATCGTTTTCTATCGGGGTCATTCAGTACTTTTATGCGAACAGATACACTGAAACTCTTATTAAAGGCCTGCAGCCGGGCGTTCATGACCGCCTGCATCAATGCAGCACTGGCGCTGGGGCTGATGTTCCTCGTTGAATTTGCTATCAGCGGCGCCTGGAACCCCGCCCCCATCTACGTTTATGCCGGTCTTCTGATCTGGGTCGTGGTATTCAGCGGCCAGATTTTTCGCCAATACCGTCTCTGCCAGTGTGACCACGCCCAGCATTAGACCATGCCCCGGTAGACATCTGCCCTCTCATTACCATCAGGCTCCCCACCAAATCCTGAATATCACGCAAGTCTTGCGATGGTTGCTATTCTGACAATACAGATAACAATAACCTGTATCGGAGAGCACGTATGTCGCTCATTAGTAAACTGGGTTTCAAGACCAAGATCGTTCTTCCGTTTGCTTTAACTGCGCTGGCCATTGTCGGGCTTGGCGTAATGAACCTTGTGACCACACAGATTTTTGTCAACGACACGGCACGTCTCACCGAGAACTACCAACCTGCTGTCAGCGCTGCCTTGAACGCCGATCGCGACCTCTACCAGGCCTACACCGCCCAACAAAATCTCATTTTTGCCGCGCAATCCGGCAACCCGACTGACAGCCTTCTCAAAGACTTCGAGGAAAATGCCCAGCAGGCGCTAGACCGCATGTCGACAGTCAAAAACCTGCTGGCTGCCAATAACATCAAAGCAGAACTCAATGGCTTCGAGCAGGATTACAAGCGCTGGAAAACAGCAGCCGATCAGGTTAACGCCATGGCCACCAATGGCCAGGCGCAAGCGGCCCGGGACACGCTTCAGGCAACGGCGCTGCCCCTATTCTCGTCCTTGAGACAGCACTACGATGTCGCTGGTGCATTTGCCGATGAGCAAGCGCTGATAACGGCACAAGCGGCCACTGCCCAGGGGAATCGCAGCATGATGATCACGGTGGTGATCACAGTGCTCGTGCTGGCTGTCAGCGGCATAATATTCCTGATCAGTATACGGCTGATTGGCGGCGCCATGAACGAACTGCGCCGTCGACTGAACGATATTGCCGAAGGCGAAGGCGATCTGAGCCACCGGGTTCCGGTAGAACTGGACGACGATCTCGGTCGCCTGTCCGCAAGCGTCAATGCGGTACTCGGCAACCTGCAAGCCATGGTCCGTGAAATAAAGACACTGTCGACAGAACTGAGCCAGGGTGCCGGGCAACTTGAAACGGCCGCCAGCGAGAACAGCGAGGGCATTACCCAGCAGACCGATGCAATCACCCAGGTCGCAACCGCCATCAACGAAATGCAAAGTGCCATCGAAGAAGTCGCCGGCAACGCATCAACCGCTGCAGAAGTCACCCACAGCGCGCAGCAAAACGCCGAGTCAGGCGCGCGCATCATTCAGAATTCATCCCAAGAAGTCCATCGTCTGTCAGAGCAGATCAAAACGGCGGTCGATGTCATCCGCAAACTATCTGAAGATTCGAGCAACATCACATCGGTACTCGATGTAATTCGGGGTGTTGCCGAACAAACCAACCTGCTGGCGCTCAATGCGGCCATTGAAGCAGCGCGGGCTGGCGAACAGGGGCGCGGTTTTGCTGTTGTGGCCGACGAAGTGCGAACGCTGGCCCAACGCACCCAGGAATCAACTGCTGATATCCAGTCGATGATCACCACACTGCAATCCGGCGTATCGAACATCGTGTCCGTCATGGAACAGGGCAACGAACAGGCCACTCAAACGGTCAAGCTGTCCAGCGAAGCTGAGCAGGAACTGGGCGCCATTCTGGGCGCGATGAACAGCATCAGTGACGTTAATGCCAGCGTGGCATCTGCCACAGAAGAGCAGACTCAAGTGGTGGACGAGATCAATCGCAGCATTGTTCGCATCAACGATCTCGCCCAAAGCAGCGATGAACGGTCAACGGAAATCAATCAGATCAGCCAGTTGCTGGCCGGCTATGCCACAACTCTCGACACCCAGGTCGGTCGCTTTCGGGTGTAACATATAGCGCCACAACGAAAAACACCGCCATATGGCGGTGTTTTTTATCAGCGGCTCTTTCGATTTACTGACGAATGCCTTCAATCGAAATAATCATTTCCAGTGTCTTGGATGACGGACCGAGGTCCTTGTCGATACCGAAATCAGCCAGACGCAGCTCGGTTTCAGCTTCAAAGCCCATGCGGTAGCCACCCCAGGGATCCTTGCCATGACCGATCATCTCCGCTTCCAGGGTAATTTCCTTTGTGACGCCGTGAAGGGTCAGGTCGCCGATGATATCGGCTTCATCACCGTCGTCATCCATCACGATGCGCTTGCTTTTGAATGTCGCTTCCGGAAACTCGCCAGTCGCAAGGAAATCGTCGCTGCGGATATGCTTGTCCCGCTCAGCGTGGTTGGTATCGACACTTTCGGTGTCGATGGAGACCTCTACCGAGCTGTTGGCAGGGTTCTCGGCATCGTATTTGAACTGGCCGTCAAACTCGTTAAAGCGGCCGTAAAGCCAGCTGTACCCCAAGTGCGAAATCTTGAACATCACAAACTGGTGATTACCTTTCTTGTCGAACGCATAAGTACCGCTTGCTTCATCAGCAGCCTGAACGCCACCAACCATGGCCAACGATACCGCCGACGATAACGCGAGTTGCTTCAACATAGTCCTTCTCCTAAACGCTTTTGGGTTACGTGAATATCGAGTTGTCTGACGTTGTCAGTTATCTTCTGCGGGACATTCCCAGCATACGCCGCAAGGTATCGTCCCGATCAATAATGTGATGTTTCAGTGCCCCCGCACCATGAATAACAGCTAGCACGAGCAGCCCCCAGGTTGCCCAGTAATGCACCAGGCCTGCCGTATCTTCCAGCCCCTTCTGTCGACCAGTCAGTGACGGCACAGTAAACCAGTTAAATACGTCAATACCTGAGTTATCAGCTGTTGAAATCAGATAACCACTTACCATGGCCACCAGAATCAGTAGGTAAAGCACGCCGTGAGCAACCTTTGCACTGACCTTCTCCCAGCGTTTGTGGCTGGACAATGAATGCGGCACTGGTGAAACAAGACGCCAAAGCAGCCTGAGTAGCACCATAGCAAACAGTAAGAGGCCAATGCTCTTATGGATATGCGGCGCCGAACGATACCAGCTGTCGTAATAGGTCAAATCAACCATATAAGTTCCCAGCGCGAACAGCCCGAAGACAGCCAGCGCTACCACCCAGTGCAGAACAATACTGACCCAGCCGTATCGGTCAGCAGTATTTACGACGGGTGCAGACATAGTGCGCTTCCTTTGCATCAATGGGGGATCCGGGGCGTTGGCGACGCTGGTGAGTGCCTTAAGCATAGTAAAAAGCATACACCGCAATGCCAAGGTGAATATTTTGGATACCTCAATCAGAAAAACTGACCAATACCACCACACCAATACTGGACAGATGTACTCTTAACCAACACTAAACCATAGTCTTATAGGGATATTACGGATTGTGATCGAGCGACTAAACTCCGATTATTGCAAGCATAGACGACGCTGTTGGAGTGCACCCAAACACTTACCAGCGGCCGGTTTTCAAACAAGTCATTAATGAACAATAAAGGAGTGAAATCAATGGAAATCGAATTTGACGAAAACGTCGTAATCCCAAGCAATAACTGATATCCCGCGGTAAAGTTGTGGGCCGAAACGGTGTATTGTCTCATCGCCGTAGGGCCCGCCGCCCCCTCAGAACAACCTTTCCAGCTACCAAGTTACTGAAAGCGTTTTAATTTTTACGTATTTTTACCGGGTTTTACTGGTGCCACCTCCCCTTATTTGGCATTCTCCAGTGGCTGAGTGGCTTCAAAGCGACCATATTTTCAGCGTACATCTGTTACTTACTTCGCTTTCTACATCGATTATCGATAAGCAACCGTCGTAGCCATAATGTCGAAGCAGGCCTCAAACAGCAGTATGGGACAAGAGCTGGAGTTGCTGACTCCTATGCTCGACCATCATCCTTATGGGTGGTCGGCCAGCTTTCAGGGCCTGACTCTACGTACTGCACTCCAGCCCATATTCAGCATTTCCCATAAGCGCATCGTAGGCTACGAAGCACTCATCCGCGCTTTCGATAACGACAATGCCAGCGTCTTGCCGATGCACCTTTTCCAGCTACCGGCGTCTGATCCTGAAAACGTCTTGCTGGACAGACTTTGCCGTTACCTGCATGTGCAGAACTTTGCTTCGCTGACCGACGAAGTAAACTGGTTGTTCCTCAACGTTTCACCCCGAGTAGTCGCCACCGGCAAACAACGTGACTCCTTCTTTGGCCAGCTGCTCCAGCGCACCGGTTTCCCACCCCACCGCATCGTCGTCGAAATTGTAGAACAGCCGACAGATGACGCCGAACTGTTGCGCGAAACCGTCAATTACTACAAGGAGCTCGGCTGCCTGACGGCCATTGATGATTTTGGAGCCGGACACTCCAATTTCGAGCGGATATGGAACCTGGCGCCCGATATCGTCAAACTTGATCGCCAGATTCTTACCCGCGCCACCGACGACAAGCGGGCGCGACAGATTCTCAACGGTATTGTGTCACTGCTCCACCAATCCGGCTGTCTGGTGCTGCTTGAGGGCGTTGAAACCCGAGAGCAGGCCATGATCGCTATTGATGGCGGGGTAGATTTTGTGCAGGGATTTTTCTTCCAACGCCCGGGACTGGAGCTGGAAGAAGTCATCAAGACAGTGTCGGATTTCGACTCTTTACTGAGTGACTACAAGATCAGCAACCAGGCCCAGCTTGATCCGACTCACGAAATAACCAGCTTCTTTGGTCGCCTGTTCATGAGTTCCGTGTCGTCACTTCGGGAGGGTATGTACTTCGATGCCGCGTGTCATGACCTGTCGAACCATCCAACGGTGTCACGCTGCTATCTGATCAACGAGCTTGGCGTGCAAATTGAAGATACGCTGACATCAGAAAAACTGGTCGATGCCTTTGACCCCCGCTTCCGGCCACTGGAAAACACCTCCAACGCCGACTGGTTCCGCCAGCATTATCTCCGCCAGGCACTAAACCAGCCGGAGCAGCTGCAAGTGACACCGCCGTACCTTTCGGTCACTGGCGCCTATATGTGCGTCACGCTCTCGTTTGCGTTTCATCTAAATGACGAGATCAAAGTACTCTGCTGCGACATCCTCGCCCGCTGACACTGATTGCATGAGCCCCAAACGGGGCTCACGGCTTGAACACTATAGAGCCAAGCAAGTCGGAGCTGCTGATCAATGTAACGGAATACAGCGGAATCGATCAGCCCCCCACTAAACCGGGACGTCCGCCATATTGCCATAGGCCTCCAGCCACACCTTGCGATCAGACGCCCGCTTTTTACCCAGCAGCATATCCATGCGCTCGTCCGTGCCGTCATCATCTTCAAGTGTAAGCATCACCAGCCTGCGGGTATCCGGCGCCATGGTGGTTTCACGCAGTTGCAGGGGGTTCATTTCACCCAGACCCTTGAAGCGTGTAACCGAAATCTTGCCACGGCGTTTTTCCGCTTCAATTCGATCCAGAATGCCCTGTTTCTCGTGTTCGTCCAGGGCATAGAATGTCTCTTTCCCCAAATCGACCCGGTACAGCGGCGGCATAGCGACAAACACATGACCGGCCGCGACCAGAGGCCTGAAATGCTTAACAAACAAGGCACATAGCAGCGTCGCGATATGCAGGCCGTCTGAGTCCGCATCGGCAAGAATGCAGATCTTGTTATAGCGCAGGCCGTCAATCTGATCCGAGGCCGGGTCTACACCAATCGCAACCGCGATATCATGGACTTCCTGGGAGGCCAGTATTTCACCCGAATCCACTTCCCAGGTATTCAGAATTTTGCCCCGCAGCGGCATAACCGCCTGAAACTCGCGGTCACGGGCCTGCTTGGCAGAACCGCCTGCAGAATCCCCTTCCACCAGAAACAGTTCAGAGCGCTGAGCGTCAACGCCGGAACAGTCCGCAAGTTTGCCCGGCAGTGCTGGCCCCTGGGTGATTTTCTTGCGGGCCACTTTGCGGCTCGCTTTGAGACGACGCTGGGCGTTGTTGATAAACAGCTCCGCCAGCGCCTCGGCAATATCAGTGTGCTGGTTCAGCCACAGGCTGAAAGCATCTTTGACTACGCCAGAGACAAACGCGGCAGCTTCCCGGGATGACAGACGCTCTTTGGTCTGACCGGAAAACTGCGGTTCCTGCATCTTGAAAGACAGCACATAGCTGCACCGATCCCAGATATCTTCCGGCGACAATCGCACGCCCCGGGGCAGCAGATTGCGGAACTCACAGAATTCGCGCATGGCCTCCAGCAAACCGGTCCGCAGACCGTTCACATGGGTGCCGCCCTGAGCCGTCGGGATAAGGTTGACGTAGCTCTCCATCAGCGCTTCGCCATCTTCCGGCAGCCACTGAATAGCCCAGTCCACTTCTTCCTTGTTGCCCGCCATCGAGCCGGTAAAGGGCTCCGCTGGAATCAGTTCAATATCCGCCAGCGCGCTGCGCAGGTAATCCCGCAGGCCGTCTTCGTAGCACCATTCATCCTTTTCGCCGGACGATTGCTGCAAAAATGTCACCGTCAATCCCGGACACAAAACCGCTTTGGCGCGCAAGTTGTGACGCAAGCGGCTCACCGAGAACTTCGGGCTATCGAAATAGGATACATCCGGCGTAAAGGTCAGACGTGTGCCGGTGTTGCGTTTGCCTACGGTATCGACCACCGCCAAATCAGTCAGTTTATGACCGTTGGCAAATGTCATGCTGTGGAGCTGACCCTCACGCTTGATGGCCACTTCCAGATGACTGGAGAGCGCATTCACGACCGATACGCCAACCCCGTGGAGGCCACCGGAAAAATTGTAGTTTCCTTCAGAGAACTTGCCGCCGGCATGCAGCCGGGTAAGGATCAGCTCAACACCAGGCACGCCGTGTTCACGGTGCATATCAACCGGCATCCCCCGGCCGTCATCTTCAACTGACAGCGAGCCGTCAATGTGCAGAGTGACATCAATACGCTTGGCGTGACCTGCAAGGGCTTCGTCGACACTGTTGTCGATCACTTCCTGAGCCAGATGATTGGGCCGTGAGGTATCGGTATACATACCCGGGCGTTTGCGTACCGGGTCAAGACCACTGAGGACTTCAATCGCGTCGGCGTTGTACTGCTTCTGGCTCATAGGGTATCTCTGGATCGATCTGTTCACGAAGCTTGGGAAAACAATGTGCGGGCACAAGGACCGCTGCCCGGCCATACCGCAGACACTAGCTTAGGGATTCAACGGCAAAGATCAACGGTTGTTTTGTAGGTGACGGGTGAATCCGTTGATTGGCAGTGCAGACTACTGCGGGTGCGACCGCCGTACCGGGAATGGTGGCTCGCCGGTCACCACCAACTCACGCCATCCCTGGGCCGGAATTTCAAGCACCACGCAGGGTGTTGTCAGGGCCTGGGTGACCATCGCTTCCGGCGCAGGTCGACGCTGGCTGACCGAAATCGAGAGTTGCTGATCGTTCAGCTCGGCATTATTAAACGTGATGCTATAGCCACCGGTATTGCGCTTACCCATACTCGCCACCAGCAACCAGCGATCGGGCTGATCTGGCCATGCGGGCAACCGGGCCCCCAGCGAGTCCGAGAACCGCGCCCAATCAGAAGCCGATGTCGCCAACACCAGCCCGGGAGCCGTAAACCCGCAATGCGCCATTGAGGCCACGGCTTTTACAGGCGAAGTTGCAGATGCCTGTCCCGAATGATCGCCCGAAACCACACAGCCGGAAACCAGCGCGGCTGAAGTAATGGAAGCAATGATCAAAGCTGACACTTTGATGCGAGAAAACATCAATGCGACTGACGCCTTGGTGTTGATTTTTCTGATTCGTCCATCAAACGATATCCCTCAAATCCGGCCCGTGGAAGGCTTTGCCCCTCAAGTTCAGGGCGAGTATAGCTTGTGGTCAGCAGCAATCCTGAAAGGGCCTCGCTGCCTTTTACTATGGGCTGCGGCAGGCCGTTAGTCGGATACTCCGCGCAAGCCTCTCCGGCTTCACATATAAAGCCGTTGTTGTCGATATCACTACCGGCGACCAGAATATACTCACCGGCCGGCACAACATCGAATCCGAAGTTGTAATGACCGTTTTCCGCCTCCACAATCGCTTCAGCAACTGTGGCCCCTGTTTCGTTGTCAACCAGAAGCACAAAGTGGCGGCCGGCATTGCGGGCACCTTGCGGATCTCCTAATTGCACATTTACTGGCAGAGTCAGCGTCTGGGGGCTGCCATTATTATAATTAACGGTGATTTCGGCCTGTCTGGCCTCGCTAGCGGCTGTCACCCGGGCGGTTAACAACACCCCGTCATTGGCCGCCGCCTTGGAGACCTCCAGCCAACTCAGAGACTCATCGACAACAATACTGTTGATGTCGATCGCATTGCTGCCCTGAGGCACAACTTTCAGCTCAACTTCAGCCTGAGTAACGGACCCGTCAAACCGAAATGCATCCGGCGAAGCGGAGAGAAATGCACCCAGCCCGCCAGACGATGCGGCATCAACCGCTTTAAGCGCATTGATCAGGCCATAGCCATACTCGGTCATATTGCCCACCTCATCTGTCAGGTCACCCCGACGAAGCAATTCCCTGAATGTGGCATGGGATAAAGAAGGATTGCGCTCCTTCATAAGCGCAATGACGCCTGAGACGTGAGGTGCCGCCATAGAGGTGCCCTGCAGGCCAACATAACCAGGTAAGAACTGGTTGCTGGTTTGCTGACCCCAGGCGCTGATCACGACATCAGCCTGGCCATCACTGTTGGCATCCCTTGAGGCATCGCCACCCGGCGCCACGAGATCGATCCAATCACCAAAATTGGAGTAGCTTGCCCTTTTGCGCCCTCCGTCCACAGCCCCAACACCAATCACAGAATCAAACGCAGCAGGATAGAATTTCTGAGTTGTGCCTTCGTTGCCTGCAGCAGCGACGACCAGTATACCGGCATCAACTGCCCTGTTGATGGATTGCTCAAGCGCTCGACTCAAGCCGGCACTACCCAAACTCAGGTTGATGATTTCGGGACGCTGGCCACCGACTGGCAGGCCGGCGAGATAATCTATAGCCCTTACAATATCTGCTGTTGAACCGGCGCCATCGCGCCCAAGCACTCGTACCGGCTGCACAGTTGCCATAGGTGCAACACCAATTCCGCCAGAGAAGTTATCCAGAGCCGCGATCGTGCCTGCGACATGGGTGCCATGGAAACTGGTGGGCGTCATACCGTCGCCACCGGGGTTAGCCGGGTTACTATCCTCGCCGGGGCTGGAATCGTTATCCAGATCACCAGTAACAAAATCTGAGCGACTCAGGATTTCGAGATTGGAGTTGGAGCTATCTTCCAGGTCAGGATGCCAGTTTCCTCCTGCGTCCGGCGTTGTACTGAACATACCGGTATCAAGCACCGCAACTCGCACGCCCAAGCCCGGGTTATTCAGCGCCTGCCAGGCTGTCGGTAAATTTATGAGCGGATAATGCCATTGACGCGAGTACAAGGGATTATTGCTGGCTTGCACCGCAAGAGATTGGTAAAGGTAGTTTGGTTCAGCGGATGCAACACCAGCCATGCTCTGCAGCGATTGAATCCAGTTCATCGTCTCCTGCTTTTCAGTGGCAGACAAAGAAGCTGAACTACTGAACTTCTTCAAGCCTGCACCTGGCCGGGTCATCTTCCATACACCCTCCGCCAGCAGTTGCCGGTCGACACCAGGCAACGCCGCTGACAGAACCGAAGACGCCCGGGAGGAAGAATCCATAGTGATGATCGCTTCGTTCGGAACCCAGTCAGGCTGCGCATATCCCACATTAAATGTGGTGCCCTGCGCCGCTGAAGACACTGAAACCACATATCGGAAAGGACCACCAGCGACAGCTCTCAACGTCAAATCGTAAATATCATTATCCGCGCCGTCCCGGGCACTTACCGACACCGGCGTTGAGGGCGTCAGGGGCTGAGCGATATCTGATGTATTTTGTGGCGCTAACTCTACACTTCCGGAAGGTGCAGGCCCTGGTGCAGCGTTGATCGCAAAAGCCTGTACCGTAACCACCTGGTTTTCAGACAGCGCCAATCTGAAGCTGTCCGCCTGATCACGATAGAAACGAAAGCCGGCTGAAGATGTGTAGAAACCGTTATTGCTGCTGAGGTAGCCGGCCACAATAGCGGGACTGGGGAGAGCCTGTGGCGATGTCTCATTATCGGTAGCGGCACCACGGCTAAAATCTTCAGCGGTATCACTATCGACACGCGTGCGGGCCTCAATCCCGATCTGTCCGCTCAGGTCAAATTCAGATGCCGGCGGAGCATCTGTATCGCCACCACCGTTATCAGTACTGCCATCGCTGGAACCGCCACCACCGCAACCAGCGAGAACCAACGCGCCAGTAAGCAATAACGGAAATCGTCCAGTGTTGAGAAACCCCACGCAAATCTCCTCTGGTGTTTAATGAGTACGCCCGATCAGCGCGAAAAAACTGGTCCAGAGCATCTCTCAATATTACATCGACTTATGACACCTTGCCTTAACCTAGATATAGTCAATGCTGGCGAGACCACCTCACTGTAGATAGTACGTTGACAGCCTGAAAGAAGATTCAAAAAAGCCGCTGACCAGTTTCCCGGACAGCGGCTTTTCAACCCGCAAGCTGATCAGCTATAGAAGAACATCGGCACAAAGGCCACGATAAGCAGCGTGGTTCCCATTACCAGCAATGGTAACAACAGCCGTTCATAACGGTGCCAGAACGAGCCGGTACTCTCTGCGGCCAAGACTTCAGTCTCCCCCACCACCTGCCGGGTAAGCAGGTGATTGAGTGCCACCGGCGGGCTGAGATACCCCAGCTCAAACGCCACCAGACACACCAACCAGAAGTGCAGCGGATCGATACCGAGATCCATCGCCGCCTGGGCAATGGTCGCCGACACCAGAATAACCGCACCAAAGGGATCCATAATCATGCCGATAAAGGTCAGCATGAACACAATCACCAGCATGACCAGCCATGGATTGGTGAGGGATTCCGGGAAAATCATGTGGACCACGCCGGAACGCTCCAGAATGCCACCCAGACAAACGGAACACCCCATCAGTGCCAGCAAGGCGCCGATATGAACAGCAGAATCGCTCGCCGCTGCCGTGCTGCGACTCCAGAACGCCCGCGAGCGGGTGACTTCTGAAGGGCGATTGTCGGTGCTGGCATCAAGAAAAACCAACGCCAGCATGACAATTGGCAGAATCATCGGTGCACTGTATTCGTTGAAGCTCAAGCCCAGCACAACCCGGATCAGGCCGATCACAAACGCTGCTGTCAGTACGTAAGGCAACAACGGCAACAGTCGGCGGCCGGCTTCAGCGAATGCGCCTTCCTGAGGCCGTGGTTTCCAGTTGCCCTGGGTCTTGCAGACAATCAAAGAGAACAATGACGCCGACCCCATGAAAACCCAGAAGCCCCAGCCGTACATTTCACTGGTGGTGACCTCCTTGTTGAGCGCGGCGACCACCACAATCAGCAAACAGGGGTTCAACACCACCCCCATACTGCCCGACATGGCCGTCGTCGCCAGCGAAAGCTGCCGGCCTGCACCGGCCTTGCGAAGTTCGTCGTAGATGACGCCGCCAACAGCGAGGATGAAGATACCGGACGCACCGGTAAACGCAGTCGGGAAAGCCGTTGCGAAGATGATCAGCGATGCCAGCGCCGGTGCCGGCAGGCGGAAGGGCTGAATCACATTGAGTAACAGATCCGGCAGCCGGGTCTGCTTGAGCATCATCCCGACAAGCACGTACAGACCGATGTTAATGAACATCGATGCCAGGTTCGTCATCTGGCCGAAATAGATCGCCAGCCCCGAGCTGTAACCATCCACGAAGTAGAAGTACACCATGGCAATAATGCCCATCTGGCTGTACAACGGCACCACGAGGAAAGAAGAAGGCGTCAGACCGCCGGCACGCACTCGCTCGGGAATCTTGAACAGCCGGTAGATATTAATTGCCATGAACAGCGCGAACACCCCCGCCCACGCATACTGCAACTCCAGCATCGTGCCCGAGGCATGGCCGGCCCCCAGTCTTCCGGCGTAGGAAGTCAGTGAATAGACCATCAAGCTATTCACGACCAATTGCGCAGCCTGGGACAGCTTCCATTCAGCCCGGTTTTTGGGCAATCTCAGGGCAATATGATCGGCATCAAACGCTGACACCATCGCGGCCAGCGCGAACAGCCCGAGAAACAGGAACTTGGTGAGATCGATATTATCCAGTAACCAGTCAGCAATGCCCTGCTCGACGGTTTTGAACACCGTCAATGCAGGCGTAATGTTGTCCTGATTCTCAGCGAACATGGCGTGCTTTTTCTGGCACAGCTCCAGGTTCTTTCGATAACTCTCACGCAGCTTGTCGGCATCGGGAGGGGATGAAAACAGCTCGTCCGGATCAGGCGTGTACTCGTTCATCCTTTTCTGGACGGCGGCCTCAACATCCATATCGACGTTACAGTCTGGCTCGGAAGCCCAGGGGTTAAGCAAGTAATAGTTGGGCCAGGTCTGCTCGCCCACCCACAGCATCCGGGAATGCAGCGAACTACCCATACCCAGCAACAGGGTAAATACCAGGAGTGCCAGCAGGATCACCCCGTGCATGCGATGCACGGGGTACAACGTTTTGATCCCACTGGACGACATCGCGCGCCAGTTCATGATGAGTACCCGCCCTTATTCGCGATTGGAAGCGGTGCACTCTGACGAGCCAGGATTGCTCGCACAGCGTACCTTACTCAGTAACCCCATCATTTTCGGATCATACACTTCGGGCGCACCGTTTTTGCCGTCCCTCAGCTCAAGACGGTTCTCGCGGAACATTTCCTGATAGCCCTGAACATCAGCATCGGAAATATGCACCCACTGTTCATCAGGAATAGCAGCTTCGCTGCGCTTCACCAGCCCCATCGCCTGGCCGTACATACCCCAAACCACTTCGCGGGAGGCTTGAGCAGTTTTCTCGTCAAACACGCCGTCCTTTGCCACCAATTGAACAGTAAGCTGGGCCAGCGGGTAATCCACAACGCCACCCTTGTCGCCAACGCCCTTGTAGAGCTCCAGCGCCTCGTAGGCGAACGCCGGAGCATAGGCGGTATCAACCGAGCCGTTGTTGAACTTGCCGGCAAAATTGGTGATATCCGATGGCACCACAGTCGCCTTGACGAAGTTCACCATGTGAATCGCGTCTTTCTGGTAATCCAGTGTGGCCATGCGCTTGCCGGCAAGATCACCCGCGCTGTCAATCGAGCGGTCGTTAACGAACAGGTAGCCGGCACCAGCGGGCGCGATACCCACGATTTCGTATTCTCCCTGCTTCATCAGCTTGGCAGCCTTGGGCTGAGCAAGCGTGGCCAACACAGTATGCAGGTCATCGTATGTCGGGATAGCGCCAACAGCGCTGATTGAGCCGGTAAACCGGTTGAACTGACGGGTCCGCAAATCTGTGGCGGCCAGTACATCACATTGCCCGGACTGGAAATCACCCAGTGCCACACCCTCATCGGTATAGGGTTTGAGTTTCAGATCAACACCATGCCCTTTCATTTCAAGGGCGTAGTCTTTCAGCAGATTGTAGATATCACCGTTGGCGCCAATGACGTCAAACACACACATGCTTTTCGTGTCAGCCTGCGCCACGGGCGCACTCAACGCCATGGTGGCAGCAACGGCCGATGTGCCCAGTGCTTGTTTAAGAGTCGTTTTATTCAGGAACATCATGGAATCTCCAAATGACTTGTTGTGATTATTAACGTGTCAGGATTGTGTGAGCGCCGCCCCTGCTCCCCTTGCCGGGGTCGCAACAACGGACGCACGCCCAATGCATCAGTCAGAGTAAGTCGTCCAAATCCATCACATCGGCATCCGACGCGCTGTCCGGGCTCATCTTTCCGAAATGGGTGCGCGGTGTGCGATAGCCATATTCGGCGGACCAGTACTTGTCAGACACATGCAGGATCACAGCGCTGCCAATTTCATCGACCAGGCGATAGTCTTCGCTCTTCTTGATTGTTTTTTCAGACGCCGCAAAGCGGGCAATCACATCCTTGATGACATCCTGTCGCCCCTGGGTTTCTGCCGCGACCGCTTCGAGCGCCATTGAAGCCCGGAAACCCGCTTTTACGCCGAGTTCTGAACTGTTCTCAAGCAACTCCCAGGGATCCGGCGACATGGTCGGGCGGGTATCCGGGATCAGCAGCCAGACATTGGCGCGAATGGCGTTGGGGATGCCACCCCATTTCTCGTTATCGACGCACTGGGCCGCACGCTCAGCCTGTGGCGCAATATCTTTGGGAACACCCGCTTGCCCGCCGGAACCCGTGTCATTGGTGATCGCCTGAAGGCCTGTCAAAACACCCAGAAGGAATGTCAGCTCATCCTGATCTTCGTAAAGGAACGGGCACTCTGCATTCGCATCCGAAGGATCATATTCATAGGCCCGCATCGCCCGATGGAAGGCTTCCAGCCGGCGGCTGGCTGTCAGCCCATACCAGCGCTTGGCTTGGATACGTGCGTCTTTTGCTTCTGGCACATCACCCTGAAAGTTGGCTCTCAGGTAACGCAGTTCCTGCTCCCAGGCTTCCTGTTCTGAACAGTTTGCTGCCAACAGTTGCAGCAGTGAACCGGTGGTATCAGGCGCATCCGTGACCCGGTTAAATGAGTACACCAGTGGGTCCAGTCCTTCGCCCAGTCGGCAGGCCATGTCGGCATCCGACATCTGCATCACGTAGGGTGTCGCCTCTGATTCCGAATAGCCTGTCAGCACGACACCGGTAGTCTGATAAACCGGGTTGTATCCACAGCCACCGAGAATGGCGAGACATGCGACCAGAAAGAGACCTTTTCCGGCACGGCCGACCGCCGCTTTTCCGAGGGAATTTGGAGAGTGCATTCGCGATCCTTTCACTGTTTGTTATTGTCGATCAGGAGTCGGTCAACCTTCTGTTCCGGGCAAAACGCGCCCCGGTAACAAAAGGTAACTCCACAAGCTGATTGCAGGATGCGACGCATTTCATCGTGAGTGAATGACCTGATTGCCGGTAAATCAGGCCAATCAGGCCAATCAGGCCAACACGAAAGCGACATACCCAAGGGGTAACCTGCCTGAAAAGAAACGGCGGGAAGCAGTAAAAAGATTCAGGAAAGAACGGAAAAACCGATAGATCACGCCGGATTCCACTGAAGTGTGGAGCCAGGAAAAACCTTGCATAACGCCTGGCTGCTTTTCCAAAAAACATCACTGAAGAGCCCGCAAATCATGACGCGCCTATCAGGCTAACTGGAGCATTGCCATCACTTGATCGGCCAATTGATCCAAAGTGATGGGGCCATCCTGGCGATACCAGGTCACGGTCCAACTCAGCGCCCCCGTGAGCATTCGGCGAACAATGAACGGATCAGCGTTTACCCCACCGGACTGCTTTAACTCACCCAGCACATCAAGCCAGATTTTCTCGTAGACGTCCCGCAACTTGAGAATATCGCTCTGGGCATCGACCGACAGGCTCCGCCACTCAAACACCAGCACGGCCATCGCCTCACCGGTCTGCCCGTTGATCGATTCCAGTTCACAGCGCACCAGTGCCCTTAGCCGGTCAACAGGCGCCTGAGCCTCCGCCACCGCGTGGCGCATCAGTGCCGTGTTCAGCAGTATTGTCTCGACCATCACCGCCTTGAGAATCTCTTCTTTGGTGCGAAAGTGATGAAACAGACTGCCGGACTGGATACCGATTGCAGCCGCCAGATCACGCACGGTTGTGCGCTCATAGCCTTTGTCGCGGAACAGCCTTGCCGCTTCTCTGAGTAACCGCCCCCGCGCGCCATTCGGATCTGAAATGACATTGTCGGCAACCAACTGGGCGAAGATTGATTTAGGGGTCACTGAGTAAATTCCGTTCAAAGGTGAATAGGGACGCAAGCAGGCATGGCAGCGCCGCTGACGATTGTAACCCGAAGCCGGCTATTTACAAACCAAGCGCTTGCTTGGTATTGTCATTTGCACGCTGTCCCATGTTGGCTCAACCCTTCGAGGAACCCATGACTGACACCACCAAAACCCTGCGAATCGGCTGCTCTGCTGCCTTCTGGGGAGATACCGAAACCGCCGCCAGACAACTGGTTGAAAAGGGCAATCTCGACTACCTCGTATCGGATTATCTGGCCGAGATCACCCTGTCAATCATGGCCGGCCAGCGCATGAAGGACCCCAAAGCAGGCTACGCCCGGGATTTCGTGCAAACGGTTATGGGGCCGCTATTAAGCGACATCCAGTCCCGGGGCATCAAAGTCATCAGCAACGCCGGCGGTGTTAACCCCAAAGCCTGCCGCGATGCATTGCAAGCAATGTGCGAAGCACAGGGCATTGATCTGAAGATCGCTCTGGTGCTGGGCGACGACCTGCTCCCTGCCAAAAAGCAACTCGCTGATCAGGATATTCGCGAGATGACCACAGGTGATGCGATGCCGCCGATGATGGTCAGCCTCAATGCTTATCTGGGTGCACCTGGGCTGGTGTCCGCACTGGATGCAGGGGCTGATATCATTATCACCGGCCGCATCGCCGACAGCGCTTTGGTGTTGGCGCCGCTGGTTCATGAATTCGGCTGGGCCTGGGATGATTACGACAAACTGGCCCAGGGCAGCCTCGCCGGGCATCTGGTCGAGTGCGGCGCGCAAGCCACCGGCGGCAACTTTACCGACTGGGAAGACGTTGCCGACGGCTACGCTGATATGGGCTTCCCGATTGTTGAAGTCAGTGCCAACGGTGACTTCATAATGACTAAGCCAGATAACACCGGCGGCAAGGTCAGCCGCGGAACCGTGGCGGAACAGCTCGTATACGAGATCGGCGACCCGCGCGCCTACCTGTTGCCAGATGTGACCTGCGATTTCACCGGCGTCACCCTTACCGAAACCGGGCCGGACCAGGTTAAAGTCGTCGGCGCCAAAGGACTCGCGCCGACAGATACCTACAAAGCCTCCGGCACCTGGCCTGACGGTCACAAGTGCACCGTCACCTTCCTGATCGGCGGCATTGACGCCCGACGCAAAGCCGACGCTGTAGCAAAAGCCATTCTCGCCAAGACATCCGCTCTCTTTGAAGCACGCGGCCTGGCACCCTACTCTGAAACCTGTGTTGAACTGCTAGGTACCGAAGCCACTTACGGCGACCACTCACGTGCAGGAGCCTGCCGGGAAGTGGTGGTCAAAATCAGCGTGGCACACCCCAAGAAAGAGGCGCTTGTGCTCTTCTCGCGGGAAATCGCCCAGGCCGCGACCGGAATGGCGCCCGGCCTGACAGGCATCGTCGGTGGCCGGCCAACCGTGTGGCCAAAGATTCGCCTTTATTCCTGTCTGGTGCCGAAAGATCAGCTGAAAGTCAGTATCGAGATCAACGGCGAGACATCACCTGTCAGCATTCGCACCGAAGGCGCGCCGTTATCCGACCTGCCTGCCGCACCGTCTTCAGAACACGCACCTGCCACTGACACCCGCGTTCGTCTGATCGATCTGGCCTGGGCTCGCAGTGGTGACAAAGGCGATCACAGCAATATCGGCGTGGTCGCGCGGCACCCGGACTACGTACCGTTTATAGACGCCGCACTCACACCCGAAGCCGTCGCCGAGTGGATGCGCCATGTCTTGCATCCCGATAACGGACGCGTGACCCGCTGGGCCATGCCCGGCATAAGCGGCTTCAACTTTTTGCTGGAGCATAGTCTGGGCGGCGGTGGTGTCGCCAGCCTGAGGATCGATCCGCAGGGCAAGGCGTTTGCCCAACAACTTCTGGAGATGCCAGTGCCGATTGCAAAAGCGGCATTACGTTCAGAAACAGCACATTCAGGGACTGCATCATGAGCTATCAATCCATTCTTCGGGCCGGACTGTTTGAAGGCCAAACCATCATCGTCACTGGCGGTGGCTCGGGTATCGGGCGCTGCACGGCCCACGAACTGGCGTCACTGGGCGCCCATGTTGTGCTGGTCGGACGCAAGCAGGACAAGCTGGACTCAGTGCTGGCCGAGATCACCGAAGATGGTGGCGACGCCTCGGCCTACGCCTGCGATATCCGCGAAGAGGAAAAGGTTGCGGCCACCGTGCGTGAAATAGTCAAACAGCGAGGCCAAATCCACGGATTGGTCAACAATGCGGGCGGGCAGTTTCCATCGCCGCTGGCCTCTATCAATCAGAAAGGCTGGGAAACCGTGGTCCGCACCAATCTGACCGGTGGCTTTCTGATGGCGCGGGAAGCCTATAACCAGAGCATGTCCAAAAACGGCGGCGCCATTGTCAACATCGTCGCCGACATGTGGGGCGGCATGCCCGGCATGGGGCATTCCGGTGCAGCACGTTCCGGCATGGTCAACTTCACCCAGACCGCGTCGGTGGAATGGGGCACCTCGGGCGTGCGCGTGAATGCCGTCGCTCCCGGCTGGATTGCCTCCAGCGGCATGGATACCTATCCCGAACAGATGAAACAGTGGATCCGCGGACTGGCGGACGCCGTGCCCCTCAAGCGCATCGGCACAGAAGCGGAAGTCAGCGCCGCCATCTGTTTCCTGCTCTGTCCCGGCGCGGCCTTTATCAATGGTGACACCTTGCGAATTGATGGCGGAGGCTCGCAGGGCGGGCGCGTCTGGCCGCTACCGAAAGCAAAGAACAACGCGCCCTTTAACGGCTTTCATCGCGCTACATCGCCCAAAGTACTGAGCGACGACTGAGGACAGACCGCATGCAGATTCTGGAATCCGCGATAGATCCCCAATCGGCCGAGTTTGCCGAAAACACAGCCGCCACCCAGGCTCATATCGACCTGTTTCGGGAAGTGGAGCACAAGGTTCTGGCGCTGGCCGAAGCTGCTCGGGAGAAGTTCACCAAAAAAGAGAAGCTGCTGCCACGGGAGCGGATCAACCGGCTGCTGGATCGAGGTACTCCGTTTCTCGAACTCTGCTCGCTCGCCGGCTATAAGATGTACGACGACAAGGACGGCAGCATGGCCGGCGGCGGCATCATCGCCGGTATCGGCTCGGTCAGTGGCATCCGCTGCCTCGTAGTCGCCAGCAACAGCGCAATCAAGGGCGGCACCATTACGCCGGCCGGGCTCGACAAAACCCTGCGCCTGCAACAGATCGCGATGGAGAACAAACTCCCGGTGGTGTCCTTGTCCGAAAGCGGCGGCGCCAACCTGAACTATGCCACTGATATCTTTGTGCTTGGCGCTAGAGGCTTTGCCAATCAGGCGCGCATGTCGGCCGCGGGTATTCCGCAAGTCACGGTGGTACACGGCAACGCCACTGCCGGCGGTGCCTATCAGCCAGGCTTGTCTGACTATGTGATTGTGGTGCGCAACAAGGCCAAGATGTTCCTCGCAGGCCCGCCGCTGCTGAAAGCGGCCACCGGCGAAATCGCCACGGATGAGGAACTGGGCGGCGCTGAAATGCATGCCGAAATTGCGGGCACGGCCGAATACCTGGCCGAAAACGATGCCGACGCTATCCGCGAGGCCCGGGATGTAATGGATGCGCTGGCATGGAATGAAACACTGGCGCCAGCCAGAAAGGTGGAGTGGGAAGAGCCACGCTACTCTCCCGACGAACTGCCCGGCGTGATCCCGGTCGATCCCAAAAAACCGTATGACGTGCGCGAAATCGTCGCCCGGATTGCCGATGGCTCCCGTTTTCAGGATTTCAAAGCAGCCTACGACGATCAGACCGTTTGCGGCACGATCCGGTTGTGCGGTCACCGGGTTGGCATTATCGGCAACAACGGGCCAATCACGCCTGCCGGTGCAACCAAGGCCAGCCAGTTTATTCAACTGTGTGATCAGGCCGGCACGCCGTTGCTGTTTTTGCACAACACCACCGGTTTCATGGTCGGCACTCACGCCGAGCAGAATGGCATCATCAAACATGGTTCGAAGATGATTCAGGCTGTCGCTAATTGTCGCGTGCCCAAGCTGGCCGTGGTGGTCGGCGGCTCATATGGCGCCGGTAACTATGCCATGTGCGGGCGCGGTCTGGACCCCCGTTTTATTTTCGCCTGGCCTAACAGCCGTACCGCCGTGATGGGTCCGGCTCAGGCCGGCAAGGTCATGCGTATCGTTGCGGAAGACAAGCAACGCCGCAGCGGTATCGAGCCGGAGGCCAAGACGCTGGATTTCCTTGAACAAGCCACTGCCAAGAAACTCGAAGACGGCTCCACCGCGTTATTCGGCACCGCCCGCCTCTGGGATGACGGTCTGATCGACCCGCGCGACACCCGCAAGGTGCTGGCGATGGCGCTATCTGTCATAAGAGAAGCAGAACGACGGGAATTGCGGCCAAACAGCTACGGCGTCGCACGATTTTAATTTTGAGCCTTCAAATAAAAAACGCCACCACAGACACACAGAATCAAGGTGAGATCACATGCTATTTACTGAAGAACATAACGCCTTACGTAAAACCGTCCGCGACTTCGTAGAAAAGGAAATCAATCCACATTGCGACGAATGGGAAAAGGCCGGCGAATTCCCGATCCACGACGTTTTCAAAAAACTCGGCAACCTCGGGCTGCTGGGCATTCACAAACCCGAAGCCTATGGCGGAATGGGGCTGGACTACAGCTACAACCTGGTGGTCGCCGAAGAGCTCGGCATGGCCCACTGCGGCGGCGTTCCTCTGGCAATTGGCGTACAGACCGACATGTGCACCCCGGCCCTCAGCCGTTTTGGTTCGGATGCCCTGAAGCAGGAATTCCTGACACCTGCCATCGCAGGTGACAGCGTGGGCTGCATCGGCGTCAGTGAAGTGGGCGCAGGGTCTGACGTCGCCGGCCTCAAGACCACCGCGCGCAAAGACGGCGACGACTACATCATCAACGGCGCCAAGATGTGGATCACCAACTCCCCCAGCGCGGATTTCATCTGCCTGCTGGCGAACACCTCTGACGACAAGCCCCACAAGAACAAATCGCTGATTATCGTGCCGATGAACAGCCCGGGCATTTCGCTCTCGACCAAACTGGACAAACTGGGTATGCGCTCGTCGGAAACCGCTCAGGTGTTCTTCGATGATGTGCGGGTGCCGCAACGCAACAGAATCGGCGCCGAAGGCACCGGCTTTATGATGCAGATGGTGCAGTTCCAGGAAGAACGCATGTGGGGCGCGGCCAACGTTATCAAGGCGCTCGAACTGTGCATCGAGAAAACCATTGAATACTGCCGCGAGCGGGAAACCTTTGGCCAGCCACTGATTAACAACCAGTACATCCACTTCCGTCTGGCCGAGCTGCAAACCGAAGTGGAAGCCCTGCGCGCTCTCACCTATCAGGCCTGCGAGCTCCACATCCAGGGCAAGGACGTGACCAAGCTGGCATCAATGGCCAAGCTCAAGGCCGGCCGTCTGGGCCGTGAAGTCACCGACAGCTGCCTGCAATACTGGGGCGGCATGGGCTTCATGTGGGACAACCCGCTGTCCCGCTCCTACAGGGACGTGCGTCTGGTCTCCATTGGCGGCGGTGCTGACGAAATCATGCTCGGCATCATCTGCAAGCTTATGGGCATTCTGCCCGGCAAGCGCAAAGACTGAATGGAGCCCCATCATGATTCAGCTACCGGAATGCGAAACCCTCAGCTTGCAGCACGATGGCCCTGCACTGCATGTCACGCTGAACCGGCCCGACAGCCGCAACGCCATGAGCCTGACCATGGTGCGGGAACTGACGGCGGTATTTGACCGGATCGCGAATGAACCGGCGATACGCGCTATGGTGCTGCGCGGCGCCGGCGGTCATTTCTGTGCCGGTGGCGACATACGCGACATGGCCGCCGCCCGAGCCGCCAAAGCCGAACCGGGCCAGGATCCGTTTCGGGACCTGAACCGGGCATTTGGCGAGATGATTCAGCAAGTCAACGAGGCGCCACAGCTGGTTATTGCGGTGTTGGAAGGCGCGGTGATGGGCGGCGGCTTCGGTTTGGCCTGTGTATCAGACATCGCCATTGCCCGCGACAGCGCCCGCTTTGCCATGCCCGAAACCAGTCTGGGCATTATCCCGGCGCAAATTGCGCCTTTTGTGGTTGAACGCATTGGTTTAACACAGGCGCGCCGGCTGGCGTTGCTCGGATTGCGTATTGAGGGTGCAGAAGCCCAACAGCTGGGAATCGTCCATCACGTGGAAGGCAGCGATAGCGCGATAGAGGAACGGGTTGCGGACACCGTGAAACAGATCACCCGTTGCGCGCCCCACGCCACTGCCGCAACCAAAGCGCTACTGCACCGGGTTGGCAAAGAATCCATGACCGGCTTGCTCGGCAGCGC